>ERZ772924.905-NODE-905-length-14206-cov-9.368525_pt1 | contig 14206 bp, 12 predicted proteins | sample MGYA00512116_ERZ772924 | MGnify/ENA primary metagenome ERZ772924 (study PRJEB29015, sample SAMEA2737920) | human oral metagenome | biome: human oral; feature: human-associated habitat; material: dental | place: China | collected 2134 ...
GATGGTCTGGATGTGGCGCAGGTCGAGCAGGTGGCGCAGGTTGTCCGGCGCGGGGTGGCTGGCCAGGGTTTGCCAGATGTTGTGTTTGCGGTGGGTGAGCAGCGGGTTGAGGGCGGCGAGCAGTCCCCGGTTTTGCCAGTCGTCCTGGGCGCGGGCGAGGGCGTCGCGCAGGTCGGCGAGGGTGAGTTCGTCGGCGCGGGCGGCGATGCTGCCTTGTTCGATGGCGGCGAGGCGGTCGAGTTCTGTCTGGCTGTAGCCGTAGTAGTGGCCGCTCAGGAGGCGGTTTTGCCGGTCGCGCTGGTCGGGTTGTTCGATGGCGGCGAGCAGGTCGGCGAAGGTGCGGGCGACGGTGCCGCCAAAGACGCTGCGGTCGTGGTTGAGCTCGCTGTCGATGTGGCGGGCGTGCAGTTTGGTTTGCAGTTCGGCGAGGCTGTCGTTGCCGCGGGTGAGGATTTGGATGTCGCCGGGGCGGATGCGGGCGAGGCTGCCGTCGGGGTTGCGCCGTGCCCAGGGGCTGTTGGCGGCGAGGAGGTGGGCGACGAGGGCGGCGATGGCGTCGGTTTCTTCGCCGTTGTTGGTGCCGCTGTGGTACCACTGCATCGGCCGGGCGATGGGGTCGCCGCTGGTGCTGACGATGGTGGGGGCGGGGTTGGCGGCCTGGGCGCGGTGGTAGGTGATGTGCTCGCCGAGGCGGGCGTTGTCGCCCTGGAGGTAGTGTTCGTTCAGCGCGGCGATGAGGTGGGGGCTGCTGCGGCGGTTGGTGTCGAGGCGGTGTTGTTCGGCGGTGGTGAAGTGTTGTTTGAGGCGGTTGTAGTTGGCGACGTCGCCGCCGCGGAAGGCGTAGATGGCCTGTTTGGGGTCGCCGACGAGGAGGAGGAAGGTGCGGGTGCGGTCGGCGTCGTCGCGCAGCCAGGTGTGTTCGAGCAGGGTCGCCTGTTCGTCGTTGAGGTCTTGTGATTCGTCCACCAGCATCACCGGGTAGCGCTGCATGATGTAGCGGGCGAGGCTCGCGCCGTGGCGGTCGTGGGCAAGGGTCTGGTTGATGCGTCGTGTTTTTTCGCTGAAGGTGGTTTCGCCGCGCGCTTCGAGAGCGGCGGGGTATTCGTCGCGCACGGTATCGAGCAGTTGTTTGGTGGTTTGGCGGGCGCGGTGGGCGTGGTGTTGTTGTTGGGCGTCGCGCGCGGCGAGGAGGTCGCGGAGGAGGACGGTGAGGGGGTGAGCGCTGTAGGCGGTAGCGAGGGCGTCGTTGGTTTTGCTTTTGTTGATTTTGGGGTCAAGGATGCCTTCGGCGAGTTTTGCGGTGGTGTCTGTGTCTAACGGGGTTTCTTCGCGCAGTTGGTGCAGCAGGGTGGGGATGTGGCCGGTGTGTGCTTTCCATGCCGCATCTTTGCGGGTGATAGCCATGAAGGCGGGCGCGGTGATGAGGGCGTGCCAGTCGGCAATCACGGCGGCGTCCAGCGCACGCAGTTGTTGGACGAGTGCGGCGTGGTGCGCGCTGTCGTAGGTGGCGGGGGGGGCGTCGCTGTCGGTTTTGGGGTTGTCGCTGTCGATTTTGGCGTCGCGGTAGGTGGTCGCCTCGCGTGCGGCGGCAAGGTAGGCGTCGCTGTCATGCAGGGCGCCCTGGGCGATGCGGCGGGCGAAGGCGTCCGGGTCGGCGAGGTATTCGGCGTGGCGCAGGCGGCGCAGCGCGTCGTGTACGGTTTCTTCGAGGGCGGGGCTGTTTTCGTTGATTTGCAGGCGTTCGTCGTTGCCGGTTTCCAGCGCAAATTCGGCCAGCCAGCGCTGGCACAGGCTGTCTATGGTGCCGATGAAGATTTCGTCGAGGTGTTCTTGCAGGCTTTCGACGCGGGCAAAGAGCGCGATCAGGCCGTTCAGTCCGCGTTTTTTGACGGCGTTGGCGATGAGGTAGCGGTTGATGTCGTCGCCGCCGCTGGCGGTGATGAGGGCATCGAGGCGGGCGGCAAGTCCGGCGTCGTCCGCCAGCAGGGTTTCGTCGTGGAAGTAGCCGCCGGCGATGGCTTTCAGGTTTTCGCGCAGCGCGTGCAGGCGCTTTTGGACGCGCTGCTGCATTTCCGCCGCGGCCTTGCGGGTGAAAGTGGTGGCGATGATGCCGCGCGGCTCGTAGCCGCCTTCGATGAGCAGGCGCAGGATGATGCCGGTGAGGGTCCAGGTTTTGCCGGTGCCGGCAGAGGCTTCAATCAGGGCGCGGCCGGTGAGCGGGATGGTGAGGGCGGGTGTGGTCATCGCGGTTCTCGTTGGGAAAAAGCCCGCCGGATGGCGGGCTTTTTTTGCGGATGGAGCAATCAGGCAGCGATTTTGCCGCATTGTTCGGCGCAGTCGTTGCAGGCTTCGAGGCAGGCCTTGCATTCGGCGTGGTGGTCGGCGTGTGCCTTGCAGGCTTCGGCGCACTGTTTGCAGGCATCAGCGCAGAGTTTGGCGACGGCGGGCAGCAATGCGGCCTGTTGCGCGGCGAGGCTGTTGGTGGCGTCGCACAGCGCCAGCATTTGATTGACGGTTTTGGCGCAGTCGCCGAGGCTCTTGTCGCCGTCGGCCAAGAGGCGCAGGCAGTGGGCAAGGCAGGCACGACCGGCGGCGAGGCAGGCGGCGGTTGCCTTGACGAGTGCGTCGTGCGGATTGGCGGCAGCCGCGCCGTGGTCGTGGTGATGGTGTTCTTCGGCGCTGGCAGTGGCGGCGAAGGCGAGGGAAGCGGCGGCAGCGCCGCTGATGAATGATCTGCGATCCATATTTTTTCCTGTGTATGTTTATGATTTTTCCCGTAAAACGGGGCGCGAAGTATAGCATGACCGCCGTTTTTTGCGAGGGGCTTTTGTGCTATGGTGCGCCTGTTTGTTCCCGGAGGTTCTTATGAAGAAGTGGTTTATTTCTGCCCTCGTACTGTTGCTCGCCGCCTGCAATCATGAGGAGACCGCCAAGGCGGAAACCGGTGCGGTTGCCCCGCCGATTGTCGCCCTCGGCCTGCATGACGAGGTGATCAGCCTGCCAGAGGCGCCCGCACGGCCGCTGATTCTGAATTTCTGGTCGGCGACCTGCGGGATGTGTGTCAAGGAGTTGCAGGAGATGCAGCGTTTGCAGGCGGCGCACCCGCAGGCGGTGGATGTGCTGGCGGTGAATATTGACGGTGCCGACAGCAAAACGCTGCAAACGGTCGCCGCGCGCGGCAAGCTGACGGTGCCGGTCGCCGCCGACCAGTTAGGGGTGACAGCGGAGCGCTATCGCGTCAGCGGCACGCCGACCAGTTATTTGATTGGCCGCGACGGCAAGATTGTCGCGCATAAGGAAGGGGTGCTGGAGGCGGAGGAGTTGCAGCGCTGGTTTTCGTTGCGCTAGGCGCTGTTTGCAATTCATTTTGGATGCGGTCGCTACGCGGTTTTTTACACCCCCCTCCCTGGGTACCCACGAAAAAGGCATCCGCCTTTTTCGTGGGGAGCCTCGCCCCTCCCCCGCTTCGCAGGGGAGGGGGATTCAAATTGCAAACACGCCTCTGAATCGTGAAAAACCGCCCCGGAGGGCGGTTTTTTTAGGGGTGCAGCAGCGTGGGTTCGCGGATGAGGGTGGCGACGGCGGCGCGGATGGAGGTGAGGCCGTAATCTTCTGCACGCAGGGCGGCGACGGGGCGGATGTCGAGCGCGGCGGCGTCATCGGCGGCGCGGGCGTTGTGGAAATCCGGCACGCGGGCGAGGTAGAACAGGTCGGCGGTGAAGACGTCGATGCCGCTGTAGGGGTAGGTGTTGGGCAGCGAGAACAGGTAGCGCAGCGCGTGTGGCGCGAGGCCGGTTTCTTCGTGCAACTCGCGCCGGGCGGCGGTTTCAACCGTCTCGTGTGCCTCCACGAAGCCGCCGGGCAGGTCAAGCGTGCCCTTTGCCGGTTCGCGTGCGCGGCGCACGGAGAGGATTTGGCCGTGGTCATCAAGAACGATGCAGGCGACGGCGGCGGCAACGTTGTGGTAGTAGGTGAGGCCGCAATGCGGGCAATGCAGCGCGTGGCCGGGCGGGTGTTGCAGGCCGGGCGCGCCGCAGCGCGGGCAGTAGCGGAAGGTGTGCAGCGGGTGGGTCATGGCTGGTTTGTGGTCTTGAGCGGGTAATGGTCCGGCATTTGGTAGTTGTGTGTTGCCGCGTGATAGCGGAACAGGTATTTGTCCTGCCAGTATTCTTTGATGGGAGCGATGCGGTAAGCGCCGTTGTTTTCGCGGCCGGTGATTTTGCGGCCTTTGAAACCGCTGATGCGGATTTCCAGCGGCCAAAGGTTGCCAGACGGGGCGAGGTCGCGGCGGATATTAAGGATGCCGTGCAGGTCGGTGCTGTGGGCGAGGACTTCTTTGGCACGGTTTTCATCTTTCCAGTCGTTATCGCAGAATGCTGCTACGGCAGGGTCGCAAAAGTCGGCGTTCCATCTGAGTGTAACCGGGATGTAGCTTTCGGCAAGACGCTCGCCGTCATCATACAGCAGGGTGAGGCCGCCGGTGGTTTCGCCATTAGCGGTGAAGCTGCCTTGTCCGCTCACGCCCCAGTATCCGGCGCCGAATTCTTGCCATTGCCAGCTCTCCGGTGCGCGCCCCAACTCGCCCACTTCGCTTTGCACACGCGCGGTTTCCCGCCACGCGCCGTTTTCTGCGGTAAAGGCATGGAGGGCAACCAGTCCGCTGGTGGCGTGCGCGCCAGAGAGATTGTCGCCGCGAAAGAGCAGGTAGCGGCGCTTGCCCCGCGCGGTAGCGACGGTTTTTTCGCTGTGCAGGCTCATGCAGTATTCGTTTTTGTCGATGCGGATGTAGTGGCATTCGTACTGCGCACCGTCGCTGAGGCGCGCGAGGCGTTCGCTGGCGTCTGCATTGACGGGATAGTGCCGGTTCAGGGTTTGTGCGACGAGCGGGTTTTGTGTCGCACTGGCAGGGTTGGCGCCCCAAATGAGGGCGAACAGGGCGAGGGTTTTCATTAGGCGGGTTTGTGCGTATCGCTATAACGGGTTTGCTGTTGCGGGTTGTCTATCCGTTTACATACAGGATAGCGGGGAAGGTGTATGTAAACGGCGCGGGGTTATGGCGCGATTTCTGCCAGCAGCGCTTCAAGCTCGGCGAGGCGGGTGTCCCAATCCGCTGCCGGTTCTTTTTCGGTGGCGGCGGGGTAGTGCAGGCTGATGGCGGTGTTGCCGTTTAAGCGGTAATGGGCGGGGTCGTTCTGGATGCGGGTCAGCAGCGGTTCGGGGTTGATGCGTGTCGGGTCGGCGAAGCGGATGCGGGTTTCGCGTTCGCTCATGCTGATGTGTTCAACGGCGAGTTTTTCCGCCTGTTGTTTGAGGCGGGTGCGGGCGATGAGGGCTTTGGCGGGCGCGGGCAGTTTGCCGAAGCGGTCGATGAGTTCGGCGGCAAGGTCTTGCAGTTCGGCTTCGGTTTTGGTTTGTGCGAGGCGCTGGTAGAGGACGAGGCGCTCTTGCGGGTCGTAGATGTAGTCGTCGGGCAGGAGCGCGGGGACGCCCAGTTCGATGGTGCTGCGCGGCGGGTCGAGGTCGGCGGTCTGGCCGTTTTTCAGCGCGGCGATGCTGCGCTCCAGCAGGTCAAGGTAGTAGCTGATGCCGATTTGCTGGATTTGCCCGCTTTGTTCGTCGCCGAGGATTTCGCCCGCGCCACGGATTTCGAGATCTTGGCTCGCCAGCAGAAATCCCGCGCCGAGGCTGTCAAGGGTGGTGAAGGCTTCGAGCCGCCGCTGCGCGTCTTTGCCTAGGGTGTTCCAGTGGGGGGTGATGAGGTAGGCATACGCTTGGTGGTGGCTGCGGCCAACGCGGCCGCGCAGTTGGTGCAGTTGCGACAGGCCGAGTTTGTCGGCGCGGTTGATGATGATGGTGTTGGCGTTGGGGATGTCGATGCCGCTCTCGATGATGGTGGTGGCGATGAGGATGTCGTAGTGGCGGTTCTGGAAGTTTTGCATCAGGTGTTCGAGTTCGCGCTCGCGCATTTGCCCGTGGCCGATGGCGATGCGCTGCTCCGGCAGGGCGTCTTGCAAGAGGCGGGCGATGCGTTCGATGCTGTCGATGTCGTTGTGCAGGATGTAGGTTTGTCCGCCCCGGCGATGTTCGCGTTCGCAGGCGTCGCGGATGGTTTCGATGTCCCATTCGGCGAGGATGGTCTGGATGTTTTGCCGTCCGGCGGGTGGGGTGGCGATGATGCTGATGTCGCGCAGGCCGCTGAGCGCAAGGTTCAGGGTGCGCGGGATGGGGGTGGCGGTGAGGGTGAGCAGGTTGGTGTCGCTGCGGAGGCTTTTCAGTTTTTCTTTGTGGCGCACGCCGAAGCGCTGTTCTTCGTCGATGATGACGAGGCCGAGGTTTTTGAAGGCGATGTCTTTTTGCAAGAGGCGGTGGGTGCCGATGATGAGGTCGGTGCCGCCCGCTTTCAGGCGCTCTATCGCGCGTTTGGCATCAGCGGCGCTTTTGAAGCGGCTCAGGCTGTCGATGGTGAGCGGGTGGTTGGCGAAGCGGTCTTGCAGGTTGTGGTAGTGCTGCTCGGCGAGCAGCGTCGTCGGCGCGATGAGCGCAACTTGATAGCCCGCGCTGGCAGCGGCGTGGATGGCGCGCACCGCCACTTCGGTTTTGCCGAAGCCGACGTCGCCGCAGATGATGCGGTCCATCGGCTGCGGCCGGGCGAGGTCGGCGAGCACCGCGTCTATTGCCGCCTGTTGGTCGGGGGTCGCGGCGAAGGGGAATTCGGCGGCGAGGGCGGCTTGTGCGGCGGGGTCGTGGGCGATGGTGATGCCGGCGGTGGCTTCGCGTTTGGCGTAGAGGGCGAGGAGTTCGGCGGCGGTGTCGTGCAGGCTGGCGCGGATTTTGCGCCGCGCGGTTTGCCAGCTTTTGCCGCCCAGTTCGTGCAGCGGCGCGCTGTCCGGGTCGCTGCCGCCGTAGCGGGTGATGAGGTCGATGTCGGCGGTGGGAACGTAGAGTTTGGCGCCTTTGGCGTAGGTGATGGCGATGAGTTCGTCGCCACCTTCTTCGAGTTTTTCGAGGCCTTGGTAGCGGCCAACGCCGAAGTCGGCGTGGACAACGGCGGTGCCGGGGGAGAGGTCTTGCAGGCTGCGGATGAGGGCGGCGGGGTCGCGGCTGCGGCTCTGGCGGTAGTTTTGCGCGACCGGGGTGGTGTGCAGGTCGGCTTCGGCGAGGTGAACGGCGCCGCCGTCGCGGAAGCTGTGGCGGTTGGGCGAGACGGTGTGGCGGAGGCCGAGGCCGCGCGCGCCGAGGCGCTCCTGCCATTGTTCGCGGCTGCCTTCGCTGGGAAAGTGCAGGGTGAGGTCGCCGCCTTGGTCGATGAGTTCCTGCCATTGTTGTTCACGCGCGCGCGCGTCGCCGCTGAAGGGGATGGCGTCGGCGTATTCTTGGTAGGGAACGGCGGGCAGGGCGGCGAGGCGGGCAAGGGTTTCGGCAGGCGTCAGCCAGAGCGCATCGGGCGGCAGCAGGCGGTTTTCGCGCAGCGGGTTGGTGCGGCGGTAGCGCTGTTCGCACCAGTTGGCGTGTTGTTCGAGCAGCGCGGGCAGGTCGTCGCAGGCGAGGTGCAGGCTGTTTGGCGGCAGGTAGTCGAAGAGGGTCGCGGTGTCATCGTAAAACAGCGGCAGGTAGTATTCGAGGCCTTGCGGCGTCTGGCCGTCGCTGATTTGCCGGTAGAGCGGGCTATCGACGATTTTCTCGCCGTAATGCAAGCGGGCGTTCTGGCGGTAGCAGGTGCGCCCGGCGTCGGAAAGGTCCAGCTCGCTGCGCGGCAGTATGCTGATGCTGCTTAGTTTTTCCAGGGTGCGCTGGTCGGCGACGGCGAAGGTGCGGATGCTGTCGATGCTGTCGTCGAACCATTCGAGGCGGATGGGGTCGGCGGCGTTCATCGGGTAGAGGTCCACGATGTTGCCGCGCGCGGCGTATTCGCCTTTGCCGCTGATGTGGTGCGCATTGCGCTGGTAGCCGGCGTCAATGAGGCGCTGGATGAGGGCGTCGCGCGCGAGGCGGTCGCCGATGGCGAGGTGGATGCCGTATTTGTCGAGGTGGGTTTGCGGACAGAGGCGCTGGCGCAGGGCGGCGGCGCTCGCGATGACGATGCCGTGTGTGCGCGTCGGCAGTTCGGCCAAGACGCGCAGGCGTTCGGCGACGAGGTCGGGATGCGGGGTGTATTGGTCATACGGCAGCGTTTCCCAGTCGCTGAACCAGAAAAGCGAGGCGGGGTCGGCCAGCCAGTATTTGAGGTTTTCGTACCAGTATTCGCCGGTACGCGCGTCGGGGGCGACGAGGAGGCGGACGTGTTTGTGGTCGGGTTGGCGGGCGAGGTTGTAGGGGAGGAAGGGGAGGTTCATGGTGTGGGTTTGTGGTTTACATACAGGTTAGTCGCTATGGTGTATGTAAATGGGGATAGATTGGAATGTTGCAGGTTGGGTTAGCGAGGAACAGGCTGTTCCGGTCGCCCGTTTTTTGCCAACGCAAACCGTGATATTGCTGATACACGGCTGTTATAAAAAAGGAATGCAGCCCGCAGGCTGCATTCTTGGGGTGCGCGGCGCTTAGAGGACGTCGCGGCAGTTGAGGTCTTCAAAGGCTGCTTCGAGGCGGGCGGACATGGATTCTTCCATTTTCCGCAGCCACACGCGCGGGTCGTAGTATTTTTTGTTCGGCGCGTCCGGGCCTTCCGGGTTGCCGAGCTGGCCTTGCAGGTAGGCTTCGTTCTTTTTGTAGTAGTTGAGGATGCCGTCCCACGATGCCCATTGGGTGTCGGTGTCGATGTTCATTTTGATGGCACCGTAGCTGATGGCTTCGCGGATTTCGGCCTGTGAGGAGCCGGAGCCGCCGTGGAAGACGAAGTTGATCGGTTTGTCAGAAAGTCCGCGCTCTTTGGCGACGTATTTTTGTGAGTCGCCGAGGATGCTCGGTTTGAGTTTGACGTTGCCGGGTTTGTACACGCCGTGGACGTTGCCGAAGGCGGCAGCGACGGTGAAACGCGGGCTGATGGGGTTCAGTTGGTCATAGACGTAGAGGACGTCTTGCGGCTGGCTGTAGAGGCGGCTTTCGTCCGCGCCGGAGTTATCAACGCCGTCTTCTTCGCCGCCGGTGATGCCAATCTCGATTTCCAGCGTCATCCCCATTTTGCTCATGCGCTCAAGGTATTTGCGGCAGATTTCCATGTTTTCGGCGATCGGTTCTTCGGAAAGGTCGATCATGTGCGAGGAGAACAGCGGTTTGCCGGTCTCTTTGAAGTGTTTTTCGCCCGCGTCGAGCAGGCCGTCAATCCACGGCAGCAGTTTTTTCGCGGCGTGGTCGGTGTGCAGGATGACCGGGACGCCGTATTCGGCGGCGAGGGTGTGCACTTGTTTGGCACCGACGATGGCACCGAGGACGTCCGGGCGCGCGCCGCTTGCGGGTTTGATGCCTTTGCCGGCGAGGAACTGGGCGCCGCCGTTGGAGAACTGGATGATGATCGGCGCCTTGACGCGGGCGGCGGTTTCGAGGGCGGCGTTGATGGAGTCGCTGCCGACGCAGTTTACTGCCGGGATGGCGAAGCCTTGTGCTTTGGCAGCGGCAAAGACTTTTTGTACGTCGTCACCGGTGATGACGCCGGGTTTTACGATGTCGGAGATTTTTGTCATGGTGTTTTTCCTGTGGTTTGTGACGGTCATTGATGCGACGGCTTAGAGGTCGTCGAAGCTGCTGCGGCGGCGCTGGCCAAGGCGGAACAGGCCGGAGAGCCAATGCAGGATGAATCCTGCAAAGACGAGAAACCCGCCGGCGTAAAGCTGTTTTTGGTTCAGGCTTTCTTCGAGGCGGGTGTTGCGGTGTTTCAGGCTCAGGTTTTCTTGTTCGAGTTTGACGACGGTGTCTTGCAGTTCGCGGTTGCGCTGGTCGATGGCCATTGCGTTGCCGGAGGCGCGTTGCAGGGCGACGAGTTCGTCGCGCGCTTTTTGTTCGGCGCTTTGCAGGGCTTCAAGGCGGGCTTTGAGCGCGTCCAGCGACTGGTTTTGGTCGTTGGTGGTGTTTTGCAGGGTCTGGGTTTCGCCTTGCAGTTGTTGCAGTTGTTGTTGTTGTTCGGCGAAGCGGCTGTGTACGCTGGGGGTTTGCATGATGCTGCGCGCCGAGACCCAGCCGTTGATGTCGCCGGTTTTGACGTGGATGTAGTCGCCGTTGCGGTCGAGCATTTCAACGGCTTCGCCGGAGCGTAGGGTGCCGAGGAATTTGGAGTCGCTCGCCGGTTTGTCGTAAACGGCGGTGCGCAGTTCGTCGCTAATCCAGGCTTGTTGGGCGGCGAGGGCGGGGATGGCGGTGAGTGCAAGCGCGAGCAGCACGGGGGTTTTGTTCAAAACAGGCTCCTTTTGATGTCAACCCATTGGCGCCAGAGGGTGTTTTTTTGGCCGGGGTCGTTATGGGCGAGGTAGGGATGTAAAAAATTATAGGCTTTCGGGGGGGCTTTGCCAATCGCGCTGCCCGCGTCGCGCAAGGCTTCGCCGCAGGTGATGAGCGGTTTGGCGGCGAGGTTTTCCGGCGGGGCGGCCTCATTGGGGACGGGTAATGGCTGGCTGCGGGCAAGGTCAAACAGCGCGGTGAAGAGTTGCAAGGCTTCATCGCTGTCGGTCGCACGGAAGAGGGCGAGCAGCAGGCGGCGTTCGCCTTCGCTCGCAAAGGGCATCAGCCGCCCGTTTTCGCACCACAGCGGCGGCAACAGCCAGTTGCAGCGCAGCGCTTCGCCGCTGAGCAGGGTGTAGTCGCGCGTGAGGTGGACGCTGGCGGCAATGCCGGGCAACGGCAGGGTGGTGGCGGTAGTGGCGGGGACGGGCGCGGCGGTAGCAACCGGTGCGGTGGTTGTCGCCGGGGCGGCGGGCGGTGCGGCGCGCAGGGCGGCCAGTTCGGCGCGCGGCAGCCACAGTTTGTAGCCGAGCAGCGCCAGCGCGGTTTGCTGGTTGGGGCGGAGGGTAATCACCCGGTGCGTCCCTGGCGGCGTTTGGCGATGCGCCACAGGGTCCAGACGGGGCCGTGCAGGCCGTAGAGGAAGAAGAGGCCAAAGAGGACGGGCGCGGGTTCGAGGAAGATGAGGCCGATGAGGCAGGCGGGTAACGCGGCTTTGCTGAAGGGCAGGCGGCTTTGCGGTTTGAAGGTTTTGAAGCTGTAGTATTTGAAGTTGCTCACCATCGCCAGCGCGCTGAACCAGGTGATGACGGCGGAGAGCATGATGAGGTTGGCGCCGTTCCAGTGGTAGTTGCTGCCCGTCCAGACGAAACCGGCGACGATGGCGGCGGCAGACGGGCTGGGCAGGCCGATGAAGACGGCTTTGTCGGTGATGCCGACCTGGACGTTGAAGCGGGCGAGGCGCAGCGCGGTGCAGGCGGTGTAGATGAAGGCGGTGAACCAGCCGAGTTTGGCGGGATAGATGGGCTCGATGGCGGCGTAGTGCAGCGCCCACTGGTAGATGATGATGGCGGGGGCGACGCCGAAGGAGATGAGGTCGGCGAGCGAGTCGTATTGCACGCCGAATTCGGATTCGGTGCGGGTGAGGCGGGCGACGCGGCCATCGCAGCCGTCGAAGATCATGGCGACGAAGATGAGGGCGGCAGCGAAGGTGAAGCGGCCACTGCCGTCGATGACGGCGAGGATGGCGTAGAAGCCGCAGAACAGCGATGCGGTAGTGAAGAGGTTGGGCAGGATGTAAACGGTTTTTGAGCCGCGTATAGGCGTGGGCATGGTTATGCTCCGGTTTTGATGCTCGTGATGATGTCCGCCAGCGCGACCGCCGGTTTTTCGGCGCGGGTGACGGGGCGGCCGATGACGAGGTAGTCGCTGCCCGCTTGCAGGGCGGCGGCAGGGGTCATGGTGCGTGTCTGGTCGTCTGCGCTGCTGCCCGCCGGGCGGATGCCGGGGGTGACGGTGAGGAAGTCGCGGTCATGCGCGGCTTTGACCGCGCCCGCTTCGTGTGCCGAGCAGACGACGCCGTTCAGGCCGCTGCTGGCTGCAAGGGCGGTGAGGCGGGCGACGTGGGCGGCGAGCGGTTCGTCAATGCCGATTTCACGCAGTTCGGCTTCACCCAGGCTGGTGAGGACGGTGACGGCGATGAGCAGCGGCGGCTGGCGGTAGCGGGCGAGCGCGTCGGCGGCGGTTTCCAGCATTTTGCGGCCACCGCTGGCGTGGACGTTCACCATCCACACGCCCATCTCGGCGGCGACGCGCAACGCGGCGGCGACGGTGTTGGGGATGTCGTGGTATTTGAGGTCGAGGAAGATGTCGTAACCGATGCCTTGCAGCGCTTCAACCAGTTGCCGCCCTTCGCGGGTATAGAGTTCTTTGCCGATTTTCAGGCGGCAGAGGTCGGGCGAGAGTTGGGCGGCGAGTGCCAGGGCGTCTGCGCCACGGTTGTAGTCGAGGGCAATCAGCAGCGGTTTGGTATTCATCGGTTTTCTATCTTGAGTTCGAGCTGCGGGCGGAAGCTGCTCCAGGCGAAGCAGGCGGGGCAATGCCAGATGAGGTTTTGCTGGCGAAAGCCGCATTCGTTGCACTGGTACACGGTGCGCGGCGCGACCAGTTTGCCCGCGCTGGTGGCGAGCGGCGCAAGGCCGGGGCGGTAGTTGAGCCAGGCAGAGAGCAACAGCGGGGTTTGTTTGGCTTCCATCCGCGTTTGCAGCAGGTCGGCGGCGGCGTCCGGCGCGGTTTTCCCCAGTAATTGGGCAAGTGCCAGCGTCAGGCGCGGGTTCGGGTTTTGTGCTTCGGTTTTTTCCAGCCAGTAGCGGTATTCGTCGTCGCGGCCAATGGCGTGGTAGGCGGCGGCGATGTCGGGCAATACGTCCGGCAGCAGCGCCGCCGAGGTTTCGCCGATGCTTTGCAGGGCGTGGATGGCATTGACGTATTCGCCTTGGCGCAGCAGGAGCTGGCCGCGCATCCGGTTGGCGCGGACGCAGTCGCGGTCGGCGGCGAGCGCCTGTTGCAGGTAATGCGCGACGGTGGCGTCATCGCCCGCCTGTTGTGCCAGCTCGCAGTAGTAGTGCGAGATTTCCGTGCCGCGCGCACCGTAGCCTTTTGCCTGCCACGCGGCGGAGAGTTCCAGCGCCGCCTGCCATTGTTTGGTGCGCTCGTAGAGGTGCGCCAGCGCGGGCATGACTTCCGCTTCGCGGTATTGTTCTGCCAGCAGTTGTTCAAACAGCGCCTGCGCCTGGTTGTACATCCCGGCGGCGGCGTAGTCTTCCGCCAGTTCGTAATCGACCGCCATCCGCTGCGCGTCGCTCAGCTGCGAATGGTTGCGCAGTTGCTGGTGCAGGTGCAGCGCACGGTCGAGTTCGCCGCGTTTGCGGAAGAGGCTGCCGAGGGTGAGCTGGTTGTCCAGCATTTGCTGGTCAAGGTCGGCCATGTGGATGAAGACGTCCACGGCGCGGTCGGTCTGGTCGTTCAGCAAAAAACCCACGCCCTCAAAATACGCGGCGCGGGTTTTGTCGGCACGCAGGTCGCGCGCTTCTTTGCGCATTGCCAGCCACCAGCCCGACCAGGCGGCGCACGGCAACAGCAGGATGATGAGCCAGTCAGCCATCAGGCGGTTTTCTGGTCGGCGTGAAATTCTGCCTGGATTGCCGCTTTTTCCGCTTCTTTGCGTTCACGCGCCATCAGGTGCTCCAGCGTGCGTGCGCGTTGCCGCCAGAAGAAGGCCTTGGTGCCAAATAGTACCAGCATCAGCAGCGCGCCGAAGAGGAAGCAAATCAGCATTACCGCCACCAGCGGCAGGGTTTGCGTGCCCAAAATGTAGTTCAGCGTTACCGCGCCGTTGTTGAAAAGCCCCATCACCGCAAACGCGATGCAGAGGATGATAACGATCAGATAGTTCAAGTATTTCATGGAAATGTCCCCGCTCAGGAAGTGAAGCCCAATACATCGGCCATGCTGTACAAACCCGCCGGGCGGTCGCCCAGCCAGTTTGCCGCCGTCAATGCACCACGCGCGAAAATACGGCGGTTGCTGGCGCGGTGGGTGAACTCCAGCCGCTCATCGTCCGCCGTAAAGAAAACGGTATGCTCGCCGATAATGTCGCCGGCGCGTACCACGGAAAAGCCAATATCGCCGCTCTTGCGGCGGTTCACATACGGATAGCGTTTGCGCTCGTCAAAATCGCTGTTTTGCGCGGCGGCAATCATCTCGCCGATGCGCAGCGCCGTGCCGGAAGGCGCAGCGGAAGTTGGCGGCTCTGTGAGGGTGATACATTCCCGGATTA
>ERZ772924.906-NODE-906-length-14185-cov-2.844728_pt1 | contig 14185 bp, 13 predicted proteins | sample MGYA00512116_ERZ772924 | MGnify/ENA primary metagenome ERZ772924 (study PRJEB29015, sample SAMEA2737920) | human oral metagenome | biome: human oral; feature: human-associated habitat; material: dental | place: China | collected 2134 ...
TGCGGCTCCCGTGCTCGCCGGTTATTTCCGCGAGCAGGAGATCGAGGATCTCGTCGTGGTCTCGCCGGATCTCGGCGGCGTCACGCGTGCGCGCATCATGGCAGATTTCCTCCACGCACCGATTGCGATTATTGAGAAGCGCCGCCCGCGTCCCGGCTGTGCAGAGGTCATGAATCTCATCGGCGAGGTCGAGGGCAAGACCGCACTCCTCATCGATGATATTGTCGATACGGCAGGCTCGCTCTGCGAGGGGGCAAAGGCGCTCAAGGAGCGCGGCGCAAAGCGCGTGCTGGCAGCGTGTTCGCATGCCATCCTGAGCAATCCCGCTGTGGAGCGTCTCAATAATTCTGTCATCGACCAGCTGGTCATAACCGACTCCATCCCGCTTCCGCCGGAGAAGCAGTCCGATAAACTCGTCACACTCTCTCTCGCACAGTCTCTTGCAGATGTCATTGTGCGGATTCAAAGCCATCGTTCGGTGAGTTTACTCTTTAACCACCACTGAGCAGATTTCCGAAGACAGAGAAAAAGAGGCGTCAAAGCGCCTCTTTTTCATAGGAGTATCTATGTACGTCATCATCATCGGTTCCGGTCCCGCGGGCATCTCTGCCGCACTTTATGCGCGGCGCAGCGGTGCAGACGTGACTGTCATCACGAAGGGGGCGGGAGCTCTCGCCGCTGCAGAATGGGTTGAGAACTACTATGGTTTTGCAGAACCCGTCTCCGGCGTGGAGCTTGAGCGACGCAGCATCGAGGGGGCGAAGCGTCTCGGCGTCCGCTTCGAGACGGATGAGGTGATGGCGATTCTTCCGGTGGCCGGTGGTCGTAGTTTTCGCATTGAGGGGGTGCATGGCAACTACGAAGGGGATGCCCTCATCCTTGCAGCAGGTGCGCCGCGCAAGACGCCTGCGATACCGGGCATACGTGAGTTCGAGGGACGCGGCGTAAGTTACTGTGCGATCTGTGACGCATTCTTTTATCGTGGAAAAAATGTCGCTGTCATCGGTGCGGGGGACTATGCCCTGCATGAAGCGGAGATTCTTCGCCCGCACGTCGCTCATCTGTCTATCCTGACCAACGGAATGGAGCCGAATATCATGGTCCCGGACGGTATTGTGACGGATTCCCGCAAGATCGCGCGGATCGAGGGCGAATATCGTGTGGAGCGCATTATCTTTACGGATGGCAGATCCATGAACATGAGTGGTGTCTTTCCGGCAATCTGTCCGGCAGGCACCTCGGAGCTTGCACGAAAGCTTGGTGTATTGCTGGAGGCCGGCAAAATCGTCGTGGGTACGCAGATGGAGACCAATATCCCGGGCGTCTACGCGGCAGGGGACTGCACAGGCGGCCTTTTGCAGATTGCCAAAGCGGTCTATGAGGGAGCTGAAGCGGGACTTGCAGCGGTGCGTTATCTGCAGCGACAATAGATGGAATACAGGGGGAGAGAAAAGAGGGGGACGAGGATGTCGGCACGTGTTTCGGCAGACTGCCATTTTCGTGATTATATAGGGCAGTTCGATCTGTGGAATGAACTGACGGATGCGCAGCATGATGACTTGATCGCCCATACGCGCTTCCAACACTGTGCAAAAGGTGAATTTGTTCATCGCGGTTCGCTTGTACAGGTGGGGACACTGCACATCATCTCCGGCGCTCTGCGCGTCTACATCCTCTCGGAGGAGGGGCGTGAGTTCACGCTCTACTTCCTGCGCGACCGGGATATTGCACTTCTCGCAAGCACTGCATTTCTCGCTACTATGCCCTGCGATATTTCAATTGAGGCAACAAAGGACACCGATCTCTTTGTCTCAAATACGGAGGTCGTGCGCGGCATCCTCGATGCGAATATTCCTGTGCGTGCACGTGCGTATGAGTATGCGGTCGTGCGTCTTTCGGAATTGCTGTGGAAGTTTCAACAGATGCTCTTCACCTCTGCAGATCGGCGGCTTGCGAAATTCCTGCTCACGGAGTCCGCGCGCACAGCAGGGAATGAGATCCGACTGACCCATGAGGAGACCGCGCAGTATCTCGGTACAGCCCGCGAGGTGGTCAGCCGTCTGATTCGTGAATTCAGTCAGGAGGGGTTGGTACAGACCTCTCGGGGGCGGATTCACATTCTGAACCGTGCAGCCTTGCAGGAGCGCGCGGGTGCCTGATTTTACCGGAGGGGTCTATGCTGATCTATGTTCTGATGGTTGGTGTCATTCTGCTGCTCATCATCCTGTTCCGCTATTTACCGCGTCGTGTTTTTTTAATCTTTGTCACACTGCTCGCAGTACTTGGCGGAATTGTCTTTCGGATACAGATGGCAGAGCGCGCACCGGAGCCGCTGACCATCGAGCAGCGTGCCGCCATCGCGCACGATCAGGAACTCTTTATGCCATGGTGGGAGATGTACCAGAAGCAGATTGTGGAACTAGATCGTGACTGGACGCGATATCATCAGATTCTCGCGGATGCCAGGGAGGGTGAAAGTGACATTGCGATCACCTATGCCCGCCTTGTGAATCTAGAACGGGATATGCAGGATCTGCGTACGCGCATGGAAAAGAGTTCTCCGCCGACGGAGCTCTCTGACCGCGTTTATGATCCGATTGCCGTCATTGTGAGCAAAACGAATGACTATGCGGCAGCCGAGCAGAAGGCTATCACGCTCACGCGTGCTGCGGCAGATCCCACGACCATGAAGGAGCAGAATCCTGCCGAACAGGCACGTCTGCTCGAACTTGTCATGTTGCGCGAATCCCCCATTGCCCTCTTTATCGGCGATGAGGTCGGTGCGATTCGCCGCTATTTTGCCCCTGTTTCGTCCGTACACGAGGAGCGTACGGCTGAGGCAGAGGTGCACGATGAAAAAGCACTCGACAAATAGTGTGTTTTGGGCTATAATGCTAATCGTACCTTCATGCGCTCGTAGTCCAGTGGATAGGACGTTAGCCTCCGGAGCTGAAAGCGTGGGTTCGACTCCCGCCGAGCGCACCATTTTGATCGAATGCCCTGCGGATTTTCCGTGGGGGTTTTTCTTTACCAAAATAGGAAAAAGGATTTTGATTGACGGTGAAGAATATCTACACTTAAAGGGATTTTTGTTTTTCGTTAGGAGATGAATGAATGGGGCGAAAAGAGGTTCAGGCATCGGTACGTCCGGTGCTTATGCGCAGCTTACATTTGGAGAAAAATGCGTTTCGACAGTTTTTTTACGAGAGTTCGCTTCACTTTGGACGGCAGATCGGTAGGGATATTGCCGAACTCAAGGACGAGACAGCTTCCATTGTCAATAAGAAGTATATGTTCTCGCTGGCCACGGAGAAGAGTGGTGCGCAGAGCTTTCTGAAGTGGATCGCGGATGAGTTCAACGCGGAGGATGTCTCGCACGAGCAGGAGGGGCGTCTGCGCCGCCTTGTTGCAGAGTATCCGAAGATCCGTTCCTACATCCGCATCGAGGAGGATCAGCTGCTCTTCGATCATGAGCGCTTTGCCGATGATGTTGTCGCCGGACGGTTCAAAGAGAACATCTTTGGCATGACCTTTGACATCCAGAGCGTGATCGAGACGGCGATCAATACCGGTTCCGTGGCGTTGGATTTCTCCATTGAGCCGTTTAAGAAGGCGCTTCTCTATGCCGATCATGTACGCGCGAACATCCAACCCTATGCGGAGCGCCTTTTGACGGATATGAGCCTCGGGCACTGGGATCTCTATGAGGAGATGACGGAGGATGGGCATGAGGACAGTGTCTGTTTGCGTCTGCCACCGACGGACTTCCTCGTGGCGCGTCCTCCACAGCTGGATGTCATCATGAACGGCACCTGCGCCATCGATTTTGGCACGCGCAGTACCGTTGTCGTCTGCCGTGACCGTGAGGCGCGTCTCCTGCGCATCGGCAAGGGGGACTATGCGAACGAGCCGACCATTCAGGACTATGAGAACCCGACGGCAATCGAGCTGATCGACATCGAAAAGTTTAAGCAGCGCTATCGTGCGCGCGAGGGACGTCCCTATACGGAGTGGGCACAGGTGACGGCGTCCCATCAGGCGGCGGATGCGATCTTCGAGCGTCAGTCCACGGAGGGGATCGCGGTCTATTATTCCGTGTTCAGTGAGCTCAAGCGTTGGACGCGTGACAAGGCGAACTCCCCGATCCTAAAGGACAGGCACGGCTACATTCAGGAGGTCAAGCCGTATGCGGAGACACAACCGCTCGATGCGGGCGGCTTCGACCCGATCGAGATCTATGCGTACTATCTTGGTCTCTACATCAACAATATGCATCGCAACATCTACCTCGACTACATTTTGTCGTTCCCCGTGGGCTATGAGAAGAATTTGCGTGAACACATTCGCATGAGCTTTGAACGGGGGCTCAGAAAGACGCTGCCGAAGGCACTGCTCGATGATCCGGAGATGATGCGCCGTTTCCGCGTGTACGATGGCGCGAATGAGCCGGCGGCGTACGCAATCAGTGCGCTTGAGGCGTACGGACTCGAACCGAAGCGTGTGGGTGAGGAGGTCGCCTACGGCGTGTTCGACTTTGGCGGCGGCACGACGGATTTTGACTTCGGCGTGGAATACGTGCCGGAGAACGGGCGGCGCAAGTTCGTCATCGAACAGTTTGGCTTTGGCAGCGATATGTATCTCGGCGGTGAGAACATCCTCGAACTCCTGGCCTATGAGGTGTTCAAGGACAATCTTGCGGAGATGCGCCAGCATAAGATCACGTTCGCCCTGCCGCCGGAGAGCGAGACGTTCGCGGGAGCAGAAGCACTCGTGCGCGAGACACGCGATGCCGCATCCCATCTGAACAACAAAATCCTTGCCGAGCGACTGCGTCCCTTCTGGGAGCGCCGCGAGGGCTATGAGGAGTTTGCGGCGGGGGACAGCTTTGATACGAATATCACACTTTTCTCCTCGGAAAAGACGGGGAATGCTGGAAATCGTGCGGAGATACGCCTGCACATCGACGTAAAGAAGCTTGAGCGCACACTTGAGGATCGCATTCGCCGCGGCGTTGAAAACTTCTTTCAGGCGATGGCGGCGGCGTTCAAGGGGCGCAATGTGCGTCAGGTACATATCTTTCTTGCCGGTAACTCGTGCAAGGCTCCTATGGTGCGCAAACTCTTCGATGAGTATATTGCACGGCAGATCAATACCATACATACGCTGCAGACTGCCTCTGCAGAGAAGTCGGATACTGCGGGCGGGAAGAAGCCGGATGCAGCGAAGGGGAGTACCACCCGGCAAAAAGATGCGCCGTTCCTGCTCTATCTTCCGCTTGGTGTGGAGGATGAGGAGAAGGAGAAGAAAGTCCTTCACGACGGATTCGACCGCCTACGCACGGGCAAGACGGGTGTTGCGTTTGGACTCCTGCGCTGCCGCAAGGGCGGAAAAGATGTCAAGATCATCAATAAGAACGTGGATGAGCACGATGAGCTCCTCTTCCCGTACTTCCTCGGCAGCCTGAACGAGCGCGGCTGCTTCAAGGTGGATATTGACGCGCGTGTTGATTATGGTGTATGGACGTATTTCACCTATGCGGATGAGGATGAGTTTGAACTTTACTATACACAGGAGCCGCGTGCACTGAAGGGGCATATGAAGGCGGCAGAGGTGCGTATGGTGCGCTGCATGCTCAATAGTGATGACGTGAGCGATGATGATACGGTCGGTGTCTACATTCGCAAACGGTCGCCGAATATGATCGAATATACGGTCGCTTCAGAGGGAAACCTTGCGGAGCAGGATTATAAGGGAATGATCTACACCGTACGTCTGGGGTGAAACGTCATCGGAAAGGAGTTCCGTGATGCCGCACTTGCCATTTAAGAATTACATGGAGGATGCCGTTGAGCGTATGCTGGATCGACTCGCGCCGCAGCATCCTGAGATTTGTATGTGCGATCGCTGTCGTACCGATATGATGATGATTGCACTGAACAATCTGCCGCCTCGCTACGTTTCTACGCGTAAGGGCGCCATTCTCCTTCGCGCTGAAGGCATGGAGGTTCAATATGAGGTGGAGTTGATGACTGAGACTATGCGCGCCATGCAGATTGTCAGCGGTCAGCCGCATCACGGACGCAACGAAGAGGGGATATAGCCCCGTGCAAACGAAAACATCCGCAGATAAAAAAATTTGTCTAGCGGGTGTTTTTTTGTTACAATAAAGAAGAAATCAAAGGCGATCTGCGCGTCGGCGTCTCTGAAGAGACGCAGGCGCATTTCTTTTGTTGCTGTGTACTGTGGAGAGGAAGCTGTTATGTTCGCGAGACTCAAACGTGATATTCGCGTTATCTTTGAGCGTGACCCTGCGGCGCGGAGCACGATCGAGGTCTTGCTCTGTTACGGCGGTCTGCATGCCATCTGGCTTCATCGTATATCGCACGCACTCTATGTGCGCGGCTGGGTGCTCCTCCCGCGCCTGATCTCCAACTTCGGACGATTTCTGACGGGCATTGAGATCCACCCCGGGGCAAAGATCGGCGAGGGGCTCTTCATCGACCACGGCACGGGCATTGTCATCGGCGAGACAGCGGAGCTTGGCAAAAACGTTACGCTCTATCAGGGCGTGACACTCGGCGGCACGGGCAAGGAGAAGGGCAAGCGACATCCGACACTCGGCAGCAATGTCGTTGTCGCCTCGGGTGCGAAGGTGCTCGGCTCGTTCACCGTGGGCGACCATGCGAAAATCGGCGCAGGCTCTGTCGTGCTGAAGCCCGTGCCAGCACATGCGACCGTCGTCGGCATCCCGGGGCGGATTGTCATGATGAACGGACAGCGCGTTCGTACGGAGGAGGATTTTCTCAGAGCACGGGAACTTTCGCTTGAATGCGAGGAGAGCGCGGAGGAGATCGCAAGCGAGCTGGATGTCGATCTTGATCACGACATGCTGCCCGATCCCGAGGCGGAGATAATCGAGCAGATGCGGCAGGAGATCGAGGTGCTGAAAGCGCGCCTCTCCGAACTGGAAGAACGAAAATAGAGGAGAGTTATCATGCTTACCGTATACAATACAATGACGCGAAAAAAGGAAGCGTTTCATCCGCTGCATGCGGGCGAAGTCAGCATCTACTGCTGCGGCGTGACGCCGTACAACGATCCGCACATCGGGAACGCGCGCCCCTTTGTCACATGGGATGTCATCCGCCGCTATCTTGCACGCAAAGGGTACAAGGTATGCTATATCCAGAACTTTACGGATGTGGACGATAAGATCATCCATGCCGCGAATCGCGAAGGCGTGACGTGGAAGGAGATCTCTGATCGCTACATCGCCGCATATTTCAAGGCGATGGATGCGCTCAATGTACGCCGTGCCGATGTGTTCCCGCGCGTCTCCGAGACGATGGAGGACATCATCCGCATGATCGAGACACTGATTGCGCGCGGCTATGCGTACGTGACGGAGGCGGGCGATGTCTACTATCGCGTGGAGGCGTTCGCGCATTACGGCCGCCTCAGTGGGCGCAGCCTCGACGATATGGAGGCAGGTGCGCGCGTCGAGGTCAACGAAACGAAGGAGCACCCGATGGACTTCGCCCTCTGGAAGGCGGCAAAGCCCGGTGAACCCTCATGGGAGAGTCCGTGGGGACAGGGTCGTCCCGGCTGGCACATCGAGTGCTCGGCGATGTCCGTGAAATACCTCGGTGATGCCTTCGACTTCCACGGCGGCGGCAACGACCTCATCTTCCCGCACCACGAGAATGAGATTGCGCAGGCGGAGCCGTGCATTGACGGCGATGAGAAATTTGCGCGCTATTGGTTGCACAACGGCTTTATTACGATCGACAACGAGAAGATGTCGAAGTCGAAGAACAACTTCTTTACGGTCAAGGACATCCTTAAGGAATTCCCGGGCGAGGTCATCCGCTTCTTCATCCTCCAGACCCACTACCGCAGCCCGCTCGACTTCAGTGACGAACGTCTGCATGAGGCGCAGACAGCACTGGATCGTCTGCGGAATGCGAACACGGTCATTGCAGAGCTCTCACAGCGCGAGGGGACATCGGACACGGCGGCAGAGCTGGCGGTGCAGGCTGAGACGTTCCTGCGTGACTTCGACGCAGCAATGGATGATGATTTCAACACGGCGCTTGCGATCAGCCAGATGTTCGGACTTGCGAAGGAGATCAACCGCTACCATCAGGAGATCGAGCGCGGCGTTGCATTCGATGCGGCAAACTTTAAGAAGGCGGCGGATGACTATCACGCGATGGCGGAGATCATCGGCATATTCGAGCAGGAAGAGGCTACGGCGGATGATGGTCTCGCCGATGCCCTGATGGAGCTCATCATCGGCATTCGTCAGGAGGCGCGTGCAGCGAAGAACTGGGCGGTCGCGGACAGGATTCGCGACGGGCTCAAGGAGGCGGGCGTTGTGATCGAGGATACGCCGACGGGCGTGCGCTGGAAAAGGGCTTGAGCGCGCATGAAGTTTGAACGCTTTCAGCAGCTCGTGCGCATGATGTTCCTGCCCGATGCAGCGGGTAATATCCGCACACGCTATGAGCATGTGGATGCGGCGCATATACATCCGCTCGTTCTCGCCTATGTGGGTGACGCCTACTTTCACCTCTACGTGCGCATGCGCCTCCTCTCCTACGAACAGGCACAGGTGCAGGCGCTTCATTCGTTCAGTGCGCAGATCGTTTCGGCACTCTGGCAGGCGCATGCCTATCGCGCCATTTCGGATATGCTCACAGAGGAGGAGCAGACGATCTATCGGCGCGCGCGCAATACAAAGAGCCACGCACCGCGCAGCGCGTCCGTCGCGGACTATCATACGAGTACGGGCTTCGAGGCGCTGCTCGGGAGCCTTTACATACGTGAGGAGCACGAACGCCTTGAGGAGATCGCGGAGGCGGCATTTCAGATCATCGCCAAAGAGATGATGAATCAGCAGGAGCAAACGCATGGAAATTAAACTGATTGCAAAGACACCGAACTATCTAAAGACATGCTGGACGGCGGCACGGACATGCTACAGTGCGGACTCGCCGATCGAACTCCTTGCACAGGAAAAGACGGATGAAGAGATGCTGCGCCTCCTCGAACGCATCATGACGAGCAAGCATCTTTCGGTGGTGGAGCACTGCACCATGACCTTCGCCGTCAAGGATGTTTCGCGCACGCTGCTCGCGCAGTACAGCCGCCACCGCATCGGCGTTTCACTGAGCGTGCAGAGCCAGCGCTACGTTTCTGAGCAGTCTGCGAAGCAGACGGACGGACTCTTCGGTCACGTCGTCCCGCAGACGATCGCCGACAACAATGAAGCCTATGTACGTTATATGGCGTGCATGCGCCAGATTCAGACGGCGTATGACGACCTGCTCGCGATGGGCGTTGCAAAGCAGGACGCGCGTTTTGTTCTGCCGGGCGGTGCGTGTACGAATTTCGTCACGACACTCAACCTACGCTCCTTTATGGATGTGTATGAGAAACGCGTACGGACACCCGGTGCACAGTGGGAGATCAAGGAGATGATGCTCCGCATGCGTGATCTCATTGTTGCCGAGGAATCATGGCTTGAGCGCTTTATCCCGCGCGGATGATGTAGGGGGCGCGCAATGAAAGCGAAAGAACAGCGCACGGAAAAGCGCAGAGAAAAACACGCTGAGAAGAACCTTGCAAAACATGCGGAAGAGCGCACAGCAGAACAGCCCGCCCATATTCTTGCCGGACGCCACGCGATCGTCGAGGCAATCAAGGCGGGGCGCGGCATCAACCGCATCCTGCTCGCGGATGGACTGCACGGAAGCTCCGTGCATGAGCTGCGCGATCTTGCGCGCGAGCACGGCATTACGGTAGATGTTGTGGGGCGTGCAAAGCTGGACGCCGCCGTGCCCGAGGGCGTGCGTCATCAGGGGGCACTTGCCTACGTCGCGCCCGTCGCCTATGTCGCTGTCGAGGAGATTATCGCGACGGCGCGGGAGCGCGGCGAGGATCCTCTGCTGCTCCTCTTGGACGGCATCGAGGATCCGCAAAACCTCGGTGCTCTCCTCCGAACGGCGGACGCCGCGGGCGTGCACGGGATTCTCCTGCCGCGACGTCACAGTGTACCGCTCACGGAGACCGTCGCGCGCGTCTCGGCGGGAGCACTCGAATACGTATCCGTCGCGCGCATCGGCAACATTGCGCAGACCATGCGCGCGCTGAAGGAGCAGGGCTTTTGGATTGCAGGCACGGATATGGCGGGCGAGGAGATGTATGACCGTGCAAACCTCACGGGTGCGCTCGTGCTCGTGATCGGCAGCGAGGGGCGCGGCATGAGCCGCCTCACGCGCGACCTCTGCGACTTCACCGTGCGCCTGCCGATGCACGGAAAGATCAACTCGCTCAACGCCTCGGTCGCGGGTGCAATCCTCATGTACGAAGCATTGCGCCAGCGCACGGCAAAGGCTGCGGTGCAGCATGGCTAGGCAGCGCGAGAGCGAGTACTACCTCATCGATGGCTACAACGTTATCAACGCATGGCCGGAGCTCATGCGCCTGCGCAGCAACCTCGACGAGGCGCGTGATGTCCTCGTCCACATCCTCACAGAGTACGGTGCCTTCGAGAACTACGAGATGACCGTCGTGTTCGATGCGTTTTTTACCGAGGACGAGGAGCACGAGCTGCAGATCACGGATCGGATGAAGGTCATCTATACGGGCGCTGGGGAGACGGCGGACAGCTGTATCGAGCGCCTTGCCTATACGGCGGTGCGCGCAGGACGCGAGGTGCATGTCGTTACCTCCGACGGCGCGGAGCAGAGCGTCATCCTCGGCGCGGGCGCCTACCGCATCACCTCGCCCGAGCTGCGCCGCTCCGTGAAAAAGACGAAGAAGCTGATGAAGGCGGAGTACATGAATCCGCACATTCAACCGCTTGCGCGCAGCGAACTGCACGAGCGAATCGACAGCGACACACTCGCACGCCTTGAAGAACTGCGGCGGGGGAAATAAGAAGCGAAATACAAAAACTCTTTGAACCATAAATGGCTCAAAGAGTTTTTGTATATGTGCTTACCACCGCTTCGTCTTGCGCCAGAACGAGGGACGCAGGAGGATCAGCAGGGTAAATATTTCAAGGCGGCCGAGCAGCATGGAGATACAGAGCACCGCCTTTACAAAGTCGGAGAGCGGCGCATAGGTGGAGGTCGCGCTTACGATGCCAAACGCGGGGCCGATGTTGCCGATGGTTGTGATGGCGACGGCAATCGCGTCGAACGGGAGCAGACCGTCCATCGTGAGGAGGAACGCGGTCACGAAGATGATCGCGAAGTAGAGGAAGAAGAACGTCCCCACGCGCAGGAGCATCGCACTGTCCACATGTGCGCCGCCGAGCGAGATATCGACAACGCGATGCGGGTTCAGCTTCTGGAGGATGACAGCGCGCGCATTGCGTACGAGAAGGATGATGCGCGCAACCTTGATGCCGCTTGCCGTCGATCCTGCACAGCCGCCGATCGTCATGAGGAGGAGCAGGAGGAGTTTCGAGAATGTCGGCCACGTTTCAAAGTCTGCCGATACAAAGCCTGTCGTGGAGAGCGATGTCACCTGAAATATGGCGAAGCGTACAGATGTCGCGAAATCCATCCCCATCTCAATGATGAGGTTGAGCGCGACGAGCAGCATGGCGACGAGGATCATGCAGAGATAGGTGCGGAACTCCGTATTCCGGAGGATGACGGACGGGCCCTTGACCCACGCACGGTAGTAGAGGGAGAAGCTGCCGCCTGCAAGGAACATGAAGAGGGCAGTCCACAGTTCGAACGGCAGACTGTGAAAGTGCATTGTGCTGTCGTCGTATGTCGAAAAACCGCACGTCCCAATCGTCGACATTGCGTGTGTGAGGGCGATGCTGAAGTCCACGCCGCAGAGCATGAAGATCGCTGTTGTAAACGTCGTAAATATGAGGTAAATCTTGAAGAGTGCCATCGTCATATCGCGCAGGCGCGGCATGACGCGATCCATCGTCGGGCCCGCACCCTCGGCGTTATACATATAGATGGTACTTGCGCCGGACTGCGGCAGGAGCGCGATAAAGATCACGATGATACCGAGGCCCCCAATCCACGCCGTCATCATGCGCCAGAAGAGGAGGCTGTAGGGGAGGGAGCCGAGCGAGGCAAAGACCGTTGCCCCCGTTCCCGTGAAGCCAGAGATGCTTTCAAAGAGCGCGTCGAGAAAGCCGAGATAATTGCCGAGCAGGTAGGGGAGCATACCGAGAAACGTCCCCGTGAACCAACCGAACGCCGTGATGGCGATGCCCTCGCGCGCCGTCAGCTCCTCGGCAGGCTTTCCGTAGCGGCGGAAACCAACGCCGACAAATGCGCTGACGAGGACGGACAGCGTGAACGCCTCACGGGTGGGCTCGTCGCCTGCGACTGCAAGAATGAGCGGGATCACAAGCGCCGCCGCCATTGCGAATGAGAGGCGCGAGAGAATGTAGTTGACGGTGTAGATATTCATAGCGTTCTACCACCTGTGTCCCGTGTCTTCGAGGAGGGAGCCGATGAAGAGAAAGAAAGCAAAGATCTCGATGCGCCCGAGGATCATGAGGAGAGCGCAGAGGAGCTTCGTCCAGATGGGCAGGCTCGTGACCGTATCCAGATCTGCGAGCGAGGCGACGCCGCCCGTTGTCGTCAGGCAGGAGACCGTCAGAGTGATCGTTTCGATGGGACTGAGTCCGGCAAGGGCGATGAAAAGGCTGCTGATGGAAAAGACTGTCGCGGAGATGAACGCAAGCACGAGGATGCGCCCCGCAGAGTGCAGGGGTACAATTCCACCGCCCTGCCGCACGGCAAACACCATGCGCGGATGCAGTGTCCGCAGCAGTTCCGTCCACGAAAGTGAGATGAGGACGAGCACGCGCGATATGCGGAAACCACCCGCCGAAGAACCCATGCAGCCGCCGATGACGGCGAGCAGGATGAGCAGCAGTTCGGAGCCGCTATGAAACGAGATTTCCTCCTGCAGCATGAGCCCGTTCGTCGAAAGAAAGGAAATGGCGTAGAAGAAACCGTAGCTGACGGCACGCGCAATCGTCTGCGTACCGTGTAATATGGGCAGAATTGAAAGCAATGTTCCCGCACAGAGAAAGAGCGCGAAAAAGGAGCGCAGCTCCATATGCTGTGTGAGTTCGGTGTTCGACCTGCGGTGCAGCATCTGCCAGAGTGTGAGGAGCGGCAGCGCCGAGAGCAGGGCGACGAGACCGCTGCCCAGCATGAGCAGCGGAGCGGGAGGAAGTCCGCCGGTAACCGGACCCGCGCCCGAGGAGATGGTAAAGAGCGCGAGGATGAGCGCAGGGAAAATCTCATCGCCCGCCGCGAGGTAGATGATGACAGCGATGACTGTGATTGCAATGTAGATCAGCGTCATCTCGCGCATGGGGCGCATCATTCGGTTCCAGAGCGGACTGAAGAGTCGTTCCTGCCGTACGGTGAAGTCAACGCCGAAACAGCCGCTCACGACGGGCAGCACCGATACGAGGATTACGATGAAGAGCAGACCACCGAACCAGCTCATCAGTGCACGCCAAAGGATGAGTGAGGGCGGAAGCGTCTCGTTGAGCGCCGTCATGCCCGTTGTCGTGAGCGCGGAGATGCACTCGAAGAACGTGTCCACGGGCGAGAGGTGCAGCCCCGCCAGATGAAACGGCAGCATGCCGAGCACAGCGAGCAGGAACCAGACGGAAAGGAGGAAGAGCGTCCCCTCCTCGACCGAGAGCTGACGCATATGGCTGCGCCCCATATTGCCGAACACCATGCCGAGGATCGCGGTCAGAACGCCGAGCGCGAGAAACGATCCCGCGAGCGGATCGCCGAGCACAAAGCCATAGCCGAACGGGATGAGGTAGATCGGCGCAAAGACATATGCCGTACGTCCCATGAGCACCCAGAACAAATCGAAACGCATCAGTCGTCTCCAAAATAGGCAAGCGCCTTTTTCGCGAAACTCTTAAGGACGAAAAGGATCACGCGGTCACCCGGCAGGAGCTCCGTCATGCCGTTCGGGATCGCTGCCTCCTCGTTGCGTACATAGGCACAGACGAGGCATTCACGCGGGAGATTCGCATTCATCAATTTCTTTCCGACAACGGAAGCGCCGGAACTGACAATCACCTCGAGCGCCTCCGCACGGGCGCCCTCAAGGAGAGTCACGCGCGTCACAACGCCGCCGCGCGCGTAGGCAAGCACCTCGC
>ERZ772924.907-NODE-907-length-14159-cov-10.275170_pt1 | contig 14159 bp, 13 predicted proteins | sample MGYA00512116_ERZ772924 | MGnify/ENA primary metagenome ERZ772924 (study PRJEB29015, sample SAMEA2737920) | human oral metagenome | biome: human oral; feature: human-associated habitat; material: dental | place: China | collected 2134 ...
CAGCAGACAACAGCTCGGCAGGTTTGGAATTTTGTCGGGTTGCCGTGCAAGTTATGGTTTGGAAGGAAGTCTACTGAAGAATTTTAACGGGAACCCGCTCCTGTCGCTGCGCGACGGCACGCGGCTTTCGCTTCGCAGGGGAGGATGATTTTTCAATTGTAAACAGGCGCTAAACAGGTTCTCAGGCGGGATACAGCGCGCCGAGGATGCGTGTCTGGCCGCCGGTGGTGGTGGCGAGCTCCAGCGGGTGGCGCGCAGTGAACTGCGCCGCGAGCCAGGCGAAGCCGCTCGCTTCCAATGCCTGTGCCGGGATGGGGCAGGGGGCGCAGTGTTTGCCGAAGCGGGCGAGTTCGTCTTCGATTTGTTCGACGAGGAAGCGGTTTTTGGCGCCGCCGCCGGCGAGATAGACTGCGCCGGGGTGGCGGGCAGCGCGGATGGCGTCGCAGATGGTACGTGCGGTGAGTTCGAGCAGGGTACGCTGCACGTCGGCGGGCGCTTCGATGCCGAGCAGGTGGCGTGCCACCCATTCCGGGTGGAAGTAGTCGCGGCCGCTGCTTTTCGGCGGTGCGCGGTGGAAGTAGGGGTCGGCGAGGAAGCGGGCGAGCAGGTCGGGCAGCAGTTGGCCGCTGCGCGCCCAGTCGCCGTCCGCGTCGAAGGGCAGGCCGCGCTGTTGTTGTATCCAGGTGTCCATCAGGCCGTTGCCGGGGCCGGTGTCGTAGCCGGAGCAGTGGTCGGCGGCAATCAGGCTGATGTTGGCAATGCCGCCGATATTGACGAGGATGGCGGGGCGGTCGCCGAGCAGGCCGCGTTGAAACAGCGGCGCCAGCGGCGCGCCTTGGCCGCCGGCGGCGAGGTCGCGGCTGCGGAAATCGGCGATGGTGTCGATGCCGGTGCGTTCGGCGATGAGCGCCGGGTTTTGCAACTGGATGGTGTAGGGCGGGGTGCTGTCCGGGCTGTGGCGCACGGTTTGGCCGTGGGCGCCAATGGCGGTGATGTCGTGCGCGGTGAGGCCGGTTTGTGCGAGGAGTGCGGCGACGGCGTCGGCGCTGGCTTCGGCGTGTTGCCAGGCGGCGGCGGCGGCGTGGTGCAGTTCGTTGGGCCCTGGCTGGCACAGCGCCTGCAGGGTGGCACGCAGGGCGACGGGCATGGGGTGTTCGTGGTGGGCGAGGTAGTGGTAGTGGCCGTCGGTTTCGCGGATGAGGGCGGCGTCGATGCCGTCCAGGCTGGTGCCGGTCATGATGCCGATGTAGTGGCGGGGCGGGGTCATGTGCGTTGTTGCAGCAGTTCGAGGGTGCGGCGGATTTGTATTGCCTTGGCGTGATCGGGGTAGCGCTTGAGCAGTTGTTGCAGCAGTTGTTGGGCTTTGTCGCTCTCGCCTTTTTTCGTCAGCGCGCGCGCGGCGAGGAAGTAGTTTTCCACGAGCTGCGGGTGCCGGGGGTGGTGTTTGGCGAAGTTGCGGGTGAGGTTGAGCACGGTGTCGTAGTGCTGTTTGCCCGCCGCGATTTGTGCCAGCGGGTATATCCAGTCGGCGGGGAGGATGCCGTCGCCGGTTTCGTCCAGCGTCTGGTGGATAGCGGGATAGCTGTAGGGATTGCCGCTCGCCGTCGCTTCAATCAGCCGCATTTCCATCGCCTGCATGGCGTCTTCGCGCCCCTGACGGCGGTAGAGCTGGTGCAGCCGTTTGCAGGCGGGCAGGTAGCGGTTGGTATCGTGCAGGCCGTCGGCGTAGGGTTCAAGCAGGGCGATCGCCTGTTCGTTTTCGCCCTGGCGGATGAGGACGTCCGCCTGGGTCAGGTCGCCGGCAAAGCGCCGCTGTTCGTCGGCACTCATGCCTTCGGTGTCGGCCTCGCGCAGCAGGTTGAGATCCACCGGCGGCGCGCGCCGCTGGAGTTGCGCGTGCCGTTCTTCTTCGGCCTTGAGGCGGTTCAGTTCGGCGAGCAGGTCGTCATTCATGTTGATGTGGGCGGCGAGTTCGCGCTCGTCAATGTCGATGTTGTCGGGGTCAAGGGTTTCTTCCGGCGGTGGGAAGTACCAGGAGAAGTAGATGAGCGGCAGCGCGAGGAGGAAGGCGAAGATGATGCCGCGGAGGATGACGAGGCAATAGACGATGCCGGGCGCGCCGAGGGCGCCATTGCGGTTGCCGTAGTCTTGCATGTCCCTGGCATCTACCATGGTTTGAATCAGCATGGTGTAGATGGTCAGTACCAGCAGGGCAAAGAAAAACGGCACCACCAGAATGGCAAGATAGCGCCCGATGCCGCCGATTTCGGCAACGGCACGCCGCCACGCGGCAGGATTGAACAGGGCAAGCAGTCCCCCACCCAAAAAGATGCTGAGGATGAGCGCCGGGGTGAGGGCGTAGAGCAGCAGGCCGATGAACCTGAGGATGGCCGGGCGGCTTTCATTGGGCAGCAGCATCAGTTGCAGCAGGAAAACGACGGTGCCGCAGAAGGCGATGGCAACGGCGGCGTCAATGGCAATGTTTTTCGGCAGTTTGCTGAGCAGGGTGAACGGCACGGGTTCGTGTTCGAGGCCGTGCATCAGGCGCTGCATGCTGTCGAGCATCTTGCAGGCGAAAAGGACGACGAGGGCGAAAATAATGAGCCAGTTCAGCGTGCCGACGCCTTCCATCCGCGCCTCGCCGAGCAGGCGCAAGGCGACAAATACGGCGGCCAACACGCCGCAGTAGAGCAGGTTGCCGGGCTGAAAGAGATAGAGCAGGCTGCGGTTGAGATAGCCGATGGGGTTGTCGTCTTGCATGGAAAATCCTTTCGTGTTTTCAGGTGGTTGGTTTTTGGAATGAAGATGCGTTCATTGTAAGCGCCGTTTGTGCCAAGGGGAGGTTTTGCGGCGAGTGGTGTCGTCCGCCATCGTCCGGCGGTGCCACGTCCTGCGGGTCGTCGTCATCATCCGGGATGGGCGGGCGCCGCCAGCCATGACAGAGCATTGCCGGGTAGAGCGTGGCGAACAGCCACACCAGCGCGCCGAGATAATTCAGCAGCATGGCAAGGACAAAGCCTGCGAGCAGGATAAGCACCAGTGCTTCACTGGCGCCCAGAACGATACCCACGATGAGGGCGAAATTGCCATTGGCGAGAGGCTGTGCCAGCAAATAGCTGCACAGCGACAGGGCGGCGCCGATGAGCAGATATATCAACAGAATATGGCAGTAGCGTGCGGCACCGATACGCGCGCAGGCGGCAAGCAGCGCGCCGGGCGAAAACATCGCGGCGAAGGTGCGCGTCTCCAGAAAACTGTCATGAATGGCGGGCAGCAGGGCGAAAAAAACCGGTGCGTAAAACCATCCGGGCAGAAAGCAACCCGCCAGGGCGAAAATACCCACTCCGGCGAGATACTGCGCGAGTTCGGACAGGCGGAGTTCGCGCACCAGCGCAGACGGCACGGGTTCGCCGCCTTTGCCGGCGCGAATGCGGGCAGCGCAGTCAATCGCCTTGCAGAGCGGTGGTAGTGCAAGCAGCGCGAAAAGCAACCCTTGCAGCAGCGCGCGCAATACCGGGTCAGACTTGCCAGGGCGGTCGAGCACCGGGTCGAGCAGGATGAACAGCAGCAGGACGGCGAGAAACCACAACCAAAGCTGGTTGGCGGCCTTGAAAACATAACGCAGGGTGGGGAAAAACATGGGGACTCCTTGCGGGTGATGCGCGAAGTGGCGGGGCAGGTGTATTCCGCCGTACCATTCAGCGCTGTTGTTGCAGCAAATTCAGCGTGGCACGGATTTGTGCCGCCTTTTCATGACTGGCAAAGCGGCTGAGCATCTGCGTCAGCAATTGCTGCGCGCGGTCGGCGTGGCCGGTCTTGGCGAGCGCCCGCGCGGCGAGGAGGTAATTGTCGATGAGCTGCGGATGGTCGGGACGGTGTTGCGCGAAGCCGCGTGTCAGCGTCAGCACCACCGGGTAATGCTGCTGCCGCGCGGCGAACTGTGCCAGCGGGTAAATCAGCTCGGCGGGCAGCGTCGCCGGGTCAATGCGTTCAAGCTCCGGGCGGATGAGCTCGAAGCTCGGCGCGTGGCCGTGCGCGGCGGCTACGGCGAGGCGTTGCAGCAGCTCATATTCCGGCTTGAGCGCGTAAATGCGACGCCAGGCGGGGAAGAAGGCGGCGGCATCGTGCGCCCCGTCGGCATACGGCGCGAGCAGGGCGAGGCCGGCATCGATTTTGTTGCTGCCGAGCAGCGCATCGGCGCGGGCAAGGGCGAGGGCGAAGGCTTTTTGCGTGTCGATGTCCATGCCGCTGGTGTCGGCGTCTGCCAGCAGGCTGAAATCGGGAGCCGCTTCGGCTGCCGCCGCCGGTGCGGCACTTTTGTCTTCCGCCGCGGGCGGGGTGACGCCGTGTCCGGCAAGGGCGGCGCTGATGGATTCCATCTCGGCGGTGTTCATGCCGTAGGAGAAACTTTCGGGGTCGTCGCTGTCTTCGCGCGGGAAAGCGCTGGCGTAGAGGTGCTGGTTAAAAAAGGCCAGTGTCATCAGTACCAGGCCGATGAGGAGGTAATAGATGTACATGGTGCCAGGCACGGATATTGTGCTTTTCCCGGACTTGGCCTGCTGCATCACGCCCGCCACCAGGTTTTGTTGCATCGCCGGGGCAATCAGGAAAACGATAAACAAAATGGCGACAGCGATGAGCGCCACGGCAATCCCCAGCAGGGCGAAATAGCGGCCTGCGCCAATATCGGAGATGGCATCACCCCATTGCCGCGGCGAGAATGCGGCGCTGGCGGTATCTGTTTTCAGCATGGCCAGGGTGATGGCCGGATTGAGGATAAACCCGGCCAGCAGCACCAACCCGCCCAGTAGCTGCAGCCCCGTGCGCGACTGCATGAACGCCAGCGCGGCGGCGACGAAACCCAGCGCAATCATCACCAGCAAGCCGAGTCCGGTCAGACGCAGGGGCAGGGTGCCGCTGATGACGCTTACCGGGGCAAAGGAGACGGGTTCGTCATCCAGACCCAGCCGCATTCGTTCGGAATTGTCCAGCAGCTTGTACAGCAGCAGCAACAGCGCAATCGTCTGCAAAATCAGCGCTGTTCCGCCGGGCGAAAGCGGGTCGCGGGGAACATGGTGTTTCAGCGCATATTCGAGATTGTCCGTGCAGATTAGACAGAAGATGACTGCGGTAATCAGGATATAAACCAGACTGCCGGACTTGAAAGTGAAGCGCAATGCGCGCTGGAGGTTGGTGGCAAGGCTGTCGTTCATGGGGTCGTCCTTTGGGTTGTGAAGGATGGCGGCAGTTTACCGGGTTTGGTGCGCAACGCGAACGGTTACGGGTGTTTGCCGGGCGGGGCACTGCACCAGACCCTATAATAGATGACACCACCGGCGTCCGCGCTGCCTCCCGATACCTTCTGCCACCAGAGCACAACCATGCCCGTAAAACCCACCGTCCGCTTCTACATCCTGCCCGACGGCAGCGGCCTCGAACACCGCCTGGAGCTCGCCTGCAAACTCGCCGAAAAAGCCCAACAGGAGCGGCTGCAAACCCTCATCTGTTGCGCCGACGAGGCGATGGCGGCGCAACTCGACCACGCGCTCTGGCACTACCGCGCCGACGACAGCTTCCTCACCCACTGCCGCCCGGACGACCCGCTTGCCGGCGAGGCGGCGGTACTGCTCGCCGTGCCGCCGGAACGCATCGCCCGCGCCGACGTCCTCATCAACCTCAGCCTGGAAACCACGCCCGACCTGCCGCGCGATTGCAGCCGCGTGCTGGAAATCGTGACACCGCAGCCAGACGTGCTGCGCAGCACCCGCAGCCGTTACGCCGCCTACCGCGAGCGCGAACTTGACCCGCAAACGCACCGCATCGGCAGCGTCTGAACCATCAGGAGCCCGTATGGAAAATGCAAACCCGACAGACCTTCACCGGCAAGTGATACAGGACTACGCCAACAGCTGGAGCCTGCTGCAAGGCTACGATACGCAAAGCCTCGCCGCTACCCGCGCCCGCCAGAACGGAATGCGCGCGCTCGCCCTCGATGACGTGCTTGCCGCGCTGTCCGACCTCAAAACCGCGCTTGTCGCCAAAGGCGAGGCGACTGCACTCTTTGCCCAGGTGCGCGGCGACGGCCTCGCCTCGGCCATTGCCACCATCGAGCAGGGCTTTGGCGACGACCTCTTTTATCCGAACATAGCCAGCCGCGCCGCTCATTTGCTCTACTTCGTCATCAAAAATCACCCGCTCGCCGATGGCAACAAACGCAGCGGCGCCTTTCTCTTTCTCTGGTATCTGCGCCTCAACCAGCACCTGCTCGACAAAACCGTCGCGCAATTCATCAACAACAATACCCTGGTCGCCCTGACATTACTCGTCGCCGAAAGCGCGCCCGCGCAAAAAGACCTTGTCATTCGCCTCATCGAACATTTCATTCCGCTCAAAGAAAATTCCGCCCCATGAATATCCGCTCCATACTTTTTTTATATCCCGCCATTGCCAGCGCGCAAAATTGCGCCGAAATGGATGCCGCGCTTGCCACGCCATTGCGCCAATTACAAAACACCCAATCTGTCGTCGCCTACGAACGCGGCGAGCGGGACGGCGCCAATCACGAAATACACCGCCTGCTTGCCACGCAGGCCAATACCAACTGGGATTGCGATTACCCGCAGGCGCAGGCGGCAGGATTACAAATCGCCACCGCCGCCGACAAACAATTCCGCGCCTGGCGCTGGGACGACATGACCGGCGGTATCGAGCGCCATTACCGCGAAGTCTGGCAATACCGCACACACAATTGGCAAACGCGCATTACCGACGCGCCCGCCATTGCCGCCACGCAAAACGAACAAACCATTGCCATTGATACCGCGCATTTGGGCAATAAAGGCACCGCCTGGTTTCTCATCGAAAGCGACAAGGATGCGATGCTAAACCATGCGGAAAAACTGACGCTGTTGCACGTCGCAGGCGATGACCTCGTCCCCGCTGCGTGGATAGCGCACGACAATACGCTGACCGCGACCCTGCAATACGAATACGATATGCGCAGCCTGCTCGACCAGCCCGCGCTGAGCAAATATCCGGCACGCACCCGTTTCATTTACGACGACGAAAAGAAGACCCTCACCTTCCCCCGCGTCAAAACCACGGCAAAATATCCCGGCGGCGCAATGCAAAATGAATTGCAGCATTACCGCTTTGATGGCGACAACTTCCAGCCGGCCACATCCCCCCGCCAAACATGATGACCCCTTTCGCTCACCGCCTCGCCGCCTGGCAAGCCCGCCACGGCCGCAACCACCTGCCCTGGCAGGGCAACGACCCCTACCGCGTCTGGCTCTCGGAAATCATGCTGCAACAGACGCAAGTCGCCACCGTCTTGCAATATTACCCGCGCTTCCTCGCCCGCTTTCCCGATGTCGAAAGCCTCGCCGCCGCTGCCGATGACGACGTACTCGCGCTGTGGTCCGGCCTCGGCTACTACAGCCGCGCGCGCAACCTGCACCACGCCGCGCGGCAAGTCATGGATGAGTACGGCGGGCAGTTCCCGCGCGACCGTGCCGGGTTGGAGACGCTCAAGGGCGTGGGGCGCAGCACCGCCGCCGCCATCGCCGTCTTCGCCTTCGGCCAGAAAGAAGCCATCCTCGACGGCAACGTCAAACGCCTGCTCGCCCGCCACGCGGGCATTTACGGCACGCCCGACCAGCCCGCGACTCTCGCCGCGCTGTGGGCGGAGGCGGAAGCGCGTCTGCCGGATGATGCCGCCACCCTGCGCCGTTATACGCAGGGACTGATGGATTTGGGCAACGGCATCTGCACCCGCACCCGCCCGCGTTGCGGCGAATGCCCGGTTGCCGCCGACTGCTACGCTTACCGGCACGACGCCACCGCCGCGCTGCCGGAAAAGCGGGCGAAAAAGCCCAACCCGGAAAGGCACACGGTGATGCTGCTCGCCCGCTGCAGCGACCGCCTGCACCTTTACCGCCGCCCGGATCGCGGCATCTGGCGCGGCCTGTGGTCGCTGCCGGAATACGACAGCGTCGCCGCCGCCGAGACCGCCGCACAAACGCTGGGCGCGATTACCGCGCGCGCAACGCTGCCCGCCATCACCCACAAATTCACCCACTACACCCTGCACATCGCGCCATTTGCCGTGACCATTGCCGCGCCCGCCCGCGCCGCCGACTGGTTGCCGCAACAGGAGGCGCTGGCGAAAGGCCTGCCCGCGCCGGTGCGCCGCCTGATAGACGACCATTTTCGCTAAAACCCGGAGAAAGCCATGTCCACCCTTGAAAAAGCGATCGAACTCGCCGCCAATTACCACGCCGGACAAACCGACCGCGGCGGCGCGCCCTACATCCTCCACCTGCTGGCGGTAATGATGGCGGTAGATGGCATCGAAGCGAAAACCGTCGCCGTGCTGCACGACATCCTCGAAGACACGCCGCTCACCGCCGACGACCTGCGCGTCGCCGGTTTCAGCGAAGCCATCGTCGAAGCCGTGCTGGCGCTGACGTGCAAAGCCGACGAAAGCCGCATCACCGCCGCCTACCGCGCCGCAAGCAACCCGCTGGCACGGGTGGTCAAACTGGCGGATGTCGCCGAAAACCTGAAAATCGAACGCATCCCGCAGCCAAACGCGCGCGACCTCGCCCGCCTGGACGAATACCGCGAAGTGGAACAAATCCTGCGCGCCGCCGCAGACGACCGATGACATTCATTCGCATTTGACATTTACCCGCATAGCTGCCAGTCTTTGCCCGCCGCCTTTGCGGTTTTCACCAACCCACGGAGCAAACCATGCTGTCAGAAAACATCATCAAACACCTCAATGACCAATTAAACGCCGAGTTTTACTCGTCCAACGTGTACCTGCAAATGTCGGCCTGGGCGGATTACAAAGGATTCCCCGGAGCCGCCAAATTCCTGAAAGCGCACGCCGCCGAAGAAATGGAACATATGCAGCGCCTCTTTACCTATCTCTGCGAAACCGGCGCGATGCCGCGCCTTGCTGCTATTGCCGCACCCAAAACCGAATACGCCAGCCTGAAAGAACTCTTTGAAGAAGTCTATGCCCACGAAAAAGAAATCACCGGCAAAATAAACAAACTGGTGGAAGAAACCTTCAAGGAAAAAGACTATTCCTCTTTCAACTTCCTGCAATGGTACGTCGCCGAGCAGCATGAAGAAGAGCATCTCTTTACCTCCATTCTCGACAAATTCAATGTCGCTGGCGATACCGGCATTGGCCTTTACCATATCGACGAAGATTTGGGCAAAATGGCAGACGCCAAATAATCCGTCGTCTGTAAATAATGCAAATAAAAAAACCGCCCTCCGGGGCGGTTTTTTATTTGGGTAATCGCTTTTTGGCAAAGTATGACGTTTTGTGTTCATCAAGGGATCATGCACAAAGGTGGATGTCAAAACCATCGTCCAAAGAATACGCTCCCCAAAACCGGTTTGGCGTCTGGAAAAGCCTGTTTTTCTGCGCCATTCGCCCTGCAGAGGGAGGCGATGCTTCTACCCGCCGATGCCAGACGGATTCCTGGCTCATTCAGCGTCCTTGCTCACAACTGCCGCAGCAGCTTCTCCTCCTCGGCGCTGGGGGCAAAGGCGCGGCCTTCGTAAAAATCCAAAATGGCGGCGATGACCGCGTCGGCGTCATCGACCAGCGTCATCAGCCGCATATCCTCTGCCTTGATGAGGCCTTGCGCGACCATCGTTTCTTCCATCCACGCCAGCAGGCCGCGCCAGAAATCGCTGCCGACGAGAATCACCGGAATCTTGCGGCTCTTGCCGGTCTGAATCAGCACGAGGATTTCCGCCAGCTCGTCCAGCGTGCCGAAGCCGCCGGGCATCACCACATAGGCGTTGGCGTATTTGACGAACATCACCTTGCGCGAGAAAAAGTGGCGAAATTCCAGCGACACATCCTGAAACTCGTTCGATGACTGCTCATGCGGCAACTGGATATTCAGCCCGACCGACAGCCCCTTCGCGCCCGCATACGCGCCCTTGTTCGCCGCCTCCATCACGCCGGGGCCGCCGCCGGAAACCACGGAAAAGCCCGCATCCGACAGGCGTTTGGCAATTTCCTGCGTTTGCCGGTACACCGGATGCTCCGCGTGAATCCGCGCCGAGCCGAAAATACTCACCGACGGCGCAATCACCGCCAGCTTCTCAAACCCCTCGACAAATTCCGACATGATGCGGAATACCCGCCATGCCTCACCCTGCATACCGTGCGCACCATTGTCCGGGTGCAACTCCTTCGGCGGACGCCGTTTGCCCATAAAACACTCCTTAAAAAATTGACAAGCACCTGGGGCGCCCAAACAATAGCGCGCCTGCGGGAAAGCGCGCCATTCTGCCGCAAAGCCCCGCCCACCACAAACGGAACCCCCATGCACCAGCCCGACCCGAATCACCTCGTCGTCCTCGTGGACGGCTCGTCCTACCTCTTCCGCGCCTTCCACGGCCTGCCGCCGCTCACCAACCGCGACGGCCACCCGACCGGCGCGCTGCACGGCGTCATCAAAATGCTCGCCAAACTCTACGACGACCACCAGCCCGCCTACTTCGGCGTCGTCTTCGACGCGCCGGGCAAAACCTTCCGCCACGAACTCTACCCCGCCTACAAGGCGCACCGCCCGCCGATGCCGGACGACCTGCGCGTGCAAATCGAGCCGCTGCACCGCCTCATCGAAGCGCTCGGCTTCCCGCTCATCATCGAACCCGGCGTCGAAGCGGACGACGTCATCGGCACCCTTGCCATGCAGGCGCTGGCCGAACACTATCAAGTTGTCATCTCCAGCGGCGACAAGGACATGGCGCAACTGCTCACCCACGCCGACATCACCCTGCTCGACACCATGAAAAACGCCGTCACCACCACCGCCAACATCGCCGACCGCTTCAAAGTGGACGCGCTGCGCGCCGACCAGGTCATTGATTTTCTGGCGCTGGTCGGCGACACCTCGGACAACATCCCCGGCGTGCCGAAAGTCGGGCCGAAAACCGCCGCCAAATGGCTGGCCGAATACCAGAACATCGACAACATCATCGACAACGCGACCAAAATCCCCGGCAAAATCGGCGAAAACCTGCGCGCCGGGCTGGACACCCTGCGCCTCTCGCAACAACTCGCCACCATCAACACCGCGCTTGAGCTCAACACCCGCATCGCCGACCTCGCCCTCCAACCGCGCCAGCCGGACAAACTCGCCGCCCTCTGCGACACCTACGAACTCGCCAGCATCAAAGCACAATACCTGAAAACCCCCACCGCGCCGCCGCCCGCGCCCGTCGCCACCCAATACCGCACTATCACCACCCTGGACGAACTCGACGCGCTTATCGACCGCCTCAACAACAGCGATGGCTACGCCATCGACACCGAAACCGACAACCTCGACTACACCCGCGCCAACCTCGTCGGCATCAGCGTCGCGCCCGCGCCCGGCGAAGCGTACTACCTGCCGCTGGCGCACCAACTCAGCGCCAACCTGCCCTATGACGAAGCCCTTGCCCGCCTGAAACCCCTGCTCGAAGCCGATGCCCCGCCAAAAACCGGACAGCACCACAAATACGACCGCCACGTCCTTGCCCGCGCCGGCATCGAACTGCGCGGCGTCAAAGACGACACCATGCTGATGAGCTACATCACCGACAGCACCGCCACCCGCCACAACCTTGACGACCTTGCCGACTACTACTTGAACCACAAAACCACCACCTTTGAAGACATCGCCGGCAAAGGCGCCAAACAACTCACCTTCGACCAAATCCCGCTCGAAGCGGCGACCGACTACGCCTGCGAAGACGCCGACATCACCCTGCGCCTGAAAAACCACCTCGCGCCCAAACTCGCCGCCGCGCCGCGCCTGGACGCCCTCTACCGCGAACTCGAAATGCCACTGGCCGAACTGCTCTACAAAATCGAAGCGACCGGAGTGCGCATCGACCCGGCGGCACTCGCCGCCCAAAGCGCCGAAATCAGCGCACAACTCGCATCCCTCGAACAGGCGGCGCACGCGCTCGCCGGTGCACCGTTCAACCTCGGCTCACCCAAACAATTACAAGAAATCCTCTACGACCAACTCGGCCTGCCCGTCTTGCGCAAAACGCCGAAAGGCCAGCCGAGTACCAACGAAGAAGTGCTGGCCGAACTCGCCGAAAGCCACGGCGCCGAACTGCCGCGCCTCATCCTGGAGCATCGCGGCCTCTCCAAACTCAAAACCACCTACACCGACCGCCTGCCCGAACTCATCAACCCGCACACCGGGCGCATCCACACCAGCTACCACCAGGCCGTCACCAGCACCGGCCGCCTCTCATCGAGCGACCCCAACCTGCAAAACATCCCGGTGCGCAGCGACGAAGGCCGCCGCATCCGCCGCGCCTTCATCGCGGAAGACGGCTGGCAAATCCTCGCCGCCGACTACTCCCAAATCGAGCTGCGCATCATGGCGCACCTCTCCGCCGACCCCGGACTGCTCGCCGCCTTCGCGCGGGGCGACGACATCCACCGCGCGACCGCTGCCGAAATCTTCGACGTTGCGCCGGAAGCGGTTAGCCGCGAACAGCGCCGCGACGCCAAAGCGATCAACTTCGGCCTCATCTACGGCATGAGCGCCTTCGGCCTCGCGCGTCAACTGAACATCCCGCGCGGCCAGGCCGCCGCCTACATCGACACCTACTTCGCGCGCTACCCCAAAGTGCGCGACTACATGGAAACCACGCGGATGACCGCGAGCAAACAGGGCTACGTCGAAACCCTGCTTGGCCGCCGCCTCTACCTGCCGGACATCAACAGCAAAAACCCGCAACGGCGGCAGGCGAGCGAACGCCTTGCCATCAACGCGCCGATGCAGGGCAGCGCCGCCGACATCATCAAACGCGCCATGCTCGCCATCGACCGCGAACTGGGATTAACCCTCCTTCCCGGCGCAGCAGCGGGTGTCCACAAAAAAAAACCCCTCCCCTGCGCAGCGGGGGAGGGCGGGGGAGGGGGTATAAAAAACCGCGCAGCGACAACCCGCGACGACCTGCGCCTCATCATGCAAGTACACGACGAACTCGTCTTTGAAATCCGCCCCGAATCTGCCGCCGAACTGACGCCCAAAATCGTCGCGCTGATGGAAAACGCGATGAGCCTTGCCGTACCGCTGATAGTGGACACCGGCATCGGCGCCAACTGGGACGAAGCGCATTAGTAGGCGTGTTTACCATTAAGAACCCGTCCTTGGCGCAGTAGGGGATGACCGGTACGCATTTTGTAGCGGATGCGTTCAATGGCTTTACGCAGGCCTGGTTTGCCATACAGACTCACCCGCTACGTTCAATAATAAAAACATTGATGGAGAAAATATGTACGACCATTTCGATGATTTTATAAAAACTTTTGGCAGTGAGAACGCATCGGAAGACTATTGGTACGATGTTGCTCTTTTTGAGTCAATAGAGACAGTTAACAAATTCAACGAAAATGACTGGGAAAAAGTCATGCAAAATATATCTTCAAAGAGCAAAATATGGAAAATAAGACTTTTGGAATCTTTTGGAGATGACAGTTCTGCAGAAAGGATTATTATCACACATAACCTGTTAGAAGAATCCAGTGATGACGAAGTGCTAATGGCCGCAATAGATTACCTGAGGGGAATACCAATCAGATTATCTGGCGTAATAAATGGAAAATCCCTGCAAAAATTAAAGTCTCTCAAAGAGAAAAATAAAATAAATAAAGTTATTATTGACGATTTTATGAAATCAAGACAAGAAATATAATTTGGCAGTATCCTGAAACGTATGCTGGCGAGCGACAGGCAAACAAAAGACAACGGAGACAATATATTTGAGCTATGGAAGCCCAAATTACGGCTTTCTGTCCCCGTCGCCGTGAACAGAAAATAAAGCGAAACAACAAACCTGGTAACAACAAGCTCGTAGGACGGGCTTTAACTCACCGCATACCCACCGTTTTTTTCGGTGGGCCAAGATTCACCCTATGTCCAAAAAATCACGCTCAAAAACAGTGTGTTATCAAAACGATCCGGCGCGTGGACGGAATTGCCCCGGATTTTATCCCGTAAGGAAAAGTGAAAGCCTAATCCTTGACGGAGTATTCGATGAAGCACCAACTCCGCGCCCCGCCTCATTTATAGCAATCCTCTCTAAATTCTATACAATCATCCATTTCC
>ERZ772924.909-NODE-909-length-14155-cov-2.861348_pt1 | contig 14155 bp, 15 predicted proteins | sample MGYA00512116_ERZ772924 | MGnify/ENA primary metagenome ERZ772924 (study PRJEB29015, sample SAMEA2737920) | human oral metagenome | biome: human oral; feature: human-associated habitat; material: dental | place: China | collected 2134 ...
GTAGGAGTCCCGTTTTTGGCAAAACAGATATTGAAAGTAAGTAATGCTGAGTTTGCTATTTTAGAAACTACATTGATTGTAGGTTCTATATTTGGTCTTCTGGTAGCATCAAATCTTATTAAAGATAAGCCTCTGGCTAGCCTCTTCCCCAAATTACTTTTTGTAATTTCAGTTTGCTTTTTGATGATAGGTTTAATTTGTATTTTCCTTTTAAAAAAGCAACTAATGGCTTATGTGTTCATTGCTATTATTTATATTTGTTTAGGTATGTTGTCAATGAACGTTAATGTTTTGTTTCAAACAGAAATGCAAAAAATTGTTGATGAGTCAATGTTTGGTCGAGTATCGTCATTAATATTATCTCTTATTATGTCTTCTATTCCTCTTGGACAACTGGTATATGGTTACTTATTTAAGGTTGTTAGTCCAAGTATTCCATTTTTAGTAACATTTATAGCAATTTGTTGTGTTTCAACATTATTTAGTTTATCTTTAAGAAATTCAGAATTATAATTATCAAAGAAAAAGAAAGAGGTATAAAATGATTACTAGTAAAGATAACTTAACTTTAATTTTTGTGCATGCTTGTGGAGTTGGAAACTGGATGTGGTATAAACAAAAGGATTATTTTTCAAATTTTTCTTGTATGTTTATAGAACTTCCAGAACATGGAGATAATTATAATATTCAACCATTTAGTGTTAAAAGTGCTATTAAAATGATTGATAAAACTGTCAGAAGTGCTTCTGGAGAAGTTGTTTTAATCGGTCATGAAATGGGAGCAAGACTTATTTTAAACTATTTAGCAGAATATACAAATGATAAAGTTAAAAAAATTGTTTTGTCTAGTACTATGATAAAAACTGTTAAAGAAGGCTTATTTCATAAAATTTTACCTGCTAAAATAATTGAAAAAGAATTCGAAAAAAAGAATAAAAATTTGCAAAATATAGACTTTATAAAAAAAACTCTTGATTATTATGGAGTTGAAGAAGAATATAAAGATTATTATTTAAATGATATGAAAAGATATAAACCTAGGCAACTGATAAAAATTATTCAAGAAGGCTTGCTAAAAAAACTTCCTTTAAATTTATTTATTGACAATGATATCCCAGCTTTAATTTTAGTTGGTGAGAAGGAGACAAATGCTAACAGATTGTCCGCAAAGTTATTAAGTGAGTATTTTTCAAATAGTGAGTTAATTATAGTTGATAATTCGACAGATAATCATATTAGAACGAATTCTATGGTATTTAATGATAGAGTTAAAAATTTTATTTTAACTTGAAATATAAAATGTAAAATAAGGAGTTAAAATGAAGACAGTTTATTTGTTAAATGGACAAGGATCTCAATATTATCATATGGGAAAATCTTTTTATAAAAAAAACCTTTTCTTTCGAAATACATTGAATAATTTAAATAACAAAGTAAAGGAATTATTTAATATCTCTGTTTTAGAAAATATTATGGACGATTCAAAAAAAATAAATACTCCTTTTGAAGATTTAACTTTATCAAACTTAGGTATCTTTTTTATTCAATATGGACTTTTTAAAGTCTTGGAAAAAGAAGGCATTTTACCGGATATTTTAGTAGGAGTTAGCTTCGGAGAATGCTCTTGTGCAATCATTTCTAAAAAAATTTCACTTGAAGATGGTTTAAAAACCATTGTGACTCAATCAGAATTTCTTAAAAATGCAACAAATAGTGGTTATTTAATAAATATTAATAAGGATCCTGAACAAAGTATTTTGAAAATTAGTAATGCCGAATTTGCAGGAAAATTTTCGCCAGGGAATTATCTAGTTTTTATTGAGAAGTTTGAAAAAGCTCAAGAAATAGTGGATTATGCTTCGTTCGTGAATAAGACAGCGGTAATTTTACCAGTCAAAATTCCATTTCATTCAAGGTTAATAGATGATCTAAATAAAGAGTATCTAAAAATAGTTAAGCAAAACTGTATTCAGTATTCAAGTTCTGAATATGAAATTTATTCATCAGGGAGATTGAAGACTGATAATAATTTTTCTGATCAATCATTTTGGGATATGATCCGAGAACCGATAAATTTTGAAGAAGTTATTAGTATTTTAGAGAGAAACAGTTGTCGGTATATTGAACTAGGTGCTACAAATACACTTGCAAATTCAGTCAGAGACATAATTTCAGATGTTTCAACTTCGGAAGTTTATGAATTGATGGGGGTATTTATTAATACTCAAAGAGTAATCAAAAATTTATCAAAAGAATAGGATATGAAGACAATGAGAAATAAACAAACTTTGGAAAGTATTTTAAAAATAAATTATCCAATTTTACAAGGAGCAATGGCTAATATTTCAGATTCTTCATTAGTTTCAGCTGTTAGCGAAGCTGGGGGGCTGGGAATTCTTGCGTCTGGTAATATGAAACCTGAGGAAGTCAGAGAAGAAATTCGTAAAACAAAATCAAAGACTAGTTACCCATTTGGAGTTAATATTATTATTTCTAATAAATTTTGTGACCAAATCATTGATGTTCTTCATGAAGAGAAGGTTGATATTGTTATTACAGGAAATGGGGATCCGGGTAAGTTTTTTCCAAAATTCAATGCATGGAATATGAAAGTTATTCCTGTAGTTTCTTCATATATGATGGCAAAACGTATGGAAAAGTTAGGAGCAATAGCCGTTATTGCTGAGGGAATGGAAGCGGGTGGACATATTGGTTCTATCACAACAATGTGTTTATTACCTAACATCACTAAAGATATTTCTATACCTGTAATAGCAGCAGGTGGAATTGCTAGTGGATATAGTATGATGGCTGCTTTTAACCTAGGTGCACAGGGAGTACAAATAGGAACACGTTTTTTATTAGCAAAAGAATGTAACATCCATACTAATTATAAAAAAAGAGTGATTGATTCTAATGACTTTGATTCTGTTGTTATAAAAAATATGATAAATAAACCTATTCGAAGTCTTCGAAACAAATTAACTAATTTAATTGGAAGGTTGGAATTAGAATATTTAAAAAATAGAAGTACATCTATTGAAGACATTGATTTAAAAACTATAAATGCGCTTTCAAATGCCGTTAAAAATGGAGATGTTCAAAATGGTTTAGTTATGGCAGGTCAGATATCAGCAGTGTTAACTAAAGAGGAGACTTGCAAAGAAATCATGTGCTCTATACTAAATGAATGGAATAGCTGTACAGAAAAGACCTACAGTAAATATGATTTACCACAGGTTGGCAATACTTAAAAATAAACTGGTAATAGGTAAAATAAAATGAATATTTTAATGATTAATAGTAAAAGGTTGATGAAATATGATCTGTTTTCGAGATTATTAACTTTAATTGAGGAAAGATATCAAAAAAAAATTTTACGCTATCATTTTTGGGAAGATAGGCAACGTTCTCTTTTAGGGCACCTTTTATCACGATATGCAATTATGCAACAATTTCATTTAAATAATGATAAGATTAAACTTGTCGAAAATCCTTATGGAAAACCTCATATAAAAGGATATAGGGCAATTCATTATAATATTTCTCACTCAGGTGATTGGGTTGTATGTGCCATTAGCCAATCAGTTATTGGAATAGATATTCAAAAATTTGAAGGTATGAAATTTGGAATTGTTGAACATTGTTTTTCAAAGGATGAGAGGAAGTATTTATTTTCTTTAGGAAAAGCACAACAATTAATATCTTTTTATGATATGTGGACTTTAAAAGAAGCTTATATCAAAGCTATAGGTAAGGGATTATTTCAGCAATTAAGTGAATTTTCTGTTCTTAAAGATGGAAAGGATTTTAGATTATTTACAAAAGAACCTTTGAATAAAAAATTCTTTTTCAAAAAGTATAGTATAGAGAAAGGATACAGCCTTTCTGTTTGTTCACAAGAAAATAATTTTTGTGCTAAATTAGAAGAATTATTTATTGATGATTTAATAAAAAGATTCAATTTATACTGATAGATAATTTTCATAGTTATTTGTTAAAAGTGATATAATAAGAATTATCCGTATCAAATATTTATGCAATACAGAACGCAATCATCCTCATAGAAATCTTGTCTAATTTTGGAGGTTAGTGCAATGCTGTTTCTTTTTTGTATATCTAACCCGTGGTGCTAGTTAATATCAAAATACAATAAAAAGCCCAAATAGACTATACTGTAAGTGTCTGAACAGACAGGAGGTAGTCTAAATGAGCCACTTACAGTATACTGCTAAATCTCATCATTTACAATGGAATATGAAGCAATTATCAAAAATTTGTCATCAACTTTATCGTGATGACTGCCCTGACTCACTGACACATCGTCATCATGTCAGCCTATCCAAAGTTTCGGACGAATTTCTGTTAGTTTTATTGTTATTGCAAGCTGAACTAGGAATCAAATCACAACGACACTTTTATAGAATCTGCCAACTGTTTCCTTGTGGCCGAATCCTTGAAAGAAGTCGCTTTAATCGTCGGTCAAGACAATTAATTTGGACTCTATAATATCTGTAGTGGGTAAATCCCTTTCGGATATTATAGGGCTTTTTTAGTGTATGAAAAAAGTCCCATATGATTTATAATGAAAAGCGACCAAACTTACATTAGAAAGACTCATGTGGAACATCTTAAGAATACCACAGATTTAATCGGATTGAAAGACAAAAATATCAAAATCCTGTTTGTCTGACAACTTCAAACCCACATCGAAATAAAAGCTAAGCTGGACTATCAAGCTCCTGCCTGCCCACATTGTCAGGCAAATATGATTTTCAGAAAGCTTCATCCATTCCTATCCTTGACAGTCAAAGAATGCCTACTGTCCTTAAGCTCAAGAAACGACGTTTTCAGTGCAAGGCTTGTCGTAGAGTCTCTGTGTCCGAGACACCTCTCGTTCAGAAAAATTGTCAGATTTCCAAGGCTATCTGGGCTAAAATCACGCAATTACACACCGAAAAGTTGACCAACTCAGCTATCGCTAAAAGATTGCACATTTCTGTTTCTGTCGTTCAATGACAATTAGAACAATTCACCTTTAAGGAAAGTTACGATAAATTGCATCAAATATTATCCTGGGATGAATTCTCACGAAATAAGGTCAAATTGGCCTTCATTGCACAAGATTTTGAGACGAGAAAGATTGTCACTGTCCTTGAGAACAACAAGCAATCAACCATTAAAAACTACTTCTACAACTACCCTAGAATGGTTCGAGAACGGGTTAAAGTCGTGACTGTGGACATGTCTGCTAGCTACATTCCCATCATCAAACAATTGTTTCCAAATGCTCAGATTGTTTTGGACCGGTTTCACATTATCCAACATCTGAGTCGCGCTATGATGAGTACTCGGGTAGCCATCATGAAGAGTTTGTTTTGGCATCAACTCTCTACCCTATCGAGCTATGAAAAATCATTGGCGTATTCTCCACAAGGATAGTCGGAAACTTTCTGATAAAGCCTTCTATTCACGAACTTTCAGGCAAACCTTAACACCCCGTGAGATTGTCGACAAGACGCTGGCTTTCTCTGATGAACTTCGCTATTATGACAATCTTTATCAGCTCCTGCTTTTCCATTTTCAAGAAAAGCGAGCAACTCAATTTTTTGAACTGATTGAAGACCATTTGAACCTAGTCAATCATCGCTTTTTAACAGTCTTCAAAACCTTTCTGAAATACAAAGCTTACATCATCAATGCCCTTGAATGTCCTTATTCCAATGCCAAGTTGGAAGCTACCAACAAGCTCATCAAAGATATCAAGCGCCAAGCTTTTGGCTTTCGAAACTTCAAAAACTTTAAAACTAAAATTCTCATCGCTTTGAACATCACAAAAGAGAGAACCAATCTGATTCTCTCTCGTGCTTAGTTATAAGTCACCCACTACAGTTGACAATGAGCCTTAATTTGGCTGGTGCAACTGATTCGCCAAGCTATGAACAAGCAACTATTACCTGATACTATCGTCATCATGGACAGTTTTCCTTTAGTTCTTTGTCAGTCTGTTCGCAACTATAGAGCAAGAATTTTTGAAGGGTTAGCAGACATTGGTTACAATGCGACTAAGCACTTATGGTTCTACAGTTTCAAAGTTCACATGCTCGTTACCTTATCTGGCTCCATTCTGAACGATGTTGTTACGTCAGCATCTGTTCCTGATATCAAAGTGGTAGATGACTTATTGGAAGGTTGCCAGCAATCTGTGATTTTAGCAGACTTAGGCTATCTCAGTCAGGAGCTCAAAGATAGCTTGGAACGAAGAGGGTATCACTTATGGACACCACTGCGTCAGAACATGGAGGGGACTAGCCAGTATAACAATTGGAGATTGCTAGCTATGAGACGAACTGTTGAAACACGTTTTTCTGAATTATGTACTTCTGTTTGATATGGAACAAACCTTCGCCAGAAGCCTAACGGGACTGCAAGTTAGGATTGAACAAATCCTATTGACTTATAATCTGGGCTATTTTGAGTTTAACTAGCACCACGGGTATATCTAATTAATAAAGATGCTTAAAACACTTAATTTATAACCTTTTTAACAGTTTCCTTAGGTGGCAGGGGTAACGAATAGCTGTTGATTGAGTTTTGTACTGACCTAGTATGAGGTATATTATTGATTTCTCATACTAAGTGTCGTAGCAAATATCTTAGTTTCTTTTTAAGCTTCAAACTGAAGGTCTTAAATATTGTGCCTCTGAGACCTAATATTTTGTAGCAGAACCTGTTTTTTTAATTAAGGCTGGAACAAAAGTGCCCCAGCCTTTTTATTGTACAGGGATTTTAATTTAACACAGTGGTTGATTGGAATTTTTGCATCTTGGCTTTTAAACTCAAACTTTTAACAGACCACTGAACTGTTAAAGTATCCTTTGCACTGCAAGTGACAGCTCCAATTGTTTGGGAAACAGTTGGAGCTTATCTAAGTTCATGAAGGTTAGTTTTTGTCAATACCTAATTAACTTTGCGGAAGGTGAACTGACAAAATCGAAATCGTCATTTCATTACAATTACCTAACTAAAAAGTTTTTTTGTAGATACAGATTTTAACAATAACAAATTAGTGTATTTAAGCTGTTTGAAAAGTTTGAGAGAATAACTGACTCTTGCAGTCTTTGCTGTTTTTCTTTAAAATAAAATTATGATGATTAAGGAAGCAATCAAACAATTAGCTCAAGATATTGGGATTTCAAAAATAGGATTTACAACAGCTGATGATTTTGATTATTTAGAAAAATCATTACGTGCTTCTGTTGAAGAAGGGCGTTCTTCAGGTTTTGAACATAAAAATATTGAAGAGCGTATCAAGCCCCGACTCTCTTTAGCTAGTGCTAAAACCATTATTTCAATAGCAATTGCTTATCCCCATAAATTGCCTGTTAAACCACCTAAAACTCAGTATAAACGCGGCAAAATTACGCCAAATTCTTGGGGCTTGGACTATCATTATGTTTTGGAGGAAAAATTACAGCGTTTGGCGCAGGGTATTGAAAGTTTATGTCAAGATTTCCCTTTAGAGCATAAAATTATGGTAGATACGGGTGCTTTGGTTGATACAGCCGTTGCCCAGCGCTCTGGAATAGGTTTTATTGGCAAGAATGGCTTAGTCATCTCAAAAGAGTTTGGCTCTTACATGTACTTAGGTGAACTTATTACGAATTTAGAAATTGAGCCTGACAGTCCTGTTGATTATGATTGCGGTGATTGTCACAGATGCTTAGATGCTTGTCCGACTTCCTGTCTTCTTGGTGACGGCAGTATGAATGCTAAGCGCTGTCTTTCCTTTCAAACGCAGGATAAGGGCATGATGGACTTAGAATTTCGTAAAAAAATCAAAACTGTTATTTATGGCTGCGATATTTGCCAAATTTGCTGTCCTTACAATAAAGGAATTCATAATCCTTTGGCCAGTGAAATCGATCCTGAACTTGCAGAGCCGGAACTGCTGCCGTTTTTAGAACTGTCTAATAGTCAATTTAAGAAAAAATTTGGTATGATTGCTGGTTCTTGGCGGGGAAAAAATACTTTACAGCGCAATGCCATTATTGCCCTAGCTAATGGTCATGATAAAAGTGCTCTTGTAAAACTTATGGAAATCATTGACAAGAATAACAATCCCATTCATACTGCAACAGCTATCTGGGCTTTGGGTGAAATTGTTAAAAAGCCAACTCAAGAATTGTATGATTTCATTTTAAGCATTCATTCAGATAATGACGCTATTATAAAAGAGCGAACTGCTCTGCTTAATAGATGGCAATTTTAAAAGAACTATGATAGAATAAAAAAGATGCTGGAAATGAGGTATGTATAATATGGATATGGCAGAAATTCGCCAAAAAATAGTAGAAAATAAAGAAAAGTTGACTAGCTTTCGGAGGTCTCTTTGACTTAGATCGCTTAGAAGAAGAGATCGCTCTTTTAGAAAATCAAATGACAGAACCAGACTTCTGGGATGACAATATTGCTGCCCAAAAGACATCACAAGAGTTAAACGAACTTAAGCTCAAATATGAAACCTTCAACAGCATGCAGGAACTGTCGGATGAGACAGAATTGTTGCAAGAAATGTTAGAAGAAGATGATGGTTTGCAAGGCGAACTTGAAGAAGACCTTGTCAAGCTTGATAAGATTATGACCAGTTATGAGATGACGCTTCTTTTGTCAGAACCCTATGATGCTAACAATGCTATTTTGGAGATCCATCCGGGTTCTGGCGGTACAGAAGCTCAAGACTGGGGTGATATGCTGCTGAGAATGTATACCCGCTTTGGGAATGCCAAGGGTTTCAAAGTAGACGTTTTGGATTATCAAGCTGGTGATGAGGCTGGTATTAAATCAGTCGCTTTATCTTTTGAAGGTCCAAATGCTTATGGTCTTTTAAAATCAGAAATGGGTGTTCACCGTTTGGTCAGAATCTCACCATTTGATTCAGCCAAACGTCGCCACACTTCCTTTGCCTCTGTTGAGGTCATGCCAGAGCTTGATGATACCATAGAAGTAGATATTAGAGATGAAGATATCAAGATGGATACCTTCCGTTCTGGTGGTGCTGGCGGACAAAATGTGAATAAAGTGTCAACTGGAGTTCGCTTAACCCATATTCCTAGCGGCATTGTTGTTGCTTCGACGGTAGATCGTACCCAATATGGAAATCGCGATCGAGCCATGAAAATGCTTCAGGCTAAACTTTATCAAATGGAGCAGGAAAAAAAGGCTCAAGAAGTGGATGCTCTCAAAGGTGACAAAAAGGAAATCACTTGGGGCAGTCAAATTCGTTCTTATGTTTTCACCCCTTATACTATGGTGAAAGATCATCGGACAAACTATGAAGTTTCTCAGGTAGATAGGGTCATGGATGGTGAACTAGATGGTTTTATTGACGCCTTTCTCAAATGGCGTATGGAATAAAAACGAGAGGAAATAAAAATTATGGCATTAATTCAAATGAAGGGTGTTACGAAAAAATATAACCGCGGTGTAACTGCTCTGCGAAATATAACAATTTCAGTTAATCAAGGTGAATTTGTTTATTTAGTTGGTCCATCAGGTGCTGGAAAGTCAACCTTTATTAGATTGCTTTATCGTGAAGAAAGAACGACTAAAGGGGCTCTTAAAGTTGGGAAATTTAATTTAGCTAAGATGAAGAAAAGAGAAATTCCCATCCTGCGTCGTAGTATTGGGGTTGTCTTCCAAGATTATAAACTCTTGCCTAACAAAACGGTCTTTGAAAATATTGCTTTTGCCATGGAAGTTATCGGTGAAAAACCGCGTGTTATTAAAAAGCGTGTAACAGAAGTTCTTGATTTAGTCGGGCTGAAACACAAAATGCGCTCTTTTCCAGATCAATTATCAGGTGGTGAACAGCAACGGGTGGCAATCGCACGTGCCATTGTCAATAATCCGCAGGTTTTGATTGCCGATGAACCTACAGGTAACTTGGATCCTGAAATTTCATGGGAAATTATGCAGTTGCTTGAACGTATTAATCTTCAAGGGACGACTGTTTTGATGGCAACTCATAATCGCCAAATTGTAGATACACTTCGTCATCGTGTTGTTGCCATTGAAGATGGTCGTATTGTTCGTGATGAAGAGGAAGGAGAGTATGGATATAATGATTAGAAGATTTTTCCGTCATTTATGGCAATCCATTAAAAATTTAAAACGTAATGGCTGGATGACTGTTGCAGCGGTTAGCTCTGTAACCATTACCTTGATCTTGGTCGGTATCTTTGCAGCCTTTCTCTTAAATACTGAAAAGTTAGCATCTGGTATTGAAAAAAATGTTCAGATTAATACTTATTTGCAAGTTGATTCTAAGGATAATGTTAAATCTTATGTAGATTCAAATGATGCCAATAAAACAGTTAACAATCCTGATTATCATAAGGTATATGATCAAATTAAAAAAATTGAACACGTTAAATCAATTACCTTTTCAAGTAAGGATGAACAATTAGAGAAACTTAAGAAAACCATGGGAGACGATTGGAACTTGTTTGATGGGGATTCCAATCCTTTATATGATGTATACATTGTGCAGACAACTTCACCTAGTGAAGTCAAAACAGTAGCTAAAGCTATTGGGAAAATTTCTGGTGTTGATTCAGTTGCTTATGGCGGCACAGATACTGATCGTATTTTTGGTTTGGCTAACTTTGTTCGGACATGGGGACTTGCAGGAACTGGCCTCCTAGTTTTGGTTGCTATCTTTTTGATTTCCAATACGATTCGTATAACTATTTTGTCACGTCGTAATGAAATTCAAATCATGCGTTTAGTTGGTGCCAAAAATGGCTATATCAGAACGCCATTCTTCTTTGAAGGAGCTTGGGTTGGTCTTATTGGAGCGATTATTCCAGCGGTTGTTGTAGGTTACTTATATATCTTTGCATTTGAGCAATTCAATCCAAATCTTGCTGCTCAAAATCTCTCTCTTTATGAACCAAGTCCTTTCATCTTTTACCTTATTGGTGCCATGTTTATCGTTGGTATTTTGATTGGGGCTTTAGGCTCAATTTTATCAATGAGACGATTCTTGAAGATATAAAAAAAGCCCTTGATTGGGCTTTTTTGCTTATCGGGATGATAGAATGGATTCTAAATCATCCGTTTTTTGATATTTACTAAAATAAAGCAAATCAAGTAGCTTGATTGAAGATTACTCATTTATTTACTGGTTAAAGAAAGGGTTGAAGTTCTTTTCATGCCCAATTGTTGTATCAAAGCCATGCCCTGGGAAAACTTTAAAATGATTTGGCAGGCTAAAAAGGTTTTCTTTGATACTGTTAATGAGCTCATCAAAATTTCCAGTAGGCAAATCAGTACGCCCAATACTTTCTTTAAAGAGAGCATCTCCCGAAAAAACTATTTCTTCATCTATAAAAATAAAGGAAACACTTCCCCAAGAATGTCCGGGTGTTGGAACAACTTTGAAATGAAAGCCAGCTATATGGTAATCCATATTATCATTAAAGAAAAAGTCAGCAGGAGCAGCAACCACATCTTCCATATCACTGTGACGACTCAATCCTGATAAATTGTCAATAGGGCTGCCCAGCCAAGAAGCCTCTTTTTCAGAAACATAGACTGGCGGATAATTAAAATGCTGCCGTACCAAATCAAGACTCATAATGTGGTCGTAATGGGTATGGGTCAGTAAAATAGCAGCAATAGGTTTATTGATTTCCTTTAATTGAGCAAGGATATCATCACCATTGCTTCCAGGGTCTATCAAGAGGACTGCCTCTTCATTAACAAGGTAATAGGTGTTTTCACGAGCAGCATCGTTTAAAGTTCTTAAGATTTTCATATCTTTAGTTTAACAAAAATGCTTTCTTTTTGAAATCAAAAAGAAAGGAAAGCCGTCATTTTTTAATTGACCTTATTTTTTTTCGAGTTTATACTATTATTATTCGAGAATGGAGGTTTTTAATATGACAAAAGTTGCAATTGTTACTGGTGCAGGTCAGGGAATTGGCCTTGCTATTGCTAAACGTCTTCATGCCGATGGTTTTAAAATTGGCATGCTTGATTACAATACTCAAGCAGTTCAAGAAGCTGCTGCTAGTATTTCCAAGGAAGATGTCCTAGCAGTAACAGTAGATGTTTCAAAACGTGAGGCTGTTTTTGATGCTTTTGATCAAATTGTTAAAAAATTTGGAGATTTGTCAGTTGTGGTCAACAATGCAGGCCTTGGACCAACGACTCCAGTTGAAACAATTACTGAAGAACAATTTAAACAGGTCTACGGTGTTAATGTCGGAGGTGTCATTTGGGGAACGCAAGCTGCTTATAAGCATTTTAAAGCTTTGGGACATGGCGGAAAGATTATCAATGCCAGTTCACAAGCTGGGGTTGTCGGAAATCCAGAGTTGACACTCTATTCAGGAACTAAATTTGCTGTACGCGGAATCACTCAGGTAACAGCGCGTGACTTAGCTAAAGATGGCATTACAGTTAATGCTTTTGCGCCTGGTATTGTTAAAACACCGATGATGTATGATATTGCTCATAAGGTCGGTCAAAATGCTGGAAAAGATGATGAGTGGGGCATGCAACAATTTGCCAAAGACATCACTTTGCAGCGTTTATCAAAACCAGAAGATGTTGCCAATGTCGTTTCTTTCTTGGCTAGCCCTGATTCAGATTATGTTACTGGTCAAACTATATTGGTTGATGGTGGCATGCAGTTTCATTAAAATAGAGAAAAAGGCCTTAGGGTCTTTTTTTGTTTTAGTAATTTTTAAAAAGAGTAAATAATCAGAAAATTTTGTCATTTCCATAGAATTATCCTAAAAATTGTGCTAGACTAAAGAAGTAGAAACTATAAGAGGATTTATTTATGGATAGAAAAATGAATTTTGTAATGATTTCCCCCCATTTTCCAGCAAATTTTGAGACTTTCGCCCACCGTTTATATGAAAATGGTATCAATACACTAGGGATTGCGGATACCCCTTATGAGCAATTAAGTCAGGGTTTACGTGATCATCTAACGGAGTATTACCGTGTTGATAATATGGAAGATTATGATCAGGTTTACCGTGCTGTTGCTTATTTTGCTCATAAGTATGGCAGAATTGATCGTATTGAATCCCATAATGAATATTGGTTGGAATTAGATGCCCATTTGCGGACGGATTTTAATGTTTTTGGTTATAAAAATGAAGATATGCTTTCTATCAAAACGAAAGCACGTATGAAAGAAATTTTCCGCAAGACAGGAATTAAAGTTGCTCGTGGCCGCGTCTTTACTAGCACTGAAGATGCTCGTGCTTTGACTAAGGAACTCGGTTTTCCGGTTATCATTAAACCCAACTCTGGCGTTGGTGCTTCGGATACATACAAAATCAAGTCAGCTGAAGAATTAGAAGACTTTTTTGGCTATCAAAATCCCACAGTTGACTATATCATGGAAGAATTCATTGATGGTGATATCGTTACTTTCGATGGCTTGACAGATCACGAAGGCAATATTGTCTTTTATTCTAGTTTGGAATATTCTGAAGCGGTTTTGGATACGGTAGAAAAAGATAACGATATGTTCTATTATGTCCCTCGCGACATCTCACCAGAGCTGATTAAACTAGGTGAGCAATGTGTTGAAGCCTTCAATGTTAAAGAACGTTTCTTCCATTTTGAATTCTTCCGTATTAAAAAGACTAAAGATTTAATGGCGCTTGAAGTTAACTGCCGTCCGCCAGGTGGCCTGACCATTGATATGTGGGACTATGCCAATGATTTTGATGTTTTTAATGAGTATGCCCATATTGTTAAAGACAATCGTTTTGAAGCTCATATCACTCGTCCTTATAACGTTGTTTATATAGCTCGTAAGGCTAATAAACATTATGCGCATAGCATAGAGGATATTGAAACTAAATTTGGCCATCATATTATTGAAATTGAGTCTGTTCCGGGTATTTTTGCTAAAATTATGGGAGAAGTTGGTATTTTAGCTCGAACAGAAACCATGAATGAAATGCGTGACATTATCTGTTTTGCTCATGCTAAAATCTAATCTTTGAGAATTAAATAATGATATTGAAAGGATAAATGCGGTCAGGAAGCTTGAAAGGGACTAAATTATTTAACAAATTCTGATTTCTTAAACAGTTTTTTAATTTCAAGTACTTTTTGGTTC
>ERZ772924.913-NODE-913-length-14124-cov-5.115858_pt1 | contig 14124 bp, 18 predicted proteins | sample MGYA00512116_ERZ772924 | MGnify/ENA primary metagenome ERZ772924 (study PRJEB29015, sample SAMEA2737920) | human oral metagenome | biome: human oral; feature: human-associated habitat; material: dental | place: China | collected 2134 ...
TTGGATTAGGGCAATCATGGATGGCTCGTTAAAAGGTTTTCAGGCTGCCTATTATAGCGAAGATAGTGAGGCAGCCTGAAAACGGAATGAAACCATTTTCAGGCTGCCTCAATACAAAAAAGTTGCTCGGGCAGCTTAACTCTTGCCATAAGATTTAAGCTGCCCGAACAACCTAACGGAGAGAGCTATTCGGGGGGCTCGCCAGAAAAGGAGGAGAAAACTGTCGTGCCACTTAAAGGTTAATCCAAAAAAACTGGATTATTTTTTAGCGAAGTAGGCTTCCAAATCGTCGCTGCCGCCGATGTATTTACCGCCGATAAACACTTGTGGCGCAGTCGCTTTGCCGGTAATCGCGCGCACGGAAGTGATGGAAGCATCACGCCCCAACACGATTTCTTCAAACGCATAGCCTTTTTCTTTCAGCAAGGCTTTGGCTTTGGCGCAGAATGGGCAACCGGGTTTGGTAATGATGGAAACAGATTCATGTGGTTCCCATTTAGGGTCAATGTATTTGAGCATGGTGTCGGCATCGGACACTTCAAACGGGTCGCCGTCTTTAACAGGCTCAATAAACATTTTTTCAATTTTGCCGTCTTTCACCAGCATAGAATAACGCCAAGAGCGGTCGCCAAAGCCCAATTGCTCTTTGCTCACCAGCATGCCCATGCCTTTGGTGAACTCGCCGTTGCCATCGGGTACAACGATGATGTTTTCCGCTTCTTGGTCTGCCAACCAAGCGTTCATCACGAAAGTATCGTTTACAGAGATGCACACGATGCTATCCACGCCGCGTTTTTTAAACTCGGCTGCCAGCTCGTTGTAGCGTGGCAAGTGAGTAGAGGAGCAAGTGGGCGTGAACGCGCCAGGCAATGAGAACACGGCAACGGTTTTGCCTTTAAACAAGTCATCGGTAGAAACATCCACCCAAGCATCGTCTTGGCGGGTGTGGAACACAACTGATGGTACGTTTTTGCCTTCTAGTTCGGCAGCAGTTTTAATTTGTACTGACATTTCAAACTCCAAAAAAGTTCGGTTGATAAATTTGGTTTATTGACGCGGCGAATTATATATTTTTTTTTGAAGACGGCGCAATTTATAATCGCAATAACGAAAATTATGGCAGGCTATATTTGCTTGGGCTTTACAAACGCTTTTCAGGCTGCATCCCAGCGATACCAATAGGCAGCCTGAAACTGCATAAACCATAGTAATAAAAATGCTTTGACACTATCCGCAATAATCGTTACATTCCTTAACCTTATTTGATACGCCAAACACCGATTTGACACAGCTTGCGGGTGCAAACAGCTAAACGTGTAAACCCTATTCCACGCCCGTTGTACCGTTTGTGTGCAACGGGCTTTGATTTCTGAAAGACAACCATGATTACGCTGGACAACGTTTCCAAAAAATACCAAACGCGCGACAAAGGCTGGTTCACCGCCGTTGAACCCACCAGCCTACACATCAACCAAGGCGAGATTTTTGGGCTGATGGGCTACTCGGGCGCGGGCAAATCCACGCTGTTGCGCCTGATTAACCTGTTGGAACGCCCCGACACAGGCAAAGTGTTGATTGACAACCAAGATTTAACCGCCATGAGCGAAGCGCAATTGCGCCAAGCGCGGCAAAACATCGGCATGGTGTTCCAACAATTCAACCTGTTGAGCAACCGCACCGTTGCCGAGAATGTGGCATTTCCGCTGGAAATCGCAGGCTGGGACGCGGCAAAAATCGCCCAGCGCGTGCAAGAATGCTTGGAAATTGTGGATTTAACCGAGCGCGCCCAGCATTATCCCGCACAGCTTTCGGGCGGGCAAAAACAGCGTGTCGGCATCGCCCGTGCGCTTGCGCCCAACCCCAAAGTGATTTTGGCGGACGAGCCGACTTCCGCGCTAGACCCGATTACCACGCGCAGCGTGTTGGGCTTTTTGCAAGACATCAACGCGCGTTTTAATGTAACCATCGTGATTGTTACCCACGAGATGAGCGTGATTCGCAAGCTGTGCCACCGCACCGCGCTGCTGCATTTGGGCAAGCTGCTGGAAGTGGCGGACGTGAAAGACGGCGTGATTTTGGCGCAGTCGGAAATTGGGCGCGAATTGCTGCGCGATGATTAGCGCGGTGAGCCAATCATTGTTTCAGGCTGCCTCTGGCGATACCGATTAGGCAGCCTGAAACGCTGTTCGCAAACCCAAACCAATGGCACGCCCTACCCTTTTTTCAGGCTGCCTATCTGTAAACAACAAGAGACTTACCACCATGAACGAATCCTCCCTAGACAACCTAAAATCCCTGCTCCCCGAGTTCTACCAAGCCATCGGCGAAACGCTGATTATGATAAGCGTGTCGTCCGCCGTGGGCATTATCGTGGGTGGGCTGCTCGGCATCTGGCTGTACACCACCGCACATGGACAAATCTTCGCCAACCGCCCCGTTCACCGCACGCTCGGCACGCTGGTGAGCTTTATGCGCTCGTTTCCGTTTGTGATTTTGATGATTGTGGTGATGCCGCTTACCCGCGCCATTGTCGGCACATCGTTCGGGCCGCTCGCCGCCAGCGTGTCGCTCAGCATCGCCGCCAGTTTCTATTTTGCGCGGCTGGTGGAGCAAAACCTAAAAGAAGTGCCGCGCGGCGTGGTGGAAGCGGCGCAAGCAATGGGCGCATCGCCGCGCACGATTATTTTTAAAGTGCTGCTGTCCGAAGCGCGTTCGGGCTTGGTGTTGAGCATCACCATTTTAATGATTGCCATTTTGGGTGAAAGCGCGGCTTCGGGCTTAATCGGCGGCGGCGGCATCGGCAATTTGGGCATCCGCTATGGGCATCAACGCTATATGGCGGATGTGATGGCGGCGGTGGTGGTGCTGCTAACCGTGATGGTGGTGATTATCCAAAGCACGGGCAACTGGCTATCGGCGAAGTTGAACAAGCGGTAATGGCGCAGCAATAGGCAGCCTGAAAAGGGGATTAAACCTGTTTTCAGGCTGCCTATTTGAGTAAACATAAGGAGTAACCAAATGACAGCACAGCAGCCTGAAAACGAAATCCAAGCCGATGCCACTTGGCATCAAATCATGCAGCAGCCCATCCGCAGCGCAGCCATCCCCGCCACGCCATCGCCCTACGCGCTGGCTGCGCCCTTGCCCGCGCAAGCCACGCACAACCTGATTTTAGACGGCGAACCCAGCATCCGTTATTACATCAGCATGACTTGGATGATGGCGGTTTTGGGCTGGGAGACTTGCCGACAACATCGTTGGTTGGTTAATCATATTGAATGCTGGGACAACCCTTTTGCTGATCCATCCATTTTTGATGGCGCAGAACTGGAACGCTTGCTGCGCGAACGCCCGCATCAACAATACATTTGGGGCGTGTTTTCCGCCTTTGCGCCCGATGCCGAAATTGATTTGAGCATTTTGCCCGATGCCGAAAGCCCCGATTTTTGGCAGCCAAACGCCCGGCCGCAGCATCCGCAAGCCTTGTTTGAAATCGTCTGCTGGGACAGCACTTGCACGCTGTTCATCGGGCTGCCCGATAAGCTGGCGCAGCGCGTGGTTGCCGAATTTCCCGAATGCCGCACGCTGGATAAAGCAATAGATGAGGCAGCCTGAAAACGAATTGACGAGCTTCTGCGAAGCTAAAACCGCTTAATTCGCGTTTCAGGCTGCAACTTTTGCAAAATGCCAACGGCAGCCTGAAAACCAAAATGGAACGGCGACGGCTCGTCGCCAAATAGTAAATCACCATAGCTTTGTTGGCTGGCAAAATGTCGGCGAGCCGCCGACACTCCATCGGTTGCAGGTTTTCCAAAAGTTTCAGGCTGCCTCCCCTACTCCGTCCTAAACGCAGCCTGAAACGCCACCCCATCTGCCTGCCACACCACCACCCAATCATGCCGCCCAGCCGTGCACAGCGGCAAATACACCCGCTCTGCCCGCCAGCTTCCATCCGCCTGTTTCGCCAAATCAAAACGGTTAAACCCCATCTCCATGCCATCCATGCGAAACGAAGCCGACAGCGATTGCACGCCGCTGGGTACGCCATCTGCCTCTATGCTAAACGCCGATTTGGTGCTGGTTAAACCGCGCAGCCGCAGCGTTGCCCCCTGCAAAAACGGGCAGCCCGCCGCCAACACATCGCATTGCACCGCCGCCGCCCCATTTTCAGGCTGCCTACTCTGCCACCAGCCCAGCATCGCCAACTTTGCCGCCGCCAACACCAGCAGCAACACGCCCAAAGCCAGCCATTTATTCTGTTTTGTCATCGCACAATCCATTGTCGTTCATTGCAAAGCGCGCATCATAACACCCCGCTGCCGCGCAGGCAGCCTGAAAGCCCGTCCGCGCGCGTTACCCCTTTTCAGGCTGCTATAATCCGCCTTTTCCCATTCACAGAAAGCCCCACCATGAGCCGCATCGCTTCCACTTTCGCCCAGCTGGGCAGCCAAAAAGCCCTGATTGCCTACATCACCGCAGGCGACCCCAATCTCGCCGCCACCCTCGCCATGATGCACAGCATGGCAGAAAACGGCGCAGACATCATCGAACTCGGCATTCCCTTTTCCGACCCGATGGCAGACGGCCCCACCATCCAGCGCGCCGTAGAACGCGCCCTCGCGCAACACGTTTCCCTGCGCGACGTGCTGGCAACGGTGCAACAATTCCGCCAAAGCAACACACACACCCCCGTGGTGCTGATGGGCTATTTAAACCCCGTGCACAAAATGGGCTACGAAGCCTTTGCCCAAGCCGCCGCCGAAGCAGGCGTAGACGGCGTGCTCACCGTGGACAACCCCATTGAAACCATCGCCCCGCTGCAAACCGCCCTCGCGCAGCGCAACATCGACAACATTTTCCTCGTCGCCCCCACCACCAGCGAAGCGCGGATGCAAGCCATCGCCCGACACGCCAGCGGCTTTGTGTACTACGTTTCGCTCAAAGGCGTAACCGGCTCGGCACAGCTCAACACCGATGAAGTCGCCGCCAAAATCGCCGTGCTGCGCCAACACATCAAGCTGCCGATTGGCGTGGGCTTCGGCATCAGCGATGCCGCCAGCGCCGCCAAAATCGCCGCCGTTGCTGATGCCGTGATTGTGGGTAGTCGCATTGTGAAAGAAGTGGAAACGCATCAAGGCAACGAAGCGCAAGCCGTGGGCGCATTGGTGCGCGAACTGAAAGCGGCGATTTAATCCATTTGCGCAACGCAAAGGCAGCCTGAAAACGTGTCAAAACCATTTTCAGGCTGCCTCTTTCTGTTTGTAGACATCAAACCGTTACCATCAATCCACAGTCCGAAACCTTTGCGAAATCTAAAATGCAATAAGAGAGTAAACTTTCCGTCATTCCCGCGCAGGCGGGAATCTTGATTAAGCTTAAACAACAGTTTGTTTTTGCGATAATTTCTAAATATCAAGCAAGATTCCCGCCTGCGCGGGAATGACGGCATTTTTAGTTTTCAGGCTGCCTCTATGGTTTGGCAAAGGTTTCAGCCCATCAATCCACAAAAGTAACCCCCGCCAACTGCGCCAGCTTAACCGCCTGCGCAATCGCCGCCAAAGCCTGCGGGCGCACAAAATTGCGGCGATACGCCAGCACAATGCGGCGGCTGGGCGCGGGCGCTTCAAACGGCACAATGGAAAACAGCAAATGGTCGTTGTCCGTGAGCGCGGTGGACGGCAACACGCTGATGCCCAAGCCGCTGGCCACCATGTGGCGAATCGTGTTCAGCGAGCTGCCTTGCAGCGTGTTTGCCAAGCCCGCCACGCGCTGTTTTGCCGCCAATTCGCTGCACGAACCTAACACTTGGTCGCGCATGCAGTTGCCCTCGGTGAGCAGCAACACATTTTCTTCCGCGATGTCTTTGGTGGAAACCGCATCCAATTCTTCAAAACGATGCCCCTTGGGCACAATCACAAAAAACGGCTCGTCATACAGCGGTATCGTTTCCACGCCCGTTTCCGCGTAAGGCTCCGCCACCACAATCGCATCCACATCGGCGCGTTTGAGCATTTCGGTAAGCGCGGCGGTGTAGTTCTCTTCCAGCATCAGCGGCATTTTGGGCGCAACTTGGCGCATGGATAAAATCAGCTTGGGCAGCAGATACGGTGCAACGGTAAAAATCAAGCCCAGCTTGAAATTGCCTTCCAGCTGGCTTTGCTCCTCGTTGGCCAGATAGCGGATGACCTCCGCCTCGTCCAGCACGCGCCGCGCCTGCGCCACGATGCGCGCGCCCGAATTGGTGGTCATCACTTCGTTGCTGCTGCGGTCAAACAGCGACAAGCCAAGCTCTTCTTCCAGCTTTTTGATGGCAATCGACAGCGTGGGCTGGCTCACATGGCAGCGTTGCGCGGCGCGCCCGAAATGCTTTTCCTGCGCCACGGCAACGATGTAGCGCAACTCGGTTAAAGTCATGCCTTATCCTTTTGTTTTTCAGGCTGCCCTTGCCCGTTGGGTTTGGTTTCGGGCAGCGTGATGTTTAATGCCAACATTTCCACGCCGTCTTGCTCTTCGCGCGTTATGTTGATGTCGTCCAATTTAATCTTCACATATTTAGACAACACTTCCATCAATTCTTTTTGCAGCGTGGGCAAATAATCGGGCGTTCTGGCGGTTTCGCGGTTGGCGCGCTCCTGCGTGATGATGATTTGCAAACGGTCGCGCGCCAGCGATGCGCTTTGCGGCTTTCTGCCAAACAAACGGTCAATCAACGACATGGCTTACCCCCCAAACAATTTCTTGAAAAAGCCTTTTTTCTCGGCTTCCAAGAAACGAATTTCGCGGTTTTCGCCCAGCAAGCGCGCCACCACATCTTGATACGCCTGCGCGGCAACGGCATCGTTTTGATGGATAACGGGCTCGCCCGCGTTAGACGCTTGCAACACGTTTTGCGATTCGGGAATCACGCCAATCAACGGAATGCGCAAAATATCCTGAATGTCTTGCACCGACAGCATCTCGCCTTTCGCCACGCGTTCGGGCGAATAGCGCGTAATCAGCAGATGCTCTTTCACCGCTTCGCCGCGCTCGGCTTTGCGCGATTTGCTTTGCAAAATGCCCAAGATGCGGTCGGAGTCGCGCACGGAAGAAACTTCGGGGTTGGTGGTGATGATTGCTTCATCGGCAAAATACAGCGCCATCAGCGCGCCCGTTTCAATGCCCGCGGGCGAATCGCACACCACAAATTCAAAGTTCAGATTGGTCACCAATTCTTTCAATACTTTGCCCACGCCTTCTTTGGTGAGCGCGTCTTTATCGCGGGTTTGCGAAGCGGGCAGAATAAACAGGTTTTCGCAATGCTTGTCTTTAATCAGGGCTTGGATGGCGGTGGCCTCGCCTTGAATCACGTTCACCAAGTCATACACCACGCGCCGCTCGCAGCCCATAATCAAATCCAGATTGCGCAGGCCCACGTCAAAGTCAATCACGCAGGTTTTGTGTCCTTGCAACGCTAAACCCGTTGCGATGCTGGCGGACGTGGTGGTTTTGCCCACGCCGCCTTTGCCTGATGTAACCACAATAATTTTTGCCACTTGAATACTCTCTTTCAGATTAGATAGTGATGGGAAAAGGATAGGCAGCCTGAAAACAATGGCTTTGAGGCAGCCTGAAAATCAGTTTTTCGTTTAACCAGAGGCAGCCTGAAAACCATATTGCCCAAACCGCTTGCTCAACCTAGTTTTCAGGCTACCTCTAACGAATAATGCGATGCTAATTGGCGTTAATCGCCAAAATCGCCAAACGCTCATCTTCCTGCAATTCAATCTGCACCGCCTTTTTGTGCAAAGACGGCGGCAAATCCTGTTCAAACACGCGGTAAATGCCCGCAATGGAAACCAATTCCGCCTGCATGGATTGCAAGAAAATCCGCGCGCTCTTGTCGCCTGATTCGCCTGCCAACGCCCGCCCACGCATCGGCGCGTACACATGGATATTGCCATCGGCGATAATCTCCGCGCCCTCGCTCACCATGCCCAGCACCACCAAATCCGCCTGCTCGGCGTAAACCTGCTGCCCCGTGCGCACGGGCGAAGTAACCACCACCGTTTTGCGCGCGGCAACCTGCGTTTCAGGCTGCGCGGCGGTGCCGTCTGCTTTGGCGGTTGCCGCAGTGGATTCGTTTGCGGTTTCGCCGGCTTGCGCGGTACGGGCGTTTTCAGGCTGCCCGGCATCTGCCGCAGCCGTGTCATCCGCCTTGTTTTCAGGCTGCCTATTGGCTTTTTTGCCATCGTCCAACCACAGCAAACCCGCCGTTTTCGCCAGCGCCGACCAATCTTTCTTGGCATGCTTCAACGCCACCACGCGCCAATCGCGCGCCGCAAACAAAGCCACCAACGCCGCCCAATCCAGCTCATCCGCCCGTTTCAAATGCGTGGCATCCAAAACAAACGGCATATGGGCAAACTGGGCATATTGCGCCGCTTTTTCGTCCAGCAGCGCGGCAATCTCCGCCAAATCCGCCGTAAACAAACGCAGCGTCAAGGCTTCCAAGCGGGCAGATTTCAAATCAAAGGCTGATTTCATGGTTTTGATTGTTTTATTCAATTAAGCTGGCAAGTTTACCGCGTTAGACAATATTACACAACTACACAGGCAGCCTGAAAATCCCGTATCCGCATCAAAACCGATTGAATTTTAAGAACAATGCCTTTACAATGCCACTTCCTTTTTTAACCACTTTTAACGAGAAGATAAGATAATGAAGAAAACACTGTTAAGCACCGTGCTATTGCTAGCCTTGGCTGCCTGCGGCGGCGAAAACAACAACGCCCCGGCGCAAAACGCCAACGCATCAGGCGCAGCCCCAACAGCCAGCGCGCCCGCTACCAACGCGCTCAATATCTACAACTGGTCAAACTATGTGGACGAATCCACCGTTGAAGACTTCAAAAAAGCCAACAACCTCGATTTAACCTACGACCTATACGAAAACAACGAAACCCTAGAAGCCAAAATGCTCACCGGCAAATCAGGCTACGATTTGGGCGTGCCCGGCATCGCATTTTTGCCCCGTCAAATCAAAGCGGGTGCTTATCAGAAAATCGACAAATCGCTTATCCCCAACTACAAAAACATCGACCCCGCCCTGCTGAAATTGCTGGAACAAGCCGACCCTGGTAATGAATACGCCGTTCCCTATTTTTCAGGCGCAAACACCTTGGCGATTACCGCCAAAGGCAAAGAATTGCTGGGCGGCAAATTGCCCGACAACGCATGGGATTTGATGTTTAAACCCGAATACACGCACAAGCTCAAATCTTGCGGCATCGCGCTGTGGGACACGCCCAGCGAAATGTTCCCCATCGTGTTGAACTATCTTGGCAAAGACCCCAAAGGCAGCAACCCCGCCGACATTGAAGCCGCAGCCGCCGTGTTGCAAGCCATCCGCCCCGATGTGAAACGGTTCAGCGCATCGTATATCGACGAATTGGCGCGCGGCGACATCTGCTTGGTGGCAGGTAACGGCGGCGACTTGAACCTTGCCAAAGCGCGCAGCGAAGAAGTGAAAAATAATGTGGGCATCGAAGTGCTCACCCCCAAAGGCATGGGCTTTTGGGTGGAATCTTGGGTGATTCCCAAAGATGCGAAAAACGTTGCCAACGCGCATAAATACATCAACTACACGCTGGAAGCCAAAGTCGCCGCCAAAAATGGCAATTTTGTAACCTACGCCCCCGCCAGCCAAGGCGCGCGCGCCCTAATGGACAAAACGCTTGCCGACGACCCTTCCATATTCCCCAACGCCGAAACCAAAGCCAACAGCTTTATCGTGCTGCCCAAAACGCCCGAAACCGTCAAACTGCAAACCCAGCTTTGGCTCAACCTCAAAACCAAACGCTAAACCGGCCCAGCAGGCATCTTGCGACACAGATGCCTGTTTTGCCTGTGTTTAGGCAGCCTGAAAACGGGTTTTGTTCATCTCAACCTCGTCGAACTTCGTTTCAGGCTGCCTCTTCCCCCCCAACACCGCCATGAATCCCCTCATCACCCACCTGCGCCCCGCCAAACACGAAGACTGCCACACCATCTACGAACTGCACCGCCTATCCGTGCGCCACACCTGCATCAAAAGCTACAACCAAGAAATCCTAGACGCATGGCTCAGCCAGCTCAATCCCAACGGCTACGCCGCCGCGCTGGACAACCCGCACAAAACCATGTGGGTAATCGAATACAAAAACCGCATCGGCGGCTTTTTCCTGCTGGACACCCAAGAAGCCCTGCTGGACGCGCTCTATGTCCATCCCTTCTTACAAAACAACGGATTAGGCACATCCATGCTGCAACGCGCCGAAAAACTCAGCACCGCCGCCAATTTAAGCGTGCTCAAAGTGTACGCATCCATGAATTCCGTTAATTTCTACGCCCTTAACGGCTACGAAGCGCTTGGCGAAGCCATTATGCCGTTTAACCAAAACATCGCCACACGCTGCATGCTGATGAGAAAATTTCTACAATAAAAACAAACCAATCTTTGCGAACCACAAGCGCCAAGATTGACAAAACCTAACCGCACCTATATCATCGCGTACTTTCCTTCTTGGAGTAATGGCTGAGAGGCTGAAGGCACACCCCTGCTAAGGGTGCATGTGGGCTTAAACCTGCATCGAGGGTTCGAATCCCTCTTACTCCGCCAAATATAAAACGACGCTGGTTTATTCAGCGTCGTTTTTGTTTTGCCTAATCCAAAATTTCGCCCGCGATGCTTTTCAGGCTGCCTCATTGTCATATAGATATAGGCAGCCTGAACCCTTATTTATTATCTTTATTTATTGCATCTGCACCGAGCCGCGCACCGTTTGCCGCACCGTCCGCACGCCCGCATCCAAGTCCATCGGCATCGCCGCATCCATTGCCTTCGCGCTGCGCGCAAAACTTTCCGCCATCATGGGCGCTGCTGCCACGCCCTCCTCCCCGTTTTCAAACGACTGATGCAATTCCACGCGCACAATCTTGTAGTTTGCAAACCCCAGCGTGCGGCTCACCTTCTGCGCCCGCGTGCGAAACGACCGCAACGCCTGCTCGCTTGCCTCATCCACCGCCGCCGCATATTTTTTCGGCGACACGCTAAACGACACATCGCCCAACATCGCATCCTGCTGGCTATCTGCCACCAGCTTGCTCAGCGCCGCAAAATCCGTACTTTTCACATAAATATCCGCCGAATCCGTCCAGCCCTTAATCCCCACGCGTTTTTCATCATATTCTGGATAAACACTGCGGCTGCCCGATTCCACCTCAAACGCCTGATTGCCTTTCGCCCGCGCCAGCACCGCGTTCACGCGCTTGGTAACCTTATTGCTCACCGCCTCGCGCGAAGCTCCCGATTCCACCACGCGCAGCGTAACCGACATCGTGTCGTTGGGCACGCGCACGCTCGCGCTTTCGGAAAACTCCGCCACGTTGTAATGCAACTCTTCCGACATCGCGGGCGCAGCCAAACCCAAAGTCGCAAGCAAAACCCATTTCTGAAACATCATCAAACACTCCTAATAAAGATACAAAAAAGCCGTTTAGGCAGCCTGAAAAGCACAAAGTTACAACGAAACGCATTATACAAAGCGAAACCGCCAAAAACCATACAGTGCATTCTGAAAACATGATATTATCCGCCGCTTCAAAATTAAGCGCTCCGCTAAAACAAAAGGATAACAACCATGGCAAAGCTCACCGAAAAAGACATTCTCGCATGGGACGGCCCGGAAGAAGACTACATGAACGCGCAACATCTAGAATTTTTCCGTAACCTGCTCAGCCAGCAGCAAGACGAAATCATCAACAAAGCCGATGCCACCACCGACCGCATGCAACACGACACCGCATCCGCTGCCGACCCCGCCGACCGCGCCAGCCAAGAAGAAGAATACGCCCTAGAACTGCGCGCCCGCGACCGCGAACGCAAACTGCTCGCCAAAATCCAAGCCGCGCTGCGCGAAATCGACGAAGGCGAATACGGCTTCTGCCACGACACCGGCGAACCCATCGGCTTAAAACGCCTGCTCGCCCGCCCCACGGCAACCCTATCCGTTGAAGCGCAAGAACGCCGCGAACGCTTAAAAAAACAATTTGCCGATTAAGCCCACACCCGATAACGCGATTATCGGGTGTTGTGTTTTCGCCTCGCCAAACTGCGTTTCAGGCTGCCGAACCCTGTTTTGATTAAGCCTGAGGCAGCCTGAAAACGACGTTACAAAACCAAACCCATCCGCACAACGAAAATCCCAACAACAACCATGACCGCACCCAACCACTACGAAAACTTCCCCGTCGGCTCCATCCTGCTCCCGCGCCACCTGCGCCGCCCCATCCACGCCGTTTACGCCTTTGCCCGCACCGCCGACGACATCGCCGACGAAGGCAACGCCACCCCCGCCGAACGCCAAGCCCAACTGTCCGCGCTCAAAGCCGAATTAGACCGCATCGCCGCCAACCAAACCCCGCACACCCCGCTGATGCAACGGCTGCACCGCGAAGCCATCGCCCCGTTTACGCTGCCGCTCAAACCCTTTTACGACCTCCTTTCCGCCTTTCAGCAAGACACCGAAAAAACGCGCTATCAAAACTTCGCCGAATTGATTGACTACGCCCGCCGTTCCGCCAACCCCATCGGGCGCATCATCCTCCACCTTAACGGCACCACCGACCCCTACCACATCGCCCAAAGCGACGGCATTTGCACCGCCCTGCAACTCATCAACTTTTGGCAAGACATCGCCCTAGATTGGCAAAAAAACCGCGTTTACCTGCCGCAAGACGACCTAGCCAAATTCCAAGTGCGTGAAGAAGACATCGCGCAAGGCAAAATCCCCCCGCCACTGCGCCAACTCATCGCCCACCAATGCGACAAAACGCAAAAAATCCTGCACGCAGGCGCACCACTAGGCAAAGCACTCACAGGGCGCATCGGCTTTGAAATCCGCATGATTATTCTAGGTGGCAACCGCATCTTAGAAAAAATCGCTGCCAATCAATATGATGTGTTTCAACACCGCCCCACGCTGGATTGGAAAGACTGGCTGCATATTGTCAAACGCGCGTGGCAGAAGAAATAGGCAGCCTGAAAATGGTTTTACACGATTTCAGGCTGCCTCCATGTCGGATAAATACACAAGAAAAACAAACATCCACGAATGTTGATATTTGCCTACAAACCCACAGCTGGCACAGCAACAGCATAAAATACTGTATTTCAACAAAAATTAAGCATAATTTAGCACAATTCGCCCTGTTATTGGTTTGACAGAAATGAAATAAAAATACATAATACGCCCTATTCAGTCGCACAAAAGCGGTTGGATATTTCTCCTCTATTTTCTCCTTTGTAGATTTCGCGCTCGTTGCAAAACGGGCGCATTTTTTTGTCTTTGCTAAGCATAAACAGCCTGCGGAGCGGAATTGCGAAGCTAAAAACAAAACGGGACGGCGACAGCTTGTAGCTAAATGGTTTATTCAACAGGATTTTATGGGTTTGAACAATGTCGGCAAGCCGCCAACGCGCCATCCACCCATTGCTAACCCGCCTCACCAAGGCAGCCTGAAAACGAGTTCACGCGCTTATGCAACGCCAAACCGTTTTCAGGCTGCCTTTGACTTTCCTGCACAAGCCACTGCCCGCCCTGCTCTGTTCAATACCTTGCCATAGCGGGTTCAATTTCCCGCGCCCACGCCTCTATGCCGCCCACCAAGTTATACAGCTCCTCAAAGCCCGCGTGCTCCAAGAAGCGAGCAACGTTAAGGCTGCGCAAGCCATGGTGGCAATAAACAATCATCGCCACGCCATCGGGCAATTCGTTTTGCCGCAAAGGGATCAGGTTCATCGGGATATGCGTGCTACGGGCGATTTGGCAAATTTGCGTTTCGTTTTCTTCGCGCACGTCCAGCAAAAGCGTGTCAGGGCGTTGTTGCAACAGGGTTTGGGCTTGGTGTGGGGTGAGTTGGGTAATCATCAGGCAGCCTGAAAAGCGTATAGTTGATTAAAATCGCAATAATACAGCGTTGCCAACGCCCTTATGTACTATCCGTACACGGCGGGCGTTGCCGCCTTGTCTCATTTTTATTTTAATCCACTATATCTGTACTGTCTGCGGCTTCGTCGCCTTGTCCTGATTTAGTTAATCCACTATA
>ERZ772924.914-NODE-914-length-14109-cov-7.685072_pt1 | contig 14109 bp, 11 predicted proteins | sample MGYA00512116_ERZ772924 | MGnify/ENA primary metagenome ERZ772924 (study PRJEB29015, sample SAMEA2737920) | human oral metagenome | biome: human oral; feature: human-associated habitat; material: dental | place: China | collected 2134 ...
GCGTACTGTCTTCGGCGACGCGCCTTGTCTGAAACTTTCGGTGGATGGCTATACCTGTGTGTCTGGTCTGTCACTCTCCAAAGGGAGGAGAGAATGGTCGCGCCACCCACCCCACCCCTCCTCTACAGGACAGGCGGAGGGGGAATGAAAAACCCCGCCGGAGCGGGGTTTTTGAGGTTATGCCAGTTTGCCGTGGCAGTCTTTCAGGCGTTTGCCGGAGCCGCAGGGGCAGGGGTCGTTGCGTCCGGTTTTGGCGAGTTCTTCGGCGGTCGGTTCGCGCAGGCCGCTTTCTTCGCTGCTGTTGGCACTGCCCTGGTAGCGGGCGTGGGCGAGTTCGGCGTCGTGCTGGCGTTGTGCCTGTTGTTGCATGGCCTCGGCTTCGTCTGCCGCGTTTTGTGCCTGGAACTGGATGTGTGCCATGACGCGCACGATTTCAAACTGGATGTGGTCGAGCAGGTCTTTGAACAGTTCAAAGGCTTCGCGCTGGTATTCGCGCTTCGGGTCTTTTTGGGCGCGTGAGCGCAGCCAGATAGCCTGACGCAGCATATCCATCGTCGCCAGGTGTTGTTTCCACTGGGTGTCGATGGTTTGTAGCGCGATGTATTTTTCGACGCGGCGCATGATGTCGGCGCCGACCTGTGCTTCTTTTTCTTGCTGGATGTGTTCAAGGGTTTCGACCAGGCCGTCGGTGATTTGTTTGGCGCTCATGTTGGGGTTGGCTTGCAGCCAGTGGTTCTGGATGTCCACCGCCAGGCCAAATTCGTTGCGCAGCGCGGTTTCGAGGCCGGGGATGTCCCAGTTTTGTCGTACCTGGTCGTCGCTGATGTAGCGGCTGGCGAGGTTTTCCATGACGGTGTGGCGCATTCCGGCGATGAGTTCGGCGATGTTGTCGGCGTCCATGATGTTGGAACGCTGGGTGTAGATGACTTTGCGCTGTTCGTTGGCGACGTTGTCGTATTCGAGCAGGTTTTTGCGCGAGTCGAAGTTGTGTGCCTCGACTTTGCGCTGCGCGCCTTCGATTTGTTTGGAGACCATGCGCGATTCGATGGCTTCGTCTTCGCTCATGCCGAGGCGCTGCATCATGCTCGCCATGCGCTCGCCGGCGAAGATGCGGACGAGGTTGTCGTCAAGGGCGACGTAGAAGCGGCTGGAGCCGGGGTCGCCCTGGCGGCCGGAGCGGCCACGGAGCTGGTTGTCGATACGGCGCGATTCGTGGCGTTCGGCGCCAATGACGTGCAGGCCACCGGCGGCGATAACGGCTTCGTGGCGTTGTTGCCAGTCGTCGCGCACGGCCTGTTTGGCTTCTTCTGTCGCGTCTTTGCCGAGCGCGTTCAGTTCGCTGCGCAGTGAGCCGCCGAGGACGATGTCGGTGCCGCGTCCCGCCATGTTGGTGGCTATCGTCACCTGGCCGGGGCGGCCTGCTTGGGCGATGATTTCGGCTTCGCGCGCGTGTTGTTTGGCGTTCAATACGTTGTGTTCGATGCCGAGGTCGGTCAGAAGGCGCGAGACGAGTTCGGAGGTTTCGATGGAGGCGGTGCCGAGCAGTACCGGCTGGCCGCGTTCTTTACATTCGCGCACGTCGGCGGCGATGGCGTCGTATTTGCCTTTTTGGTTGAGGTAGATGAGGTCGGTGTGGTCTTTGCGCTGTACCGGGCGGTTGGTGGGGATGACGACGGTTTCGAGGCCGTAGATGTCCTGGAATTCAAAGGCTTCGGTGTCGGCGGTACCGGTCATGCCCGCCAGTTTGTCGTAGAGGCGGAAGAAGTTTTGGTAGGTGATGGAGGCCAGCGTTTGGGTTTCTTGTTTGATGGGTACGCCTTCTTTGATTTCAATGGCCTGGTGCAGGCCGTCCGACCAGCGGCGACCGTCCATGGTGCGTCCGGTAAATTCGTCGACGATGACGACTTCGTTGTTGCGCACGATGTAGTCCACGTCTTTGTGGTAGAGGTGGTGCGCGCGCAGGCAGGCGTTCAGGTGGTGGAAGATGCCGAGGTTTTTCGGGTCGTAGAGGCTTTCGTCTGCGGCGAGCAGGCCGTGCTGGTGCAAGAGCGCTTCGAGGTGTTCGTGGCCGCTTTCGGTGAGGCCGACCTGTTTGGTTTTTTCGTCGATGCTGAAGTCGCCGGGGCCGTCTTTTTCTTTTTGCGGCACGAGTTCGGGGACGAGGGTGTTCAGTTTTTCGTAGAGGCCGTTGTCGATGTCGGAGGCACCGGAGATGATGAGCGGGGTGCGCGCTTCGTCGATGAGGATGGAGTCCACTTCGTCCACGATGGCGTAGTTGAGTTCGCGTTGCAGCCGGTCTTCGGGGGCGAGCGCCATGTTGCTGCGCAGGTAGTCAAAGCCAAATTCGTTGTTGGTGCCGTAGGTGATGTCGCTGCGGTACGCCGCCTGTTTTTCGTCCTGCGGCATCCCGGAGATGATGATGCCGGTGGTGAGGCCGAGGAAACCGTAGAGTTCGCCCAGCTCTTCGCCGTCGCGGCGGGCAAGGTAGTCGTTGACGGTGACGACGTGCACGCCTTTGCCGGGCAGGGCGTTCAGGTACACGGCGAGGGTGGCGACCAGCGTTTTGCCTTCACCGGTGCGCATTTCGGCGATTTTGCCGTCGTGCAGCACCATGCCGCCGATGAGCTGGACGTCGTAGTGGCGCAGGCCGAGGACTCGGTTGCTCGCTTCGCGCACCACGGCAAAGGCTTCGGGCAGGATTTGGTTCAGGGTTTCGCCTTTTTCGAGGCGTTCGCGAAATTCGCCGGTTTTCGCCTTGAGGGCGTCGTCGTCCAGCGCCTGGATTTGCGGTTCGAGTGCGTTGATTTTGGCGACGGTTTTGCGGTATTGCTTGATCAGCCGGTCGTTGCGGGAGCCGAAGAGTTTTGCGGCGAGACTATTCCACATAAATGTTCTTCCTTTTGTTGGGGTTGCGGCATGGAAAGCCGCGCATGATACCGCAATTGCCGTGGTGCGGCGCAGGAATTGCCCCACTTTGTTATGATTGCGACGTTGTCGGTGGATATGCGTCCACTCCTGTTTTTCTCAAGTAAATCCGATGAAGAAAGCCCTTGCCCCCGCCCGGAATTTTTTGAAGCCGCTGTTGCGCCAGCTTGATGCTGACGTGGCGCAATCGCAGTGGCGCGATTATCAAAACCTGCTTTATTCCTGCCTGCCCGCCGCGTGGCGCAGCCGGGTGCTGCTCGGCAAACTGGAGGGGTTGCGCTGGCAGTTGTGGGTGGGCAATGGCAGCGACGGCTACCAGTTGCGCTTTCTCCTGAGCGAGGTCGAGGCGATGCTGGCAACGAAACTGCCGCATCCGCCAAAGCTGAGCGTGGTGGTGCGTGCGGACGTGTGGGCGCAACAGCGCGCACTACCCGCGACAGGCCGCCTCTATCCGCGTCATTATTACAGCGAGGCGGAAGCGGAGGCGGTGATTGAGGCTTTTATAGAGGGTCAGTTGCGCGGGAAATAGATAGTGGCGCAGGCGGGGACATTCGTGCAGGTCGGGCATTTGTGCCCGACTTTTTTATTGTCGGCCATGAATGGCCGACCTACGGCGCTGAATTGCATTGGCGGTAAAGTTACGGACGCTACCCCCTCCCCAACCCTTTCTCGCACTACGCGCGAGCTGTTCCAGTCCCGCTGCGGGCTTTGCCCTGCAGGGGAGGGGGATTCTGGCCTCAATCGCCATCCCAGCCGCCTGCCTGCCACAGTTTGCGGTACAGCCCGTTTTGCGCGAGCAGTCCGTCGTGGCTGCCGCTTTCGGCGACCTGGCCGTCGGCAAGGACGATGATTTGCTGCGCGCCGCTGATGGTGCTCAAGCGGTGGGTGATGACGATGACGGTTTTGTCTTTGACCAGCGCGTCGATGGCTTGTTGTACCGCGACTTCGCTTTCGGTATCGAGCGCGGCGGTGGGTTCGTCGAGGATGATGATTGGCACGTTTTTCAGCAGGGCGCGGGCGATGCTGATGCGCTGTTTTTCGCCGCCGGAGAGTTTGCCGCCGATGTCGCCGACGCGGGTTTGGTAGCCGTCCGGCATCGCCATGATGAAGTCGTGGCAGCGCGCGGCGCGGTTCATGAGGGCTGCGATGGCGGGGAGGGGCGGGAAGTGTAGCGGATTTGGCGAGCTTACGGCCAGGGAAAGGCGGCAAGGAAGAGTTCGGCGATGTGCAGCGGCTGACCGTGGACAAGCAGCGTGGTTTTGCGTGCGTAAAGGCCTGTCGCCGGGTCGTGCTGCCAGTGCAGGCTCACACGCTGCGGGTGTTGTGTGTAGAGCCAGTCGCCGATGGGGCGTGCGCCTGCGGTTTGTAGCGGGCGGGCGGCGTGGCTGTCGCGCGGGATGCGGGTTTCGGCGTACAGCCAGCGGCTGTTGTTCACGGCAAGCCAGACGTCGCGCTGCCAGGCGGGCGGGTCGTCGTCGTTCCAGTTTTCTTGTTCGATGTGGACGGTGAGGGTGCCGTGCTGGCGCAGGCGGGCGGTGAGTGAGCCGCGGTGCAGCAGCCAGTCACGCACGGCGGGCGGTGGCAGTGCGCTTTCGGGGCGCCAGTCGGGAGCGGCAAGGATGGCGTGGCAGGTGACGGGATTCATGGCGCGGGCGGGGTGTCGTTGCGCGGGCGCAGGTAGGTGGCAAAGCGCGGCGTGCCTTTGCGGGTGAAGCCGCGATAGCGGTAGGTGATGGTGCTGCCGATGGCGGGCGGGTGGGCGCGTTCAGTGTCGGTAAAGCCGGAGCCGATGCGGAAGCGGCCATGTTCGTTTTCGCAGGTGATGGCGCCGAGGCGACCGGCGTGTTTGCCTTTGCCGGGGTGATGGGCGACGACGGTGCATTCGGCGTCCGGCGTGCTTTTGACTTTGAGCAGGTACGGGCTGCGGCCGCCGTGGTAGGGCTGGTTCGGCTCGCGCAGCATCAGTCCTTCGCCGCCCTGTTGTTCGATGGTTTTCAGCGTGCTGGTGATGTGTTCGCGGTTTTTCACCGGGGTTTGCGCGACCACGCGGATGCGCGCCTGCGGGTGTTCGTGCAGCCAGGTTTCAAGGGTGGCGAGGCGCTGGTACAGGTCGCCCGTGGCTTGCGGGACGTCGAAGACGTGCAGGTTGATGCCGCGCCAGTCGCCATCCGCGGCGCGCACGGCGGCGGAGGTGGCTTCAAACTGGCCGCGCCCGCGATAGAGTTCGCCGTCCAGCGGCCACGGCGGGTAGTCGGCGAGGAATCCGGCGGGCGGGCGGAAGGGGTAGCCGGCACGGCTGAGGAGTTGCTGGCCGTCCCAGTAAGCGCGCACGCCGTCGAGTTTTTCGCTCATTGCCCAGCCGCGGACGTCCTGCCCCTGCCAGTTTTCGGCAAGGATGAGGTCGGGTGCGGCGAGGGCGTGGCTGGCGACAAGGAGGAGGAACAGGGCAGGGCGGTTCATGCGGGTTTCCGGGGTGGTGATTTATACATACACTTGAGTGCTCAAGGTGTATGTAAACGGGTTTCGGCATGGGTTGGCGTTATACGCAGCAGGGGAGGGCGCTCAAATCGCAAACCGCCCTTAACCCTTCAGCGCAGCGGCGGGCAACACTTCCAGTTCCAGCACCGAGGCGTGGATGCCGCCGACGTGGATGCGGCTGGTGGCGGTGCGTTTGCCGCGCGCTTCGCCTTCTGCCTCGCCACTGTTGGGGTTGCAGTCGAAATGCGGGAAGTTGCTGCCCGCGATGTCCAGCCGCAGGCGGTGGCCTTTTTTGAACAGGTTGCAGGTGGCGAATGGCTCGATCACGACTTCTACCACTTCGCCAGGTTGCAGCAGTTCCGGCTGTGTCCAGCTGTTGCGGTAGCGGCAGCGGATGATGCCGTCGGTGATGTTCATCGCGTAGCCCTGCGGGTAGTCTTCGTTGGGCGGGTAAACGTCCACCAGTTTGGCGGTGAAGTCGGTGTCCGGCGCGTCGCTGTCTATCCACAGGCGGACGCGCACGTCGCCCGCGACGCAGAGGTCTTCTGTCAGCGGTTCGCTCTGAAATACCAGCACGTCGGCGCGGGCGGCAAGCGGCAGGTTGTTGCCCGCGCTGCCAAAGAATCCCGGCGCTTCGCGCTGGTCGAACGCGCCCCCGGCAAAGACTGGCAGGCCGGAGGTAATCGAGCCGCCGATGGTCGGCACCGGGCGATGCAGGTCGGACTGGAGGATGTGCGCCGCTGCTGTCGCCGCTTGCGGGTGCAGTCCCATGTCTGCCTGCAGATACCATTGTTCGCGACGGCTGCCGGGGAGTGGCCAGTCTTGTGCGTGGTGCCACTGGCCGCCGTGTTGCAGCCGCCCGGCGTCGTCGCGTTTGCCGCTGCCGCCGCCCATGATGAAGACGGAGACTTCGCGCCTGCCGTCCTGTTCGGGGGTTTCGGCGCAGAGGTGGCGGCTGAACCAGTCGAGGCGGCAGGTGAGCCAGTCGGGGGCGATGGCGCTGTCCAGCGCTGCCTGCGCGCCAAATTCGGCGTTGCCGCTATGGGTGACGATGCGGTCGCCGTGCAGCCAGGGCCCCATGATGAGCCGCTGTGGTGCCTGCCTTCCTGCCGCGCAGAAGGCGTGGAAATTGGCGAGGGTGGATGGCACGTAGGCGTCGTACCAGCTGGAGAGGAACATCACCGGGATGTCCGGCAGTTGCGCGTACCAGCCTTCGGCGTAGATGCCCAGTTGCTGCCAGTATTCGCCGAAGGTGCCGCTCCGCCATTGTTGCAGCAGGTATTCTTCGTATTCGGGATGGTGGCGCAGCGGCGAATGTTGCGGTTGCCACGGCATACAGGCGAACCAGTCAAAGATGTTTTCCGCTGCCAGCGCCGCCGCGATTTGCGGATTGGTCTTGGCGAGCGGGCTGAGCGCCGCCTGTTTGTACGCCCAGGTCGCCTGTTTCAGCTCAAAGGCGCCGCCCTGGCGCGCACCGCAGCGGTAGGCATTGGCGAAGCCGCCGGAATCGAGCACCATCGTCGTCAGTCCGGGCGGGTTGAGGCAGGCGGCGGCGAGCTGGGTATGCGCCGCGTATGACAGCCCCATGCTGCCGATGCGGCCATTGCACCAGTCCTGCTGCGACAGCCAGGCGATCGACTGTTTTTTCTGTTTTCAGTTCTCTAATAAGCATACGGAAAAATGCGATTCCCCAAGGTTTTGAACAGCTGTTTAGGTCGTCTGAAAGCGGGTTTCGGGATTCCTGCGGCCTTTTGGCTTTTCAGGCTACCTTTGGTGTTTTTGCTGCCAAACCGGACTTACGGGACGATATTGACTTTCAGCTTGTCCAAATTTTGGGTGTCAATATATATCTCGTCTGTGCTGTAGCACGCGTCGGAATCGATGCTGTTCCTATAAGAAAAGTTTTGTTCATCTTCCATGCTGCCGTTTGTAAACCGGTAGCGCTGTGTCTGCCAGCCGGCGTAACCGCCGAAGGTGTTTTTGGCGTTCACTTCTGCGCACACCAGATAACAGGGGTAGTATTTTGGTTTGCTGGGTTGGTCGTCGGTTTCGTATATCTTGAACACTTTGCGCGGCGGGGTGATGCGGATTTTTGCACTGTCGGGGTCAAGCAGGGTGTCATTCAGATATTGGCGGATTTGCTGTTCATAATCGTTGGGATAGGTGCCGTAGTCTGCGCTGCGAATCGTGCCCATGCTGATTTCCATGGGCGCGGTTTCAGGCGGGATGGCGCAGGCGGTCAAGAGCAGGGAGAGACTGCCAATAAGGGCGGCACGAGCGGACAGTTTGGTTTTCATATTTGGTTTCCTTTTATTTGACTTGGGGACGATGTCTGCACTGCGCACGGCATCAGGTGCGACCACATCCGCTTTTGTCAGATTTGTCATAAAAACACTCCAGACAAACAAAAAAACGCAGCGGCACAACACCGCTGCGGACCATCAAAACACGCCGATGCCGTGCAAGAACACCACGACAATCGCCAGCGGCGCGACAAAACGCACCAGCACAAACCACAAATCAAACAACCACAGCGGCAAATTGCTGCCGGTCATCGCCTCGCGCCGCACCGCCTGCCGTTGCCACGCCCAGCCGGTAAACAGCGCAATCAACAGCGCGCCGAGCGGCATACTCCAGTTGGTGACGAGCAAATCCAGCGAATCAAAAATACTACGCCCGCCGATGAATTTGACATTGCCCAGCACGCCGAACGACAACGCCGACGGAATGCCGACCAAAAAAATGGCGATACCGAGCAGCCACGACATCGGCGCGCGCCGCTCGGGCCGCTTGTACGCCAGCACCGCGACCACATTCTCCAGCATCGAAAACGCCGAAGTCAGCGTCGCAAACAGCACCAGCACCATGAACACCACAAACAGCGGCACGCCGAACGGCAACTTGGCAAAAACAGCGGGGAGAATCGCAAAAATCAGCCCCGGCCCCTGGTTCGGCTCAAAACCGAGCGCGAACACCGCCGGGAAAATCACCAGCCCGGCGAGCAGCGAAATCGCAATATTCATCCAGACAATACTGTTGGCGCTGCGCAGAAGATCATAATCATCGCGCAAATACGAGGCATAAGTGACCATCACCGACACGCCGATACTGAGCGCAAAAAACGCCTGACCGAGCGCGGAGAGCATCGTTTCGCCGTTGAAAAACGACCAGTCTGGCTTGAGCAAAAACACCACGCCCTGCCACGCGCCGGGCAACGTCAGCGAGCGCAGCGCCAGCAGGACAAACATCACAAACAGCGCGGGCATCATGTACTTGTTCGCCCGCTCAATCCCCTGACTGACTCCGGCCTGCACCACATACACCACCGCCAGCATGAACAGCCCCTGGAACAAAATTACCTCGCCGGGGTTCGCAATCATCGCGCCGAAAAACGCGCCATAATCCGTCACCGCTGCCAAATCGCCGCTGATACCGTGCCAAATATAGGCAATGACCCAGCCGCCGACGACACTATAAAAAGACAACAACACAAAACAGGTGACGACACCGAGCCAGCCAACCAGCGGCCAGGCGCTGCCGGGACGGATGCGGTGAAACGCCTGAATCGCATTGTGGCGGCTGTGCCGGCCAATGACGAACTCGGAAATCAAAACCGGCGCGCCCACCAAAAACGTGAAAACGATAAAGAGCAGAAAAAACACCGCGCCGCCGTGGGTACCGGCGGTATAGGGGAATTTCCAGATGGCACCGAGGCCGATGGCAGAACCGGCGGCAGCGAGGATGAAACCCAGACGGGAAGACCAGCTATCGTGATGACTCATAAACAGACCGATGTTGAAAAAGGAGCGGCATTATGCCATTCGTCGCATACCGGCGCGGAAAATCAGGATGCCCGACAAGCCATGCGCTACAGCCGTACTTGCGTCATGCGGGTGAAATTACGGCAACGGCAGGCCGGCGTGGCGTCCGCGTACCGCATGGGCGCGGGCGGCAAGGGTAATGCTGCCGTCAGCGGCGACGGGCAGGCGCGCACGCAGCGCATCACGCACGCTTTGCCGCGTCGCTTCCGACAGGGCGGCGAAGCGTTCGCCGATGCTGGCGCTGTCCTGCAATGCCTGCCAGTAGGCGGCAAAATCCGGGTAGCGCTGGCGCACGCTAAAAGCGGCGGTAGCGACGTCTTGCAGTCCGGCGCGTTGCCACAACGCCTGCAATTGCGGCAGCGCGGTGCTTTCGTCTGCGGCGGCGCGGTCAGGCAGGACGCCGAGGTCGCGCAGGATGGCGAAGGCGGTGTAGTACGGAAAACCTTGCGGCAAGTCCCAAATGTAGGTCGCCACCGTGCCGCCGGGGCGGACGACGCGCCGCATTTCGGCGACGGCGCGGTCGGGGTCGTCAATAAAGACGATCACCAGCGGCATCACCGCGACGCCAAAGCGGGCGGCAGGGAAGGGCAGGGCGGTGGCGTCGCCTTCGTACAGTTGTACGTTTTCGCGCAGGCGGTCGCGGGCATGGGCGAGCATCGCGGCCGAGCGGTCAATGCCATGCAGTTCCGCCGGGGCGGCACGTTCGGCGAGCAGCGCGGTAAAGACGCCGCTACCGCAACCGACATCAAGCCAGCGCAGTCCGCGCGGCAATGCGAGCCAGTCGAGAAATGGTTCGCCTGCGGCACGGCTCCAGCCGCTCATGTAGCGTTCGTAGGCGCTGGCGTTTTGGAAGCTGCTCATGGTCTATCGCAGTATTAATTTAGTTCACAATTTAATTTTCCGGAATTGCACGACCGTTCTATCTCTTTTTTAATAAGAGTATCTGTCCCTTTCGGCGCTTCTATTTCTCTTATTTTCTTAGCATTTTCATCCAAAAGAGTAATTTTTACACTGGCTTTCTCTAAATTATATTTCCATAACTCTCTAGTAAATACTATATTATCATTTCTATAAGCATTCAATATCATTTCGCCTGTTTCTTTTAAATTTATATCATTTGAATTTATCAGTTCCTTTGCGCTTTTCTCAATCCATTCATCTGTCATTTGACTATCGCTCAAGACAGCACCATCAACTTTATTTTCAATAATGCGTAATTCTGCTTTGTTGTTAGAGATCTTTCTGAAGTAAACTCCATCAATTCCATGTATTTTATCAGTTTTTGAGCTCATCTTTATGAACCCCATTCCCGTTAGCCGAATGGCTATAAATCTATCTCCAAGCGAACCTTTTTCATGAGATGTTTCGAAAATTATTTTACCAATAGGGGTAATTTTGTTCTGAGGCCAAATTTTATTTGCACTAGACAAATTATCAGCTTTCTTTGCAAGAATAATCCCAGCTTTCTGAGATAATTCTAAAGTCCCTATTTTTGTTAATTTAGCAACCAAACCTGCACCGGGTAATCCTAATGGAATAACAACTAAAGAAATAAATAATACAGGCTTGAATGTATCTCTACGCTTTAATTTACCAAAAATAAATAACAGCACCAATAAAAATATAATAAATATAGCCAAATCTACCCATATAGGAAAATCCGCCATAAAGCTAATAATACCAAAGAATCCATCAGCTAGTGCAAGATAAAATATTACTTGTATCCAAAGAAATATCCCAGCAGTAGCCCCCATAATTCTTACCTGCCCCCAGGAAGGTTTATTACGAAAAACATTTATTGCAGTCCAAGCCGCAAATAAAAGTAAAACAATTAATACGGCATAAAAAGAATAATATATAAAATTAGCCATCTTTTAATCTTTCCTTTAAATATCTCTCGCAATTTGCATTGCGAGAGATATTCTTAATAATGGAAAACTTATTTTTATAAATACTGTTTACAGCTCTTTCACTTCCCACGGCAGGCCGTATTGGGCGAGCGCTTCAAGGAAGGGATCGGGGTCGAATTGCTCCATGTTATAGACGCCCGCCTGATGCCATTTGCCTTGCAGCATCATCATCGCGCCAATCATCGCCGGTACGCCGGTGGTGTAGGAAATGGCCTGTGAGCCGACTTCGGCGTAGCAGGCTTCGTGGTCACAGATGTTATAGATGTAAACGGTTTTTTCTTTGCCGTCTTTTATGCCTTTAGCGACGCAGCCGATACAGGTTTTGCCTTTGGTACGCGGGCCCAATGAGGCGGGGTCGGGCAATACGGCTTTGAGGAACTGGATGGGGATGATTTCTTTGCCCTCAAACATGACGGGTTCAATCGAGGTCATGCCGACGTTTTCCAATACTTTTAGGTGATTGAGGTAATTGTCGGAAAAGGTCATCCAGAATCGCGCCGTTTTGATTTCCGGGTAATGTTTGACCAGTGATTCCAATTCTTCGTGATACATCATGTAGATGTTTTTTTCGCCGATTTGCGGGAAATCGAAAACGCGCTTGTGCGAGAGCGGCGGGGTAATTTGCCAGCCGCCGTTTTCCCAGTGTTTGGCTTCGGCGGTGACTTCGCGGATGTTGATTTCCGGGTTGAAGTTGGTGGCAAAGGGCAGACCGTGGTCGCCCGCGTTGGCATCGATGATGTCCAGCTCGTGAATTTCGTCGAGCAGGTGTTTTTTGATGTAGGCGGTGAAAACGTTGGTCACGCCCGGATCGAAGCCGCTGCCGAGCAGCGCCATGATGCCGCGTTCTTTGAAGCGGTCGTGGTACGCCCACTGCCATTTGTATTCAAATTTGGCTTCTTCCGGCGGTTCGTAGTTGGCGGTGTCGAGGTAATCCACGCCGGTGGCGAGGCAGGCGTCCATGATGTGCAAATCTTGGTACGGCAGGGCGACGTTAAGGACGAGGTCGGGCTTGATGCGTTCAATCAGTGCGGTAAGTTCGGCGACGTTGTCGGCATCCACCGCCGTAGTGGCGACTTTGACGCTGTATTTGGCGTGGACGGCGGCGGCAATCGCCTCGCATTTGGCGACGGTGCGGCTGGCGAGGGTGATTTGGCTGAAGACGTCTTTGGCTTGCGCGCATTTGTGGACGACGACGTTGGAGACGCCACCGGCGCCGATGATAAGGACGTGGGACATGGTTTGCTCCGGTATGAATGAGGCGGCGGATTATACAGCGGCGGCAGGGGAATTTCGGGCGTGTCAATTTCACCACAAAGCGTGCGTAAAAACCCCGCATAGCTGGCGAAATGTGGCTGTCGCAAGCGGTAGCAAGGCACAATATATGGTGTAGTAACGCCGCTTTTTGCCGCAAAAAACACCAGAACTAGTAATTTCCCCTGCTTCGCCAAAGGGAAACGAAAAAGGGCGTGCGTCAAGCCTTGCCGCCCTCAAAAATCATCCTACAATGCGTCAAAATTTGCCTTTTAGCCCGTCCGACCGCTGCCCGGTTTGGCGGGATTTCCTTTGTCTCTCCCGCCCGGACGCCCGCCATGACCCGCAACCTCTTTGAACACCGCCTGCAAATCAAGCCCTACGAATACCCGGAACTGCTCGAATTCAAGGACGCCATCCGCCATTCCTACTGGCTGCACACCGAATTCAACTTCACCGGCGACATCCAGGACTACAAAACCGTCATCACCCCGGCAGAGCGCACCGCGCTCACCCGCGCCATGCTCGCCATCTCGCAGGTGGAAGTGAGCGTCAAGCGCTTCTGGGGCGACCTCTACCGCTACTTTCCCAAGCCGGAAATCGACGACGTCGGCGGCACCTTTGCCGAAAGCGAAATCCGCCACAAGGACGCCTACTCCTTCCTCCTCGAAAAACTCGGCATGAACGAAATGTTCAGCCAAATCCGCGAATACCCGGCGCTGATGCGGCGCATCGAATACATGGAAGACTTCATGCGCGACAAGGACATTGGCCGCGAGCGCTTCGTGCTGTCGCTCGTCATGTTCTCGCTGTTTGTCGAGCACATCTCGCTCTTCGGCCAGTTCCTCATCATCATGTCGTTCAACAAACACCGCAACCTGTTCAAAGGAATATCGAATGCGGTAGAAGCGACCTCGAAAGAAGAAGAAATCCACGGCCGCTTTGGCATCGCCCTCTACGGCATCATCCGCGACGAACACCCGCGCCTGTTCACCCCCGACTTCTACGACGAACTGAAAAAACTCGCCGACCACGCGCTTGAAGCCGAACGCGGCATCCTCCGCTGGATCTTTGAAGACGGCGACCTCGACTTCATCACCCTCGACACCGTGGAAAACTACATCACCAACCGCTACAACAACTCGCTGGAAATCCTCGGCATCAACGCGCCCTACCTTGTTGACCCGAAAAAACTGCGCGAAACCGAGTGGTTCGACATCGAAATCCTCTCCGGCAAAGAGCACGACTTCTTCTACAAACGCAGCACCGACTACAGCAAAAAAATCAAACAACTGCCGCAGAAAATCTCGCTGACCTATACTGGCTATGGCTTCCTCAATATGACGGACACTGCTCTCCAGAAAGCGCAAGCTTTTAAAAATTCTCCCGATAAGAAACAGTCGGCTTTTAATGGCTTAGGTGGTTTGACTATCAAAGATTTGGTGGCAGCAGAAGTTTTGGTTCCTATGGCTTATCTGGATATACCTAATGAGCTTCTGGGTGATAATTATGAAAATTATCAGCTTATTCGTAACGAGGTATCGTCCAAGATAGACGGCAGTCAGCTGCCGGATGGTATTTATGCTGTTGATATCAACATGATTCGCGTCAAAGACGGCAAAGTTACCCTTTTGACAGTTGAAGAAGTTTCACATAGTGAACTAATTGAATTGCCAAGCAGTCAGGATTTTGATGATTTATCTCAAGAAGAATGGAAGGAAAAT
>ERZ772924.915-NODE-915-length-14107-cov-5.853330_pt1 | contig 14107 bp, 13 predicted proteins | sample MGYA00512116_ERZ772924 | MGnify/ENA primary metagenome ERZ772924 (study PRJEB29015, sample SAMEA2737920) | human oral metagenome | biome: human oral; feature: human-associated habitat; material: dental | place: China | collected 2134 ...
GGCGCGGTGCTTAACCATTTATTCTGGAGATGATGAAATGCTACGCCTGACAACCGAACAAATTCAGCAAAAACTGGACTTTATGGACGACTATGTGCGCGCGCACAACGCCGCCGACGGCTCCAAGCTCGACGCAAATGCCAACGTCACCCAAAAAAACATGGCGACGCTGGAAGCCGAGCTGATGAAAGACCTGATGATTCAGGTGAACCGCGCCCAGGTCAGCCGCAAAATCCGCGAGCTGTTTGGCGAAGCAACCGCCGCCGAATACGTCCGCCAGATAGAGGCGCACGAAATCTACGTCCATGACGAAACCAGCCTCAAGCCCTACTGCGTCTCCGTCTCGATGTATCCCTTCCTGCGCGACGGCATGACCAAACTCGGCGGCGAATCCGGCGCACCGCAGCACCTCGCCTCCTTCTGCGGCTCGTTTGTGAACTTCGTCTTTGCCGTCAGCGCACAATTTGCCGGGGCGGTCGCCACCGTCGAATTCCTCACCTACTTTGACTACTTCGCGCGCAAAGATTACGGCGACGACTACCTGCGCACCCACGAACGCGACATCGCCAACCACCTGCAACACGTCGTTTACGCCATCAACCAGCCCGCCGCCGCGCGCGGCTACCAGAGCGCTTTCTGGAACATCTCCATCTACGACCAGCACTACTTCCACGCGATGTTTGGCGACTTCGTCTTCCCCGACTTCAGCCAGCCCAAATGGGAAAGCGTTGCCGCACTGCAAAACTACTTCCTGAAATGGTTCAACGCCGAACGCAAGCGCGCCATCCTCACCTTCCCGGTCGTCACCGTCGCCATGCTCACCGAAGACAAACGCTGCAAGGACGCCGCCTTTGCCGACCACGTCGCGGGCGAACTCGCATCGGGCAACGCCTTCTTCATCTACCTCTCCGACAACCCCGACTCGCTGGCCTCCTGCTGCCGCTTGCGCAACGCCATCGAAGACCGCACCTTCTCCTACACCCTCGGCGCGGGCGGCGTCGCCACCGGCTCGATTAACGTCATCACCATCAACATGAACCGCCTTGTGCAGGACGGGCGCGATTTGCTGACCGAAGTCGAAAAAATCCACCGCTACCAGTACGCCTACCGCAAACTGATGGAAGACTACCTTGCCGCCGGAATGCTCACCGTTTACGACGCGGGCTTCATCACCCTCGACAAACAGTACCTCACCATCGGCATCAACGGCATGGCAGAAGCGGCCGAATCACAAGGCATCACCGTCGGCAACAACCGCGAATACCTCGCCTTCGTCCAAGAAAAACTGAAAACCATCTACCACGCCAATCAGCGGGCGAGTGCCGCATACGGCGTGCGCTACAACACCGAATTCGTGCCGGCAGAAAACCTCGGCGTGAAAAACGCCACCTGGGACAAACGCGACGGCTACCGCGTGCCGCGCGACTGCTACAACTCCTACTTCTACCTCGTGGAAGATGACCAGCGCACCAACGCTCTCGACAAATTCATCCTGCACGGGCGCGAACTCATCGACTGGCTGGACGGCGGCTCGGCGCTGCATTTGAACCTCGATGAAGCGCTCAGCCAGGAAGGCTACCGCAAACTGCTTGACATCGCCGCGCACACCGGCTGCAACTACTTCTGCATCAACGTGCGCATCACCATCTGCAACGAATGCAACCACATCGACAAACGCACCCTGACCGCGTGCAGCGCCTGCGGCTCGCACAACATCGACTACGGCACGCGCGTCATCGGCTACCTGAAGCGCGTCTCCGCCTTCAGCGCCGGACGCCGCGCCGAACACGCGCTGCGCCACTACCACCGCGAACACGCCGAAGCCAAAAAAGATGCGAAAGATGCGGCGGCATGAAAAAAGCGGGGATCAACCCCGCTTTTTTATTTTACCATCCGAGATAGCCGTTATTTTGACCAGCATTCCAAGGATACCGAATCACGACTTCCTGCCGCAGGAACGGTAGCAGTCTTTGAGGCCATTCTTGCACCACTCTGATTATAGAAAAAGTAGGGACAATCTTTATCCCTTTGGGCTTGAAGACCAACAGCTTTAGCCTGCAGGGTATATCCTGTCTCGGTAATTGAAGCAATGCTGATTTCATATCGGGTAGTTCCCGCAGGCGGAACCTTGTCCATTTTCCATACATCCTTGATCGTGTCATTTGACAGTGGCCTCTTATCCGCCATCAACTTGTAATTGCGCGAAACAAGATAATTTTGCTCTATCTGGCTAGCAACCGCCTGCAAGGTGTCTCTCGCCTCCACACGTTGCGCACGAACGACATAACGTGTATAACTGGGAATTGCAATAGCTGCAAGTACTGCCATTATGGCAATAACAATCAGCATTTCCAGCAAAGAAAATCCTTTTGTTACTTTTGTTGTTCTAAAATTACTCATATTATTCTCCCCTCAAACGTCCCGCAGATGAAATATTCACTTTTGACGTATGATCTTTGTTTTTGATAGTCAAACTCGCTCCCGCTCCAAGATTTAAGCGTCCATTACCAAAAAAAGCCAATTTTCCCTGCAGGTTTGCAGGTTTTAGCGAGATAGTAATGTTCTTGTTATCAAGGGTGGTATCCTGCAAAATCTCCGGCGTTCCCGTGCCATTATCATGCAGAACCAACCAGCCATTTGTATATGTGTCGCTGTTGCTACATTGCTTTCCTGTGGCATCAGCCGAACAAAAAATCACACCATCTTTCAGTCTTAAAGCCTCACTTTGAGCAAAATAAAAAGCACTTTTCCATTCGCCCAAAGTAGCGCGAACCTTTTGTCTGTTCATGAAAGTGCGATAACCTGGCGCTGCTATTCCAAGCAGAATACCCAAAATGGCTATCGTCACCAATAACTCCAACAAGGTGAACCCTCGATGTCTCTTATATTTCGACATTACGTACGCTCCTAACCATTAAGAATATAAATGGCCTGCATGACAGCATTGGTAGTATTCACATTATTGCCACCATCACCATTTCCAAAACCAACCGTCGTAATACGAAAAACGACTACCTCTTTGCTTTTAAGGGAAAGCTTGCTGTCTGTGGCAAGATCTGAAAATTCTATTTCCTTCAGATTATCTGCCAAAAACCGTTCAATAATAAATCTCGGTTTTATCCCGGATAACGTTCCACATGTATTGCATTCAAGAGATTCCAAATTATTGGTTGCCCCCCTGTTAAGCTGCTTGCTCGTGTTCAACACAGACTTGGCATCTTGCGACCAGTTGACGCAAATCCAAAAAGGTCTGCATTCTGTACGGGTCTTGATAAATGAGTATGTATAAATCCCTTTTTGAACGATACCGGGCTGCCCTATGGCAGTAAGCGCTGTATTCAGTTCATTTGCGTCTTTTGCTTTCCAGAAAATATTGGCCAGTTCTGCCGGATTTTTCTCTTTGCACTGTGCCTCAATATTGCCACCTGCAGTAATGCCAGGGATATTGGCTCCTGCCGTTCTTATACAGGATTGCAAGCCCTGCTCCAGAATGAATTTTTCTGCTTGTCGTATCGCCGTTTGGGCGGCTTGGCGAGCCGTCATCATTTCATAATCCGCCCCCGCTTTTCGCTCTTCCAAACGTGAGCTTGTCACAGCAAAACGCACAATTATTAACAGTATCAAAAGAAATACCAGGCAGCTCAACAGAACTACCCCTTTTTCTTTCCTTTTGCCAGACAGGTAATATGTCATTTCTCCGTTCCTCATACAGAAATATCAAATTATGGATTTGTATTTTGATTCGATACAACCGGGATATACAAACTGTTAGGCATGGTAATTACCTGAACATAACGCTTGTAATAACGGGAATCTCCGGCTCTTCTGTCATACTCATCCTTGAATTCCGCATTGGCAGTTATCGCATCAAGACCAGCCTTTCGTTCACAGGTTGGAACCTTTTTTTGCACCCCTGAAAAGGCAGCTTCGCGGGTTTCGTTCAGCGGATCAACAGCGACTATTACACAAACCTCTACGCCCACAACACTGGCCCATTTTAAGGGTTCCTGTTCAACCTTTGACGCTGGCAGATAGGTCAGAGTTTCCAATCCGCTCGTCGCCTCTTTCAAATCTACTTTCTCCCCTGCCTGGGTCTTGTTTATAGGTGTAACCAAATAGCGGAAGGTCATTTCTTCAACACCTTCGATAATTCCCTGCCAGTCGTTTCCTGCACTACTGCTACAGCCAAAACTTTTGGCAGTACCATCCGTAGTAGCGCGCACAGAATAGCGATTCACTACCAAGCCATCTTTGTTTGTGACCTTTCTTCCGATACAGTCTCTTCCGGCGCCACTCAGACTTTGATCCTGTTCCTGTGCCCGAAGCGCGAGAGAGCGGGGAGATGCCTTGCTGATGTCAGATTTTTCTTTATCCCCGATACTGTCTGGCGCAAAGGACTGATAGCCCACCTGAAGAGATTGCTGTAATCTCAGCCCTCCAGAACTGCAGGACGACAATGCTTCCAAATTCGGCTTGATATCACTAAAATCTCCATTGCAGCCCAATAATGGCACCATTTTTCCTTCCGTAAATTTGCCCAAAGGCGTTGCCTCCTTCAGGTTTCCGGTAAGATTTGCGGCTTGTCTTGCATAGATGGCAAGCACTTGGGGATCTTCAACATCAAAAGAAGCCTGTGCTGCTTTTGCGCTTGAGAAAGGATCAAGATAGCCTGCATTATGCAAATCATATTCCAGTCGGCTCATTACCTGCCGCGCAACTTCATCCAGATTTTCTGCAGTAGAGCGGCGTTTGGATGATTGATTGGCCGTTGTGAATACAGTTGCCAATCCCAGCAAAAGGAGCGCTCCCAATCCCATGGCTACCATAAGTTCTATCAGGGAAAGGCCTCTTTGCTTGTGTACAAATTTTATAGTCATTCCATCCTCGCTCATAACGTAAATAAAACCCGTGTTCCCTGTACTGTTGCGTTATCGGCACTGTCATTGCTTGTCGCAGGGACATTTTGCCACATAACCATAACCTCATATTGCTCATGGGCATGGGAAATAATTAATGCTCTCCCCCCCGGCAAGGTATCCAATATTTCTCCCAACCATGCTTTGATATCTGCTTTCGCATTGTTTTCTGCACTGGTACAGGTAGCAGCACAATGCAACTGGTTTGCAAAATTTGAGATAACTGTATCTCGGTTTGCAGCATCAAAAACGCCATTCAGACTGTTATACACGGTCGCATAATCAACAGCCTCTGGTCGCGGTGCCGCGGCACTGCTCTGCCGAAACACATAGGCTCTTCTTCCGAGACTATTGGCTCGCATGGTATCAATAATCAACTGGCTTTTTTGCAAAGCAAAGGCTGTATATTCTGCCGTATCACCGAAACGGTTTGCCGTTTGAATCATGGATACGCTGATTGCCAGTCCCAATGCCACTATTAGCATTGAAACGACTATTTCCAAAAGTGTCATTCCTTTTTGGCGGGCGCGTCGTGCGCCCACCAAAACCCCTCTTTTTATTTTCATGGCATTATCTCCTGATTACAACTGAATTTCCCGCTCATTCGCACGGAAGAGGGACGGATCGCCACATTTTTTACCACCTATCGCATGCTGCCTGATCGTACCACTTCCACTAGCGTTAGGTCCGGTTTCAGCAGAAGCTCCACCTGCCTCACTGAGAAGGTTTCCAGGCGCAGCAGTTTTTGCCAGACAGTCATTGCGCGTGTTAAAGTTTTCGTTTTTATTTGGATCCTCCAGATTATTCAGGCGACCATACGGGTTTAGCCCGCCATTGACATCAGTTGCATACGGTGTCGGCAATGCGTTCGCGGTGTCAATAATATTCGTCCCGGAGGTAAGATTGTGTTCATTCTTGCCTGCCAAAGGATCCGGCTTATCATCCCCGTCCGTATAATATGCGCCATTATTCAAATCAGGTCCTGCTCCGGTAAGAACATTTATTGCCATTGACCAGCTGTTTCCCTTGGTCTCTATGCTTTTTTCGGCAACATAGCAGGTTTTGGCCGGGTTGGCTCCTGATGGCAGCTTGACATCTTTTTCCTTGATTTTATAGGTGCGTGTAGATATAAACGCTGTACTCAGCAGCATCTGCGGACTGGAAACCACTTTTTCTGCACTTACTGCAAACTCTCCTTCCGTACCACTATTGTTCAACAGGATACGCCATGCCTTGTTTCTGGTCGGATCAAAGCCGACATCCGTAATATAGCGTTTTTCTGTCGCCGTATGGTCAAAGGACTGATCCACTATTGCGCTGGAAGAAGAAGATATTGCGCTGGGGGTTTTCTCCTGCAGATTGTCATAGATACCCATAATCATCTGCTGATCCTTACTGCGTTGATCATGTTTGAAGACATCAGAACCGGTGCCAAAGACAACGATATATTCATTTTCGTTTTTGCGATATACCGCTGGCGCCGAGGTGATCGGTTGCGTCGGTTTGCCCTGATAAATCATGTATGCCTTCCAGGTACTGGGAGCACCACGCAGATCAAAGCGGTACAGGTTGCCAAACTGGTCACCCGCATAGGCCACATCCACCACACCATTGAAGTCAACATCAACTACCGCCGGGCTGGCCAGTGCACCGGGACCATTGCTGCCCGCAGGAACAGTTATTTTCTGAACCAGTGTTCCTGCGCTAACGCCCGTCCTGGTCGTTGTTTTGGTCACAGTAGTGCCAAACTCCTGTCCCATCATGTCATAAACGTAAAGTGTCGGGGCACTGTCATAGGCAGATATGGCGGTATTGGGGGTAAAGGTACCGGCATCATCGTAAGTGCCCGGACGATAACCATTGGCGAGGAATGCATAAACACGTACACCTTTATCCAATTTGGGCTTGTCTGACTGCCATTCTGTTGCGACCTGTGCGATCTTTGCCTGACTAACAGTATAGCCCAAGCCATTATTTGCCCCTTTTTCGGTCTCCCACATGGGAACTTCCTGCAATCGGGCCGATGTACCTGCGTCCAGTCCGGCATCACCCGAACCATCACGTTTTTTACCTGCAATAGACAACGCGTATGCACCGCGCCCACCCTGCCCCATGGTACCGAGCAATACGTATTGACGGTCAAGACTTCCTGTATCTGCTGTTTCAACCCATGAAAGACCACCGTTATTCAAATATAGGTGCGGGTTGTTTTTTTCATCTTTGCCATAACCATCCTCGGCAGTGGCCGGAATAGCCTTGCCAACGGTCAGACTGTCATCGTTACTTTCCCGTTGCATCCCGGCTGGCAGATAATTCAACGTCAAATTGTAAGGAGATTGGGTTTCGTCAGATGATCCGGTTGACTCAAAAATATAGGTCATCCCGTCGTTGGCGGCAGTAATGACATATTTTTGTTTACCGGCACTATCCTTGCCCAGTGAGACTACCGGGCTACCCAAGACATCACCCATTTGCCGTTGCTTGTCTGCAGCGCCCGGTGTACGTTCCCGATATTTTTTTACTAGTCTGGGAGTAATGCTGTTCGCAGTTTCCTGTATTTGTTTGTCCGTTTTGTTCGGTGCACGCATTAACCAAGGCACAAAGGCATTTGTGAATTCGCTGTCGGATTCAATACCAAAATCGTTTTTATGCGAAGTATCGGCAGCTGACAAATAGTAAATACCCCCCGTCTGACCATTATTGACCAGCACCGAGCGATTGGTATATTCCGCCGGTACGGGATTGCCATCTTTGATCTTTTTGCCGTCTGCACTAAAACGGTTGAAGAGCAGCATACTGCTCCAGTTTTTGGTATTGATGGACACACTGGCCGCAATTGCCGCAATGGAACTGCCTGATACTGCAGGGGTAGAAGTTGAGCGTGTATTGGTTGACGTATCCGAATTACTGGCGGCGATATTTTTCAGTATCTGGTCAAAGGCTGCTTTCAGCTCTTGAGATGCATTCGCGCCATCGCTGACCGTAAAGAAGCATTGCTCGCCGGCCGGACAGGCTCCCGCATCACGCAGATAGCGCCATCCTCTCTTTGACATCCCTTCCTTGAAACCGATGGTATAAGTGTAGATATTTTGCTGCGATTTGCTGCCGTCTGGCTGGATTTCGTCCCAACTGCCTCCTTCCTTATCTACCCCGTCTGCTGCGGTCCATAAATCCGCTTTGGCGAGAATATGACTGAACAGACCGATACCCATCTTGGTGCCATCCTCAACCGGATCATACGAACCGAAAGAGCGATAGCCGTGAGTTTCACCATTCGGATAGGTATGCATAAACCACAGGTTGCCGACATCCCAGTCACCTGGAGTGTTGGTCTTGATTTCCCTGAAGGTACCATAATATCGCGTCTCCCACGGCAGGAAACCGGTTCTGTTGGCATAGACTTGCTCGTCGCTTGAGCCCGGAATTTCATCCACGTTGGCATCCCCGTCAGAGAGAACGATGATATAGCTTTTTTGGCAACGATATTCAGTAGAGTATGCGGTTTTGCGTGCTGCCCGGACATAGCGGTCGGTCGTCGGCGTATCAAGGAAGGGCGAGAGAGAATTGACAAAGCGGCGCAAATACGCCGTATCATCGGTGAAATCCATCGGCGTAGGAACATTAACCGTTTTCCAGCCATAATAATTATTATGACGCGTGCTGATATTACGACCACCACCAACCGCGTATGAATCGGGATACCAGCGCCATTCTGTCCCCCAAAGTGAATAGATACTCCAGTTTATCTTGTCCTTGCCACCATAGTCATTTAGCAATTGATGAATGGCGTCAATGACAATCCCGATTCGGGTTTGTTCCCTGAAAGCATAATTTTGCATTAGCCCGCTACCGCTAACTGCGGTGTACCAAAGCAGATAACAATTCGGATTGCTTCTCCAGTGTATTCTGTTACCCGCGTTAAAGGTACAACTGCTGGCGTGCGCCCAGTTATTGTATAAGCCTGTTGTTGCACCTACGGCAGCCTGCATACTGCCCGAGTCATCCACCAGCAGCATGACGTTCGGCGGCACACCTGCCTTGCTTGTGGTTTTTTCATTATAGAGTTGCGGCGGACGCGGAAGGAAGGGGGAGGTCTTGACGGTCGGAGCTGCCGGCGGGGTCGGGGTTGGCGCGCCCTGTGCCATTGCGAGGTGCTGGCAAGCGAAACCAACCACGGTGGTCAGAAAGAGCGGTCGGAACGATATTCCTGTTTTTTTATGTGTTTTCATCATGTTCTCCATGTTTACAGTGCGCACAGTTGTGCAGTGGGAAAGCTGTATTTTACATCTAAGCAAGAATGGTGCCAAAAGATAACACTATGTTTACAATGATTATTTTCTTAAAAGCATTTATAACATAACGATTTTTCTTTGACGAATATTTATTTGTACCTGTCACCATCAGCAATTAAGGCGCTGTTGTATTCTGATATTCCAACAGCGCCTTAATATTGCTTAAAAATGAATTTTTATTTAGCTGTTATTTGTTCTGCAGGTAATCCGTCAGCCATTGGTAGCAGCGGCCAACGCTGGCGATGTTTACTTTTTCGTCCGGGGAGTGCGGTGAGACGATGTGCGGCCCGAAAGATGCCATTTGCCAGTGCGGGTAGTTGGTGAAAAGCATGCCGCATTCGAGCCCGGCGTGGATGGCCTTGACGGAGGGCGCCTTGCCGTAGATTTTGGTGCCGAGCGCGACCAGTTTTTCCACCAGTTCGGAGTGTGGCTGCGGTTTCCAGCCGGAGTAGGAACCGCTGTATTGCCAACTGCCGCCGACCAGGGTGAAGAGTGCTTCGATACGGGCGGCCAGTTCGGCGCGGGCGCTGTCCACGGAGGAGCGCAGCATGCAGAGGATGTAGAGCGCCTTGTCGTCGGTTTTGACGGCAGCGAGGTTGTTTGAGGTTTCGACCAGGTCGGGGATGTCCACGCTCATGCGGTCCACGCCGTTGTGCAGGTTGCGCAGGAGGCCTATGACCTGGCGCGCGCTTTGTGCGCTGAGGATGTGGCTGAAGGGCGCACCCGGTTCGAGGCTGATGTGCAGTCCCTGGTCTTCGGCGGGCAGTTCGGCACGGATTTCGGCGGTGAGTTCGTGCAGGCGCTGTTGTACGGCGGCAAGCTGGCTGTCGTTCAGGGCGACGGCGGCATCGGCTTCGCGCGGGATGGCGTTGCTGAGGTCGCCTGCTTGCAGTCCGATGATTTTGAGCGCGTTGTTCGGGTCGTCATGCAGCGCTTGCAGGACGCGGGCGAGGATTTTGATGGCGTTGCCGCGTTGCAGGTGGATTTCCACGCCGGAGTGTCCACCCTTGAGGCCGCCGACGTGCAGTTGGTAGCCTTGTCCTTGTAGCGGTTCGTATTGCAGCGGCACGGTGTAGTCGGCGTTCGTCGCCCCGGCGCAACCGATGCAGAGTTCGCCTTCATCTTCAAAGTCGAGGTTGAGCAGGACGCTGCCGTTCAGCCAGTTGGGCTGGACGGCGGAGGCACCAATCAGGCCGATTTCTTCGCTGGCGGTGAACAGCGCTTCCAGCGGCGGATGGCTGAGGTTTTTGTCGGCAAGGATGGCAAGCACCATGGCGACGCCGATGCCGTTATCGGCGCCGAGCGTGGTACCGTCGGCGCGCACCCAGTCGCCATCAATGACGGTACGGATCGGGTCTTTGCTGAAGTCATGCACGGTATCGCGGTTTTTTTGCGCGACCATGTCGAGGTGCGCTTGCAGGATGACGCCGGGTTCGTTTTCGCGCCCGGCGCTTGCCGCCTTGCGCACGCGGATGTTGCCGCCCGCATCCCGTTCGGCGGGCAGCCCCAGGCGGGCGGCTTCGTCGAGGATGTATTGCTGGATTTTTTCTTCCTGTGCCGAGGGGCGGGGAACTTGCGTGATTTGGTGGAAATATTGCCAGACCGCACGGGGTTCAAGTTCTTGGATATTCATCAATAGTTTCCTCATGTTTTCAATACGGTGGCGCGTTTCAGCGGATGCGGGCTTTCAGCGGTCGCGCCTGGATTTTGCCGAGAATGCGGTGTTTGATTTTGTCGAGCCAGCGTTCCGGTACGTGTTCTTCCAACTGCACCAGTTGGTGACTCTGCAAATGGGCCAAAATGTAATCGTCGCTGGTGCCGACGGCGTCAATTAGCCGGTTTTCCACTGCCTGCACACCATACCACGTTTCACCGGTGGCGATGGCGTCAATGTCCAGCTGCGGACGGTAGCGGCGGATGTGGTTTTTGAAGAGGTCGTGGGTTACGGCGAGTTCGTGGCGGAATTGCTGACGGTCTGCGTCGGTATTTTCGCCAAAAAGTGTCAAACTGCGCTTGTGTTCGCCTGCCGTGTGCTCTTCGTAGCGGATGCGGTATTGTTGCAGCAATTCGTTGAAATTGGGCAGCGCGCCGATGACGCCGACCGAACCGAGAATGGCAAACGGCGCGGCGATGAGTTCGTTGGCAAGGCACGCCATCATGTAACCACCGCTGGCGGCGATTTTATCGACCGCGATCACCAGCGGGATTTGCCGTTCGCGCAGCCGTGCCAGTTGCGAGGCGGCGAGGCCGTAGGCGTGTACCAGCCCGCCGCCACTTTCCAGCCGCAGCAGGACGCGGTCTTCCGTCCCCGCCACCTGGATGACCGCGCTAATCTGTTCGCGTAGTTGTTCAACCACCGAGGCTTCAATGTCGCCATCAAAATCAAGCACGAAGATGCGCGGCTTGTGGTGTTCACCCTCGTGTTTTGCCGCTTTTTTCTGCGCCTTGTGTTGCGCTTTCAGCGTTTTCTTGTCGAGCAGTTCGGCATTGAGGCGCTCGCGCTGCTGTTCGTAATGTTCGTTGAGCGAACGGATGACCATCTTGTCATCATCGTCGCCATGACGGCGTTTGCCCGCCGCCGCAGTGGCAACGACCAGCAGGATACAAAGCGCTACGGTCAGCGCCTTGGCGAGAAACAGTCCGTAATCAAAGAGGAAAGACATCATCAGGCATTCCGGTTCCAAAACAGGGGGATAAGGGTAGCGAACAACAGCAGGTGCATTGCCGCAAAAACCAGTGTCTGCATACTGGCGATGCCGCGATAGAGCAGTGCGAGGTGCTCAAACGGCGAGAACCAGCGCAGCATTTCCACCAGCCACGGCGGGGTGGTGGTCAATACCGGCAGCAGCCAGAGCATCAACCAAAGCAGGGCTAACAGGAGCGAGGCGGGCAAGGGTTGCTTTTGCGAAGCGGAAACCGTCTGCGCCAGCAGCGTCGCATAGCCTGCAATGAATAATTGCGCTAGCGCCAATGCCTGCAACAACCCGCCATCCCAGACGCTACTGCGCGCCATCCAGACGACAAACAGCCAAAACGGCAATGCGGGCAGCGCCAGCGCGGCAAAGAGGACGACGGTTTTCGTCAGCAGCAAGCGCCAAGCACCGCCGCGCACACCGCGCAGCAGCACGTCGGTATGCCAAAGGCGCTCGCTGGCGAGGCTGCGCGCGCCGAAATAGATGGAGCAGAGGATCATCAGCCATTGCAGCAATTGCGTGGCGCTGCCAAGCAGGGTTTCGGTCGCACCACGGCGATTTTCCAATCCCGCCAGCTTTGGCGCAATCGCCTGATATTCCAGCAACCCGCTGACGAGAAACCAGCCGAGTGCGAACCACGCAGCGGTCAGGGCGACAAAAAAGGCCGGGGTTGCCAGCAAGCGACATTCCTTGCGCAACAGGCTACGCCACATCCTTGACCTCCTCCGACTGACACGCTGCGGCAGATAATTTTTCCTGAAAAGCGACGTCAGGATAGGCGTCATAGAAAGCGCTGACGCCGGGTTGCGCGACCAGTCGCTGCCAGAGCGACTGACGCGCTGCGGCACTTCCATCGTGGGCAAAGGCGAGGAAACGGCCGTCCTGCGCGACTGCGTCCGTCGCAAACGCCTGTGCCTGCATGACGGTATTGTAAGCCACCCACAAATGCGGCGTGTCCACGCGCGGAATAACGATTTCTTGCAACACGCCGTCATGCAGGCGATAGACACGCTGCGCCACCGCCAGCACTTCGTCCCAGTTATGGCTGGTCATCAATACGCAACCGCTTTCGCCCAGCCCCGCCAACAGCGGGCACAAGGCAGCGCGCTGGTCGCTGTCGAGACCGTTGGTCGGCTCATCCAGCACCAACAGCGGCGGACAGTGAATCAGCGCCTGCGCCAAACCGACACGCTGCCGATAACCATGCGACAGCTCGCCGCAGCGTTTGTGCGCCACCGCCTGCAAATGACAGCGGGCGATGACGTCGTCCATCGCCGCTTTGACATCTCGCACGCCGCGCATTTGTGCGCAGGTTTGCAAAAATTCGCGCACCCGCCATTGTGGATAGAGTGGCGCCTTGTCCGGCAGATAACCCAGCCAGAAACGCGGCAGTTTGTCGTGATAGCGCACCGTGCCGCGATCAGGCGACAGCGCGCCGGTCAAGATTTCCAGCAGGGTCGTTTTGCCCGCGCCATTGCCGCCAATCAGCGCGACCACTTCCCGCGCGCGCAGTTCAAGCGAGGCGTCGCGCAGAATGGTTTGTCGGCCACGGCGGAAGGCAAGGTGTTGGGCGGAGAGTATCGTTTCCATGATGCAGCAGATATAAAAAAAACCCGCGAAGGCGGGTTTTGATGCAAAGCGCCAGAATTATTTGATTTTGGCTTCTTTGTAGATAACGTGTTTGCGGGCGACCGGATCAAATTTTTTGATTTCCATTTTTTCCGGCATATTGCGCTTGTTTTTGGTCGTGGTGTAGAAGTGTCCGGTTCCTTCGGAAGACACCAAACGGATTTTGTCGCGTGCGGTTTTCTTGGCCATGACTCACTCCTTAAATTTTTTCGCCACGGGCGCGGATTTCTGCCAGAACGGCATCAATGCCACGTTTGTCAATAATGCGCATACCGTGCGTGGAAACTTTCAGTTTGACGAAGCACTTTTCGCTCTCGACCCAAAAGCGGTGTTCCTGAATATTTGGGAGAAAACGACGCTTGTTTTTGTTGTTTGCGTGGGAAACGGTATTACCGACCATCGGCTTTTTACCGGTCACCTGGCAGATGCGGGACATAGCCGGACCTCAATGAATACTTAAAATGAAAAGGGATGGTGGCCAAGGGCGGAATCGAACCACCGACACGCGGATTTTCAATCCGCTGCTCTACCAACTGAGCTACTTGGCCGTGGAAAGGACGCGCATTAAACAGGCAAA
>ERZ772924.920-NODE-920-length-14072-cov-12.877292_pt1 | contig 14072 bp, 12 predicted proteins | sample MGYA00512116_ERZ772924 | MGnify/ENA primary metagenome ERZ772924 (study PRJEB29015, sample SAMEA2737920) | human oral metagenome | biome: human oral; feature: human-associated habitat; material: dental | place: China | collected 2134 ...
GTTCTGTTGCTTGCAGGATTTTTTCCACCACAGGATAGGCTTCCGGATGTACACCCGATGCATCTAACGGATTGTTGCCTGCAGCAATACGCATAAACCCGGCGCATTGTTCGAAGGCTTTAGGGCCTAAACGTGGTACTTTTTTCAGTTGCTCACGGCTGTCAAAGCGACCGTTTTCATCACGGTATGTCACAATATTCTGCGCTATCGTTTTGGTCATCCCCGCCACCCTCGCCAATAACGGCACAGAGGCAGTGTTTAAGTCCACACCAACAGCGTTTACACAGTCTTCCACCACCGCATCCAATTTACGCGCTAATTGGCTTTGATTCACATCATGTTGATATTGCCCTACGCCAATGGCTTTAGGCTCGATTTTCACCAATTCCGCCAACGGATCCTGCAAGCGACGGGCAATGGACACGGCGCCACGCAAGGACACATCCAAATCCGGAAATTCCTGCGCAGCCAATTCGGAAGCGGAATAGACGGAAGCACCCGCTTCGCTCACCACCACTGTTTGTGGTTTATTTTCTTTAATTTCTTTCATTTTTTATTTTTCTCATTATTATAAAACTACAGTAAAATTGTTTTAAAATTTTGCAGTTTAAATATAGAGAAAAAAGAATTTCGCAATAAACTATTTTATCACAAAATTCTTCTAAAATCAAAATATTCTTTTTATTTAGCAATTTTCTCAAAATTACTATTTAACTTTTGCTTCTTTTACTAATAAATCAATTGTTTTTTGATTTACTAATCTATAGTTTGTTTCATCAATGAATCTTTCATAGTTTCCATTTTTTCTTACATCAGCAATTAATGCATCTTTTTCAAGTCCGTACATTGCAGCTAATGTTTCGATTTCTTTTGATACTTCTTCATCAGTTGCTTTAATTCCTTCAGCTTTTGCGATTTCAGCTAGTACTAATTCTGTTTTTACTGCTTTTTCAGCATTTTCTTTTGAGCTTTCTCTCATTGCTTCCATTGTTTGCCCTGTCATTTGGAAGTATTGGTTAAGATTAATTCCTTGCATTTGCAATTGTTGTGCAAATCTGTTGATTTGATATTCAATTTCTCTTTGAACTAATGCTTCTGGAACTTCAACTTCTGTTCCGTTTACTACAGCATCTATAACTTTGTTCTTAAATTCATTTTCTGCTCTTGCTTCTTCTCTTTTTGTAATATTTTCTCTAGTTTTAGCCGTCATATCTTCAACAGAATCAAATCCTAATTCTTTTGCTAAATCATCATTTAATTCAGCTTCTTCTTTTCTCTTGATTGAATTTACTTTTACTTTGAATAAAGCTGGTTTTCCTTTTAGGCTTTCAGCGTGATATTCTTCAGGGAATGTAACATTTACGTCAAATTCATCACCTTTTTTATGTCCTACGATTTGATCTTCGAAAGTGTCAATAAAGCTGTGAGAACCTAATGTCAAGTCATATCCTTCAGCTTTTCCTCCATCAAATGCTTTACCGTCTATAAATCCTTCAAAGTTGATATTTACAACGTCATCATTTTTAGCTTCTTCATTTTCTGCAACTTCTTTTAATTTTGCAGCATTTTCTCTTAATCTTTCGATTTCTTCGTTTACTTTTTCATCAGTAATTTCTACTTTTTCTTTTTCTACTTCCACACCTTTATATTGTCCCAATTCAAATGCAGGCAATACAGGTATTGTAAATACTACTTCAACTTTGTCATCATTAAGCTCATATTTTTCAAGTTTAATATCAGTAATTGGTTTTAATTCATTTTCTGCAACTGCTTTTCTGTATTCATCAGAAATAATGTGGTTTAATATTTCTCCTTCAATTTCTTTCTTGAATTTTTCTTCAATTACTTTTGCAGGTACGTGTCCTGGACGGAATCCATCAACTTTTGCATCTTTAAAATGTACTAAAACATGCTCTTTTAAGTGTTTTAATTCTTCTCCTTCTCTAACTGCTGATACTTCATAAGTTGATTCATTTAATTTTTTTACTGCCATCTTTTTAATTCCTCCTAAAATTTTTTATTATATATAATTTTTTTAATTAATTTATTTTTATTTAAAATCCTTTATTTTCAATTCGATAAATAAATCTGAATGTCCTGACTTAAATATCGGAGTATAAACTATTTTAAATTTTTTCTTATAAAAATTATTTGCTTTCAATTTATGTCCTAAATTATATCCAATTACTGAAATAATACGGTTATTTTTTCTGACAAATCCTTTAAAATGTCGATTATTTATCCCAAATCTCGTTAAATTTAGAAAATTAATATCTGAATCCATAAAGTTCGGCTCCTGATTATCTAGCCCAAAAGGCGACAGCCTATTTATTTCATGTAATTTTCTTTTGTTTAAATACTCAATGTTCAACCATGCATCAACATACAAAGTTTTTTGCACATTTTCCCTATTTTTTCTTGCAAGTCTTTGCCGCAGATGTTTTTCAATTTCACCTAAATATTTTTCTGAAACAAGAAATCCTGCCGCCAAGTCATGTCCTCCAAATCGCTCCAATTTATCTGACACACTTTTTAAAATATCAAAAATGTTAATTCCTTCGATACTTCTGCATGATGCCTTTCCATATCCATTTTTTATTGAAATAAGAATTACTGGAATATTGTATTTTATTGAGATCCTTGAGCAAACTACCCCAATTACGCCAGAATGCCATTTTCTGCTTTTCATAAAAATATATTTGGGACGTTCTAGGCGCTGTATTTTTTCTTCCAGTTCATTATAAATTTCATTTTCCAAATAACGTCTGATTTTATTAGCTCGCTTCATTTCCTCGATAATCGAGAAAAGTTTAAAGTCATCTTCCTGAATAAAGAAATTTACAACAATTTTTGAATTATCAATTCTTCCAAGTGCATTGAAAATTGGTGCAATGAAAAATCCAATATCGCTGGTTGTTATATTTCTAGGATTTATCTTCAAATAGTTAATAATATACTTTAAACCTTTTATTTTGGTTTTTTTTAAATTATTTAGTCCTTTTTTTATGATAAACCTGTTTTCATCGGTCATTGGCACAACATCTGCAACTGTTCCAATCATTATAACATCCATATAATCGTACAATATTTTTTTATTTGCACCATATCTTTCATAAATAGCATCCGCAAGTTTAAAGGCAACTCCAGAGCCTGACAAGGACTTATTTGGATAAGTACTGCTGGTCTTTGGATTTATTGTAAGAATATCCAATTCTTTTTCCTGCTCCCTATCCTCCAGAATTCCAATCTGTCTATGATGATCTGTTATAATTATGTCAATGCCGCCACTTTTTAACATCAATATTTCTTCACGGTTATTTATTGAAATATCAACTGTTATAAACAACTTTGCGTCCCGTTTTTTCAAAAAATTCAAAAGATTTTTATTTATACCTATTCCCTCATGAACTCGATTTGGAATGTAATAATCAACATTAAGCCCCAATTTTCGTAGTATGATTACCAGATACGCCACTCCAGAGATTCCGTCAACGTCATAATCTCCGTAAATTACAATTTTTTCCTTATTTCTTCCAGCTTTTTTTATTCTTTCTACAACTTTTTCCATATTTTCAAATAAAAATGGATTATGGATGTCCTTCTTATCTGAATTTAAAAATTTAGAAACTTTTTCCTTTGTGTCAATTCCTCGATTCAAAAGCAGTCTTGAAATTAATCTGCTTTCACCAAATTCAGAACTTTTTGTTGTCAAATAATCTTCATTATAGCTTTTTAATTCCCATTTCATTACAAGATTAATCGCTTCCTTTTTTGTTTAGTTGAAGGACTGCTTCAAAATCAAACTAGTTCTATATTTTTAAAGCAGATCCATGTTTTTTATTCGATATTGTGATCATCCTTTTTTATTTTGTTCAATATCGAAGCAATTTTTACTCCGTATTCAACGCTGTCATCCAAATGAATTCTCACTTCTGGAACAAATCTTATCGACAGCTGTGAACCTATTTTTTTTCTAAAAAAACCTTTTAACTTATTCAAATCTTCGACGATTTTTTCTTTATTTACCTTATCTTTCAAATCTAGTACCGAAAATGTTAAATCAAGGTATCGTCCATCTTTTGTCAGCTCAACCTTGTGAATTGATACAAGATTTTTTATTTTGTCATTTTTTATTTCTGTTAAAAGTGTCATTCCGATAATTCTTGATATTTCCTTTTCCAGTCCTCTTTTTCTTCTATCATTCATACAATTATCACCTATCTATTCGTTATCTTGGGATTTCTTCCATAATGTACGATTCAATAATATCTCCAGCTTTAATATCATTAAAGTCTTGAATACCAATTCCACATTCTTGTCCCATTACAACTTCCTTAACATCGTCTTTAAATCGTTTTAATGAACCTAATTCACCATCAAAAATGATAATTCCATCACGAATTACACGAATTTTCGAGTCTTTCGTAACTTTTCCATCAACAACGATTGCTCCGGCGATATTTCCAACATTTGATACTTTAAACACTTGCTTAACTTCTATTCTTCCATAGTAAACTTCTTTAAATTCAGGGTCAAGCATTCCTTTCATTGCTTTCTCAATTTCTTCCGTTGCATGGTAGATTACGTTATAGTTTCTAATTTCTACTCCAATTTTTTCAGCAATAATTCTGGCTGGTGTCGTTGGACGTACATTAAATGCAATTATAATCGCATTTGATGCTTCTGCAAGTTTTACGTCTCCTTCAGTTACAGCTCCTGCACTTCCTTGAATTACGTTAATTACGACTTTTTCAGTATTAAGTTTTTCAAGTGATTCTCTTAATGCTTCAACAGATCCTTTTGAATCGGCTCTTATAATACATTTCAATTCTTTTAATTCTTGTTCTTCTAATTCTTGAGACAAGCTTTCTAGTGAAATATGTTTTTTCTTATTCTGTTCGTTTACCTTTTTCTCTCTAATAAAGTCTTCTACAATTTTTTTAGCTTGCTTATCGCTTTCTACACCGTATAAAACATCACCTGCATTTGGCACAACATTAAATCCTGTAATTTCTACTGGCTGTGAAACAATGGCTTTATTTATTTTTTTACCTCTGTCATCAAGCATTGAACGGACTCTACCATGAGCTTCCCCTGCTACGAACACATCTCCAATTTTAAGTGTCCCTTCCTGTACAAGCACATCGGCAACTGCTCCCATTTTTGGATCCAGTCTTGACTCTACTACAACTGCTTTTGGACGTTTATTTGGATTGGCCTTCAATTCTTCAAGTTCTGCTGTAATTAGTATTGTTTCAAGAAGTTCTTCCAAATTAATTTTCTGTTTTGCAGAAATTTCAACAAATTCAGTAGTTCCTCCCCATTCAGGTGACATCAGTCCATATTCAGTCAATTCAGTTCTAACCTTCATAGGATCTGCACCTGGCTTATCAATTTTGTTAATTGCAACGATTATTGGGACTCCTGCTTCCTTAGCATGAGAAATTGCCTCTACAGTTTGAGGTTTTACTCCATCATCAGCTGCTACAATTAGAATTGAAATATCTGTAATGTTCGCTCCTCTTGCCCTCATTTCAGTAAACGCCTCATGTCCTGGAGTATCAATAAATGTAATTCTTTGACCTTTCCAGTTTACTTGATAAGCTCCTATTTTTTGCGTGATTCCTCCAGCTTCGTCACCCATTACATTTGTGTGTCTAAGTGCATCTAATAACGATGTCTTACCGTGGTCAACGTGTCCCATTATTGTAATAACAGGTGCTCTTGTTACAAGTTCTTCGTCTGTATCTTCCTGCTCAAGATGGTATTTTTCACCATAACTAACTTCTTCAACTACTTCTTTTTCTACAATTACTTCATATTCAAGAGCCACTTCTTCGGCTTCTTCAAATGATAAAATTGCATTTGCAGTAAGAAGTTTTCCTTCCATAAAGAATTTTTTAATTATATCAGAAACATTGATTCCTAGTTTTTCCGCTAAATCTTTAATAACAATTTCTTCTCCAATTGTTATCATTCCTATGCTCTCTCCTTCAATTCTGACAATTTCATCCTTGACAACTTTTTCCTGTTTCTTGTTTTTCTTTTTCTTTTTGTCATCTTTTCTAAAGTCTGAACGAAGTTCTTTTTCTTGATGTTCTCTGTCTCTTCTGTTTTTTTCGTATTTTTTCTTCTCAAATTTCCCTTTTCCTTTTCCACCAGCTTTCCCTTTTTCAGTTACTGTTGCTGCTGGAATTTCAGATGCTGGCTCCTTTTTGGCATTAGAAAAACTTCGGCTGTCTCTTCTAAAATCATCTCTGTCCTTATTAAATCCGCCTTTATCAGAAAATCCTCTATTGTCCTGTCTATCTCTAAAGTTTCTTGAACCACTTTGATTATCTCTATCTCGATTTTGGAAACTTCGGTTATCACGGCCATCTCTTGATTGAGTATTTCCATCTCTGTTAATGCCTCGGTTATCTTTTCTGAAACTGTCTCTTCCTTCTCTTCTAAATCCGTCTTTGTTTCTATCTTCTCTATTTCGGTTGTCTCGATTTTGGAAGTTTCTTCCTCCATTTTCTCTGTTCTCTCTATTTTGAAAATTCTGCTTATCTTTATTTACTTCATTCATTTTATTACTCTGACTACTCAAATTAACTTTCATCTCCATTTTCTTTTTATTTTCTTTTTTATCAAATTTATGATTTTTATTATTATCTAAATCTTTTACATTATTCAGATCATTTTTATTACTATTATCTGATTTATTTTCTGCATTTAGTTTAATATCTTTTTCCAATGGCTGTTTTGATTTCTCATAATTTTTATTAATGTTTTCTTGTTCATTAATTTTATTATGTTCAATACTATTGTTTTTTTGATTGTCTGAATGGCTATTTACTGTTTTTGCAATATTTTCATTTGTTTTAATTTCTTTTTTATTCAGATTCTCCGTTTTACCGTTATTTTGATTATTTTGGACACCTTTTTGAAGTTTTTTCCTTATAAGGCTTACTTCTTCATCACTTAGTACATTCATGTGGTGTTTTTTATCTACCCCAAATTTTCTGATTTCCTCCATAAATTTTGTTGCCGTAAAACCATTTTCCTTTGCTAATTCATGCACTTTCATCCATTCATCACCTCCACTTTGCTTAATATTCCTTTTATTACTTTTTTGTTAAAAATACCTATGACATTTACATCTCTTGAAAAAAGTCTTATTAATTCTTCTTTCTTTTCAATAAATATAATTTCAAAATTAAAGTTTTTTTTCATTTTTTCAAATTCTTCAATATATTTTGCCTTTATATCTGACGGAATAATCACAAGTTTTATCTTATCACGTTTTATTCCATCAAAAACTTCATCTATTCCAAACACAAAATATTCGGAATTTTTCATTGGCCTTAAAATATCTATTATGCTTTTCTTTTCATTCTTTACTTGCTCCAGCATTTTTACTAGCTGTTCAATTTCAATATTATATTTTTTATGTTTTGAAAGCCTTTCAATGCATTCGTTCGTTTTACAGACGTAAAATCCTCTTGCCTGAACTTTCATTTCTTTATCAAAAACATATTTTCCATCCTGCTCAGTTATCCGAAAAAATTCATTTTTTTGACCTTTTCTTCTGCAACATACACACATTCTTTCAGGCTTATTTATTTCTTTTACATTTTTATTCAATGTATCCAAACTATCCGTTCATCTCCTTGTTTAATACAATTTAATTTAAAATTGCTCTTTTTTATTCACCATCTTCGTTAAGTACCGCAAATGCACTTTCTTCAACTTCATAATCATCTTGCAGATTATCAGATTTTTCAATGCTTTCTATTTCATCTAACGAATCTCCAAAAGCACTTTTTTCTTCAAATTCTCTATTTTCCTCTACCTCAGATGGCTCTGTATGAATATCAATTTTTACACCGCACAGTCTTGCTGCAAGCCTTGAATTTTGACCTTTTTTACCAATTGCAAGTGATAATTGATTTTCTGCTACAAGCACTCTTGCAACTTTCATATTTTCTTCGCCTTCCTCAATGATTTCCACTGACAGAACTTCTGCAGGATTCAAGGCATTTTTTACAAATTCTGTTATATCCTCATTCCAAAGAACAATGTCGATTTTTTCTCCACAAAGTTCATCGATGATGTTTTGGATTCTCATTCCATTACGCCCAATACATGCGCCTTTAACGTCCAGATTCTCATCATTTGAGTAAACAGCCACTTTAGAACGGCTTCCCGCTTCCCTTGCAATGTTTCTGATTTCAATAATTTCCTCATAAATTTCAGGAACTTCTAATTCAAGCAGTCCTCGAAGTAATTCCTCAGATTTTCTTGAAACAAAAGTTTTTGTAAATTTCGTAGACTCTTCCACAGCACCGATATAAATTTTAATCCTATCTCCTTGTCTGAATACATCTACTGGCGATAATTCCTTTGCCGGCACAATTGCTTCAAGTCCATTTATATCCACATACAAATTTCCTTTTTCATCAGTCTTTCTAACATTTGCAGAAACAATTGAATTTTCAATTTCCTTAAATTTATTAAAGATATTTCTTTTTTCACATTCTCTAACTTTTTGTACAACAATCTGTTTTGCATTCTGAATAGCATTTCTCTTAAAACTTTCCGCATTAATTTCTAAATCCAGAATATCTCCCAGCTTAGCACGCTTTTTAACAGAAATTGCATCTTGCAGACTAATTTCCTCTTCGGGATTTTCTACGTTTTCTACAATCAGCCTTTGTGAATAAACCTTTACATCTCCACTATTTCTATTAATTGTTACTTTTACATTGTCCTTTTCACCATAATTTTTTTTGTATGCCGCAAGCAATGCAGTTTCTATCGTTTCCAGCAATTCTTCCTTTAAAATTCCCTTTTCTTTTTCAAGTTCATCAAGTGCTTCCAAAAATATTTTTTGATCTCGCCCTTTCATCATTCCTCCTCACTATTTAATATGCCATTTGGTAATTCATATATTAAATTTGCTTTCTTTAATTTAGAAAGTGGTATCTCCACTATTTTTTCCAATTTATCATCTAAAAGAAAAACCGTATCATTCTCAAATTTTTCCAATTTTCCTAAAAACCTCTTCACCCCGTCAATGTTACTCTTAGCCTGAACGTTAATTCTCTCTCCCAAAAATCTCACAAAATCCTTAGGTTTTCTCAATCTACGCTCAACTCCAGGTGTCGAAACCTCCAGAAAAAACTTTTCCTCAATCAAGTCATCCGCAATTCCATCAATCTCACGGCTAAAATCAATACAATCATCAAGTGTAGTAGTTCCATCCAGTTTCTCCACATATACTCTCAAATAATTGTATCCCCCATCCCTCACATATTCCAAATCTGCTAATTCCAGATTCAGATTCTTTAAATACAGTTCGATTTTCTTCTCAAACTCATCTAAAATCTGTTCCATAAAATTACACCTCATATCTAAAACTAAAGAGTGGGCTAACCCACTCTCTACCTAAAATTATTTTCTACAATTATAATAACACATTTTCGCTTTTTTTTCAACCCCTCTATTTTTCTTTATTGAAAATAAATATTCCAAGAGTAAATTCTGCAATTCAGACTCTTTGTTTAAATTGACCTTTCAATACTTTTACTTCATGGATGAAAATATTTTATTCAAGGCTTCTTCAGCCTTTTTTGAAAGATTACTTTCTGGAAATTCTTTTACTGTATAAGTACGTCTTTCAGTCAAGCCCTTTTGTGACATTCCTTTATTTATTTTTGCTAATTCGCCTTTTTTTACAATTATAGCCATAATAATTTCTCCATTTTCACTAAATATTTAACTTTTTTATAAAATCTGTATCTACTGTTATTAATTGTAATATTTCATTTTCTTTTAAATTTTTATCAAGTTCGTAATATGTGCTTGGCTCCCTTATAAATTCGTTATCTTCTTCAGAAATTAATAAATACCCTTCCAAAGCATCTTTTGCCATATATAATGCTTCTTCCATATTATCTCCACATGAAAAACAACCTGGTAAATCAGGATAATAAATGCTGTATTTCCCATCTTTTTCTTTTTCAAAGACTGCATAATAATTATATTTCATAGATTTATCACTCCTTTTAACCCATTTTAGTGGAACAAACTGCTATTTCAAGCCAGCCTGTTTCAAGATACTGTTTACTGTTCCTGCCGTCAAGTCCTTTTTAGGATGAGGAAGAGTAACTTTGCCAATTTTGTTAGGATGTTTGAAATGATGATGGCTACCAACTATTTTTCTTAATACCCAGCCATCTTTTTCCAATATTTTAATAATTTCCTTTGAAGACATTTATCCTCCTAACAAAACTATTTTAGCACACATCTTTAATTATGTAAATAAGCTTTGAAAAATTAATTTTTTATAAAATTAATAAACCTCCGCACCCTTCAAATTAATCTTCTTCTTTTCGATAGTCCAATTATCTGATAATTCTGCAAGTTCTTTTTTCATATTTTCCAAAAATTCATCATTGTCGTAATTCAAGGAAATCAATGTAGGCCCTGCACCACTTATATATTCTCCCAATGCACCGTGTTTTTTAGAGGCTTCAAAGATTTTTTCTGAATCATTTATTAATGCAAATCTATAAGGCTGGTGGATTTTATCGCCTAAAAGAAAACGTAAGTTGTCATATTCTCCTTTGTTAAAGGCGTTTACAAGTAAACCTAGTTTTGAGATGTTATTTATTGCATCAGAAACTAGATATGTTTTTGGCAAGACACTTCTTGCTTTTTCTGTCGATAATTTAAAATCTGGAATCATTACGTAGAAACATAAGTCATCAGAATTTATTAACGAACTATATACAAGGTTTTCCTTATCATGTGCAGTAAGTACCATTCCACCAAAGATTGCGGGTACCACATTATCAGGATGCCCTTCCATTTCCACAGCCAGTCTTGCCACCTCATTAATATCCAGCACATTACCAGCAAATTTATTTGCAATCATAATCCCAGCAACAATAGCCGATGAACTGCTTCCTAGCCCACGTGAAATCGGAATATCATTTTTCACAATATTTACCTTATAGCTTGGAATATTTTTTACCAAATGCTTTTCCGTATATTTTATCGCTTCAAAAATTAAATTTTCCTCAATCGGAATCGAAAACGGCTCCCCATTTTCCAAAAATTCAATTTTATCACTTTCCTCAACTTCCAGCTCCAAAAAGTAATCCAATGCAACTCCCAAACAGTCATATCCCACACCAATATTAGCTGATGTTCCTGGTACTTTTACTTTAAATTTTAAACCCATTTTATTTTTAAAATTGAGAAAAATCTAACTCTTCTCAATTTATCTCCTTTCGTTTTTTTACTCTTTCCTTCTGATATTTAATTTTTTTTAGCTCCTAAAAACTTGCTTCTAATCCCAATTTTATTGAGCTGTTTTTTGAATCTGCCAGTCCATATCCAAGACTTGCTTTTACATAATCATTTATTCTGTAGTTTGTTCCTAATTCAACATTAAATACACCTCTCGAATAAGATAAAGGCGCTATTTTATAATTTCCATAATTTCTTTTTCCGTGATATGAGTCTTTTTTAGCTCTAAGTCCATATTCAGCCTTTCCAAATATGTCAAATTGTCCAATTGTTTTTTCAGCATACACTCCAAGCAACCACTCTAAGCCACTTTTTGTCGACTCTGAAATATCTAGCTTATCCATTTTACCTTCAGAAACTCTTATCGCCGCTAAACCTATGTATGGCTTTACATATCCATTATCTATAAAAAATTTATATCCTAATTTCGTAGTATAATCTAAAATTCGTGACTTATATTTTACATCATTCATTAATCCAGCGCCTGTTTCTGTTTTAAATTTATGACTATTGCCAGAATATGTTAATACATTTGTTAAGTCAATATTGTCATTAAATTCATATTTTCCGCTTAATATAAACTGATGTGACTTTATTTTTTCATCTATTCCCTCAAAATTTCCTTTATAATTTACTTTTGAATCTTGATATCCTAAACCTCCACCAACTGTAAATTTACCAAAGTTTTTCATAATTGAAATTAATATTCCTCTGCTGTCTGAGTCATACTCCATGCTACTTTTTTTATCTTTGTAGTCTGTACTAAAGCTCCCAATGTATGTAAAATCAATATCCGTCTTGCCTTCTTCTGTATTCTGTAAATTTTGAAAAATAGAAGATTTAACATTTTTTACTAAATCAAGATTGACTTTTGATCTTGGAGCTTCTAATGGTGCTTGCGTTGACAAAGTCGATGGTGAAGCAACCCTGGTCATTAGTTTGTTAGAATTTTGTGAAAGTACAGGAACAACTAAAGGAGTGTTTATATTATCAACTAATGATGAAAAATTGGTTGGCAAGTTATTATAGTTTGTATCATTTACAATATATAGCCATCCAACATTTCTCTCTCTTGACAATCTTATAATTTCATCATATTGTGCTGGAGTCGCCCCGTAAATAATGTGCATAATACGATTTGCATTTGCAGGGTTATTTTCAAAGGACGAGCTTGGTGCACGATAATTATTCAGATATGTGTTGGCACTAACTTCCTTTGTTACAAATATATCTGAATACGGTGCAATTGAATCAGTTATGCTTTTTCCAGGATTTCCTACAACCATTAAATTAGGATATTTTGATTTTATGGTTTTATAGACATTTTCCATATATCTTGCATTTGCATCTGTCCCACTTGCCATTTCATCCAGGAAAACTCCCGAAAAATTGTTCATTCCATATAAACTTCCATATTTATCTAAATCCGCAATAATGTCTGCCGCGCTTTTTGATTGATATCCAGTCGCTACATAAGCTATATTTTTTATTCCTGAATTAATGTTTGATGAAATTTGACGAACATAATTTGCGTCAACTGCCGTTCCTGGCCCACTTGATGGATTCAAGACAACATAAGGTATTTTTGAACCACCCATATTTGTCACTTGCTGCCAGTAAGGATCATTTGAATGGGGGTATTTATATATTGGTATCAATATTTGCTGATTTATTACCCTGGTTGTCTGTGCTGATGGTGTTGATGAAGTTCCTATGCCTGAACTTGCGCCTGTGTTTACAGGGGTTGTAAAAGCGCTTCCAGTATTGCCTGTATTAATACTGTTTTCTGATTCATTTTTTGAATTTCGTTTTGATAACAGCATATCAAATTTTGCATTAAATGAAAATCTGATATTGTCTTCCTTTGTTGCAGGTCTTACTTTAATCCTGTCTGATTTTTCAGTATCTATTACTCCAGTTTTATTTAAGTTTTGATTTATCAAAACGTTTTTTACATTTTCAAAATTTGACTTTTTGTCAGTTTTTTCACCAGTTCCCGTATTTTCATTATAATTTACTGTATACCCAGATGGCTTTAAGGTTTCAGCCGATTCTGCATTCAGCAAGCTTGCAGCACCTGCCATTAACGATGTTACAACTATTCTTTTATCCGATATAATCTTTTTATTTACAACATTGTAATATTTTTTATTCACTCTGTTTTTATTATTTTTTTTGTTTTCTAATTTATATTTTTCACTCTCGCAATCTGCTTTTTTTTCAGCCTTTTCGTTATTTTTTTCAAAAATTTCGTCTTTTACATCTCTATTTATGCACCTGTTACTAATTTCTAATAAATCATACGAAAATTCTTTTTTATTCATCTATACCCTTTCTTCAAAGTTGCTGTTATTTTATTTGCTGTGAGGATATCTTTACTCTATCTTCTTACTATTGCAATTTAATTCTAAGGTTAACACTTTCAATTTTATTATTTTATATTGTCAAATCCAAATAATGAGCCCATTTTATCTGACTCAATTCCCTAAGTTCCTTCAATGATTTCTTACCAACTTCACTGTCTACTGTAAGCAGCATAATTGCACTATTTTCACGTCTACCTACGTTCATTGTGGCAATATTTATATTTTCTTTTCCAAGTGTTGCCCCCACAGCTCCGATAACTCCTGGCACATCTTCATTTCCTAAATAAATCATATTGTCAGAAATTGCCATATCTACATCGTGATTCTTTATACTGATAATTCTTTCCTCATTATTCATTCCAATTGTTCCGACAACATATATTTTCTTGCCTTCTTCATTTGTTA
>ERZ772924.921-NODE-921-length-14066-cov-121.306188_pt1 | contig 14066 bp, 9 predicted proteins | sample MGYA00512116_ERZ772924 | MGnify/ENA primary metagenome ERZ772924 (study PRJEB29015, sample SAMEA2737920) | human oral metagenome | biome: human oral; feature: human-associated habitat; material: dental | place: China | collected 2134 ...
CGGCCCAACATGCCCGGCACGGTCGGCGTCTACCCCAACTGGCGGCTGGCCCTGCCCGAGCCGGTGGGCCGCACGATGCGCAGCCCGATGGCGCGTGACCTCGTGCAGCTGCTCAGCGAGAACCGCTGAGGCGCCACGGCCCCGTCCCGCGGCTGGCTGCCACGACCGATGTCCGCCGGTCACGGGCTCGTGGTGGCTCCGGGGGAAACACCCGATGTCGTGCCGACGACAGGCGGGTGTCCCGGGCAGGAACTGCCCGGGACACCCGCTCATCCGGCCGGTTGGACGACCACCGGAGGATTCATGGCGTGCGGACGGTGGCCTCACCGGGGTGGGCGGCGATCACCCGCGCCTTGTCCGTGGCGGCCAGGAGCTCGGGCGCCAGCTGATGATCGACGGACAGCGCGAAGCCGACCCTTCCGCCCTGCTGCCCCACCAGGTCGATCAGCCGTTCGAGCACTTCCTCACGTCCCCCGATCAGGTCGACCCGCTCAGGGGCCGCCGTCGTGAACAAGTCGACCTCGAGGTCCTCGTCGAAGTGGATGAGAAGACTCGCCACGAGCCGGTCAACGTCGTGACTGCCCAGAACCACCCAGGAATCCGGCGATATCGCCGAGGCCACCTTGGCGACGATCTCCTCATGGCCCCAGCCGAGTCGCCATTGCAGTCCCAGCCGGCCGCTTGCCGGCCCGGGATGCACCACGATACCCTCAGGATCGTCGTCGAGGGCGGCAAACATGGTCGTCACGAAATCGTCCAGATCGGCGTCGATCGTCCATGCCCCTTGGACCCGGGCGAAGTAGTCATCGACGGCATCGCGTTCCATGACCATGACGAATTCGACCCGCTCGTTGAACTCGGCGAACAGTTCCGCGGCCGTCCGCCTGGGATCGGTGATCGAGGTCGGGGCATCGGCGAGGGGTTCCCCGTCGGAGAAACGCGCCTTCTGGACTCGGCCATGGTCGTGGATGATGACCAACCGGGGAGCAGCCTTCCCGGAATGCAGGATGAGGTCCTGGGCGGCGCGCCATTGATCGACGTCGATGTCAAGCATCTGCGCATTCGCGTGCAACATTGATGGGTCCTTTCAGTCCAGGGCGATGCGGAAGGCGTGGACGGTGTAGGGCAGGAGTTCGCACATGAGGGGTTCCGTGCTGGACAGCTGTTCGCCCGACCACGCATCCTGGCATGCCACGATGGGGGTCTCGGCCGTGACCGTAGCGGTCTGCGGCTCGTCCGTGGGGTTCGCGATGAAGACGACGACATCCTTCGGGTTCGCCGAATTCAGATGGATCGTCGAGCGCAGCAGCTGGTTGTCGACCGTCACCGGAGTTTCCCCGAGACCGGCCAGGACCCGGCCCAGTACAGCCGCCATGTCGCCGGGCGACGCGACGACGTGAACGCTCCCCTCGCCGAGCTCCGCCGATCCCGCCGAATTGCCGCCCAGGGCGTCGGAAAGGATCGTGCACGGCTCCATGTCGGCACCGAGAGTCGGGACCGTGGGCCCGATGATCAGCGTCCCACCCTGACGAACGTAATCGACAAGGGTCCGCTGGGTCTGCGCGGAGAGGAACTCGAAGGTGGTGAGGACAACGATCCTGCGCTGCGCGAGCAGCTCGAGATCTGCCTCCGTGTCGCTGATGACGAAGCCGGCACGTGACCGCTCCAAGTTCTCGTACCAGGCCCCGAACCAGTCGCGCTTCGCCAGCTGGACGGGCTGCTGGAATCCGATGTCGCTCTCATCGACGGTGAGGATGTTCGGGTACTCGCTGAACGTGCTGGGGGTCTCCAGGAAATCGCCCGGGAACGACACGAGCACGCTGGCAGCCTCCAGCCTGTCATAGTCACGATTCGCCAGCAGGGCGACCGGGGCGAGAAGATCCATGTGCTGCCAGTCGAGGCGGTCGAGCATTCTGTTGGCCTGCCCGAAGACGTGGGCCTTGTCCTCCCGCACGGTGCCATCACGACGGATCGGGGAGTCGAGCCACCTGTCGCGTTCGACGAGCATGTACCTGCTGAACCCCTTGATGCCGTGCATCAGTGCAGCCTTGGTGACGAATTCCTCATCACGCAGGTCCCCGGGGTTCAGGTACCAGGCCCAGACACCTGCGATGAACTCCGGGATGTACGGATACCGGCTCGACCCGGACACATAGCTCGTGACCGTCCTCACGTGCTGGAAGAGTTCCTTGCGGGAATAGACATCGAAGCCGACGAAATCGACAACCCGCTCCAAGGCGATGAGATTGAACGGCGTCGTGAAGTTGGACGAGGCACCGCCCGGCCCGAGCGGATGCGGGTAGTTGTGGAAGAGCGGAATCGAGGCCAGGCCACGCTCACGGAGCATGTCGGCGAGCCGAGCAATCGAGTCGACCAGATAGTTCTCCCGGTACTGCGCCCAGTCCAAGTAGACCGGCAGGTCGCCGGGCTGCCGTGCGCAGAACTTGCGCGGCGGATCCACGTCTTCCAGGGCGTCGTACCGGGTACGGTGGGCCTTGGAGATCCCGGCCAGGGAACCGTACTTCTCGGCGAGGAACGCGCGATACTTCTCGATCGAGGCCTCGGAGTAGTCCGACGAATAGTAGTTGAGTCCGAAGAAATAGGCCATCTCGTTGTCGACCTGGCAGGCGACGAGCCCGCCCTTCGGGTGGGCGTGCCGTGCGAGGATGGGGCAGATCGCGTCATACCACAACGCGGTCTCCTCGAAGAACCTGTCAGCGGCGTAGCTCAGGGCCGGGATCGGGCGGGGCGCCTGGGTGAGGACCACTCGCGTACCGCGTGCATTGCGGGCGTGCAGCGACTCATCGGCGAGGATACGCTGCGGGTACCCGAATCCGGTGAGTTCGGAATTGATCTGCGGCCCCGGCCGCACGACGATACGAAGGCCCTTCTCCTCACAAAGGCTCAGGAAGGCATCGATGTCGTTCGCGGGGTTGATCTCACCGAAATCAAACCTGCCGCGCTCCAGCTCATGGACCTCCCACGGGATGTAGATGGAGATCATGCGATAACCCATGGCCACGACGGCGTCGAGGATCCCTGACCACTTCTCCCGATCAAGCCGCCAGTAGTGGACGGCACCGCCGTAGAGCGCCCCGGGCTCACCCTCGATCAGGAATCTCTGGTTCGCCACCTCGAGCCGAGGCGTCTTTTCCAATGGAACGGTTCCCATGTTATTTCCTTTCACTTCTCTTATTTCTTGCTGCCCAGTGCCACGGCAAGGATGATGATGACCCCTCGGACGACCTGCTGCTGCGGGGAACTGAGACCTGCCAGAATCAGCCCGTTGTTGATGAGTCCCATGAAGAGTGCGCCGAACACGGTCCCGAGGACGGAGCCACGGCCACCCGCCAGGGCCGTGCCGCCAAGAATGACGGCCGCGATGGCGTTCATCTCGTCGCCTTGGCCCCACTGGTACCGTCCGGATTGCAGCCGCCCGGCGTACAGCATTCCGCCGAGCGCAGCGACGACCGCGGAGATCAGCATGACCAGGAATTTCGTTCGGACAACGCTGATCCCGGTGTAGATCGAAGCGGTCGGATTGGCGCCGACCGAGACGACATGACGCCCGAAGCGGGTCTTCTTGAGAACAAATGCGCCGCAGCCCGCCACGATGAGGAACCAGATCACCAGGCCCGGCAACGGTCCGATGTCGCCGGAGCCAAAGGCCATGTTGTAGCCCTGCTTCAGGATGGGCTGGGGCGCAGAATCAGTGACCCATTGGGCCAGGCCGAACGCGATCCCCATCATTGCCAGGGTCACCAGGAATGACGGGATCTTCACGAAGGCCACCAGACTTCCGTTGATGAGACCGATGAGCATCCCGACCATGAGCCCCACGACGATTCCGGCAAGAATGCCCCAGTGGGAGATCGCCATGGCCGTGACCACGGAAACGAGTCCGGCCACCGAGCCGACCGAAAGATCGATTTCGGCATCGGCGATGACGAAAGTCATCCCCACCGCGATCACGCCCACGATGGCGCTCTGCCGGAGGATGTTCATGAGGTTTCCGCTGGTGAGAAAGCCCCGATCGTCAAGCACGACTGCGAACAGGACGAAAGTGACGGCGAACGCCAGGTATATGATGTACTGCCCAAGGTTCACCCGGCTCAACAGGCCCTTGGCCCGGGAATGTGTCCCCCCGATTGATGATTCGGTCATTGCTCAACTCCTTGTACCCACATCTCCAACGTGGTTTCGTCCGGCACCGCATTCGCCGGAAGACTGCGGATGATGGAGCCACCTCGCATGATGAGATACCGATCACTCATGGCGATGAGTTCTTGATACTCACTCGAAACAACAAGGACTGCACCGCCGTCTCGAGCAAACTCCCTCACCTGTCTGACAATTTCTGATTTCGTTCCGATGTCCACCCCTGCGGTCGGCTCGTCCATGAGCAGCAGTCGGGGGCCGACCCCCAGCCACTTGCCGATCACCACTTTCTGCTGGTTGCCGCCCGACAGCACCTCGACGGGCAGGTTCGGGCCTGCGCCCCTGATGCCGTAGGAACCAATCAGCTGAACTGCGCGATCCCGTTCGGCGGCCGCGGAGAGCAGACCGCCGCGCAGCACCGCCGAGAGATCCGGAAGAACGAGGTTCTCCTGGACGGAGTGCTTGAGTATGAGTCCTTGACGGCGCCGATCCTCCGGAATCAGCACGACGCCTGCCGCGATGGCGTCCCTCGGACTCTTCGGCGACATGGGTCGACCGTCGAGGACGACACTGCCCATGGTTATCCGATTGATTCCGAACAAGGCCTCAAGGAGCTCGGTCCGGCCGGATCCCATGAGTCCTGCCACCCCTATGACCTCACCGGCGTGCACCTCGAAGGAGACATCGTGCAGCTTGCGCTGCGCACTCACGCCGGTGACTTGCAGCAGCACGCCCCCGCACTGCCCCGTGGAACCAGCAGCAGTGAGGGCCACGGCCTTCCCCGCTATCCCCCGAACGATCTCCTCCTGGGTGGTCTCGGAGATCGGCCTGGTGAGCAGATTCGATCCATTCCGGAGAATCGTTATCCTGTCCGCTATCTCGTAGATCTCCTCCATGCGGTGGGATATGTAGATGATGCCGATGCCCTGCTCCCGAAGGTTCCGCAGCAGCTCAAAAAGCCGATCCGCCTCCTTCCTGGCCAATGACGCGGTGGGCTCGTCCATGATGAGCACTCGGGCTCTCCCCCGCAAGGCCTTGGCAATTTCGGTGAGCTGCCAATAGGCCGTGCCCAGGGACGCCAGCTCGGCACACGGATCCAGGTCGACCTGCATCCGCTCCAATATCTCCCGGGCACCGGCAACCATCTCAGCATCCCGGATGAGCATTGCCGAGCGCGGCTCATCATTGAGGTAGATGTTCTGCGCGACCGTCAGCGTGGGGACCAGGGAGAACTCTTGGAAGACCATCCCGATACCCTGACGCCGCGCATCGGCGTACGTGTTCAGCTGGGCCGGCCTCCCCTGGATCTCAATCGTTCCGGCATCTTTCTGGTAGACGCCCTGGAGGATCTTCATGAGAGTTGACTTGCCGGCCCCATTCCCTCCCGCCAGCGCGTGTATCTCCCCTGCCCTCACTTCGAAGTCGACATCGTTGAGGACCTGCACGCCGTTGAAACTCTTGCGGATGCCCGACATCCTGATCAAGGTCGGCTCAGTGCAACCGGTCACAGTCATCCCTCCAGCGCCTGCCGCACTTCTTCGGGCGGATCGGTGTGATAGACGCTCCGCCAGGCATCAGCAACATTGTCCCTGGTCACCGCCAGCGGGCTCAGCGCAATGAAGGCCGGAATCGTCTGGCCAAACAGGGCCTTGACCGCTGCATTTGCCTCGGTGATCCCGGCATCATATGGACGCTGTGCGCCGAGTCCGCAGACATACTGGCCCTGGGCCATTGCGATAGCAACATTCTTGCCAAGATCTTCGGAGGCCACTCCAAGATCTGTCCGGCTTGCCGAACGCGCCGCCGCGATGACTCCCTCAGCGGGGACGTCCCACACGGCCCAGATGCCGTTCAGATCGGCGTTCTGGCTGAGGAGGGCATCGGCTTGTTTCTGCGCAGAGCCGGCGAGATCCGAACCACTGATGCCTCGCTCCGCAATGATCCGGATGTCCGGGTAATTGCTCGTGAGCGTCTCTTTGAACCCCTGGTAGCGCTGGTTCGTCACGAAGTAATCGGCTTCGTAATAGATGGCAGCGATCTTCCCCTGCCCGCCGAGGGTCTTCGCCATGAGATGCGCTGAGATCGCCCCGTTCCCGTAGTTGTCGGACGAGACGACACAGGCATAGTCCGAACCAGCGGTGAAGCCGTCCGGACAGTTGTCCATGAACACGACCTTGACGCCTTGGTCCACGGCCATTCGATATGCCGAGGCAGTCGCGACAGGATCGGTGGGGATGGAGACGAGGATGTTCGGTTTCTGGGCCAGGATCGTCTCGACGTCGGACACCTGCTTGCTGGGGTCCATGTTCGCGTCCGTGGTCGACGTGATCTTGATGCCGAACTCGTTGAACCGCGACGTGAGGCCGGCGATCTGCGCCGCCGACCAGTCGTCACCGCTCGTGTGCATCGCAATCGCGGCGGTCGCCCCCATCGCCTTCACGTTGTCGACTTCGGCGTCGGTGAGGTCGACCTCCGAGGCGGCGGCGGCGCTCTCGCCATGCGGCCCGGTGGCACTCACGGCCGATTCCAGCTGACGGATCGCCTCATCGGCCTTCGCATTGACCTCCGCATTCGTCGCCGTTGCCGCGCTCTCACCAGAAGACGTACATCCCTGTAGGAACAACGCGCTGATCGGAATACCAGCCGCAGCAAGCAAGACAGTTCGTCGTTGCATCGTCAATCTCCTTCGATCCACGTTGACTCACGGTTGACGCGTGCGCCGCAATCCTTTGATTGTGAACGTTTCGTCATCACATAGTGTGAACGTTTTGCACAGCCGTGTCAAGAGCTGCTCCCGCACGGATCAGCGCCGCTGATGCGTGGCTCGGATCCGCCCCGGGACGAGGCATCACACCTCTTCCCGTGGTGGGCAGCGGGATCGAGCACAAGGGCGGCGGTACGTCACGTGAACGCCATGAGTCCGCTCACCCGGCGCCCAGCGCACTGGTGGGACGTCCGGTGACTGACGAGCCGATGGGGGCCACGCCCGTCCCGTCGGCCCGACTCGCTCGGAGGACGTCCCGTTGCACCGCACCCCGGGACGTGACCGGACGTCGCGGCACGCCGGGCCGCGCCCCCCGGGTCACCGATCGGGAACTCACCCGGTGGTGCTGGACCGTGCGACGGCGGCACGGGGCCGTGCGACAGAGCTCCTCACCGTCAGCACCGGCGGTATGGCGACCGTGCCGGCGGGCTCGCCCTGGATGAGACGCAGGAGCATGTGCACAGCCTCCTGCCCCAGGCGGTTGAAGTCCTGCCGGACGCTGTCGAGCGGGGGGTAGAACTGGGCGGCGAACTCGCTGTCGTCGAAGGAGACCGCGCTGATGTCGTCCGGCACACGCACCCCGGCCTCGTAGAAGGCCCTCAGCATCCCCAGGCACATGAGATCACTCGCAACGAAGATCGAGGAGGGCAAGCCCTCGTCGAGCATGCGCCTACCCGCGGCGTAGCCGCTCTCCCCGGTCCAGTCGCCCTGGATGTGGGGTGGCGGCTCGATGCCCGCTGCGCGCAGCTCGGACTGCCACCCGCGCAACCGCACCCGGCCATCCAGCCAGCTGAGTTCCCCCGCGAGGTGAGCCACTTCACGATGTCCCTTGTCGAGCAGGCGACGTGTCGCGAGCCGCGCACCGTACTCCTGGTCCTCCGAGACGACGGCGACCCCTGGGACGCTTGACTCCCCGGCAGCGACCATCACGACCGGCACTGAGAACTTCGTCTCACGGACCGCCTCCGCCAGAGGCAGTTTGGGGGCGATGACCACGATGCCCGCGACGCCCTGATCGATGAAGTGCTGGTACGCGCGAACCGTGCCACGCGAGTCGGCCTCGGCAAGCACGAGGACATTCGCGGCATAGCCCTCGTCCCGGGCCGCGTTCTCGACTGCTGCGAGGATGCCAGCCGGTCCGTAGCGTGTCGAGCCATCAGTGAGGATCCCGATGAGGCTCGACCTCTGCATGACCAGCGCCCGGGCTGCGGGGTTCGGGACGAAACCCGTGGACTGAATGATCTTCCACACGTGGTCACGAGTACGGTCGCTCACCCGTGGGTCGTCATTGATCACGCGTGAGACAGTCTGGTACGAGACATCTGCCAAGCGGGCAACGTCCTTGATGCTCATCCGTTCCGAGCGATGGGCCCGCGCGACGGTTGCCCTGGTCTTCTTGGGGTTGCTCACCTCGGAATTGTCCCACTCCAGTCGTGAGAACCGGCCGGCCCGGCCCGGATCTCCTGGCTGCAGCACGGCGCCCCGGCCCGAGGCGCGATGCTTCCAGCCGATCGCTCATGCGCACCGGGCGTATGAACAGGGCCGGTACGGTACGCACTCCTGCTGCACTGGCGTCCCGGCATCTCTTCGCAGCACCGGTCCACGTTCCTGGTTCTCGCCCGCACCGGGACGGAAGTACTGGCGCGCACCAGACACGGGCAGGAGCCGGTCGAGCTCGCGGATTCGAACCCCGACCTTCGAGCATCGAGATGACCACCGGCGTGTCGGCCCCGCCGCTCACTCCTCCCGCGTTCTCGTCCTGGCGGGCTCGTACCCGGCGCGCCACACGTACACGCCGATGAGCGCGGTGCCGCCCGCCATGGCGGGCGCCCACCAGGGGAAGCCGGGGTCGGCCGGCCGGCCCGCCGCCTCGATGTCCTCGGCCGGGGTCGGCTCGACGCGCTCCCCGGTGACGAGGATGCGGTGGGTGTTGATGCCGAGCGGCGTGCAGGTGACCAGCGTCACGAGGTCGTGACCGGCCTGGACGCTGAGCGTCTGCGTCTCGGTCGGCTCGACCACCCGGGTGTCGTTCACCTGGTAGGTGAGCACCTCGCCGAAGACCTCGATGACGAATCTGTCGCCGACCTTCACCTCGTTCAGCCTGGTGAACATCTCGGCCTGGGCCAGGCCGCGGTGGCCGGTGATCACCGCATGGGTTCCGGTTCCCCCGACCGGCAGCGACGTGCCCTTGAGATGGCCGAGCCCCTTGAGCAGGGTCTCGTCGGAGGTGCCGTGGTAGACGGGCAGGTCGAGGTCGATCGAGGTGATCTTCAACCGCGCCATGAGCCCCTGCGAATCGGCGGTGAGCATGGAGTCGTAGTCCAGGGAGTCGTCCGCGCTCGTCCCGTCGCCAGTGGGTACGTTCGAGCCGGCCTGGAGCATGGCGCCGGCGTTGAGCGCGTCGTTGTAGGCCCGGGCCCGGGCCAGCTGCTCGGCGGCGTCGGGCTCGGCCGTCGCGACGTCGGACGCGTAGTCGCTGACGACCTTCGACTGGTTGTACCGGGAGATCCAGCCGGCCACCGTCGGATAGGCGAAGACGACCATGCCGACGAGGGCGAGGAGCCCGGCCAGCAGCGAGAACGGGGACAGGCGCCACGTCCGCTTCGCCTCGTCCTTCGCCGATCGTTCGTCGGACATCGCCGCGCCCCTCCTCTTCCCGGTCATGTTCTCCCCCGGTCGTGCTCTTCGCGGTCATGATGATGTGGTGGGGAGGCCGGGCCTCCCCACCACATCATCGTCCTCCCGGCCGGTCATCGGGCCGGTCGGTTCATCGGTCGCCTCAGGCGCTCGTCGCGTTCCGGCGGGAGCGGACGACCACGGTGGTCGCCGCCGTGAGGATGAGGACGGCGCCGACGACCATCATGAGCAGCCGGCCCTGAGCGCCGGTGAGCGGCAGGCCGGGGACGGCCTCCTTGGTGTTCTTGATGGTGGCGTCGTAGGCGACGCTGGTGTCGGTGGTGCCGGTCTTGACCGTCACCGGGGTGTCCTGGCCCAGCTTGACGAAGCCGGCCGGGGCGGCCGTCTCGACGAGCACGTAGCAGCGCTGGGTGGCGTTGACCGGGCTGTTCTTCGAGTCGGACACGAACAGGCCCGCGACGTTCACGACGCCGCTGTCATCGGAGGTGAAGCTGCTCTGGTTGTTCACCGTGATGGGATCGCCGGTCTTCGTGGCGCCGGAGCAGTCATCGGCGTAGGGATCGGTCGCGTTGTACACCTGGAAGGTGGCGCCGGCCAGGCCGGCGTCGGTGTGGTCGGCATCGACCTTGTGCACCGTGAGGTCGCCCCAGTGGGTCTGCACCTCGGGGCTCGTGGGCGGGTTCGGCGGCGTGGGCGGGGTGTCCGGCGGGGTGTCGGGCACGGGGCCGTACTGGGTGTCGGTGAGCAGCTGGGCGGTGTTCTTGATGGTGCCGTCGCCCACCGAGGACACCGTGCCCTGGAAGGTCGCCTTGACCTCCTGGCCGGCCGCGCCCTTCAACTTGGTGAGGCCGGTCTTGGTGAACTTCACCGTGACGGTGTTGGTGGCGTCGTCGACCGCCACCGTGTAGTCATCGCCCGCGGTCAGCGGGGCGCCGTTGAGCGTCACCGTCGGGACGCCCACGCCGGTGAACCTGGCGTCCATCGTGTCCTTGATCTGGAAGTACTGGAAGTTCGCGTTGTTGTCCAGGGCCGGCACGGTCGTGGTCACCGGGAACGAGACGATCGAGCCGAGGCCGTAGCCGTACTGCGACTGCTGCTCGACGGTCTTGTCGATGGCGGCCACGGTGTTCTTCGGGTAGACGTTGACGTCGTACAGCCACTTGCCGTTGTCCGGGTAGGGGATCGTCGCGACGAAGGGCTTGGCCTTCTGGACGACATTGGCGGGCGCGGCGGTCTCGCACACCAAGTAGGCCCTCACGGGCAGATCGCCGATGGTGGCCTGACCATTCGAAGCGGTGGTGCCGCTGCCGGCCGAGGCGCCGAGCGTCTGGCCGGACAGGGTCGGCGCGGTCGGGTTGGCGCAGGAGCTGTCGGGCACCACGAGATTCGACAGGGTGTCCCAGTCGGTCTGCTTCGACAGGTCGAGGCTGGTGATCGGGTAGGCGGCGAAGGTGACGTCGGCAAGGGGATCGCCGTCGGCATCGGCCGAGCCGTCGGGCTTGCCCTGGCTGCCATCACCGCCCGTCAGGTGCTTGTGGATGATGATCGAGCCTTTGGCGTTCTGATCGATGTTGCCGTACGAGGGGTCGGCACTGGCGATGCCGGCGCCGCCGACCAGGCCGGACAGGCTCAGTGCCAGAACCCCGGTGGCTGCGACGAGGCGCCTCCCGACGGGGTGTGCATTCGTGTCCATTGGTTTCAGGCTTTCTTTCTCGAACCGTCCGGACCATCCGGTACGGCATGGGGGTGGGCTGGGTGGGGGGGGGGGGGGGGCCGGCCACTCCGGTGGCGTTCCCCGGTCGTGCCGGCCCCTGCGGGCCGGCTCGGTCCGGGCCCCGGGGGGCCGTGGCTCATGTTCATGGCGGTCATCAGGCGCTCCGGTTCTCCGCGGACGCCCGGACACGGCGCCTGCGGACGGCCGCGGTGCCCGCGCCGACGCCCAACAGTGCCCCGCCGAGGAGGAGGAAGAGCTGTGCGCCTCGCCCGCCCGTGAGGGGGATGGTCGGTGAGCCGTGCATCGCATTGGTGAAGCTGCCCAGGTCGATCGTCGTGCCGGCGTTGGCGGCCCCGATCCGCACGCCGTGCACGTCCTTGGACAGGACGTAGCCGGCGGGCGCCGATTTCTCCCTGAGCTCGTAGTCGCCCCACGTGAGGCCCTCGACGAGGAAGCCGCCGGCAGCGGGGTCCTTGTCGGGGCCGGTGCAGTCATCGGCGGAATCGGCCCGGCAGTCCTCGACAGTCATCGCGACGCCCGCCGGGTCGGTGGGTGTGAGGGTCCACGTCGACTCGCCGAGGGGCGAGCCGTCCGCAGCGGTCTTCGACCACTTCACCGCGGCGTCCTTGCGGTCGTCGGGCACCGCCTGGTCGAGGCTCGCCTCGAGGGAGGAGTCGTTCACGGTGAGGATGTAGGTGTTCGGGTTGAGCCCGTAGCCCTGCGGGGCCGACTTCTCCTTCAGGGCGTAGTGCCCCCAGTCCAGGCCGGCCACGGTGAACGCCCCCTCCCCGGGATCGGTGTCGGGGCCCGTGCAGGCGGCGGCGTCGTCGGCCACGCAGTCCTCGACATCGGTGCCGTCGGGATGGCTCGGGCCGGTGAGGGTCCACACGGTGCCGCCCAGCGGCCGGCCGTCGGCACCGTCGATCTTGGACCACGTGGCGCTGCCCTGCCGCGCGGCGTTGGTGAGGGTGCACGTCACCCTGTCGTGGCCGGTCAGGTCGACCGTGGCCCCGCCATCAGCGTCGCCGGTCGTCAGCTGCTGCCCGTCGGGGGTCGTGCACTCGACGTCGGTCAGCTCGTAGGCCTGGGCACGGGGATCGTCGGAGGACTCGGTGACCGTGTACCGCCCCGGTCTCACGACGGTCTCGGCGGTGGAGCCCTGGCCGGACAGCACGTCCCGACCGTCGGCGGCGGCCGTGAGCGTCCAGGAGTCGGGTGCGAGGGGCTGGTCGTCGGCGACGTGCGCGGCGTCGACGTCCTTCACCAAGCGCAGGGTCGGCACGCGCACGTCCACGGCGTAGTCCTCAACCTCGCCGGTGCGGGTGTTGCCGGTGGCCCTCAGCGGGCCCGCGTCGTTCGTGATGCGCACGCGCAGATAGCTCGTGGCGCCCTCGTCCGCCACGGAGCGGACCACGTCGTCGGGCACCGTCCAGCTCAGCGTCGCGCTCCCGGACGCGGAGCAAGATCGTTCGGCGCTCTTCTCGGTGGATTCGTCGAACCGGCCGTTGCGGTTCCAGTCGACCCAGCCAGCGATCCTGCCGGGACCGGTGCAGGAGACCTGCTGCGTGTACGAGCCCCCCGGCTCGGTCTCGATGCCGCCGGCAGGCAGTGCGACGCCGTCCTCGTCGTCGATCCCGCTGTAGTCGTCCCCGTTCGCGCCGGTGGAGAACTTCTGGTCGCCCTCGCTGTCGATGCCGGCCCCCAGCCGGGTGTCGGAAGCGCTCATGGTGGCCTGGTCGACGGCGAAGGCGTCGGTGGTGCGGGTGATGCGGCCGCCGGTCCAGGTGGGCTGGAACAGCGAGCTGGCCCGGCCGTACGAGGCCGGGGCGTCGCCGAAGTCGGTGCCGACGACGAGGCCCAGGGCGACGGCGCTGTAGCCGCGGCCCTGCATCGAGATGCGGGCCTCGGTGCTGCCCTGCATGAAGAGCACGGTGCCGGGGCCGCCGGTGCCCTCCGGCCTGGAGTACCTGCCGCCGTTCTGGTAGACGCACTCCTCACCGGTGGGCAGGAGCTGCACGGTGTCGCCGCCGTTGGAGACGACGGCCTGGGTCGTGACGGGGCAGCTCGAGTCCTTGTAGGCGTCCAGGACCCGCCAGCTGGTGTCGGAGCCCTGGGTCGCGGTGGCCTGCACCCACTCGTCGCGGTAGCCCTTGGGGCTGTGGGCGCTCGAGGCCTCGGCGTCGGCCAGCACCAGCCCGCTCAGCGGGACCTCCTCGCCGTTGAGCGACGCCGAGCACTGCATGTCGAAACTCATCCTGGAGCCGTAGCCGACGCCTGCGTTGCCCCGATCGGCGAAGCCGTTGGACAGGCCGATGACCATCCGGTTGTCGTTGACGTAGTCCCCGGGGTAGGTCAGGTTGCCGCTCCTGGCGATCTGCCCGTCGCTCCAGTGGCCCGGGCCGCCGACGTTGTACAGATTGTCGAGTGCGTCGCCGGCCCACTTGCCGGGAACGGTGGCGACGAGCGGGGCCCGTTGCACCGGGCCGGCGTCGCCGTTGGCCTGCCCCACGTTCTCGGTGACGAGGCCCGACAGGGTGCACGTCGTCGTGAGCTTCAGGGTCTGCGCGTCGTCGAGGTAGCGGTAGTTCGTGATCGTCCGCGTGGCCGAGCCGTACTGGTCGCCGTAGCCGAGCACCGTGTTGTCCTCGGCGTTGGCGGCCAGCGGGTAGTCGCTCCACTGGAGCCACTGGATCGCGTCGGTGAACCGGCCGTCGCCGCCCGTGGCGTACACGGCGGGCAGTTCGCCGCCGGGGGCGGCGGCCGCCGGCGGTACGGCCCCGATCATGCCGAGCA
>ERZ772924.925-NODE-925-length-14050-cov-2.716113_pt1 | contig 14050 bp, 13 predicted proteins | sample MGYA00512116_ERZ772924 | MGnify/ENA primary metagenome ERZ772924 (study PRJEB29015, sample SAMEA2737920) | human oral metagenome | biome: human oral; feature: human-associated habitat; material: dental | place: China | collected 2134 ...
TAATTTGCTCATTCATATCCAAATGCGCATCCAGCAACACCATTGCCGACATCAATTTAGAAATGGAAGCAATCGAACGCACGCTGCTCATATTCTTTTGATACAAAACTTGCCCCGTTTTCGCATTCATAATCAACGCAGATTGCGCTTTAAGCATAGGACCAGCCTGTGCCGCCTGATATTGAATCGTGTTGGTGTGAACAGCATTAACAGGCGCAGCATTAAAATTGACAGAAGGCTGCATATAAGCCGCCAGCGGATCATATTCCGCCGTTTGCAGAGGAACATTATTTTGAACTTGTTGCGTTGCGAATTTTTGTTCCAAAAATTGCCCCAAAACATCCTCATCATCAACCGCATAAGCATTACTCATCAAGCCCAAGCTCAATAATGACGTGATACAAATGGTTTTGCCAAATTTCAAAATTGCCATAAGATTTTGTATTCCAAAAGATTTAGTTGCAGTGAATTAAAAAGAAAAAAGGTGATGCGCCAACCAATAAACTTGCCGCGCGAAAATAGGAAGAGAATATATCATTATTTCGCAATGAGTTAAAGAGTTTTTTTGCAATTTTTGGCGAATATATAAGTTCCAATAATGTATATTATGTTAAATATTTGGCTTGGAAATTATCTTTACATTTTCCTTACGCAATTCTGCCCTTTTCAGGCTGCCTGAAACCTATCTTTTTGCAAGAAAATTGTGTAAAATCTAGGTACTTGGTAACAAATTGCGCCAATTCTTTTTTTCTGGCTGCAAACACAAACAAACCAAGTTCTCCGCGTTTTCTTTGTGTTCTCATTTTAACCACACCACTATTTAAGGACAGCCCGCATGACTGCGCTTCTTCTTTATGCTTTTATTTATCTTTCGTTTGCTGTGGGAGCGGTTTTAATCTCGCAAAAATTGGGCTTGGGCTCTGTGTTGGGCTACTTAATGGCGGGAATGTTAATAGGTCCTGTTTTACATTTTGTTGGCAAGGAAGCGGAATCTATTCAACATGTTGCAGAATTTGGTGTGGTAATGATGCTGTTTTTGGTGGGCTTGGAGCTTGCGCCTAAGATGTTGTGGCAGCTGCGGCATAAATTGCTGGGGTTGGGCGGTTTGCAAGTTGTGCTTACGGTGGCGGCAATTACGGGCATTTCTATGGCGCTGGGCTATAAATGGCAAATTGGCGTGGCGGTGGGCTGTATTTTAACGTTGTCGTCCACGGCGATTGTGTTGCAAACGTATAACGAAAAGCAGTTGATGCAAACGGCCGGCGGGCAAGCGGGCTTTGCGGTGTTGTTGTTTCAGGATGTGGCGGCGATTCCGATGCTGGCGTTGATGCCGCTGTTGGCGACTTCGGGCATTGCGAAAAAAGGGGAAGGCGGGCATACGGCTGGCAATTTGTTGGCGCATCAGCCCGGTTGGATTGTGGCGATTGTGAGCGTGGCGGCGATTTTGCTGATTGTGTTGGTGGTGCGTTATTTGCTGCCGTATATGTTTCGCATCATCATCAAAAGCCGTGTGCGCGAGATGTTTACGGTGTTTACCTTGCTTTTGGTGGTGGGCATTGCCACGCTGATGTCGCTGGTGGGCTTGTCGCCTGCGCTGGGGGCGTTTGTGGCGGGGGTTACGCTGGCAAACAGCACTTATCGGCACGAGATGGAAAGCCGTTTGGAGCCGTTTAAAGGGATTTTTTTGGGGCTGTTTTTTATCACGGTGGGCGCGGGGATGAATTTTGCGATTTTGCAAAGCAAGTTTTTCCCGATTATTGGGATGACATTGGCTTTGCTGCTGGTGAAGGCTGCGGTGCTGTGGCTGCTGGCTAAGATTTTCAGGCTGCCTTCACTGGCGACTAAGCTGTTTGCGCTGAGTTTGGCGCAGGCGGGGGAATTTGGTTTCGTGTTGCTGTCGATTGCGCAGGCGAACCATGTTTTGCCGAAAACGGTGTTAGACCGTATTAACTTAGTGGTGGCGTTGTCTATGGTACTGACACCGTTGTTGTTTATTGTTTATGAAAAGATTTTTGCGCCGCGTGCCATTAAGGAAGAAAACGAGGAAAGCCGTCAAAACGATACGATTGACGAAGCTAATCCTGTGATTTTGCTGGGGCATGGGCGGTTTGGGCAGCACATCAACAGCATGCTGACGGCTTGCGGCTACCACACGACGGTGATTGATAACCACGCGGAGATGGTGGAGGGCTTGGCGAAGCTGGGCATCAAATCGTATTACGGCGACGCGACCGACCCCGAGTTGCTCGGCTCGGCGGGTTTGGCGCACGCGAAGCTGCTGATTGTGGCGATTGACGGCAAAAGCGACACCACCGCGGTGGTGGAATATGTGCGCCGCCACTACCCTACCCTGCCGATTATCGCGCGCGCGCATGACCGTGTGCATGCTTATGATTTGCGCCATGCGGGAGCGAGTTACATCATCCGCGAGCTGTCGGATTCTTCGGTGCGCGCGGGGCGCATTGCTTTGGAAAAACTGGGCATGCAGCCTGAAAAAGCGCGCGAGCTGAGCAAATTTTATGCGGCGCGGGATAGATATATGTCTGATCGCTTGGCAGAGGTGTATGACCCGAGCTTACCGATGTTTACTAATGAAAACTTGATGAGCGTGGTGCGCGAGGTGGACGGTGAAACGCAAGCGATGATGCAAACGATTTTGCATGATGGCGAGGTGGATTGGCACGAGAAAACGGAAATGCCTGAAACCAAAATGAAAACGGGCATTTCGTGATGGGCTACACGCTGTCGCTGGCGCAGCGCGAGGATTTGCCTGAAATCGTGGCAATTTACAACAGCACGGTTGCTTCGCGCCAAGCAACGGCGGATTTGCAGCCCGTGTCGGTTGCCGAACGCGAAGCATGGTTTGCCGCGCATCAGTGTGAACATCGCCCGCTTTATGTGGTGCAGGATGCGGTTTCAGGCTGCCTGATGGCTTGGGCGAGCCTAAGCGATTATTATCCACGCGCGGCATACCATCGCACCGCCGAAGTGAGCATTTATATTCATGCGCAACATCGTGGGGCGGGCTTGGGCAAATGGCTATTGGGCGAGATGATTCGGCGCGCGCCTGCGTTAGGCGTGCATAAATTGGTTGCGGTGATTTTTGTGCACAACGCGGCGAGTATGGCGCTGTTTCGTGGCTTGGGCTTTGAGGTTTGGGGGCGATTGCCTGAGGTGTGCGATTTGGATGGGATGCTGGCGGATGTTGTGTTGCTGGGGAAAACGGTTTGAATAAAACCATTTAATTGAATAAAGCGTTTTCAGGCTGCCTATTGGTGAACATGATAGGCAGCCTGAAAACGCTTTTGGCGTTGTTGCAATGAAAAAATTCAAATGCTGTAATCTTCTGTTTTCAGCGTTTCGGCGGTGATGCGCTGTTGGCGGTATTGCTTGGGCGTGCAGCCGTAGTGTTTTTTGAACACTTTGCCAAAGTGCGTTTCGGATTGGTAGCCTGATTCCAGCGCAACGGCGAGGATGGTGCTTTGGCTGTTGCGCAGGAGCATGGCGGCTTTTTGCAGGCGCATATTGTTAACAAAAGCATGCGGGCTGGTTTGCATTTGGCTGCGAAACAGGCGCATAAGCTGGGCGCGGGAGAGTTTGGCGAGCTCGGCGAGTTCTTCTACGCGCCAGTCGCGCTCGGGCTCTTGGGTTACGGCTTGGACAACACTGCGCAGGCGGCGATCGCGCCAGCCGTTAAGCACGCCTGTTAAGGGGGCTTGATGCTCGTTTTGGCTTAAATAGGTGCGCAGGATGTGAACGAGTAATACGGTGGACAGGGCGTTGATGGCGGCGGTTGTGCTGTGTTCGTTTTGGCTGATTTCGTATTGCAAAAGGCTAACGATGGCTTGGGTAGTGCTGTATGGGGTGTTGAGAATGATGATTTCAGGCAGCCCTTGCAGCAGGCTGTTGTGGGTTTCGTAGGCGAAATGGGCGCAGTATAGATTGAGCTGGGCGGCGTTGGCGCTGGCGCTGGTTTGTTTGTGGGTGATGGCGCCTTGCTGGCTGATGCTGGGGGCGTGTTGCGTGTTGTTGCAGCCGATTTGGCTGCTGAGCGTGTGGGCGGCGTTGCGCGGGAAAAAGATGATGTCGCCTGCTTGCAATTGGCGGGCTTGGGCTTCGTTGTCTAGTTTTAGATAGCCTGTGCCGTGGGTTACGATGTGCACAACGCCTTGGGTGCGGTTGTGGTTGTGGCGCACATACCAATCGCCGTTGAAGCTGCATTGCACATCAATGCTGCCAGTGATTTGGGCTAGGGTGATAAGGTTGTCTAAGATGGTCATGGGGTGTGGGGCGAATGTTGATGGGGCGATTTTAGGCAGCCTGAAAATGTTGTGCAATGCTTTGGCGCGGCGATGCGCGATTTGGTGGAGAGATTGCGATTTTTGGCTGGGAATGGGCGGCGCCTGCTGTTATGTCATCAACCAGCCGAGTATCCCCGATGTTGCCACGGCAACGATAACGGTTGGCAGCATGGCAAAGCGCGCTGCCATGAATAGGGTTACGGCAAGGGCGATGAGTTCGTGCGGTTTGTTGGAAATAAAATGCGGCGCGATAACGGATAACAATACGCAGGCGGGCGCGGCTTCTAGCGTGCGTGCCATGCGCGGCGAGAGTGTTCTGTTTTTTAACAAGAAAAAGCCGAGTAAGCGGGTGGAATAAGTTACGCAGAGCATGCCGATGATGGTGAAAAACGAAGCCCAGCTAATCATTTGGCGTCTCCATTGGCGAAGTAGGCAAAGAGCAGCCCTGCTAGCGTGCCTGCGGGGACATACCAGCCGCCATTGGGCGCAATGGCGTACACAATAATGGCAACGACAAGGCTGATGAGCCAAGGTTTGGCAGCCTGAAAACCGCGCCACATGCCGCGCACGAGCACCAAAAACACGGCGGGAAACGCCATGCCGAAGCCGAAGCGGGAAACGTCGCCGAGCAAAGGCCCGATTGACGAGCCAAGCAAACCGCAGACCACCCACATCACATACAGCACAACGGCCGTGCCCATGTAATAAGGATAGCTAAACGGCGGCAAGCCTGCTTGCTGGCGGTGTTTGGCATCGGCGATGCTCATTGCCCAGCTTTCGTCTGTCATCACAAACAAGGCGGGCAGCAGCTTTTTGAGCGGCAAATCGCGCAGATACGGCACAAGGGCGGCGCCCATTAGGATGTGGCGGCTGTTAATCATGGCAGTCATGGTGATGATGAGCAGCACGGGCAGCGGCGATGTCCACAAGCCCACGGCGGCAAATTCGGAGCCGCCGGCAAAGTTCAGCCCCATCATCAGGGTGGTCTCCAATACGCTCATGCCTTTTTGCCCGGCTTGCGCGCCGAGAATCAAGCCGAAAGGAACAATGCCTATCATGATGGGGATGCAGTCTTTTGCGCCGCGTTTAAATTCTTGTTGGGTTTCTGATTTCATGGTGTGGATTGGGGGGTGGTTAAAGATGGGCAGCCTGAAATGGGGGGCATGGGGGAATGGTTTTCAGGCTGCCTTTGAGTTGGGCGGGATATGAACGGATGGATGGCGGTACACAAGATGGTGGGTGGTTTGCTGTGCGATGTTTACGTTTTCAGGCTGCCTTGACAAAACGCATTGAGGCAGCCTGAAAACGGTTTGCACCCTTATCGGCACACAAAACTTTCCGCTTGGTTGACATCGCCGTGGGTGTAGGTTGCCACTTTGGGATAGGCGCACAGCGGTTGCGATTTGGCGGGGAAGGCTTTGCCTGTTGCCCGCATGGATTCGGGGCTTTGCCGCTGTCGTGCCATTGTTCCAGCGCGGTGAGCGGGTCAAAGTTGTCCAATGCGCTGCCGCCGCCGCAATGGGTCATGCCGGGGACGTTAAACAGGCGCACGGTGTCGCGGGCGTTTCGGGTGTCCGCCAAAAGCTGTTTGTACCAATCGCGCAAGTCCACAGCGGAGAACACGGGGTCGGATACGCCTTCAAAAACAATCATTTTGCCGCCGCGTGCTTGGAAGGTGGAAAGGTCGGTGCTGGTGGCATCGTTTAACGCGCCGATTTGGTTGGTTTTGGCGACATCGCGGTCAAAATTGAAATCAAACGTGCTGAGCTGCGGTTGATAGAGGGTCATAAAATAGCTGGGCAAGCTGGCTGCGCCCAGTGTGATGTTGCGGGCGTTGGTTTGCGAGTCGCCCAGTTTCCACGCGCGCCAGTCTGCTTGGTTGATGCCCGCATCGTAAAACCAGCCGCTGTAAATGGGCTCGCCTTTGCTGTTTTTTGCGCCATCAAAAATGGCATGCAGCAGTTTCACTTTATCTTTGCCGATTTGGTTTTGCACCATTTCGGGTTTGAAATCGCAGCTTTCCCATGCGTTGATGATGCCGTCTTTTAAGCCGTCATTTTTGTCGCAGCGGTTTAACACGCCTTGTGCGACAGCATCCAAGTCTTTTTGCGTCAAGGCGTTGGCAAAGATGCATTCGCCTTGGGCGTTTTTGGGCGCGGCAGCCTGAAAATGCTGGTTGTCCCACGATTGGGCGATGGCGCCACGGGATAAACGGAAGCCCGGATTGCCCGCAACTACGCCATCAAACTCGGTGGGATAGCGCATGGCGGCGAGCATGGCTTCGCGCCCGCCGTTGGAGCAACCCATAAAATAGCTGTGTTTGGGCTCGGCGCGGTAGGCTTGACGGATAAGCAACTTGGCGGCTTGGGTTACTTTGCCTGTGGATTGGTAGGCAAGATTGAGCCGCGCTTGCTGGTCTGCGCCAAACGATGCGTCGCCCGCGCCTTGATGCCCGCCATCCATGCTGACCACGGCGTAGCCGCGTTTGAGCGCGGGCGTGGCGGTTGAGCCTGCCACGGGCGTTGCGCCAACGGCGGGGGCGATGAAGCCATCCATGCTGCCACCACCTTGAAACAGAAATTTGCCGTTCCAGTTTTCAGGCAGCCGCATTTGGTAGCCAATGTAATACGGCTTGCCGTCTGCGCCTGTGCGCTTTTCCAACTCGCCCGACACCACGCAATGCGCGCCAAATTCCACATCAGCGGCGGCGCGGGATGCGCCTGTGAACGCGGCTTGGTCGTCGCTGGGCAGCTTGCCTGCGTTCACCCATTGCGCGGAAACCACGCTATCGGCTGGGCGTATTGCTGGGCATTAAAAGCAGCAGCCTGAACGCTGCTGGTGGCAAACGCGGCGGCGAGGGCGAAACAGAGTTTTTTGCGGGATAACATGGGAATACTCCTTTGGGCGGCAATGATGGGTTGCGATAAAATGAAAGCGGCGATTGTATCATTTTGCGGGCGGCGGGAGTTTCAGGCTGCCTAATCGGCTTGGTTATGAAAGGCAAAATATGAAAACATTTGGCGCGGCATTCTTGTATGTATTTGCGCAGGGCTTGATTGCGCTGCTGTGGCATTTTATCCGCGTGTTGGATGAAAAATTTGAGGCGATTGAAGCCAAGCATGAGCGCGTGCAGGGCGAATTGAACAAGGTGAAGCTGGATTACGCCACCAAGGCGGAAGCTACGGCAAGCAGCAGCAATGTGATGAAATCGTTGGAGCGCTTGGAAGCTAAACTAGACAAATTGAACGACAAATTAGACCAAAAGGCAGACAAAGCATGACGCTGGAAAAAGACCCGATTTTAGCCGCGCTGGCGCGGATTGAAGCCAAGCAAGATTTGGCATTGGAACAGCAAAACCGCATGGAGCGCGAGATGGACGAGATTAGGCAAGACACGCGGCGCGTGGCGGCGATTACGGGCGGCGCGGCGGGCGGCTTGGTGTCCACGGGAATTTTGTTGATTAAAGCGAAATTTGGGCTGTGATATGGCGCATCCGCAAGAAAAACGCGACGAGGTGCGCCGCCGCTATGTGTTTGAAAACTGCCCGCTGGAAATGGCGGCGGCTTTTGCCCAAGTGCCGGTTGCCACGGCACGCAGTTGGAAATATGCCGCCAAGGAAGCGGGCGACGATTGGGACAAGGTGCGCGCCGCGCATTTTATGGCGGGCGGCGGCTTGGAAGATGTGAACCGCCTGATTATGGCGGGCTTTTTGGTGCAATACCAAGCCACGTTTGAGCAGCTCAACGGTGGCGGTGCGGATATTGACCCGATTGCGCGGGTGCAGGCTTTGGGCAGCCTTGCCGATGCGTATAACAAGATGGTGGCGGCGAACAAAAAAATCCTGCCCGAAACCAGCGAGCTGGCCACGGCAATGCGCGTGCTCAACCTATTGGCAGAGTTTACCGCGCAAAAATACCCCAACCACCTTGCTGCCATTGGCGAGCTATTGGAGCCTTTTGGCGCGTATATGCAGGATAAATTGGCATGAAGTTGAAAGAATTTACCCAGTCGCTCAAACAGCTGGCGGCGCAGTTGCAGCGCACGATTGAAGCCGAAGTGATGGGCTTTGCCAACGACCCTGCGGCGATTGCCGAGCGGCGGGCGCGTGTGTTTGACCCTGTGGGCGGTTTTGAATTTTTTGTGCAGACGTATTTTCCGCACTATGTGCGCAGCCCGCATAAATCGCAGCTGCATGAGTATTTGTTTTTCAGGCTGCCTGAAATCTTAAACAGCCCAAAAAACGAGCAAGACGGCATTGCTGCGCCGCGCGGCGAAGCCAAATCTACGCTGGTTACGCAGCTTTTTACGCTGTGGTGCATTGTTACCTGCCGCAAACACTATATTTTGCTGGTGATGGACAGCATAGACCAAGCCTATCCGATGCTGGAAGCGATTAAGGCGGAGCTGGAATTTAACCCGCGCTTGGCGATGGATTTTGCCGATGTGTGCGGGCAGGGGCGCGTGTGGCAGGCGGGGACGGGGGGTACTGCCAATGATATTAAGGTGCAGGTGGCTGGCAGTGGTAAAAAGCTGCGCGGCTTGCGCCATGGCGCGTTTCGCCCCGATTTGGTGGTACTGGATGATATTGAGAACGATGAGCAGGTGCGCAACCCTGCCCAGCGCGACAAGCTGGAAATATGGCTGAAATCGTCGGTGCTGCATTTGGGCGGAGTGGGGCAGAAATTTGATGTGGTGTATATCGGCACGATTTTGCACTACGACAGCGTGCTCAACCGCACTTTGCATAACCCGATGTGGCACAGCGTGAAATTTAAGGCGATGTTGGCGTTTCCCGAGCGCATGGATTTGTGGGACGAATGGGAAGCCATTTTGCGCAATAACGGCAATGCGGGCGCGGCGATGGCGCAGGCGTTTTACGAAGCCAACCGCGAAGAGATGGAGCGCGGGGCGCAAACCAGCTGGGCGGCGCGTGGCGTGTTGGATTTGATGAAAATCCGCGCCCGCGACGGGCATGAAGCGTTTGATAGCGAATTGCAAAACGACCCTGTGTCCAGCGAAAACGCGCCCTTTGCCAACGCGATGAAGTTTTGGACGGAGCTGCCGAGCGATTTGGTGTATTTCGGCGCGCTAGACCCGAGCTTGGGCAAAGCAGGCGCAAGCCGCGACCCGAGCGCGATTTTGGTGGGCGGCTATCAGCGCAGCACGGGCAAGCTGTTTGTGGTGGCGGCGCAGATTAAAAAGCGGCTGCCCGATTTGATTATTGAAGATGTGATACGGCTGCATCAGCAATACCGCTGCGCGTTGTGGTTTGTGGAGACGGTGCAGTTTCAAGAGTTTTTGAAAGACGAGCTGGTGAAACGCAGCGCGGCGCGGGGCTACCCTGTGCCTGCGCGGGCGGTGAAGCCGATTGCGGATAAGCTGCTGCGAATTGAAACCTTGCAGCCGCACATGGCAAACGGCTTGATTTGGCTGCACGACACACAAGCCACGCTGATTGAGCAGCTGCGCCATTTTCCCAAGGCGGCGCATGATGATGGACCAGATGCGCTGCAAATGCTTTGGGCGGGCGCAACCAGCAACGCTGCGCCGATTGAATGGCACAGCACGGCAGATGATGATTTTGATGATAGGGAATGGAAAAGTAAATGGGCGCGTTAAGGCAGCCTGAAAAAGCATTTACCCTTGGTGTTTAACCCCCCTTTTAAACACGGCATAAAACATGGCAAAAAAAGCGAAATTTAACCCCAAAACCCCCGCGCAAAAGCCCACCCCAGAAGCTCAGCGGCAAACGCAAGAGGCGCGGATTACCGCCAACGGGCGGGTGATTGCGGAGCATCCTTCCACCTTTATCACGCCTGCCAAACTGCGCGCGCTGTTTGAGGATGCCGAGGGCAACGACATTCAGGCGCAGCATGAGCTGTTTGCCGATATGGAAGAGCGCGACAGTGCGATTGCCGCTGCGCTTGCCACGCGCAAGATGGCAGTGCTGGGGCTGGACTGGCGTGTTACCGAGCCTCGCGGGGCGAACCCTGCCGAGCAGCAGCTTGCCGAGGCGGCGCAAAGCTATTTTGACAACCTTGCCCATTTGGATGATTTGCTGATGGATTTGATGGATGCGGTGGGGCATGGCTTTGCCGCGCTGGAAATTGCATGGCAGCTGCAAGGCAGCCTGAATTGTCCCGCGCGGTTTACTCCCACCCCGCAAAGCTGGTTTCGCTGGGACGACCACGACAACTTGCTGCTCAAAACCCCCGACCATCCAACAGGCGAGCCGTTGTGGGCGATGGGCTGGGTGGTGCATCGGCATAAAAACCGCAGCGTGCAGGCGGCGCGGGGCGGGCTGTTTCGCACGCTGGCTTGGTTGTATATGTTTAAGCACTATTCGGCGCACGATTTTGCCGAGTTTTTGGAGCTTTACGGCATGCCGATTCGCATCGGCAAATATGGCGCGGGCGCGACCGAAAAGGAAAAACAAACCCTGCTGCGCGCCGTTGCCGAAATCGGGCACAACGCGGCGGGCATTATGCCCGAGGGCATGATGATTGAGCTGCACCAAGCGGCATCGGGCACAACGGCGGGCAATAACCCGTTTATGACCATGATTGAATGGTGCGAAAAATCCGCCACGCGGCTGATTTTGGGGCAAACCCTAACCAGCGGGGCGGACGGGCGCGCCAGTACCAACGCGCTGGGGCAGATTCACAACGAAGTGCGCCATGATTTGCTGGTGGCCGATGCGCGGCGTTTGGCGCAAACGATTAACCGGCAGATTTTAGAACCCTTTTTGCGGGTGAATTTTGCCATCGACGAAGATACCCGCCTGCCGCAGTTTGAATTTGACACGCGCGAAGCGGCGGATTTGGCGGCGATTGCCGAGGCGTTGCCGAAATTGGTGGATGTGGGCGTGCAAATCCCCGAGCGCTGGGCGCGGGACAAGCTGGCGATTCCTGATGCACTGGACGGCGAGATGCTGCTGGGGCGGGCATCAGATGACAAAAAAGGCGCGAAAGACGCGCCAAAGCAGCCTGAAAACAACAAACCGCCTGCTGCATTGAACTACCGCCATGTTGCCCTGAATGCGCAAGGGCAAGTTGCCCCTACTTGGGATGTGGCGTTTGAAAACGGCGTGGAAGATTATTTGCGCGAGGCGAAGTTTGCTGCCCAGCTTGAGCCGATGTTGCAAGATTTGGGGCGCGCACTGGCAGAGGGCGAGGATTATGAGGAAGTGGAAACCCGCTTAATCGCTGCCTATCCCACGCTGGACACACGCCGCTTGCAGGAGGCTTTAACGCGGGTGCTGTTTGTGGCGGATTTGTGGGGGCGCGCGCAGCCGTAATCTTTTACTCCTAGGCAGCCTGAAACCCTTTTTTGAATGAAACACAACCATGCAACCCAATCTTTCCCTAGCCCTAAACCTGCCGCCCGAGGGCGCATTGCGCTATTTTGATAGCCTAAACCTGCCCTTACCCGCCAACGCCAGCGAAGCCGTTGCCCAAGCGGCGACCAAGGCGCGCAGCATTGCGGGGATTTATCAACAAGAGATTGTGGGCGATTTATTGAACAGCTTGCGCCAAAGCGCGGCGGAGGGCACACCCTTTGCCACATGGCGCAAAAATGCTATGGTGATGCTGCGCGAGCGCGGGCTGGCTTTGGATAAAGCAGGCGATATGGTGCAGCAAAGCACGGGCGAAGTGGTGGGCACAGGCTTAACGCGCCATCGTTTGCAAACCATTTTCCAAACCCAAATGACCAATGCCCGCATGGCGAGCCTTTGGCAAAAGCTGCAAGAGAACAAAGATGCCCGACCTTATTTGCAATACAGCGCCATTAACGATGCGCGCACGCGCCCCGCGCATCGGGCGTTGGATAATGTGGTGTATCCGATTGACGACCCATTTTGGGATTATTTTTATCCGCCTAATGGCTTTCGCTGTCGCTGCCATGTGATTGCGTTAGCACCGCGCGATGTGGCGCGTGCAGGACTGACGGTGTCGCACAGCAGCCCCGAGCAGTTTAGCGAGATGGTGATAACCAACCGCAAGGGGCAAAGCCACACGCGCACCCGCATCACGCTTGCCGATGGCAGAAGTTTCACGCCCGATAAAGGCTTTGATAACAATGTAGGCAAAAATCATTTGGCGCAGCTGGGACAGTTGCAGATGGAGCGAGCGGTGGATTTGCCGCCGCGGCTGGCAAGCATGGCGGTGGGGGAGGCGTTGAAAGACCCTGCTTTTTCCCAAGCCATTGCACAGCAGTTTCGTGAACGATTTGATTATTTGCAAAACCACTTTGGCAGTAATCAAATGCTGCATATTGGCGTGTTATCGCCATCCGTTTTGGATGCGTTAGATAAGCGTGGTTTAATGCCACAATCTGCAGTGATTAGCATGGGCGATGCGGATATAACCCACGCAATGCGCGAAGGGAAAATTGCGCGTGGGCAAGCCTTGCCCGATGATGTATTACGCGAAATCCCTACCCTGCTACAAAATCCTGATGCGGTGTATTTGCAAACGAATAAAAATAAGCCTGTTTTGTGGTTTGTATATGAAACTGAAAAAGGGAAATTGGTGCTGCTTTTGGATAGAGCGGATAAGAAAAGCCAACGGAAAATGAATATAGTGATAACTGGTGGCAAGATTTTTAGCTGGAATGCGTCTTTAAAACAACACGAGCTAATTTGGGGGAAAGCATTGGAAGATTGAAAGCAAGGGGCGTTGGGACTCGAACCCACATAATACTAACGCCAGCTGCGCCGTAACCGTTACCATTTGGAAACTACCCCTTGCTGTTGGCATTTTAACCCCATTTAAACCCATGAAACAAGATGATTGAAATCCAAATAGACAACCTTTTTGTGGTGCAAAACCAAATAGAACGATTGTCGCGCGGCGTAAGCGACAACCGCTATTTGCTGATGCGGCGGCTGGCGGGCACGATGCGCTATGCGGTGGCGCAGAATTTTAAACAGGGCGGTCGCCCTGAATGGTTGGCGTTGAAGTATCGCAGCGGCATTCCGCTGAACGACACGGGCGCACTGCGGCAAAGCATAGATGAGTTATCAGACAACGACACCGCGCTGGTGGGCACCAATATGGTTTACGCTGCTATCCACCAATTTGGCGGCTGGGCGGGGCGTAATCGCAAAGTCTATATCCCTGCGCGTCCGTTTTTGCAATTAACCAACGAGGACAAGCAGGATTTGATGGATGATGTGCAGGATTATTTTGCACAGTTAGTGCGATGATGCCCAATAATGCCAAAAACGCGCGTTTGCCGCGTTTTTTTGCGCTTGGGTTATCTATCCCATCCTTGCACCTTTATCGCAATCTGTGCGCGTTTTAAACGCCTTTTAAACACTATTGCTGCGCCGTTATTCCAAGGCAGCCTGAAAAATAGCTTTCAGGCTGCCTTTTTTGCGCGGCGCAATCAGGCAAAACGGGGGCGCAGCCGTGCCACTCTTTGTCTTGTTTTGATGCGCGCATAATGCCGCCATCCCATAAAGGACAACCCATGAAACGCAAAAATCAGCATTTGGCGTTAGCCGCTTGCAGCTTTGAGGTGTTGGGGCAAATGGGCAAGCGCATCCAGCTTTTGCCTTATGGCGAGTTTCGCGCGATTGACGGACGACCGACCGATGCGCCCGCTTGGTTTTTAACCGAGGAGAATGGGCACGATGTGGCGGCATTAGCCAATCAAGCGCACACGCAGTTGGTGGTGGATTATGAACACCAAACCTACTCGCTTCGGCTTCGACGCATCAAATTAAAAGCGACGCGCGAAGCAAG
>ERZ772924.928-NODE-928-length-14033-cov-31.038418_pt1 | contig 14033 bp, 12 predicted proteins | sample MGYA00512116_ERZ772924 | MGnify/ENA primary metagenome ERZ772924 (study PRJEB29015, sample SAMEA2737920) | human oral metagenome | biome: human oral; feature: human-associated habitat; material: dental | place: China | collected 2134 ...
GCAGTCGCGCGCGGCGCTCTGGGAACGAGTGCGCCAGATCGCCGACGAGGGCGGTACGGTCCTGCTGACGACCAACTACATGGAGGAGGCCCAGGCGCTGGCCGACCAGCTGGCCGTCCTCGACCACGGGGAACTCGTCGTGACGGGGACTCCCGAGGAACTGCGCGGGGCGCTCGGCCAGACGTTCATCGACGTCCGCTCCTCCCATACCCCGAGCGAAACCGGTCTGCGAGCCGTGCCGGGGGTCCGCGAAGTCACTTGGCGCGACGGGATCGCGTCGATCGCCGCGGACGGCGGTCCGGCGACCGTCCGTGGAATCCTGGACTGGTTCGCCGACCACGACGCAGACGCCGTGCTCGCCGGAGTGCGCCGCCCCGACCTCAACGACGTCTTCCTGGCCCTGACCGGGACGGCGCTGCGCGACGGGGGCCGAGCATGAAGGGCGCGAGCGCGGCCGTCGCGATCGCGGTCAAGGACTGGACGAGGTTCGCCCGCCAGCCGTTCCTCATGGTCATCAGCGTCGTCATCCCCCTGGTCTTCATCTTCTTCTACTCACTGATCATCCCCGTGTCCAACAACAACCCGATCATGGTCGCCGACCTCGACGGCGGTCCGGTCTCCTCGCGCCTGATCGAGACCATGCGGACCATCCACTCCGAGGAGGGGCCCTACTACGACGTGCGCACCACCGATGCGACCGCTGCGCTGGAGGCGTTCGACGACGGCGACGCCCTGGCGGTCATCGTCATCCCGGAGGGCTTCTCCGACGCCGCCGAGGCCGGGAGCGCGCAGGTGGAGCTGCGGCTGAACAACATCAACTCCGACTACTCCAAGAACCTGCGCCTGCGGCTGGACGATGCGGTCCGCCAGCTCGATGACGGCCTGGCCCAGCCCGTGGCGAGCGTGGAGGAGACTGGCTGGCTGCCGACGGACCCCACCATGCTCGGCTACATCTCCACTAGCCTGCTTCTGTTCGGCTGTCTGTACGCCGCCATGGTGGGCGCTGGCCTCCAGGTGGCCTGCGAGTGGAATGACAGGACGGTCAAGAACCTGCTGCTGGCCCCGCTGGGACGCGGCGCGCTCGTGGCCGGCAAGGTGCTCGCCGGCCTGGGTCAGTCCCTGGCCTCTGTGGCACTCGTCCTGCTCGTGCTCGTCGTCGGCTTCGGCTTTCACCCCACCGGGAACCTGCTGGCCATGACCGGCATCGTGACGGCGGCGCTTCTCATGGGCTCGGGGATCGGCACCGTCGTCGGCGTCGTGTCGAAGAAGACGCTCGCGACGGCGTCGGGTCTGATCGCCCTGGCCGTCATGTTCTTCCTCGTCTCCGGCAACGAGGAGTCCATGCGCGGCCTGGCCTGGGGTGAGCCGATCACGACGCTGTGGCACCTCTCGCGGGCGCTGCCCACCACGTACGCCTTCATGAGCGCGCGCAGCATTTTCTTGACCGGCGACACATCGGACCTGGCCGGGAACCTGGTCGTCGTGCTGGCCTCCACCGCGGTGATCCTCGCCCTCGCCGGATGGCTGCTGCGTCGAGCCTACAGCCACCTGACCGGAGGACAGTGATGACAGTGATGACAGTGATGACAGCGCAGACGGCGCAGGGACCGCGGACGACGATGGGCCGGCACCTCGACCGTGTCGGGGCGGTCGCCCGCAAGGACCTGCACCAGTGGGCCCGAGACCGGCAGGCCCTGGCCGGGCCTGCGCTCATCCCCCTGGTGCTCATGTTCCTGTGCGGCGTCCTGTTCGGGTTCGGCGGGGACGATTGGAACATCGGCCTGGTCAATCGGGGCACCGGCCCGCACGCGGCCGCCCTCGAGCAGGAGATCCGCGACCTGCGCAGCAACATCTCCCCGTACTTCCATGTCGTGACCACCGACCCCGACGAGGCCGACCGCCTGGTCGCCGAGGGCCGCCTGCACCTGGTGGTCACCATCCCCGAGGAGTTCGACGCCCAGGTGGACGCCGGGCGGACCCCCGTACTCAGGACGAGGGTCTACAACATCAACACTGACATGATGAAGAACGCCCGCCTGCGCCTGACCCGGGCCGTCCAGGACTACGCCGCGGGGCATGTCCCCGACGCGGCGCCGGTCACCGTGACCCAGACGACCACACGCACCGACGACGTGCGGCGGAGGATCTTCATCGCCCACAGCGCCGTCGTCCTGGCGGTCATGGTCGGCTCCGCGCTCAACGCCGCGATCATGGTCGCTCGCGAGTGGGAGCACCGGACCGTCAAGGAGGTTCGGCTCGCGCCGCGGCCCCTGGCCGATCTCACTGCCGGTACCCTGACCGCCTCGGTCCTCGCCGGCTGCATCAACACCCTGGTCACGCTCGCCGTGGCGGTCCTCCTCTTCGGGGTGCGCCTGCCGGTGGGGCGGCTGCCCGTCTTGCTGGCGGTCGCCGCCCTGACGAGCGTGGCCTGCTCCGGGGTGGGGGTGGCCATCGGGGCGTGGCTGCGCGACTACCGCACCGTCCAGCCGCTGCTCATGATCACTTTTGCCGGTTCCTTCTTCGCTTCGGGCGGGTTCTCCTCTGTCGCCACTCTGCCGCGGAACGTTCAGGTCTTCGACCGGTTCTGGCCGCCGTCCTACATCTTTGAGACCATGCAAGCGCAGGCATGGATGGTGGAGCCGCCCTCGGTCGTGCCCGTGCTGGCCGGATGCCTTGTCGCCGCCGCCTGCGGAGTGGGGCTGGGCGCCTGGGCGCTGGGCAGGAGGCTGTAGAAAGCCGACGGCGGGAGGGGCCGTCCTCAGGCGAAGACGACGGTGCGGCGGCCGTTGAGCAGGACGCGGTGCTCGGCGTGCCACTTGACGGCCTGGGCGAGGACTCGGCGCTCGACGTCCTGCCCCTTGCGCTGCAGGGCGAGGGCCGAGTCGGCGTGCGAGGCCCGGGTGACGTCCTGCTCGATGATCGGGCCCTCGTCCAGATCGGCCGTGACGTAGTGGGCGGTGGCGCCGATGAGCTTGACGCCGCGGTCGTGCGCCTGGTGGTAGGGCTTGGCGCCCTTGAAGCTGGGCAGGAAGGAGTGGTGGATATTGATGACGCCGCCGTGGAGGCGCTCGCACAGGGCGGGGGAGAGGATCTGCATGTAGCGAGCCAGAACCACGAGCTCCACGCCCAGGGAGTCGACCAGGCCGAGCAGCTCGGCCTCGGCCGCCTCCTTGGTGTCCTTGGCGACCGGGATGTGGTGGAAGGGGACGCCGTAGAACTCGGCGACGGACCGCAGGACTTCATGATTGCCGACGACGCCGACGACGTCGATGGGCAGGCCCTGGCTGGTGGCGCGGAAGAGGAGGTCGGACAGGCAGTGCGCCTCCTTGGACACCATGAGGAGGGTGCGCACGGGGCGGTCGACGGCGTCGAGGGACCAGCGCATGTCGTAGGTTCCGGCGAGTTCGGCCAGATCGGCCTCCAGTTCGGAGCGGGGCACGCGGGTCAGGACCGTGACGCGCATGAAGAACAGGCCCGTCTCGGGATCGCCGAACTGCTGGGACTCGGTGATATTGCCCCCGCGGCGGGCCAGCGCCCCCGAGACGGCGTGGACGATGCCGGGCCGGTCCGGACAGGACAGCGTGAGAACGAGGTGCTGCGCGTCGGAGGGGGGGGCCGTGGCGGCCGGGGCGGCGGGCGTGGTCATGACAGGAGGATAGCGGCGGCCGGTCGCAGTGGAGCCGCACGGGGGAGCAGTCGCACGACGGGCGAGGAGCAGGGCGATCTGTGTCGATCCGTGTCACTCCTCCGGCGGGTCGGCCGGCGCCACTGCCGGTCACTCCCGTGTCACCCCTCGGGCGGGTACTCGATCCGGCAGGTGCGTCCCCTCATCCGGAGAATCATGGCGACGTGCCCCATTGCGGCCCGGTGCCAGGATGCGGGCACCGAGCACCCCGCTTGGCGGGCCGCATCATCGTTCGGATAGACGACGAGAATGATCTCCCCGTTGTTCGACGCGTCTTCCGACTCGTTCAGGATGGTGCCGGCCGTCTCCTCGATCCACTCGATCCGCTGATCGATGACGGCCCACGCGGTGTCCGGGGCCGTGGTCTTGTAATCCCACGCCCGCTGCGAGCGGGGGTTGACGTCGAGCGTGTCGGCGAGGACAGGCCCGGAGATCCCGAGGACTTCTCGCATGGTTCGGAACTCGGCCGGTGACCGAGAATCTTTATTGATTCGGGGCATGGTGCCTCCTCTTTCTTCGCACTTAACTTATAGGTGGTATCCCCGCTCGCGCGGGGTTTACGCGGCCGTCTTGCGGGCCCTGAGCTGGGCGGTGGGATCATCCCCGCTCGCGCGGGGTTTACGAGGCGGTCGACAGCTGCTCCGGCCCCCGAGACGGATCATCCCCGCTCGCGCGGGGTTTACACCGGATGGCCGTACATCCACTGCACGACGGGATGGATCATCCCCGCTCGCGCGGGGTTTACCGCGAGGGGATCCGCGTGGACCAGGCGAACACCGGATCATCCCCGCTCGCGCGGGGTTTACCGCCGCAGGGCCACCGTCGGGTCGGCGCAGCCGGGATCATCCGCGCTCGCGCGGGGTTTACGCATGGAACGTCATCGTGGCCGGCGCGCAGATAGGATCATCCCCGCTCGCGCGGGGTTTACCGCTTCCTCTGTTCGTCACCCCGCCCCTGGAACGGATCATCCCCGCTCGCGCGGGGTTTACAACAGCCGGGACGGTCATTGCGCGGGGGTTCGAGGATCATCCCCGCTCGCGCGGGGTTTACCTGGGCAGGAAGCCGTACGACGGGCGGAACCCCGGATCATCCCCGCTCGCGCGGGGTTTACATTCAACCCAGAACCGACCCAAGGCGGGACGATGGATCATCCCCGCTCGCGCGGGGTTTACACCTCCCCAACCCTGTCTCTTTCGTCACACTCAGGATCATCCCCGCTCGCGCGGGGTTTACTGACCGTGTGGTCGGGGTCGCCGATCAGCCCGAGGATCATCCCCGCTCGCGCGGGGTTTACGTGCCCCCGTCGTCGAAAGCATCTGATTTCGCCGGATCATCCCCGCTCGCGCGGGGTTTACAACACCACTGCCCTGACCTTCACCGTACCCGAGGGATCATCCCCGCTCGCGCGGGGTTTACCTCGTCCAGGACCGGGACGACGCCGCCGGCTTCGGATCATCCCCGCTCGCGCGGGGTTTACGGCCACCCACGCCGCCGCCCCACGGGGCGCGGGGGATCATCCCCGCTCGCGCGGGGTTTACGGCACGGCCGCGCGGGCCTGGTCGTAGAGGGTCGGATCATCCCCGCTCGCGCGGGGTTTACTAACAGCCGTCATAGCCCACGGGAACGGCGTCAGGATCATCCCCGCTCGCGCGGGGTTTACGCCGGTGAATTCTACCCGTGCGCCCCCGACGTCGGATCATCCCCGCTCGCTCGGGGTTTACACGGCGATGCCCTCGATGGGGCGGCCCCGGTAGGGATCATCCCCGCTCGCGCGGGGTTTACTTTCTGATGCCCTATTCCTGGCGTCCGCGCTCGGGATCATCCCCGCTCGCGCGGGGTTTACGGCGAGGACACCGGCATCAAGGCGGCGCGCACGGGATCATCCCCGCTCGCGCGGGGTTTACCGGAATCACGGACGAGCGCGTGCTCACGAACGTGGATCATCCCCGCTCGCGCGGGGTTTACCCTGGGCGAGGTCGGCGTGCTGGTAGCCCATCGGGATCATCCCCGCTCGCGCGGGGTTTACGGTCAGATCCGGCCCAGGGCGGTGCGGATGGCCGGATCATCCCCGCTCGCGCGGGGTTTACCGGAGGACGGGCTTCGTCGGGAGCTGCTCGACGGGATCATCCCCGCTCGCGCGGGGTTTACCGGATCGCGCGCGACTTCGCCGACCGGATGGGCGGATCATCCCCGCTCGCGCGGGGTTTACCCGCCGCCCACAGGGTGGCTGACGAGGCCGTGAGGATCATCCCCGCTCGCGCGGGGTTTACCCGCTGCTCGCCAGGCGGGTGGGGGCGCGGATCGGATCATCCCCGCTCGCGCGGGGTTTACGTTGACGGCGACTACGTCACCATTCCGCCGTCGGGATCATCCCCGCTCGCGCGGGGTTTACACGTTCGACCCGTCTCAGTACTCCTTCGTCACCGGATCATCCCCGCTCGCGCGGGGTTTACTCCAGGTCCCCACCGACAAGGGCGTCTTCGGCGGGATCATCCCCGCTCGCGCGGGGTTTACGCGTGGAGCGCGTCGCGCAGCCTGCGGTGGTGAGGATCATCCCCGCTCGCGCGGGGTTTACGCGTACGCCTCAGGGGCCAGATGCCCGTAGGTGGGATCATCCCCGCTCGCGCGGGGTTTACCCCCCTTGACCTACCCTCACGCCAGGAGTATCTGGATCATCCCCGCTCGCGCGGGGTTTACGCGCTGATGTTGCCGGGATCCTGGTCGCCGCACTGGATCATCCCCGCTCGCGCGGGGTTTACGACGCCGTCGTCTCGACGACGATCCGCACACCGGGATCATCCCCGCTCGCGCGGGGTTTACGGAGCAGTGCGTCGACGCGGTCGACGCGATCCGGGATCATCCCCGCTCGCGCGGGGTTTACACCCCCGCTTCGACCGTCCCGGCTATTGTGGGCGGATCATCCCCGCTCGCGCGGGGTTTACGACGGCGTCGACGGACCGGCCACGATCAGGTCCGGATCATCCCCGCTCGCGCGGGGTTTACAGCCATCGGGTGACGGCGGAGCGGGTGATGAGGGGATCATCCCCGCTCGCGCGGGGTTTACAAAGACGACGCCCGGCGAACGCGCTCGCCGGCGGGATCATCCCCGCTCGCGCGGGGTTTACGCGTGTGGCGGGTGCCCGCCTCAAGGGGCGGCCGGATCATCCCCGCTCGCGCGGGGTTTACCGAGCACGGCCGGCTCGGCCGCGCCGGGGATAGGGATCATCCCCGCTCGCGCGGGGTTTACCGTCCCGGCCTCTCACGGGGCCCCGCCGCCGCGGGATCATCCCCGCTCGCGCGGGGTTTACGTGGCAAGAACTTCGTGATGCGCGTCCCCCGGCGGATCATCCCCGCTCGCGCGGGGTTTACACGATGACGAAGTCCGGGTCGACGGCCGCCATGGGATCATCCCCGCTCGCGCGGGGTTTACATAGCGCCGCCGCCGTCGGGGCTGAAGAAATGGGGATCATCCCCGCTCGCGCGGGGTTTACAATGAGGACGCGCTCACGCAGACGATCGCGGGCGGATCATCCCCGCTCGCGCGGGGTTTACGTTCATTACCGGCCCGGGGCACGGGGCCCGGAAGGATCATCCCCGCTCGCGCGGGGTTTACGGCTCGCCGTGTTCCCGATGAGTCGGGAGAACCGGATCATCCCCGCTCGCGCGGGGTTTACCCCTCCTCCCCGGCTGCCCCACGAGGGCGCCGCGGATCATCCCCGCTCGCGCGGGGTTTACTGGTCGGTCTCCTGTCCCGTGAGGAGGAGCCCGGATCATCCCCGCTCGCGCGGGGTTTACTCGGCGACCGCCCCGAGCACGCCGAGCAGGAGGGGATCATCCCCGCTCGCGCGGGGTTTACTCGTCGCCGCCTTCGAGATGGGGGGGCAGTACGGATCATCCCCGCTCGCGCGGGGTTTACCGCCGGCCCCTGGTCCTGGGGCGCGAGCGGCCCGGATCATCCCCGCTCGCGCGGGGTTTACGTCAGGACGGCATAACGCGTTGACCACGGAGTTGGGATCATCCCCGCTCGCGCGGGGTTTACCCTACGTGGACGGAGCCGCTGGCAACCGCGGTGGGATCATCCCCGCTCGCGCGGGGTTTACAAGCCGCCCCCGCACGGCGAGTTCAGGAGCGCCGGATCATCCCCGCTCGCGCGGGGTTTACGCCGGCGACACCACCGGCGGGGAGACCCGCACCGGGATCATCCCCGCTCGCGCGGGGTTTACACGGACCGGGACCGGCAGCGCCACGTGGGGCCCGGATCATCCCCGCTCGCGCGGGGTTTACCCGCAGCCCGCGTCGCCGGTGAAAGAGCCGAGAGGATCATCCCCGCTCGCGCGGGGTTTACGCTGCCACTATCACCGGGTGGCCGTTGGCGACAGGATCATCCCCGCTCGCGCGGGGTTTACGCGCCCACGCGTGGTGCTGAGAGAGAAGAGGAAAGGATCATCCCCGCTCGCGCGGGGTTTACCGGAAACGGTTTGGTACGGTAACCTCAACACTTGGATCATCCCCGCTCGCGCGGGGTTTACGATCAGGTCCGACGGGGTGATCTGGCACGGCGGGGATCATCCCCGCTCGCGCGGGGTTTACTGACCAGAGAAGGAGGCCGCGTATGGACTTCTAGGATCATCCCCGCTCGCGCGGGGTTTACTCGTCGGCCTCGCGCTTCTTGATGTCGGCGATAGGATCATCCCCGCTCGCGCGGGGTTTACAATCTGTGCGCGATCGCCGCATACGCCGCCGCGGGATCATCCCCGCTCGTGCGGGGTTTACAGCCGAGTGTGCGCGCGCGTTTCGAAAACGGGTGGATCATCCCCGCTCGCGCGGGGTTTACTACGACGACCCGAAGGTGCTCGGCGAGTACGCCGGATCATCCCCGCTCGCGCGGGGTTTACGCCCGCGCCGCCGCCCTACGGGGCGGGGGATGTGGATCATCCCCGCTCGCGCGGGGTTTACCATCCATCCGCGGGGCGCCGGGTCCCGCCCGGCGGATCATCCCCGCTCGCGCGGGGTTTACCGCCACCCATCCCGGCCGCCCGCGCCGGGATGTGGATCATCCCCGCTCGCGCGGGGTTTACGCCATGCTCTCCGCGCTGGCGCGCCTGCGCCAGGGATCATCCCCGCTCGCGCGGGGTTTACGAGGCCCTTCTGGAAGCCCTGCATGACCCACCGTGGATCATCCCCGCTCGCGCGGGGTTTACAGCCCCATCATAGGCACGGCCCGGCATGCGATGGGATCATCCCCGCTCGCGCGGGGTTTACCAGTGGGTGGCGGGGCCTTTCCTTTGCCCCGCGGGGATCATCCCCGCTCGCGCGGGGTTTACCGGAGGACATCTGCGACTGGGAGTACGCCACCGGGATCATCCCCGCTCGCGCGGGGTTTACGCCGCCTGACCGAGGACCAGGTGGCCGGATGGGGGATCATCCCCGCTCGCGCGGGGTTTACCTGTGGCCGCCGCCGTCACCCATGGTGGCGGCGGGATCATCCCCGCTCGCGCGGGGTTTACCCGTGAGGTGATCTCCGCGGTCGTCGCGGCCGGGGATCATCCCCGCTCGCGCGGGGTTTACAGTGCTGGCGCGGCGCAGCGCCGGTGCGCGCTGGGATCATCCCCGCTCGCGCGGGGTTTACCCACCCAGACCCCGCCAGACCGGACGCTCGTGGAGGATCATCCCCGCTCGCGCGGGGTTTACGCCACTGGCCGGGCCCGCGCACCGTTGCCGTGGGGATCATCCCCGCTCGCGCGGGGTTTACTCGGAGACCGGCCTGGAGGTCGCTCTCCTCGAGGGATCATCCCCGCTCGCGCGGGGTTTACTTGGCGATGTCGACGCCGAGCAGGGGGCCCGGCGGATCATCCCCGCTCGCGCGGGGTTTACCACCCGATGAGAATCCGCACCATCAAGCCGGAGGGATCATCCCCGCTCGCGCGGGGTTTACTCGCGTTTCGTTTTGCGTTTCGCGTTTGTGTGTGGATCATCCCCGCTCGCGCGGGGTTTACCCTACGTTTACTGGCGCCAGAACCGGGGCTGACGGATCATCCCCGCTCGCGCGGGGTTTACCCGAGGACTACACCCCGCCCGCCGGACGGACCGGGATCATCCCCGCTCGCGCGGGGTTTACGACCTGTGAGCCTCGACTATCTCGTGCGCGTCGGGATCATCCCCGCTCGCGCGGGGTTTACGGGGCAGGTGGATCACCCATACGGAGACCGGCGGGATCATCCCCGCTCGCGCGGGGCTTACTCGTGCTCATCCGGGCGGGTGAGCAGAACGGCAGGATCATCCCCGCTCGCGCGGGGTTTACCCCGACGCCCTCATGGGGGTGATCGTCGACGTTGGATCATCCCCGCTCGCGCGGGGTTTACCGGCCTGCACGAACCGGCCGCCGAGGGTGGCGAGGATCATCCCCGCTCGCGCGGGGTTTACTCCCCTGTTCCAGGCGCTCCATCCTCGCGAGGCGGATCATCCCCGCTCGCGCGGGGTTTACGCTTGCGAATCCTTGGAATCCCAACGAACCCGTACTCTACCAGACCCCGGTTGCCTTCACTGCCGACCTAGGGCCCGCTCCGCCGAGTTGCGGTAGCGCCGCCGTCGTGCTGCGATGGACCACGACTCCTTCGGGGGCTTGACGGCGCCGGGGATCGTCTGAGATCCCTTGATCGGCTGGTACGGCGTCCTCATCACCAGGCAGCCCTCGATGTCCACAGGTTCGCGCTCATGCCCCAGGGACGCGACTGCGAACCGCTGCTCGGAGCGCACCGACCAGATCAGCAGCGCCCGCCCCTCCCCGAGGTTCTCACGGATCAGCTCCCACAGCTGCTCGCGCACCCGGGCGGACAGGTGACCGACGAAGACTCCGGGGGAGACCTCGAGCAGCCATCGCGTCATGGAACCGCGCAGCGAGGCCGGGGCCGCCGAGAGGATGAGCACCATCATTCGTCCGCCTCCTCCTCGGCGTAGTTCACCCCGCCGGCGACCGCGCGCCGCTGGTAGTCCCACAGGGAGATCACGTTGGCGCTCAGATCATCCGACTCCTCGACCTCGAGCAGCCGGTAGATGTCCTTGACCGTCCGCTCGATGACCTTGAGCTCGAAGATCTTGTCCCGAACGCGCCGCCGCGTCGTCCCGGCGAGATCCTCCATCCCCTCGGCGACGACGTCGAAGGCGATCGGTATCGTCGTCTCCGCCTTGTACAGGTCGGCGACGTCGTACACGAAGGACCGCTCGTGGCCGGTGTGGACGAAGCCGAGGCCCGGCGAGCACCCCAGGGAGACGATGACCCCGTGGACGACGCCGTACAGCGCGGCGTGCGCGGCCGACAGCGCCTGGTTGATCGGGTCGGAGGCCTCGAAGTCGTCGACGCGGTACTCGCGCCGGGTCCAGGCCACCCCGGTGCGTCTGGAGTTCTCCCGGTACACCTCGCGAACCCTGGCGCCCTCACGGCCCCGCAGCTGCTGCATGGTCAGCCCGTCGACGCTCTCGCCGCTGAAGCGCATGCAGTACATCTCACGCGCCACCCGCAGCCGCTTCTGCGGGGAGGAGACCCGGGCCGCCTGCTCCACCAGCAATCGGGTGGACGTCGCCAGGGACCGGCCGTGCGCGTAGTAGCGCACGCCGCGCTCGCCGACCCAGACCGCCGTCGTCCCGCACTCGCCGAGCAGGCTCATCGCCTGGTGGCTCACCGACGTCCCGGGCCCGAGGAAGACGGCGACCAGCGATGCCGCCGGAACCCGGATGGTGCCCTGGTCGTTGCGCGCCGTCAGGGCCCCGTCCTCCCGGTGCACCACGCAGTGCTCCAGGTAGAGGAAGGACATCCGGTCCTGGACACGAGGCAGCGCCGTCACGGGAACCGGCAGCATTCTGACCATGGTCAGTCCTGTCGCACCCGGGCGAGCGTCATGAGGCCGCAGCCATAGGCCTTGGATCGTCCGATCCCGGCAATGAGCGCACGGCGCAGGGACTCGGGATCGGTGATACGCAGAACCCCCTCGTAGACGGTCCGGTTGATGGTCACGCGGTCACGTCCTTCACCCTCCGACCGCCGCCGGTTGAAAACGGGGCGCTCCCGGTGCACGACCATGACGGCCCCGTCGCTGCCCTCGTCATCGACGTGGTCCACGGGCATGAGCTCGAAGCCGTGTCGTGGGGCGCGTTCGACGAGCCACTGCCGCTGCTGCTCGACGGTGACGTGCCCGTACCGCTGTCCGCGCACTCCCGGTCCCCGGGAGGCCGAGTAGGACGGGTTCGCCGCGAGACGGAAGGCCCACAGTTGTCCGGCATCCAAAGAGGCCAGGAACGGCGAGTAGTCCAGGGTCCGCGCCTGGGTGCCAGCCGCCCCCACCTCCGCAACGAGTTGGGAGCAGTCGGGCTCCAGCGGTGAGAGTATGTACAGCGCCGTCGTCGTACCTCGGTCGACTCGCCACAGGACGCGTCCGGGGCCGTCCCCGATGTTGCCCCCGGTGGCGCCCATGACGACGGCGTGCATGGCCTGGGGCGAACCCAGGTACTTGCGCGCGAGGCGGCGCTCCGGGGCCAGATCGATCTTCGTCAGGAACACTGGTTCGCCTCCTCCAGCGCGAGCATGGGATCGTGCGCGTCGAGTCGGGAAGCGCGAACCCGTGCCATGAGCCGTTCGACCTGGCGGAAGTCGTAGTCTCGGCGTCGTGGATCGAAGGAGACCGGTACGTCACGACTGCCCCGGGCCGCGCCCCGCTCCTCGGCGGGCACGACCTCCTGGTCGAGGAGCAGCTCCGCGTCGAAGACATGACTGTGCTGCTGCTTCCGGAACCATGGCGAGGCGAGCCACGGCTCGGCCCGAAGCGCATCGAGCAGTGTCGCCTCCCGAAGGCCCAAGGACACGGGATGCGTCGGCGGGCAGGAGCGCCTGCCGAGATACAGCGGGAAGGCCGGATGCTGAAGCGCCTCGTCGATTCCTTCCAGAAGGGGCCGATCGCCTTCGATACCGGCGAGGAAAACGGCATCGGCGAGGTAGTACCGGTTCGACAGGGGCATGGATTCCTTGCCGTCGAGGGTGCGTGCCGTGTGGAAGTCCCTGATGACTCGACCGGGCTGGTCCTTGCGCACCCCGAACCGCAGGGCCAGGAGGTCCTCGATCGGGTCCGTCCGGCGACGACCGACAGCGGCCGCCACCATGCCGATGATGCCGCTCCTGGTCGGCGCGAGCTCAGTCGAACGGACGGTGAAGCGCGATCTCACCCCCCAGGCCTGCAGGGGTCCTGCGATTCGCAGGAGGAGGACGGTCATCAGCCCCGCTCCTCACGGTTCATACGTGGAGCCACGGCCTGGCGGACTCGGCCGGGCAGGTCGGCGAAGGACACGCGCTCACCGAGAGAGGAGACGGCGTCGGAGTCCTTGAGGGCGACGACGAAACTGTCCAGCGGCGCGAGCCCGTAGTTCTTCTCGATCGTCTCGGCGTACTGGGCGAGCCCACTCACCGAACGGTCGGCGTAACCGGTGCCGGAGGCCTCCGGCACCGGTTCCTCGAAGGCGCCGACGAGGGAGACGGGCTGATCATCGCGGACGGAGATGACGACGGTCTCGGGCAGGGTCCGGTTGGCGAAGGTGTTCTGCTTGCCGGTGGGCATGGACAGGCAGAAGCCCTTGATGAAGACCTCCAGCGCCCGCAGCGCCGCGTCGCCGTCCCCGAGGTTCTCGACCAGCATGTCGAGGTTGACGGTGGCGTAGCGGTACATGGTGGCCGAGGAGAACTCGACCGTGCCCATCATGCCGGCGCCGGCGTCCTCCTCCTCCGAACGGGACTTGTCGTCGTCGACGGCGGTGAAGAAGTCGTACTCGTTCTCCGCCGCGTGCGTGGAGATGGCGTGGGCCACCTGGCAGGCGGCGTCGACATTGAGGTCGGGGTCTTCGGCGACCATACGGCCGAAGAGCGCGATGTCGACGGCGTGCGCCTCCTTGAAGATCTTCCTGATCGTCTTGGCGTCGAGAGCCTTGCCGTCGCGGGCCGAGGCGATGGCCAGTTCGGCCAGGCGCGCGATCTGGCTGGTGGACAGGAACAGCAGGTAGCCGGACTCCTGGGGCGCGTCCTTCTTGCCGCGCGGGGACGAGAGCTTGATCTTGGTCGCGGCGAATACCTTCTCGGCGAGCGCGGTGGCGTCGCCCGCGAGCTCGGGGGCGTCCTCGGCGATGCGCTCGGCGAGCACCTCGACGACCCGCTTGGTGCGCACGCCCACGTCCTTGGCGTCCAGGATGTCGTTGAAGTACAGGCGCGTGGCCCGCTTCCAGGACTGGCTGGAGACCCGCAGGCGGCGGACGCCGCCGTAGACGGCGGACTTGGGCGAGCCCGAGTCGTCCCGGTTGACGCAGGAGGGCG
>ERZ772924.931-NODE-931-length-14028-cov-8.687469_pt1 | contig 14028 bp, 11 predicted proteins | sample MGYA00512116_ERZ772924 | MGnify/ENA primary metagenome ERZ772924 (study PRJEB29015, sample SAMEA2737920) | human oral metagenome | biome: human oral; feature: human-associated habitat; material: dental | place: China | collected 2134 ...
TCTTTGAGCTAAGGCGAGGCAACGCCGTACTGGTTTAAAGTTAATCCACTATATATTCCGTCCGTCATGATGGGAATAACAACAAAAGGTCGTCTGAAAACCCTGTTCGGGGTCTTTCAGACGACCTTTTTCTTGACCCAACCCTTTCAAACCATCGCTTGATACAACGCAATCATCATCGGCATGGTAATGACGCACAGCAGCGTCGTGATGCCGTAAATCGCGCTGGCTTTACGGGCGTTCTGACCATAAACCATCGCCATTTGGGTAACGGTGGACGCGGCGGGGCTGACGGTGGCGAGGAAGCTGATGAGGACGACGGTATCGCTGTGCCCACCGAGGTGCGCAATGCCCGAAATTTTGACAAACACCAGCAGAATCAGCGGGATAAGCATCAGACGCAGGAAGGCGACGAGGTAAATCCGTTTGGAGAGGACGATTTCTTTAAGCGGCAGCGAGGCAATCAGCATTCCGGCAACGAGCATGGCGACCGGACCTATCATGCCGCCAATCGTGGCGAGCGTGTTGTCGATGATGTGCGGCAGTTTGATTTGGAAGGCAAACATGAGCACGCCGATAAAGATGGAAAGGATGTTGATATTGGTGAGTACGGTTTTCCACGCAAGATTACCGCGCCCGCAAAGCAGCAGGCGCAAATGTGTCCAGAAAAGGAACATTTGGACGATGATGAAGCCGCTGGTGTAAATCACCCATTGCGGTCCGAAAATGGACATCACCAGCGGAATGATGAGATTGCCGGAATTGGTGTAAACCGTGGCGGCGTGTTCGAGCGTATCGAGCTTAAACAGGGTTTTAAAAAGCCTGCCCAGCGCGATCAGCAGGATGTGGAACACGACCGCCAAGGCGACCGAGAGTTTCAACCCGTCAATGATGTCGGGTGTATTCTCGATTTGGAAGGCGTGAATCATCACCGACGGGCTGATGAGGTAGAGCGCGATGACGGAGAGCGTGCGGCTGTGTTCGGAATTCAGAAGCTTGGATTTCACCAACGCCATGCCCATCAGGACAATCAGGGTCAGCTCGGTGATTTTGCCGGCGAGGAGCAGGGCGGTTTCCATGAGTGTGGCACATTTTGGGAAAACGGAAATTTTACGCTTGCGCGCCAGTGCGGACAATGTATTCGGAACACGGTTTCAGACGACCTTTCCGTGTTTGCCGCCGTATTCAAAAGGCAAAGGTCGTCTGAAAACGCCGCTCGGATTTTCAGACGACCTCACGCTCTGCCCTGTTCTCATTTACGCACAGACACAGCGGGAATGGCAGCACGTTGCCCCAAGTAGAATGTTGACAATTTTTCACCCGACGACAGGGCGTTTTCAGTATAATACCGCCCGCAAATTTTCCTTTTTTTTGAAAAGCATAAATCATGACTACTTCAAATCAAAATGTGCTGGAGCGTATATTCAATTTAAGCGCAAACGGCACGAATGTGCGCACTGAGTTGATGGCAGGTCTGACCACCTTCCTCGCCATGTGTTACATCATCATCGTCAATCCGCTGATTCTCGGCGAAACGGACATGGACATGGGCGCGGTATTCGTCGCCACCTGCATCGCTTCCGCCATCGGCTGCTTCGTGATGGGCTTCGTCGGCAATTACCCGATTGCGCTCGCGCCGGGCATGGGTTTGAACGCCTACTTTACTTTCGCCGTCGTCAAAGGCATGGGCGTGCCCTGGCAGGTGGCTTTGGGCGCAGTATTCGTTTCTGGCATCATTTTTATTTTATTCAGCTTTTTCAAAGTGCGCGAAATGTTGGTGAACGCGCTGCCTATGGGTTTGAAAATGTCGATTGCCGCCGGTATCGGTCTGTTTCTGTCGCTGATTGCGCTCAAAGGTTCCGGCATCATCGTCGCCAGCGACGCGACTTTAGTGAAGTTGGGCGACATCCACCAACCTGCCGCGCTTTTGGTGCTGGCAGGCTTCGCTATGGTGGTGGCTTTGGGGCATTTCCGCGTCAAAGGGGCGATTATCCTGACCATTCTGACGATTACCGCTATTTCCACCCTGCTGGGCTTGAGCGAGTTTAAAGGCGTGATCGGCGAAATTCCGAGCATTGCGCCGACGTTCATGCAGATGGATTTTACCGGCCTCTTTAAACTCAGCATGGTCAGCGTGATTTTCGTCTTTTTCCTGGTCGATTTGTTTGACTCCACCGGCACGCTGGTCGGCGTTTCCCACCGCGCGGGCCTGCTGGAAGACGGCAAACTGCCCCGCCTGAAGCGCGCCCTGTTCGCCGACTCGACTGCCATCGTCGCCGGCGCCGCTTTGGGTACGTCTTCAACCACGCCGTATGTCGAAAGCGCGGCGGGCGTTTCCGCAGGCGGCCGCACGGGGCTGACCGCCGTAACCGTCGGCGTATTGATGCTGGCGTGTCTGATTTTCTCGCCGCTGGTGCAGAGCATCCCCGGTTTCGCTACCGCGCCTGCGCTGCTCTACGTTGGTGCGCAAATGCTGCGCAGCGCGCGCGAAATCGACTGGGACGACATGACCGAAGCCGCTCCCGCTTTCCTGACCATCGTGTTCATGCCGTTCACCTATTCGATTGCCGACGGCATCGCTTTCGGCTTCATCAGCTATGTCGTGATTAAACTTTTATGCAACCGCGTCAAAGACGTGCCGCCTATGGTGTGGATAGTCGCCGTATTGTGGGCGTTGAAATTCTGGTTTATGGGCGGCTGATGCCGTTTGCAGAAATCGTTTACAGAAATGAAGTGTCGAAAAGGCCGTCTGAAATGTTTTTTCAGACGGCCTTTTTGTGTTGTCCGGATTTGCCCGCAGCGTTACAGGTAGAATTTTTCCAAGACTTTTAAGTTGTCGTCCAACTGATACACCAGCGGCTGGCCGGTGGGGATTTCCACGCCCATGATGTCGTCGTCGGAAATGCCTTCGATGTGTTTCACCAAGGCGCGCAGGCTGTTGCCGTGGGCGGCGACCAGTACGCGTTTGCCGCTGATAATGGCGGGGGCGATTTTGTCTTCCCAGAACGGCAGTACGCGTTCGAGCGTGACTTTCAGGTTTTCGCCGTCGGGAACGACATCGGCGGGCAGGTGCGCGTAACGGCGGTCGTTGTGCGCGGAAAACGGGTCTTTCGGGTCGAGCAGCGGCGGCAGGGTGTCGTAGCTGCGCCGCCAGATGTGAACTTGTTCGTCGCCGTATTTTTCGGCGGTCTGTTTTTTGTCCAGCCCTTGCAGTTGGCCGTAGTGGCGTTCGTTCAGCCGCCAGGTTTTGATTTGCGGCACGAAGAGTTGGTCGGATTCTTCCAAAACGATGTTGCAGGTTTTGATGGCGCGGGTAAGGACGGATGTGAAGGCGATGTCGAACAGGTAGCCTTTTTCTTTCAGTTTGCGGCCCGCAGCCTGCGCTTCGGCTATGCCTTGTTCGCTCAGTTTGACGTCGCGCCAGCCGGTGAAGAGGTTTTTGGCGTTCCATTCGCTTTGGCCGTGACGGATAAAGACGAGTTCCATGTTTGCTCCGTTTGTAGGGTTGGGTGGTGGGGCATACGGGCCGGACGGTAAGCCGGGTTCTGTCGTCGGACAGTCATTCCTCTAGGCGCGCCATTGCTGACGCGCTCCAGCAACCTACCCGAACGCTCGGCGGGCAGCGTCGTTGCGTTCTGTTTGGTCTTGCTCCGAATGGGGTTTGGCCTGCTGCGCCCTGTTACCAGGTGCACGGTGCGCTCTTACCGCACCTTTTCACCCTTACCTGTGCCGCCTTTTCAGACGGCCATCGGCGGTTCTGCTCTCTGTTCCACTTTCCGTCGCGTTGCCGCGCCCGGCCGTTAGCCGGCATCCTGCTCTGCGGAGCCCGGACTTTCCTCCCCGTATGCCTTACGCGATACGCGGCGACTGTCTGTCCGACCTGTATGAAACGCGGATTATAACACAAGCAAATCACAACCGTTTGACCACCAAAAAAAACCGCCTATCTAAAAATTTACCCATTTCGCAACATAAAAATTCAAATAAAATAAACTATTTATAAACAAAAAGTACCGTTCGTCAAATAAATGAATGACATGTTATAAAAAAGCCCATAAAATGAATATCACATAACTATTTTAAATATAAAAGTACATTACGATGAAAAACTATCCACATATCCTGTCTTACCTTGCCCTATCCTTACTTGCCGCCTGCGGAGGCGGAGGAGGAGGCGGTTCGCCGTCAACCGCCTCAAGCGATACCAACCAACCCAAAATAGAATGCAACGCCGAATGCCAAGCGGGACGTAAAGCTGCTGAAGAAGCTAAGGCTGGAACGGAGCGTAAAGCAGCCGAAGAAGCCGAGAAAGCCAAAGCGGAAGCCGAACGCAAAACGGCTGAGGAAGCTGAGAAAGCCAAAGCCGAGGCTGAACGTAAGGCTGCCGAAGAAGCTGAAAAAGCTAAGGCGGAAGCAGAACGAAAAGCGGCTGAGGAAGCTGAAAAAGCTAAAGCTGAAGCAGAACGTAAGGCCGCTGAAGAGGCTGAAAAAGCTAAACCGGAAGCTGAGCGCAAAGCGGCTGAAGCTGTTGCAACCCAACAAATCGACGGCTATTACAACAAAATTTCCCAATCAGGAATGGAAGGCGATGATATTTCCCATATCGGCGACATCAATATTCTTGAATTGGACGGACAAAAAATCCCGCTGTTGCCCGAAACTGAGCCTCAAAGGGCTGAAGCTTTTGGCATTGATGATAAAAAAATTGCCCTAGTTGTCGCCACTCATCTGAAATACGGCCGCTACGGATCTTATGGCTTGAGAAATGAAAACGGCGACATCCATACATCGTATATGTTCTACCAAGGCGTTATTACTCCGGAAGCAGCGATGCCTCAAGAAGGTCAGGCTTTTTACCGCGGTTATGCGCTTTACAGCGATGTCGGACAAGCCAATACGTTCGGCAACTCCATCTTTATGGTGGACTTCGGCCGCAAATCCCTCTCCGGTGCGGTTTACTCAGAAAACGGTGAATTTGATGAAGTGAATCTGGAAGGTCAAATCGTCGGTAACCGCTTCTTCCATGTGGATGAAAAAGAACAAAAAATCATGTCGGGTATGTTCCTCGGCCCCCAAGCAGAAGAGCTTACCGGCCGATTCGATCATCTTCTGGAATCTAAAAACGGTACATTTGGTGCCGCCGCTCTGAAAGAATGATTTTTACCGTATCATCAGCTCAAAAGGTCGTCTGAAAACTTGTAAATCAGGTTTTCAGACGACCTTTTTCCGTTCCCGGCCAAGAAGCAGCCCATAAAATGCTACAATACCGCTTTGATTTTTTGCCCGCATCATCATGAAAAAAGCCCCCAAATCCTTTGAAGAAGCCCTCGCCCGCCTCGAAACCCTGACCCAGTCCATGCAAAGCAGCGAAATGCCGCTGGAAGATGCTCTGGCAGCCTATCAGGAAGGCAACGAGCTGGTCAGATACTGCCAAACCAAGCTGGCGGAAGTCGAACAAAAACTGCAAGTATTGGACGCGGGCGAACTGAAGGAGCTGAACCTTGAACCCGGCGAATGAATTGAAAGTATGGCAGCAAAAAGCCCAAGCGCAGACCGAATTGCTGCTGGAGCGTTTCCTGCCGTCTGAAAACCAAGTGCCGCACACGCTGCACGAAGCCATGCGTTACGTTACCCTCGGTGGCGGCAAACGGCTGCGCCCGCTCTTGGTGCTCGCCGCGTCCGAATTGGGCGATGCCGACCAAAACGCCGTCGAACAAGCCATGGCGGCGATTGAAATGGTGCACGTCTATTCCTTGGTCCACGACGATATGCCCGCAATGGACAACGACAGCCTGCGGCGCGGCAAACCGACCTGCCATGTGAAATACGACGAAGCCACCGCCCTTTTGGTCGGCGACGCCCTGCAAACCCAAGCCTTCGACGTATTGAGCCGTCCGACCGGACTGCCCGCCGAACGCCAAATCGCCATGTTGTCCACGCTCGCCAAAGCATCCGGCAGCCTCGGCATGGCGGGCGGACAAGCCATCGACCTTGCCAACGTCGGCAAAGCCATGAATCAGGCGCAGTTGGAACAGATGCACAGCCTCAAAACCGGCGCCCTCATCCGCGCCGCCGTCGTATTGGGCGCGCTTGCCTGCCCCGATTTGGATTCAGACGATGTCCGCACCTTGGACAACTACGCCGCCAAACTTGGCTTGGCGTTCCAAGTCATCGACGACGTGTTGGACTGCGAAGCCGACACCGCCACCCTGGGCAAAACCGCCGGCAAAGACAGCGACAATGACAAACCGACCTACGTCAAACTGATGGGCCTGCAAGCCGCCCGCGCCTACGCCGAAACCCTGACCGCAGAAGCCGTCGCGTTGCTCGAACCCTTCGGCGCAAAAGCCCTGCATTTGCGGCTGCTGGCGGAATTTGTCACTGCGCGGAAAAATTAAACGCTTTAAATCATTTGTCTTTTAAGCTACGGAGACATCAAAGGTCGTCTGAAAAATCAGTTCCAAGATTTTCAGACGACCTTTTTGTATAGGGATGGTGTTTATAGTGGATTAAATTTAAATCAGAGCAAGGCGAGGCAACGCCGTACCAGTTTAAAGTTAATCCACTATAATGAATCATGCTTTTATTCAACGGGATAAACTGGGATTAAAATGTGGATAAGTTGTGCGAAAACAGTGGATTTTATAGGCGTTTTAACCGCCCTTCTGTTCCTGCAAACATCCGTTTTTAAAACCGAAATTTGTCGCTGAGATTCCCATAAAAGAGTTGGGAATGAAGACAAATGCCACGCCGCAAATTGAAAGATTCAAATAAAAAGGTCGTCTGAAACCAAAATTTTGGTTTTCAGACGACCTTTTCGCTGATTCAGACAAATCAAATATCGTAAGTGGTCGATGCCGTATCGCCGCCTTTGCCTGTCCAGTTGGTGTGGAAGAATTCGCCGCGCGGTTTGTCGGTACGCTCGTAGGTGTGCGCGCCGAAGTAGTCGCGTTGGGCTTGCAGCAGGTTGGCGGGCAGGCGTTCGGTGGTGTAGCCGTCGAGGAAGGTAATCGCGGAAGCCATGCAGGGCATAGGGATGCCGCATTCGATGGCTTTGGCGACGACTTTGCGCCATGCGGGCAGGCAGTTTTCCAATACGCCTTTGAAATAGGGATCGGAACCCAAGAACACCAAATCGGGATTGGCTTCGTATGCGTCGCGGATGTTGCCCAAGAACGCGCTGCGGATGATGCAGCCTTCGCGCCACAGAAGGGCGGTGTTGCCGTAGTTCAATGCCCAATCATTATTTTCGCTGGCTTCGCGGATGAGCATGAAGCCTTGTGCGTAGGAAATGATTTTGGATGCCAACAGCGCTTGGCGCAAGGCTTCGACCCATGTGGCCTTGTCGCCGTCAACGGGGGTAACGGTTTTGCCGAACAAGCGGCCGGTTTGAACGCGTTGGTCTTTGAACGCGGATACGCAGCGGGCAAACACGGCTTCGGAAATGAGCGTCAGCGGGATGCCCAAATCGAGGGCGTTGATGCCGGTCCATTTGCCTGTGCCTTTTTGTCCGGCGGTATCGAGGATTTTTTCGACCAAAGGTTCGCCGTTTTCGTCTTTGTAGCCCAAAATCGCGGCGGTGATTTCAATCAGGTAGGAATCCAGCTCGGTTTGGTTCCATTCGCTGAAAATGCGGTGCATTTCGTCGTAGCTCAGACCCAAGCCGTCTTTCATGAATTGGTAGGCTTCGCAAATCAACTGCATATCGCCGTATTCGATGCCGTTGTGCACCATTTTGACGAAATGGCCCGCGCCGTCGCGGCCGACCCAGTCGCAGCAGGGTTCGCCTTGCGGGGTTTTGGCGGCAATGGCTTGGAAAATGGGTTTGACGGCAGGCCATGCGGCTTCGTCGCCGCCGGGCATGATGGACGGGCCGTGACGCGCGCCTTCTTCGCCGCCGGAAACGCCTGCGCCGATAAAGCGGATGCCTTTTGCCGCCAGCTCGTGCGTGCGGCGGGTGGAATCGGGATAGTTGGCGTTGCCGCCGTCAATAATAATGTCGCCTTGGTCCAAAAGCGGGACAAGTTGCTCGATAAAGTCGTCCACGACAGAACCTGCGCGTACCATCATCATGATTTTGCGCGGTTTTTCCAGTTTATCCACTAAATCTTGCAATGAATAGGCACCGATAATGTTGGTGCCTTTGGCTGCGCCGTTGAGAAAATCGTCTACTTTAGCAGTGGTCCGGTTGTACGCCACGACTTTGAAACCGTGATCGTTCATATTCAAAATCAAATTTTGACCCATAACGGCCAAGCCGATGACGCCGATATCGCCTTTCATTGATGGAAGCTCCATTATTAATTTAATTTATCAGCCGTAACTCTATCTGATTTACAGAGGTTTAACAATCCTTAACTATCTAATTTTTTGAAAAGATGCCTTTACGTTGCGGGCTTTGGCTGCGCGTTGGGAAACAAACTATAAATAAGATTTTAAATAATAAATAGATGATTATATTGAGTCGCGCATTTTCTTGTGTATAACTTTAATTCCTTTTTCATTTCAATAAGTTGAATGCAGATTTTGGATGCGGATAAACTGCTGTTTGCCTTGTTTGCAGATGTGGATAATTTTGAAATCCGGTTTGGTTTTGTGTATAACTTTCCGGCTATACACACAGCCTGCCGGTTTTATACCGGGCTCAAACGGAACTGTCCGAAGAGATAAACAGTCCAATCGGTTTTCATGTTTCAGACGACCTTTTGTGTTTTTCAACCGCAGGTCGTCTGAAAAATATCTCAACTAAAAGGGAGCAGATATGAAATTTTCCTTTAGCTTAAACCTGTTGGCTGTTTTGGTTTTGGCAGCGTGCGCGCACCAGCCGATGCAGAAACCTGATGCCGCGCCTGTGCCGACAGCTGTGGATAACCATGCGCCGGAACAAGGGACGGGGCTGACCGAGCAGAAATTGATCCGCGCCAAGCATTATATGGCGGCGTCTGCCAATCCGTTGGCGACTGAGGCGGGATACGAGGTTTTGAAACGCGGCGGCAGCGCAATAGATGCGATGATCGCCATGCAGACAACCTTGGGGCTGACCGAGCCGCAGTCTTCCGGTTTGGGCGGCGGCGCGTTTTTGGTGTATTGGGACAATAAGGCGAAAAAACTGACGACGTTTGATGCCCGAGAAACGGCGCCGAAAGCGGCAACGCCGGCGCTTTTCTTGGATGAAAACGGCAAACCGATGGGCTTTATGAATGCGGTGGTCGGCGGCCGTTCGGTCGGTGTGCCGGGGATTCCGAAGCTGCTGGAAGATGTCCACAAGCGTTACGGCAAATTGCCTTGGGCAAGTCTGTTTGACAAACCGATTGCTTTGGCGGAACAAGGCTTTACCGTTTCACCGCGCATGGCGAAATCCATCGAGCAAAATTTGGAGCCTTTGAAACGCTATCCGAAAACCGCCGCGTATTTCCTGCCCGACGGCAAGCCTTTGGCAGCGGGAACGGTGTTGAAAAACCCTGAATTTGCCCGCTCCGTACGCCTTTTGGCGGAAAAAGGCAGTGCGCCGTTTTATCAAGGGGCGCAGGCGCAGAATATTGTCCGTGCCGTTACCGGCGCTGTGGATAACCCCGGCAAAATCAGCATGGCGGATTTGAAAAACTACCGCGTTATCGAGCGCGAACCGGTTTGCGCGCCATATCGTGAATACGAAGTCTGCGGCATGGGCGCGCCAAGTTCGGGCGCGATTGCTTTGGGCGAGATTTTGGGCGTCCTGCAAAATCAGGATATGAAGGAGTTGGGCGCGGAAAATATCCACAGTTGGCGCTGGATAGGCGATGCGTCGCGGATTGCGTTTGCTGACCGCGATTATTACGTCGGCGATCCCGCGTTTGTCAACGTCCCGACCCGTGCCTTGATTTCGCAGGCTTACCTGAAACCGCGCGCCGAAGAAATCCTCCAATCCGATAAGGCGTTGGAAAACATTCAGGCAGGCAAGTTCGGCAAGGCATACGCGCAGGGTATGGCGGTAGAGCTGCCGTCCACCAGCCATTTGGTGGTTGTGGATAAAGACGGCAACGTCGTGTCGATGACGACTTCGATTGAAAACGCGTTCGGTTCGGGACTGATGGCAAACGGCTATCTGCTCAACAATGAATTGACCGATTTCGCTTTCAACCCTGTCGGCGCGGATGGTAAAACGGTGGCAAACAGCGTGGCGGGCGGCAAACGGCCGCGTTCTTCGATGGCGCCGACCATTGTGATGAAAGGCGGTAAGCCTTATTTGGCAGTCGGTTCGCCCGGCGGCAGCCGCATCATCGGTTTCGTCGCCAAAACGTTGGTGGCGCATATCGACTGGGGCATGGACATTCAGGCAGCGATCTCCCTGCCGAATATGCTCAATCGCGGCAGCCAGTATGAAATCGAGGAAAAAACTGCTGCGGCGGACAAAGCGGCAGCATTGGAAAAACTGGGCTACAAAGTCCAAATCCGCGATTTGAATTCCGGCGTACAAGGCATTGTAATCGGCAAAGACGGTTTGCTCGGCGGTGCCGACCCGCGCCGCGAAGGCAAAGTCATGGGCGATTGATCACCGATCGGCTTGTGGAAAAAGGTCGTCTGAAATCCGAATTTGGGTTTTCAGACGACCTTTTTTATCGTTGGAGAAAAGCTATGGATAAAGTGTGTATAAAATTTGAGAAAAAATATAATCTTTTTATTTTTCAGAAGGATAGATTAGATAGCCATGTGGATAATCATGTCTGAAATATTGGCGGGAGATGGTTGTCTCGCTTGAAAGGTCGTCTGAAAACTTAAAATCAAGATTTCAGACGACCTTTATTCAATAAAAAGGCTGTGGATGATTGTTTATCCACAGCCTTTTTGTACACCGTCTTATCTCAAGCCGCCGGCAGCTCGTGGAAGGCTGATGGCAAATTCTCATCGTCAGAGAATTCCACCCATTCATAAGCGGTTTCGTCCGCCAAAACCGCACGCAATAAAGCGTTGTTGATGGCGTGGCCGGATTTGTAGCCTTCGAATGCGCCGATAATCGGGTGTCCGACGATATACAAATCGCCGATGGCATCGAGGATTTTGTGGCGGACGAACTCGTCGGGATAACGCAAACCTTCCGGATTCAAAACATCCATCTCGTCAATCACAATGGCGTTGTTCAAATTGCCGCCCAGCCCGAGATTGTGGGCGCGCATCATTTCTACTTCGTGCATAAAGCCGAAGGTGCGCGCGCGCGCGATTTCGTCGATGTAGGACTTGCCTGCGAAATCGATTTCAAAAGTGGGCGAGCTGCGGTTGAAAACCGGATGGTCGAATTCGATGGTCAGCGTCACTTTAAAGCCGTCATACGGTGTAAAGCGCACCCATTTGCCCGCTTCCTTGACTTCGACAGGCTTGAGGATTTTCAAAAACCGCTTTTGCGCCTTTTGATCGACAACGCCCGCATCTTGCAAAAGATAAATAAACGGCAGGCTGGAGCCGTCCATAATCGGGATTTCGGGCGCGTTTAACTCAATCAGCGCATTGTCGATGCCGTAGGCGGACAGCGCGGACATGATGTGTTCGATGGTGCCGACGCGCACGCCTTTGTCGGTTACGATAGTGGACGACAGGCGCGTATCGTTGATGAGGTAAGGCGTAAGTTTGATGGTTTCGCCCATTTCGCCGTCCAAATCGGTACGGCGGAAGGAAATCCCACTGTTTTCAGGCGCAGGGTGCAGGGTCAGCGCGACCCGTTCGCCTGAATGCAGCCCGACGCCGGTTACGCTGATGGATTTTGCCAAAGTTCGTTGCAGCATAAACCGCCTCCTTATTCAATAATTGGTTTGATGTTTGGATAATACGATAAAAAGGAAAAAATAATCCATTATTTTTAATAGTATTTGCTAATGTAGGTGTTTCAGAACCATAGATTTTTCAGACGACCCTTTGTACTGGTAAGATTATCCACAATACGCCGTGTAATCCGAGTGGAAAAATCCGATTTTATCCACAGAAATATTCAAACGATTACAGATTATCCGACTTTGTTCTCATAAAAAACAAAACTTGAACGCAGCCTTTAAATGAATACAACAATTTGATTATACAATCAGTAATAAGGTTATCCACAAAACGGGGATATACTCATCACCATCATCATTTATTTAAATAATTACATATTAATTTTAAAAACAACCAAAATTTATCCCCAAATATGGAGACAAACCGTACCAATCTGCATTTTCAGACGACCTATTTCACGGTTTTTTTATTTAAATCAAACATTTTAAAAGTAGCATCGTGTAATTCTAGGTAGTAGTTTTATTTCAGGATACAATAGCCCTTATTGAAATTTATCCCTTTCCCTACTGACAGGAGTATCAAAATGAGCATCAAAGTAGCGATTAACGGTTTCGGCCGCATCGGCCGTCTGGCATTGCGTCAAATTGAAAAAGCCAAAGGCATCGAAGTCGTCGCCGTCAACGACCTGACCCCTGCCGATATGCTGCTGCACCTTTTCAAATACGACAGCACCCAAGGCCGCTTCCAAGGTACTGCCGAATTGAAAGACGATGCCATCGTAGTGAACGGCAAAGAAATCAAAGTCTTCGCCAATCCGAATCCTGAAGAATTGCCTTGGGGCGAATTGGGCGTAGACGTCGTCCTCGAATGTACCGGCTTCTTTACCAGCAAAACCAAAGCCGAAGCCCACATCCGCGCCGGTGCGCGCAAAGTCGTTATTTCCGCGCCCGGCGGCAATGACGTGAAAACCGTCGTATATGGCGTGAACCAAGACATTTTGGACGGCAGCGAAACCGTCATTTCCGCCGCTTCCTGCACCACCAACTGCCTTGCCCCGATGGCGGCAGTCCTGCAAAAAGAGTTCGGCGTAGTTGAAGGCCTGATGACCACCATCCACGCCTACACCGGCGACCAAAACACCCTTGACGCGCCGCACCGCAAAGGCGATTTGCGCCGCGCTCGCGCCGCCGCGCTCAACATCGTGCCCAACAGCACCGGCGCCGCCAAAGCCATCGGTTTGGTTATCCCCGAATTGAACGGCAAACTCGACGGCTCCGCCCAACGCGTCCCCGTTGCCACCGGCTCGCTGACCGAATTGGTTTCCGTCCTCGAACGCCCCGTAACCAAAGAAGAAATCAACGCTGCGATGAAAGCCGCCGCCAACGAATCTTACGGCTACACCGAAGATCAAATCGTTTCTTCCGACGTCGTCGGCATCGAATACGGCTCGCTCTTCGACGCGACCCAAACCCGCGTAATGACCGTAGGCGACAAACAACTGGTGAAAACCGTTGCTTGGTACGACAACGAAATGTCCTACACCTGCCAACTCGTCCGCACTTTGGAATACTTCGCAGGCAAAATCTAAAAGATTTCGGATTGGGTAAACCAGTCTGTGGATAAGTAAGAGAAAAAGGTCGTCTGAAAATTTTTTCAGACGACCTTGTTTTTACCTGCAATCTACTCCCTCTCCCACCAGATGAGAGAGGGTTGAGGGAGAAGGTGGTTCTACAAATTTCATGAATTTAATTTTACCTAAAACCATAAAGCCCCCCATCCTAACCTTCCCCCGCCGGACGGGGGAAGGGACAAGTTGCCGTTGCAACGACGAGTAGCGTGGGCTTTGCCCACGAGATGAAAGCAGGTTCGGCTGTTGTCTAATTTTGATTATTGAATGATAGATTTCGTGGGCAAAGCCCACGCTACGGGTTGGGTTTATCCCAAATTAATTGAATAAAACCTGTATTGATTGAATAAACGAAGTCGTCTGAAAAATCGGGAACGAGTTTCTCCAAAACTCAAATCTCAAAGTTTTCAGACGATCCTATTTTTGCCTGCCCCCTGCTCCCTCTCCCGTCTGGCGGGAGAGGGCTGGGGAGAGGGTGGCTCTACGGGCTGAACGAATTTAATTTTATCTAAACCCACAAAGCCATCCCCATCCTAACCTTCCCCCGTCCGACGGGGAAAGGGATAGATTGCCGTTGCAGCAACGTGTAGCGTGGGCTTTGCCCACGAAATAAAATGCAAGGACAACCACCCCATTTGAATGGTTAAACGGTAGGTTTC
>ERZ772924.932-NODE-932-length-14019-cov-3.317459_pt1 | contig 14019 bp, 7 predicted proteins | sample MGYA00512116_ERZ772924 | MGnify/ENA primary metagenome ERZ772924 (study PRJEB29015, sample SAMEA2737920) | human oral metagenome | biome: human oral; feature: human-associated habitat; material: dental | place: China | collected 2134 ...
TCTGGACATTCTGGTGCGGGATCGTGCCGTAGGTCGAATAGGTCAGTTGTGTCGATGCCCTTGCCGATCTGCTTGTCGAGTTTGCCCTTTAGATAGTCCGATTGGATATTGTATTTCGGCTCTTTAATCGTGCCGGTGATGTTTATTTCAAGATCGGTTTTTTCGATGTTTGCTTTAACGGGCACCGAAATCGCGCCCGTTTTGCTATCTAGCGCGCCGCCCGTGACGTTTAGCTTGCTTTTTTGCGCGCTCATATCGGCGTTGAAATTAATTAAATTCTGCTTGATCGTGCCATTTACTTTGGCGTCGTTATAGACCTCGCCGCCTAGATCGCGGCCTAAAATTTTACCGATTTTATCGATCAATCCGCCGCTAGGAAGGCGACCGTTATTGATGATTGCATCGAATTTTCCGCTGTGCGAGCTAGTATTATACGTAAGATTTGCATTGCCCGTGCCGTCGTAGACGTGATCGATATTTAGAAGCGTCGTAAGCTCTTTGACGATAAAATTTTGGATTTTCAAATTTGCCTCATCGCCCGCGATCTGTCCGTTCAGCTCGCCGCCCGCGACCTTGGAATTTATGGTTGCAAACAGGCTTTTGCCGTCGTGCGAAAGCTCGCCGGTCGCGGCAATCTTGCCGTTTAGTCTGCGATTTAAGAAAAATTCTAGTCGCTGCAAGCTTGGGATCAGCAGCGCGTAGTTTGCTTTAAGCGCTTTGTTTTTGAGCTCGTAGGTGCCGTTTAAGCTCTGAAGCTGCGCTAGATCGGAGTTCGCGCTAGCGCTAAAGGTCGCGACTGAGTTTTTGATATTTGTCTGTGCCTGCGCGTCCGCTTTTAGATCATTCGGGAAGTTCTTGCCCGTCGCGCCGTCTAAAAATTTCTTAAAAATCACGCCGTTAGCGAGCGAAATTTGCGCCGTGCCGTTGATACCGTCCTTTAAGCTTAACTTCGCATCGCCGTTTATCGTGCCGTTTCCGATCGCGCTGCCGTAAAACAGAGCCGAAAGCACGGCCAGATTTAGATTGCTCGCCTTAAGCTTTAGATCGCTTAAATTTCCGCTCGCATTCAGGTTGCCGCCCATCGCGTTTAGATTTAAGTTTAGATTTTTAAGCTCATTTTGCGCTAAAGCCGCGCTAAGCTCGCCGTTTGCTTTGCCTTGCAGCTTCACTCCCAGGACATTTTGCAGCGCGGCTAGATCGTTTGCGTTTAGCTTTGCGCTAAGCTCGCCGTTTTTGTTTTTCAGATCGTATTTAGCCTCTGCATCCGCTTTAAGCGCGTCTTTAAATGCTGAAATTTGCGAGTTTGAAAGCTCAAGCGTAGAAAAATCGGTCTTTAAATTTCCGTTTGCTTTAACGTCGCCAGAAATTTTGCGCCCGATAAGGCTTTCAAGCTTCGCTAGATCGGGCAAGCTTAGATTAAAATCTGAGTTTAAAGTTTTGTTTTTCAGATCAAATTCCGATTTTTCGGCGCTGATCTTGCCTAGCGTCGAATCGATCTTGCTTGCTGCTCGCAAGATGTCATTTTGCGCCGTGATGTCCGAGTTTAGCGTGATCTGCACGCCCTTTGGTATGGAGATATTCATATCTTTAAACGCAGATTCGTTTAGGATCAAATTTGAACTCTTGATGCTTGCGTTGCCCTCTGCGCCGCCGCTGCTAGCCTTGATGTCCGAGAGCACGTCGATATTTCCTTTTGCGTAGATCGGCAGCGAAGCCACGGCAAGGGCTTTTTCGACGTTTAGAGCTTTAGCGTCGATTTGCAGATCAAGCGGCTTAAGGTCTTTTAAATTTGCTAAAAATTTTACGTTGCTATCAAAAATCCGCCCGCTGCCGTTGATGCCGAATTTGCCAAGATCGCCCAAAATTTGCCCCTTAAGGCTCAGCCCTTCGTCAATTTTTATGCCGAGCTTGGCTAGATCGTGCGCGTTTGCGTCGTAGCTAAGATCGAAAGAGCGCGCAAAAAGCGAGTATTTGCCCTTTACGTTTACGCTCGCAGCATCATTTACGTTGGCGCTGATGTCCAGATCGCCGAAATTTAGATCGAATTTCTCAAGCTTCACGTCAAGGCCGCTTTTTTCTTTGATCAAATTTTCTATGTAAGGCTTAGCTAGATTGTTGCCAAAATCGCTGAAAAATAGGCAGCCCGCGCCTACGATAAGCAGGATTAAAATTCCTGCGATTATGCCGAAAATTTTCATTTCGTCCCCTTAAAATTTAAAATTTGAGGGTATTATAGCCCTTAAAATTTAACGTTTGAAATCTCAATACTTGAGTTTAAATCACTAAAGTTTTATAAAAATTTTTCATAAACTATTGACAAGATTTTAAATTTTGCATATAATCTTAGCACTCAAACACATTGAGTGCCAATTTTAGAAATCACAAATCAAAGAAAGGACTGAAATGAAATTTCAACCACTTGGCAAGCGCGTTCTAATAGAGCGCGAGGAGGAAACAAAAAAGACCGCTTCGGGCATCATCATCCCCGACAATGCTTCAAAAGAGAAGCCTTCGACCGGTAAAATCGTAGCCGTCGGCAGCGAATGTGAAGGTGTCAAAAATGGCGATACCGTAGCGTTTGCAAAATACGCAGGCAGCGAGATTAGCTTAGACGATAAGAAATACCTTATCTTAAATTTAGAAGATGTTTTAGGCATAATTAAATAAAAAGGATTGAAAATGGCAAAAGAGATTATTTTTTCAGACGACGCAAGAAACAAGCTTTACGCGGGCGTTAGGAAGCTAAACGACGCTGTAAAAGTTACGATGGGACCTCGCGGTCGCAATGTCTTAATCCAAAAGAGCTTCGGCGCTCCTGCGATCACAAAAGACGGCGTGAGCGTGGCTAAAGAGATCGAGCTAAAAGATACGCTCGAGAATATGGGCGCTTCTTTGGTGCGCGAAGTAGCGAGTAAAACCAACGATCAAGCAGGAGATGGTACTACTACAGCAACCGTGCTAGCTCACGCGATCTTTAAAGAGGGCCTACGCAACGTAACTGCGGGCGCAAATCCGATCGAAGTTAAGCGCGGTATGGATAAATTTAGCGCTGCGGTTATCGAGGAGCTAAAAAAATCCTCTAAAAAAGTAAGTGGCAAAAAAGAGATCGCTCAGGTCGCTACGATCTCTGCTAATAACGACAGCGCGGTGGGCGATCTGATCGCAGACGCTATGGAAAGAGTCGGCAAGGATGGCGTTATCACGGTAGAAGAGGCAAAATCTATTAACGATGAGTTAAACGTAGTCGAGGGAATGCAGTTTGACCGCGGCTATCTAAGCCCATATTTCATTACAAATGCTGAGAAAATGCTAGTCGAGCTAGCTTCTCCACTAGTGCTTCTATTTGACAAAAAAATTACAAATTTAAAAGATCTACTTCCGGTTTTGGAGCAGGTTCAAAAAAGCGGCAAACCGCTTCTAATCATCGCCGAGGATATCGAGGGCGAGGCGCTTGCGACCTTAGTCGTAAATAAACTTCGCGGCGTGCTAAACATCTCCGCGGTCAAAGCCCCAGGATTTGGCGATCGCAGAAAGGCGATGCTTGAAGATATCGCGATTTTAACGGGTGGCACCGTCATCAGTGAAGAGCTTGGCAGAACGCTAGAAAGCGCCTCCATGGCTGATCTTGGACAAGCCGAGCGCATCGTGATCGACAAAGATAACACAACTATCGTGGGCGGCGCGGGCAAGAAAAAAGATATCGATGCGCGCGTTTCGCAGATCAAAGCTCAGATCGCAGAGACTACGAGCGATTACGACAAAGAGAAGCTTCAAGAGCGCATGGCTAAGCTTAGCGGTGGCGTTGCGGTTATCAAGGTGGGCGCTGCGACCGAAACCGAGATGAAAGAGAAAAAAGACCGCGTGGACGACGCCCTAAACGCAACTAAAGCAGCCGTAGACGAGGGTATCGTAATCGGCGGCGGCGCTGCGCTAATCAGAGCGGGACTTAGCGTAAAACTAGCTCTAAGCGGCGACGAGCTTATCGGCGCAGACATCGTTAAGCGCGCGCTTTTCGCTCCGCTTCGCCAGATCGCCGAGAATGCGGGATTTGACGCGGGCGTCGTAGCAAACGCCGTCGAGCAGAACAAAGACAAAAAATTCGGCTTCAACGCCGCAAATGGCGAGTACGTCAATATGTTTGACGCAGGTATCATCGATCCGGTCAAAGTCGAGCGTATCGCGCTTCAAAACGCGGTCTCCGTCGCAAGCCTGCTTCTAACGACCGAAGCGACCGTAAGCGAGATCAAAGAGGAGAAACCTGCAATGCCTCCAATGCCTGATATGGGCGGAATGGGTGGCATGGGTGGAATGATGTAGTCCCATAGGAGCGTCATTCGGCGCTCCTATGCCATTGCAACGGCGTGGTGAGATTTTACGGTGCCCCCGCAATGCCTTTGCGGCGATGCTTTTGCTATGCGCCGTAAAATGAGATGTGCCGCGTTTTGGATATGTCTAAGGCGCGGCGATTTATTATGAATTAGCGATTAAGCGGTGTGATTTTTAGTCACTGCATGATCTTATAAATTTCGTATCTCACCGCAAATTTACAGTTTTGCCGCATTATCCTTTAAATTTAAAAACTTTATCTGAGCTTGCTTTTTACCTTAAATTCTGACTTGCCACTCAAAATCTAAGCGCAGAATTCTAAAACTTTAAAATTTTTTAGCTCTCCTTCTTAAACACTTACAAGATAAAATTTTTTCGTGACGTCATATTTTTAGTGTGATAAAATTCTATTGCCAAACAGAATCCTAGCTGCGGAATTTTTCAAGCTTAGCCTTTTGTTTGGCGATACGGCTTTGAATTAGAGCTGAAATTTTATAGCCTCACTCATTAAATTTAACGCGGCTTAATCTAAGCTTTGCTAAATTTCGCCTAAAATCATGGAAAGGAAAACGATGAAAAATTTAGCTCGTATTTTTTTAATTGCGTTCATTTTGACGAGCTTTTCTGGCGCTTTTGCCGCGCAGCAAAGCCACAAATCTACCGCCGCGCAGCAGAACCATAAATATAAAATTTCATCTCAAAATCTGCGAGCCAAAGATCATTCGAGTAAAAATATAGCGGCAAGATCCTCTGCTGAGCCACATGCTAAAAAACCTGCAAATGCTAAACGTCTTTCAAATTCCAAGCTCACAAAAAATACACGTGCATCTGGGAATCCTGCTAAAAATTCCCCGCGAAAAAGTGCGAAAAATTTTACTAAAAATTCTGGGCAAAATTCCGCATCGCATTCTGCGAGAAATAAAGCATCTAGGCTCCCAGCCAATCAATCAAGCAGCCAGAATGAAGCTAGTAAGAGTCTAGTCGCGACGCTGATGCGTTTGCCAAAGACCCGCATCTATGAGGATGAGGCGTCAAGCGCCCGCGATACGGAGCAAACTTACAGAGGTGCAGATATGCGGAGAAGCGTAAGCGCGCAAACTCACGGAGGTGCGGATGAGCAGACTGGCAAAATCGTAGATGCACAAGCTCGCAAATTAACGACGACTCGAATTGCACAGCCGCAAGTTCGCTACGGCTATAGTGCAACTCGTTCTAGCGCTATGGGGCATACAGCTGCATCTCATTCGAGCGCCACGAAGTATACGGCTCGTCAAAATGCCCGCGCGCCCTATCTTCCCACATCTGCTCGCTCTAGCCGTGCGATAGGGCGCTCTGGCGGTAGCGCGCTTGGTAGGATGCCGTCGCCAAAGCGGGGTAATGCGCTAGGGCAAGGTGCTGCGATGCGTTATGATGAGCGTTGGGCGAAGCCCGCTCCACAGCCTTATGAGCCTGCGCCTGAGACTGAGAAAAAGCACGGGCTAATATTTTCGTCGCAGTGGGGCCCCGCCGCGCCGAAAAGCAAGTGGCAGCAGCACGAAGCCCCGACGGATGACGCTTCGTCGCGCAATGAGTCGGTAATGGATATGCTGCAGGACAAGATGAGCAGGGTCAAGGTGAATATGGAGCTAGTGCGCTAGCCTAGGCGGCGCGCCGGCGCAATTTATATGCGTAGGCGGTTTAAATTTTGCTGCCTCTCGCGATACTGGCGCGGTGTGCAAACACGAACGGCTGACGTTTTTTCGGCTTTGCCGCCGTGCGAAATAATGCCCTAATGCTGCAATTAAAGATAGAATGTTCATATTTCGTCCACTTGCTTTGAATTTCACGGCTACATGCTGCGCTGCTAGGATAAACCATACTGCACTCGTTTTGCGCGAGTGAGCGCTGCGACGATACTGCGGTTAAAATTTCGCCGAAATTTCAAGAGCTTAATTTCGTAATTTTGCATTGTAGGACTTCGCCCGCCTGCTAAGTTCGCGAAATTTTGCTTAGCTGCGTGGTTTGATAAATTTTACTTGCCATCAAATTTTGTAGAGTTTCGCCTGCTAGCGGAATTTTTAGAATTTTATTGGATGGCGGAATTTTATAGTACTCTATTCGCTCAAATTTCGCGACGAAATGAAATTTTTTGCAAGCGCGAAAGCAAAATTTAGCGGGTGAAATTATACGGCGGGTGGCGAGCGCGAATTATTAAATTTTAACCCCGTTTTGAATAAAATAGCGCAAAAAATTCTAAAGGCTTAAATTTGAAAAATCGTTATCCGACCCGCCAAATCTCCGTCGGCTCCGTCAAAATCGGCGGTGGCGCGCCCATCTCCGTGCAGTCGATGAGCTTTTCTAAGACCAAGGACGTGGAGGGCACGCTAGAGCAGATAAACCGCCTGTATTTCGCGGGCTGCGACATCGTGCGCTGCGCGGTGCTCGATAAGCAGGACGCGGACGCGCTCGCACGCATCAAAAAAAGCTCACCGCTTCCCATCGTAGCGGACATCCATTTTAATTTTCGCTTGGCGTTGCAGGTCGCGGAGTTTGTCGATGCTATCCGCATAAACCCGGGTAATATCGGCGGCAGGGATCGTATCAAAGAGGTCGTACGCGCGTGCAAAGCTCGCAGCCTGCCTATCCGCATCGGCGTAAATTTGGGCTCTTTGGAGGAGCAGTTTGAGCAAAAATACGGTCGCAGCGTGGAGGCGATGGTGCAAAGCGCGCTGTATAACGCCGCGCTGCTGCAGGATGAGGACTTTAGCGACATTGCGATCTCGCTTAAGACTTCGGACGCGCCGAGCACGGTGGCTGCGTATCGCGCGCTGCGCCCGCTATGCGAGTATCCTTTTCATCTGGGCGTGACCGAGGCGGGGACGAAATTTCACGCTAGCATCAAGAGCGCGATCGCGCTGGGAGTGCTTCTGATGGAGGGGATCGGCGATACGATGCGCGTGAGCATCACGGGCGAGCTCGAGGAGGAGATCCGCGTCGCGCGCGCGATCCTGCAAGACGCGGGCGTGCAAAAAAGCGGCGTCAATATCATCTCATGCCCTACCTGCGGGCGTTTGCAAAGCGATCTGCTAAGCGCGATCAAAATCGTCGAAGAAAAAACCGCGCACATCAAAACGCCGCTAAATATCAGCGTCATGGGCTGCGTCGTAAACGCGATCGGCGAGGCGAAGGGCGCGGACGTGGCGATCGCATTCGGCAACGGGCGCGGCATCGTGATGCGCCACGGCGAAGTGGTCGCCAAACTCGATGAGAGCAAGCTCGTGGAGCGGTTTTTGCAAGAGGTTGAGGACGAGGTGCGGGTTCGCGAAGGCGCGTGATAGCTGCGGGGTGCCTAGTCGGTTAAAGCGGTTAAAAGCCGCTACGGCGCGTGGCTCAGTTTCGCAGTTTGGTATTTCGGCGCGTTGGACTCATCGCGGTTCGTTTAGGTTTGTCGGTACAGCGCGCCTGAGGCGTGAAATTTTAAAATTTCGTCTTTAAAGCGGCGCTTTTAAATTTGAGCCTTTGGGAGTACGGCTTGGAATTCCGGATTTAAATTTTAGCTCTTGAATTTCGCTTTAGAATTTTGGGTTTGAAATTTTAACTTTGCAATTCGCCGTGGAATTTTATTTTAAAATTTGAGCCTCGCGATTCGGTGCTAAATTTGCGGCGTGAAATTTCGATACGTAAAATTTTAAACCATAGAGCTCAGCGGCGTAAAATTTCAAGGCACGGCGCGGGAGTCGGGCCGCATTAAATTTAGCGTGACGGACGCACCGTTTGCGAAACAGCGAGCGAGCGTTAAATTTAAATGCCGCGGCATTTGGCTCATTGTTTAAGGCATTTGAAAAATTTCAGATCGCGACGCTCGGTTTAAGTTTAGAAAGGTTCGCTCGCCGCAGCTCGGGCGCAAAATTTAATGCCCGAGCCGGGGGCGCTAAATTTTAATAGGCGGGTTTAAAATTTTAAAAAATTCTAAGCCCTAGCGAAATTTCAAGCTCTATGAAATTTCAAAATTTTAAATCCGCCGCGGCAGCCTTTGGGCGCAGCCTTAAATCGCCGCAGTATATGCGGCATAAGAGCGTAGCGGCTTAAAATTGCGTGGCTTTTTGAAGCGCGAAATTTTCAAAGCTGCGATAGTTCTAAGGTCTCGCGACTAGCGTTCAGAGCCGCATCGCTTTTCAAAAGCGTGTACCGGGGCTGTGGATTAAAATTTACGATTTTATAGAGCTTAAAATTTAGACGCGCAAAAGCGCGCGAAACGAGGGGAAGCGATGGCAACGAAGCAGAATGTGCCTGCAAATTTATACGATCTGGATATGGAGCGCGCGATTTTAAGCTCGCTTTTGCAAAACGAGGACGCATACGGCGAGCTGAGCGAGATAATCTCGGTCGGCGATTTTTTCTACAAGCCGCACGCCGACATCTACGAGGCGATCGTCAAGTGCTCCTCGCACAACGAGCCGATCGCGCCGAGCTTTGTTAAAAAATGGCTAGCCGAACGCTACGACGATGGCGCATTTACCGAGGTCGTAGCCACTAGCGGCGTGGTCGATGCTCCAAAATACGCGCTCGAGCTGCGCGAAAAATCGATCAAGCGCTCGCTAATCAAGGTCGCGCACGAGATCCCTTCGATGGTAAACGAAGCCGTGCGCAGCAAAGACACCGCCGATAAAATCAGCTCCAAAATTTACGAGCTCATCGACGAGGAGCGCCACGGCGGCATCAAAAAATCGCACGAGATCATCGCCGACGTAGTAGAGGAGCTGAAGCGTCAAAAGGCGCTCGCAGGCTCGGAGCTCGTGGGGCTTGATACGGGCTTTCGCTTCCTAAACGACTGCACGAAGGGGCTAAAGCCGGGCGAGCTCATAATCATCGCCGCTCGCCCTGGCATGGGCAAGACCGCCTTTGCGCTAAATTTAATGATGAAAACGCTGCAAAGCGGCAAAGGCGTCGTATTTTTCTCGCTCGAGATGCCCTCCGTGCAGCTGATGTATCGCATACTAAGCGCGCTTAGCTCGATCCCGCTAAGCGACATAATGAGCGCAAAGCTCAGCGACGACGACTGGACGCGCTTCAACGACGCTTGCGACGCGGTGCTGAATATGCCGCTTTTCGTCTATGACAGCGGCTACGTGAACATCCACCAGGTCCGCACCCAGCTGCGCAAACTCAAATCTGCAGACGCCAATATCGAGCTTTGCGTGATCGATTACATCGGGCTTATGACGAGCACGAGCAACTACTCCGAGCGCCACCTGCAAATCGCCGAAATTTCGCGGGGGCTCAAGCTTTTGGCGCGCGAGCTCAACATCCCGATCATCGCGCTATCGCAGCTCAATCGCTCGCTCGAGGCGCGCTCGAACAAACGCCCGATGCTAAGCGATCTGCGCGAAAGCGGCGCGATCGAGCAGGACGCGGACATCATACTTTTCGTCTATCGCGACGAGGTTTATAAAGAGCAGATGGAGCGCGAGCGCATTTCGCGGCTGGAGGCCGAGGGCAAGGACGCGGGCGAGCCCGTGTTTAGGCGCAACGACTATCAGGAAAAGGCCGAAATTATCGTCGGCAAAAACCGCTCGGGCGAGGCGGGCAGGACGATCGAGGTGGGCTTTCAGGGCAGATTTACCCGCTTTGTCGATACGAGCTTCGGCGGCGAGCCCAGCGAGAGCGCGATCTTTAACGAAAACGACAATCTTGACTATGTCTCGCAGCTGCAAGATCAGGGCTTTGAGGAGCCTGTTGGGCAGCATCCCGATGCGGCGCAGAATTTGCAGCAAAATTTAACGCAGAATTTTAATGAAGCCCAAAATTTTAATGAAGCTCAAAATAGCGGCGTAAGCTTAAAAGAAAGCTCCGCTAGCACTCGAAATTCCAGCGTAAATATCGATTTTGACGAGATGCCGAGCTTCGGCCAAAGCGGTGAGCAGGACGGCGAGGAGATAGACGGCGAGTCTAAATTTGGCGTAGAGCAGGGCTTGGCAGAGGCGCGGCACGCGGCACAAGACGCTCCGCAAAAGCAAGAATTTAATGGGCAAAATTTAGATGATGCAATAGCGGGCGGCGTCTCGCCTCAAACAGAGCGTATGCGCGGAAATTCGGCCGAGCAGAACGTAAAGAGTGCGGAAGGCGCAAAAGACGCGCTGCAAGATGCAAAAGGCGCATCGCAAGGCGCAGAGAAGGTAGCGGGCGCGTCACGAGGAGCGGAGAGTGCGCAGCGAGAGGATGCCTCGTATTTTGAGAGTGATGATAGTGCCAATGGCGGCTGGTCGTCTTTTGAAGCGCAAGAGCGGCGGCAGGACGAGGCGAAATTTAAACCAGCGCCGCCTCTAAATATCGAAGAGATGGGCATTCCAAAGATCAATGAGGCAAACAGGCTCGATGACGACGACGCGCCGCTGGATCTGTGAAATAGCGCTTAGACTAGCGCTGATCGTTAGCGTTTTTTGCTTCGCGCTTTACGCGCAGGATTTGGACGATGCGGGCTTTTGCGTGCTGGTGGCGTTTTGGGCTTATGCGCTATTTCGGGTGCTATTTAGCTTTTTTTACGAGGCGAAGCAGCGCGCCAATGCGGCGCTATTTCGCAGCAGCGGGACTTTGATTAAAATTTTTAGGGGCAGGCTTATAAGCGGGATTTTGGCCTGCGCGGGCGCGATCCTCTTAAGCGCCACTTTGTCGCTTGGTCTAGCCGATCTGCGCGGCGCGGAGCTATTCGTGACGCTAGCGGCACTGCCTGCAGCTCTTGCTCTGATGCGCCTGGCGGTGCTTAAGCTCAGCCTAAAAGAGATTAAAAATCCTAGAATTTTATCGCTCAAACTTAGCATTTTGCTGCTCGCCGCGCTTGCCGTAGCGGTAAATTTCGCCATAAATTTAGCCTATTTGCGGCTCGCAGACGCTGCGGATACTGCTGCGCGCCCTCAAAATTCCGCGATAAATTTTACTCCGCCTTCTCGCACCGCCGCATTCGCTGAAAATTTCGCGATAAACAACGCTTCCGCGCCCGTCGGAAATTTAGCAACAAATAACACCGCTAAATCCGCTACGAATTCCGCGACGAATAACGCCGCCATAATTGTGCGAAATTCCGAGACTGATAATGCCGTCAAGCCCGCGCCGAACGCCGCTAAAAATCTCACCGCTTCGCCCGCAAATTTTAAAGCGAGCTCCGTCGGGGCGATGTACGCCTCGGCTGAAAATTATAAGGCAGTTCCCGTCGCTACATCGCAAATCAACGCTAAAAATTCTACGGCTAGCTCCGCCGCAGCGCAAAATTTAACTCAAACTCCCGTCACGCCGAACGTGTCCGCCGATAATTCAGCTGAAAAATCCGCGACCAGCCCCGCATCGGTAGCCGAAATTTTTGAAATTTTAAAATCTACCGTGCCGCAAGCGCACTTCAAATCCGCTCTGCTAAATGAAATTTACGCTTTGAAATTTTACAAAAACGCGCTGTTTGAGCTGGCGCTGTCGCAGAGCCCTAACGCGCTAAAAATTGCTCTTTTGTTTCTGATCTGCGCGGGAGATTTCCTCTTTTACTGCGCGATCTTGCATCTTTGCGCCTTCGTGCTTTTTATGCCGCGGGCTGCGCCCAAAATAGGGTACTTTAGCGGCACGATCTTCGCGCTTGCTTACGTCACGCTGTGTTTGATCTGCGCCGCGCAGACGCGCACGGCAGGCGGCGGCTCGGAGAGCGTGCATCCTAAAAGCGCGGTCGAGACGAGCGTGCAGATCGTGCTGCAAAGCGGCGAGCGGCTGATTTTAAGCGCGCGCGAGGCGGACGCGCTAAGAGGCGAGCTAAACGCCACGCGCTTTGCCGCGGAGGCAAACGCCGCATCTGCGCTGAATAGCTACATCGACGCCGTTTACGACGAGGGCGCGAGGCTCAGCGCGCAGAAAATGGCGGATTTTAATTACTCGTTTCTGAGCGATTATCTGGTGCTGTGGCACGGCGTGTGGGACGATGACGCGGGGGCGTATCTGAATGAGAAATTTGCGGGCTTCGTGAGCGAGAGTTTTCCGAAAGATTTTGGCGAGAATATCGCTAAAATCGCTGCAGCAAACGTCAAAAATTATGAGAGCTCGCTAAATTTTACGCTCAAAAAATACGGCGCGAAAATCGATCTCAACGTCACGCAGAGCTTCAGCCTAAAAAGCAAGGCGTATCGCGCGAGCGGGACGGGGCTGGGCGCTCTGGGCGGCGTGCTGGGCGCAAAGCTGATAAGTAAGAGCCTCGCTAAAACTGCGGCTAAAACGGGCGCGAAGACCCTTACCAAGGCGGGCGCCAGCGCGACAAGCGGTAGTGCGGGGCTCGTGTGCGGTCCGGGCGCGGTGGTGTGCGTGCCTGCGTTTGCCGTGGCTACGTGGTTCGGGCTGGATTTCGCGTTTGCCAAGGGCGACGAGGCGCTCAATCGAGAGGAGTTTGAAGCCGCGATCGTGCGCGATATGATGGCGGCGAAAGAGGAGCTAAAGCGCGCGTTGGCGGAGGATTTCAACGCGACGATAGATGAAATTTCGAGTGAAATTTTAAATTTAGACGGGAAGTAAGGCGGCGTATTATGCCCGCGCAACTTAGACCCGTTGCGAGCGAAATTTTACGGCGGATTATGTAGCCTTCGTGCGTAGCGTACGGCGTACGGCGTGCATCAAAACGGGCAGTTCGGCAGATGCGAAACGGTAGCGAAACTAGCGGCGATAAAATTAGCGGTGCAAAACAAGCAGCGCAGCGGGTGTGCAATAAACAGCGCCTCGGGTTTTTGAATTTATAAAATTTTATCCTGCTTTGCTTGCTTTGCCGCACCTGCGCGATTTAAATCGGTTGCGAGTAAAATTTGGCAGCAGATTGCGTAATTTGTCTGCGCAGCGGGCGGCGAAATTTTAAAATTTCATTTAAGTGCAGGTGGGTGGGATTATGGCACACTTATCGCGCTGCCGCGCCTCTTAAATTTTTAAGAAGCAGCTAAAAATTTTTATATATAATCGCCGCTTAAAACAAGGAGTACTAATGAAAAAATTCTATCTTAAAATTTATATACTCATGTTTATAACGGCATTAATAGCCATCCCCGCTGCGGCAAAAGTAAGCATAGACGACTTTAAAACGCAAGAGGAAAAAGATCTAGCGATCTCTTGCGATGACGGCGATGGGAAATACAGTGCGTGTATGAAACTGGCTGAAATTTTAACCAAAAGATGCGATAATGAAGATTTTAGGAGCTGCGAGATTGCGGGAGAGTTTTTATCTGCATTCGGACGATACAGAGACGCTATCGCTCCTTTAAGCAAGGCTTGCGATGCAAATTTACTGTTATCTTGCGTTTCGTTAATGACGACGGATATAGTAGCTACGGGAAATATCGATAGGGCGATAAGAAGCTTGGATAAAATTTGCGATGCCAAAATTGATGGCAGTGAGGAATATTGCAAATTTAAAAGCGAGCTTGAAATTTGCTTAAAAGATACGGAATGCAATCCGATAAAAAGAGGCAAAGAGCTTCTAAACTGGATCGTGGAACAATGATATGAAAAGTTTGGTATTGATAGCGATGTTGGCATTCTAGTGTGCGTATGCTGGTTTTGGTTTTAAAGAAAAGGATTTAGCAAATTTATATTCGCTTTGCAATAAGGGCGATGGGAAATATAGTGCCTGCACGAAGCTAACAGATATATTATCAAAGCATTGTGATGGCGGCAATGCCGAAAAATGCGGAGAGCTCGGATATG
>ERZ772924.934-NODE-934-length-14000-cov-19.045608_pt1 | contig 14000 bp, 12 predicted proteins | sample MGYA00512116_ERZ772924 | MGnify/ENA primary metagenome ERZ772924 (study PRJEB29015, sample SAMEA2737920) | human oral metagenome | biome: human oral; feature: human-associated habitat; material: dental | place: China | collected 2134 ...
CTCCCTGCTCCCCCGGCGCGGCGGTCGACGGCGTCGCCAGGGTCTCAGCGGCGGAAGGTGCCGACTGCGAGCTGGCAGAGGTGATGGAGGAGGGCGCGATGGCGGGGGCCGCGGTGCCGATGGGGCCGGGGGCCGGGGCCGCCTCGCCGTCGACAATGTCGTCGAAGTCCTCATCCTCGTACTGGGGGCCGGAGTCATCGGCGAAGTCGCGCGGATCGGCGACCTCGATGATGTGCTCCTCCTCGACATCCTCGGAGTCGGCTGAGTCGTCGGCCCCCTCTGGGTGTCCGGCGGCCTTGTGCCCCTCGGGGCTCCCGTCGTCGGTGGGCGACCCGCCGGGAGAGGCTGGGGCGTCGTCGGGCTCACCCTGGCCCTCGGGCTCGGCGACCTCAGCCGAGACCGCCGGCTCGCCGGGGCCCGCGGCCTCCGGGGACACCGCCGACTGGGCCGCCTCGGCCGCCTCGACGTCGTCGGACACCTGCTCGGGCTCCTGGGGGCTCGGGTGGCGCATCCACCCGCCCAGGAAGCGGGAGAGCGGCGTGGGGGCGGGGTGGTGCGCGTCGTTGGTCATGACCACATGGTCCCACGTCCGGGCGGCCTTGTGGGGCGGCGATCCGCTCCAGTTCGGCGAGCGCGCAAGGTACCGCCACTCCTACACGATCTTTGGGGCTCACTGGCTGATGCTCGACCCCGCTGCGCGCTCCTCTACCTCGCGCGCAATGCACCTACCTGCTCCTCATTGCGATCTGCTCCTCATGCAGCAGCCATTCGGAGGCCCGCACGACTCCCCTACGTACAGAGACTGCGATTCACGCCGGTACTGCACCGACGCAGCGTTCATGATCTCGCCGATGGTGCCGTTGGTGTCCTAATCGGTGACAAAGGAGCCTGCACACTCTTCACGCCTTCAGCAGAACCGCGGAATCATGTGGTTTTGATCCACCTACGGGCGCTTGCTCCGGGCCTTTGTCACCGATTTGGACATCCCGCGCTCGGATAGCCCCTGCGCAAGGCCCTCTCAGTCGAGGAGTCCGGCAGCGGCGCGGCGAGCGGCGTCGGAGAGCTCGTCAGCGGTGGCCAGGAGGGCGGAGTCGCGGCGGGTGACGCGGTCGGCGAGCTCGTCGGTGTCGTCCTCGATCCACACGGGGTTGGAGCCGGCTGCCAGGGCGCGCAGGAATCCGGCGGTGGCGCTCAGCAGCGGGGCGATCTCGGTGACCGAGCCCTCGACGCTGCCGGCCAGGACAGCATCGAGGCGCTCACGCAGGTCGGTCGGGGAGGGCACGGGGCGCGCCTCGCCGAGGGCGGACTCGAGGCGGGCGGTGGTGGCCTCGTCGGCCTCGGTTAGGTCGACGAGGGTGGCGTAGCGGCGGGCGACGAGCCCCGGATCGCGGCGGATCCACTCGCGCACGAGGAACAGGCGCCACAGGGTGCCGGGCAGAGTGGTGGCCGGGGAGTCGGCCCACAGCTCGGCGATGTCGTCGACACCGTTGGTGGCGACCGCGGTGACGATGCCGGAGCGGGTGATGGGGTCGTCGCCGTCCTCGGTACCGGGGAAGCCGCCGATGAGGGCCTGAGCGGCCCGGTGGGCGAGCTCGGAGGCGACGGCGGTGTCGGTACTGCCCTCGATCTGCTCGGCGGCCTCGGGGTCGAGCCGGGCGGGACGGTGGAACTGGCGGGCCATGGGGACTCCTCACGCGGTGCGGGCGCGCCGGCGACGACGCGCAGGCTTATTGTCTCGCGAGAGGACAAGCCCTCCCCCACCGGTTCACTTCCGGCCGACGGCGGAGGGGCCGGCGGCCAGCCGCGCGGCGGGTTCGACACAGTGGTCGGTTGTCCGGTTATGCTGACACCTGCCGACGGCGTCTGGACTCTGCTTCCGGCCGTTGGTGCGCCCCCTTAGCTCAGTTGGTCAGAGCTGCGGACTTTTAATCCGAAGGTCGTGGGTTCGAGCCCCACAGGGGGTACCAATACTCTCGTATACGAACAACAGCCAAGCGGGACAGCCTCATGGGGCAGGTTACGGCGAGGGCTGTGCTTGTTGGCGGGGATAGGTGTGTTTTGCTGGTGCGGCTGCGCGCCAGTTTTTTGCTTGTTGAGCCCGATGGCATCTCGCTCGGCGGCTCTCCGGAGAGCAGGGCTGGCCAGATAGGTGAAGGGGAAGCGGAGACAAGCGGTCAGGGTTGTCCCGTTGCTGCCGCTTGTCATTCGCGGAAGAGACGGCGGGCACACCATCGCAGCACGCTCCGTCGTCAGATCACCCTCGCCACCATCCTTGGGCACGCTCCATACAGCCTGTTCATCACTCATACACGGACTGGCGACGTCAGTATGCTGCCGCTCTGCTTGGTCGCTCACCTGGCTCACATCATCGGCTGCATTGCTGCTATCGCTTTGCGAGGGCGACGTGTCTGGCACGATAACCGCGCCGTCGTCATCAACGCGCGGATTGACCAAGATGCGCTCGAAGAACACCTGGTTGAGCAGCTTCTTCAGGTGGGCTGGTGCCGTCGTGTAGAGGCGGTGGCAGTCCTGCATGAGGTCAAGCACCGCCTCCATAACGTGTCGGGTTGCCGTCATATCTGCTTGGTAGGCGGCTAGTTGGCGCTCAATTCGCTCCAGCTCAGCCGTCAGCTGGGCCTGTTCTTCCTTGAGCAAGTCTAGCGGCACAGCACCTTCGTAGTGGGCGTGTAGCAGCCTACGGCGCTTGTCTTCGATGTTGGTGCGCCGGGTGGTCAGGGAACGCACCTCTCTGTCTTTCTCCCCTTCGATCTGCGCCAGCTCGCCCTGGAGATAGCTTTCCACCTTGGCTCGATCCTCGGTCGTCAGCTGGATACGTTGGTACAGCGCTGCCACCAACTCCTCCACCTCGTCAATGAGCACCGCCTTGAAGGTGCAGTCGTGTACCCGGTGCCGCCTGGCGCAGACGAAGTACGGATACACCACACCTTTACTGTTCTTGGCTCGCTGGACGAGTAACCGCGCTCCGCACACACCACACATCGCCGTGCTCTTGAGGAAGTGGTTGTGTGTGCGTTGTCGCTCACCCGTGCGCCGCGAAGCGAACACCTGCTGCACGGTTTGCCACGTCTGGTTGTCTACCAGTGGCTCATGTGCCCCTACATAGTCCACCCCTTGAAAGGAAATGACCCCTTTGTAGTAGGGCAGATGCAAGATGTTCTGCAGTCTGGTCGCCGTGATCGGCTTGGCTGGCCGCGCTGGCGACGGCGCTGTCGTCAGCCCCAACTCTGCCAAGTGCTCCGCCAACCCCCTCACCGTCCAATTCCCCGTCGCATACTCCGTAAACGCCAGCCGCACCAGCGGTGCGCGCTCCTCATCGAGGGCGATGGTGCGGACTTCTCTCCCGTTCTCGTCTCTGGCGCGCACATTCACATACCCCAGCGGTGCCTTGCCCAGCGTCCCACCGTTCCTGGCCTTCTCGCCCATCCCCTTGATGACCTCATTAGCCAGGTTCCGGGAGTAGAACTCAGCGATGGAGCTCATGATGCCATGCAGCAACATCCCACCAGGCGTCTGGTCGATGTTCTCAGATGTCGACACCAACCGCACACCCGCCTCCTCAAACGCCCGGTTGATCTCCACATCATCCGCCCGGTTCCGGGCCAGGCGATCTAACTTGTGGACGATGACGTAGTCGATCCCGCCATCTTCTTTGAGGTACGCCAGCATCTTCTGTAGCTCAGGCCGGTTCGCAGACCTGGCGGACTCCCCGCGGTCGGCGAACTCCTTAACGACCAACGCACCCATCGACTGGGCCTTGCGCTTATTCGCCTCCCGCTGGGCGGGGAGGGAAAAACCTTCTTCACTGCCACCGCGCTGAGCCTGCTCCCGAGTGGAGACGCGGATGTATGAGACAGCCCGCTTAGGAGTCAACTGCGCCGCCATAGCCGCAAACGGGTCAGCTCCGACTGCCGCTGCACCACCTTGTATTGATCCTGCTTCCATACACTCAATCCTCCTTTCGCTTACCCATTTGTCCAGACATACCAGCCACAACGACCAGCATCTCTTTCCATTGACGCTCAGAATGCACGCAAAGTCCAGTGCGAAGCTGGGCGAAGTGAAGAGGCACAGGGGTGGGAAACAGCAGAAGGGGGAGCGAAGTACGGCGTGGGTGTGGTGCACTGCTGACGGGAACCGCCTGCTATGCACCGCACCCTGCACTGGGCAGCGGCAGCGTGCTAGGGAACAAACACCGACGGCGCTACTGGGGCAGATGACGAGGTGAAAGCGGCACCTGAGGTAGCAAACAGCAGGGAGAGCGAAGCGGCACTGGGTGACTGGAGAGCAGGAGGCTGTTGAGCTCCGTGGTAGCGGAGGTACCAAGCAACGTCATGGTCAGCGCCAGCACCTGACCACAGGCCAATAACGCCAATGACAGACACCACGAACGACCCAGCTAGGGCAGCTACCAGCCCGGCAGAGGTGAGGTCATCGGGTGACAGTGGTCCCGCCTATCCGCGCAGCCACCAGAGAAGGGGAGCCCGAGAAAGGGCTCCCAGTCGCCGCCACAAAGCAGCAGCAAACCGCCAGACAGCGCCGAAAGGTGTGAATGGTTGAGTGCGGCGATGCGTCTGGCGGGGCGTCTGGCGGGGCGTCTGGCGATGCGTCTCAGGAAGAGGGGCCGCTGAAGTCTTGAGAGCGGCGACGATCCGTCAACACAGGCCTCTAAGTTATAAGAGTTGTTGCGTCAACAATATGAATGTTGGGACTAAATACTCCCATGTCACGTCGATGTCAAGCCCTTAACAGTCTAAGAACTTGTACAAACGAAAACACATTGTCGATTATCCACAACATCAGAGTAATGTGTTCTTGGTTATATATTATTGCTCCCTCTGACCGAACGTACTAAATTTTTAAGCGCGAGGAGCAAAGACGCCCTTTGCTTTCTCCATGGATGACAGGCATCAAATCCCACGAGGTTTGCAGATTCCTTACAGGAGAGGATCAAGCATGGCAGACGGCGCACCACAAACGGTTACTATGAGTAAGCTCTCCGTCAGTAACTTAGAATACACAATCTACAAGTCGTTTCGGCGAGGCAACCTAATACCGCAATCAGATGCGGGTGATTCTACATTCGCTATTTTCATTTCACGCATAATGGGGCTGCGCGGCAAAGGAGCGATTCATCTCGAATCTCAAGAAGATGAAAACGGTAGGTGCATAGTAACGGTTACCCCAATATGGGAATCGTTCCGAGAAATTTTCCTGCGTGCGCTTGCACGAGAACGTCTATTCGAGTTCGATATTAAGCGTGGTGCAAGCTATAAACTGGCAGAGAAAACTATAACGCTATTGCAGGAAACTGATTCTCAATCGCCCGAGAGGAGCGTATAAGTATGTCTACGTAATTTACCAAATCTGTAGCCACAAACCAAAATAGACGCAGAAAAAGGAGACCCATGATGGTTGGAAGCAGTATCTGCAGGACGACAAAGAAACGTAAAAACGTGTGTGATTGTAGACAATGTGTGTCTAATAGAAACAATGCAAAACGCCGAGGTGGGGAGTTTCAGCGGAAGAGAAAGAATGTGACTAGAAAAGAGCACGATCTCAAAGGACGCGATCTGCATAGTCGACACGGAGGACAAGCGCGACATTAAGTTGCCAACGATCTGGGACACATCGTTAAACTGTCCCATTTTCATATTTCATGCTATTATATTTCCATGAAAACATTATGTTTTGTCAAAAATGGTGCCTCATACCATATCAGTTACCTGTATCGGCATCTCGTCGTCCACGGAATATGTTTCCAAGCAGATAAGGTACATCTCTTCCCGTACGTTGACTATATTTTATCAGATATTCTTTATCGTCGAACGGGAACAGTGTTAATTGAGATAAGTCTTAGAAATCGAGAGACCCTACGGCATGAATTAGTGTTTCATCCAAGGCCGATAGATATCTCTGACACAACGATCGAAACTGCGATCACCGAAATAAACTCTCGTAAAGGAAAGATCACTCAGTTTCTCAAAATTCCGGAGCTCGCTGAGCAGGTACGCGCAATGGATCGCCAGCCATGGCATGATCTTGCTGAGTCAGCAGTGGTTCACCTACAAGAGTGCACAGACCGAATGCCTATCAGTCGCCACGATGACAAATCAATTCTCGATGACTTTGATGTCGAGTTAACTGGTGATCTCCCGAAGGATGATGAACGAATGCCCCTCCTGCATGAAATCATGGCTGCTGTTCATGCGGCAGCTAACACACGGCTTGCCTATCGATATGGTTATAACTGTCCTGGTGGTGACATCGTATTTCATAACGGCACGTGGGGTAGCACCATGCGCTATGTTCGACAAGCTCGCTCTGAAAATCGGCAACATATCGAAGAGGTGTATGCACAGGCCGTCAAAGATTTGATGAAGTATGGCGGTATAACACGACTATTGGGGAATCTTCGTCATCTTACCGCGGATGGTGATTGGCGCTACTATCCTGGAACTAACGGAATACTAATTGATGACTTTAACATAACGGTTGGTTTCCGCTCGTGGCAGCAGATTGCCTCAGTTGGGGTGGCGGAGATGCTGCTGAAAAGGTTGCGGGTTATTGTGCACGATTAGTTGTTTTAGCTGTTTGATGGCTGGATCGAGATGTTTTGTGTGACAGGAGTGCCTCTCGCCCCTTGATCGACAGCATAAATCGATGCTAAGTGTGTTGATCGTACCATTGAGTTCAACGGCTTGCGACTTCGTAAGGAAGGTTATTGTGTGCGCCATATATAATTCCCAAACTGTTGCTAACTACGATTCATCCACCCTCGATCTACCCACCCTCCAAGATATCGCATGCAACGTGGCGTCTGTCCTGAAGCAGCACCATATTCCGTACAGCGGCTATGCGGATGAGACGCAGCGTGAGGTAGAGAAACGGCAAGCAGAATTTGATCGGCTCGAGTACAATGAAAGCGCTCGGACGAAGATTAAACCAAATCTCCTTCGAAAGATGTTTGGCCTACCAGACGACATACTGCCGAAGACAGACGAACTTCCTCATATTGGGTACTGGACGCTTGTCGAGATAAAGGCCCATACCATGGGGCAGCGGCGCCATTACATTGACTGGCTCGACAAAACACGTCTTGAATCGCTTGACGCCAACTTCGTGACCAGGTACGTGCTGCTTGCCGATGGATCCCTCTGGTACTTCGATGCTCGTGAACATCGGCGACGGGACTTAGACATCGTTTTTGATGCCACCGCATCAGGTAGATGGGAGTGGATGAGTGAGGAGGAAATTCTACTGCTTGACCACGAAGTGCGACATCGTGAAATAGATAAGCCATACGATAAGGCGACAGGCGAGTATTGGCACAGTGAATGGGAAAGTCTCTCGGCTAACAACGACCTGATTGTCGCGGAAAAAGGTGGCGGTTGCAAGAAGTACTTCAACCAGCTGCTGGCCCGTGCGAGAAAGTCGGTGGCGGTGCGAAGCGCTTGGGTACGTAGCAGTAATGAGGAATCGCGACGATACGTGTTGACTGCCGAGCAGTTGCGTCACGGCTGCCGAATTGAGCACACATTCGAAGACGGTCGATCGGCGAGTGTCCGGATTCCACCACGCACCAAGCCAGGTAAAGTTATCCCGGCCTACGACGGTGTAAGCGGCAAAGTTGAACTGATCCGTATTGATGTGGAGTAGATCATGGCAAAGGTAGATTGGGAACAGGTAGCCAAAGACTACGAGGCATCCACCTTCGACATGGCGTGGGTGACGTCGTACGCGCAGAAAGCGGCGAAGCTGCTCGTCGATCATCATATCTCTCCTATGGGATACACGGACGAGAAGCAAGGCGAGGTGGATAAGAGAATAGCGGAGGCAAACGATGGCTCCGGCAAGGTCGCAAAGTTCTTCCGCAACCTCTTCGCGGCGGAACCGAACGATACTCCGGAAAAGCGTTACGCGAGGGAGCATATTGGGTACTGGGTAATTTGTAAAACTGAGACTGGAGATACGACAAATGAGAAACTGAGGAATCCTTACTCTGGGAATATGTCGAAGAAGTCTCGCCAAATATACGAATACTCGCTGTATTGCTTGCTTGACACTGGCGAACTTGCCTGCTTTCATTACTCCAACTTCCAGATCTGGTTGGGATACAGCAGACAAAAATATGAAGTTGAAGGCGGGTGGGCGCCGATGAGCGACAATCTACTGCTTTTGCTCGATCACCGTGTGAGGTGCGAAGAAGATAACGGTGGCTACCCAAGAAAAGACGGATCGTACTACTATCGTAACTATCTCTCGACTGACAATTACCTGATCACAGGAAAGAAGGGTGGCGGCTGCCGGAAGCTCCTTGGGAAGCTGCTTGAAGGGCACGGGATTAAAGATCCGAGGATAGGTAATCGCGACCGCAATAAACCGAAGAGAGTGAAGCATGCGGTCTCGAAAACGTACATAGTTACTGGCGAGCAACTGAAAAACGGCTTCACCCTCACCCACACGTTCGCAAATGGGGCGACGCACCGTGTGGATGTGTATCCAGGGAGTCGGAGCGGGAAAGTGATATCCGTGCACGATAAAGCGGCGGGCGTGACGGAGTGGGTTAGAGTTGTGGAGGGATGAGTAGTGTGGTTATTTCGTTGTTGAAGCAATGAGGTTGCTGTCTTCTAGATAATAGGCTTCTGGAACACGCATATTTGTGTTCTCTCCAAAATTCTGCTAGTCTTCATATTAAGGGGCGAAGCGGCGTTGAATCGCCGTCACGCGATAGCGTATGAAAGCTGGCGGGTAACTCACAGGTGAGGCCGTCAGATGTCGGCATGGTCAGTTTGAGTCTGACCCACCCCTTTTTGAAGAATCTGAATCATCAATGTGTTGCGGGTGTAGTCCAGCTTATTTTCTGTTCTCCCTCAGCCCTCCCACCTTCCATCTGGTCCGTCCCTCCGCTTCACTCTCCCCCTAACAGCCCCACCACACACTGAAAGGCCAAGGAAGGGGAGACCAATGGCAACACCAGCAGACCACACCGAGGAGAACAACACACCACCAACCACCGCCTGCCCAGCCTGGTGCATCGGCCACGACGCCGATGCACCAGACAAAGATGACGACCACCTCCACGAAGCCACCCCGGCCCTCATGCCCTGCATCACCCTAGAACGCACCACCGATGAGACTGGCACCATCCACCATCACCCCACCGCCACCGAACTCACCCTAGTGCGCTACCAATACCCACACGACAGCGACACCTGGCTCTACATCGGCGACGGCTCCCGCTCCCACGGCCTCGACATCACCCTGGAGAGTGCCCGGCGGCTAGTGAGTGCGCTGGCGCGGTATATGGAAGATGAGGGGTGAGGGGGGTGAGGCGGGCTGAGCGGCTGGCGAAGTGATGCCTACTGGCGAGTCTGGTCGCTATCTGTTGCACGCAAGTAGGCCAGTACCGTCTTGACGTTGACGCCAAACTGCCTGCCAATCGCAGCTGCGGATACTCCCCGTGCGTGCAGCTCTACCGCCTGCGCCTTCTGCTCGTCCGTCATGCCTGCCCGGCGTCGTGGTAGCCCGCGCCGCCGACGGATTCCATAGACCACATCTTTGCTGATGCCGAAGCGCTCGCAGATCGTGCGGACTGGCAAGCCATCCTGGTATAGCCGCGCCACCTCATCTCGCTCGACTGCGGTAAGGTGATGCTGGCGCTGCATGATGGTGTGTGCGATAGCGTTGGCATCCGTCTTTGCGCGAATAGGGCTGGGGGCGGGTTTCGCAAGGCCATCGCTGCTTGGTGGTTCACTGTCTCCACTAGCAGGCACCTCCAGCGAGTCGCCCGTCCCAGAGGAAGGGGGCGGGGGAGGGCACTGTCTAACTCTGGTATCAACCAGCTCCGCCGTCTGATTGGCCAGGGTGGCACCCTTCGTTGGTGCCTCGTCACATGATGACTGGCGTGCTGTGGACGGCCTGGCCTGCGCCGCATCCTCGTCGGCCAGCCGCTCCCCCGCACGAGCCAGCACATCAGCCCGTAGCGCGAGTAACGTTTCTAGTTTGTTCTCATTGATCTCGCGGAGGTGTACTGCCGCTTTCGCGCTAGCGCCCGCCTTCAGAAGGTTGCGGGTCACCAGCCCCTCTCACGCACCGCCCTGCTCGGCCACCCTGAAGGGCGCAGCACGGCAAGGCAGGAACAGGACCGAAGGTCTTCACACTGGCTCCGCCACAGCTCCTGAAAGCACCCGCGCCTTGCACAAGACACGCTGAACGGCGCAGCCGGCAAAGGACCACACCTTCTCTCTACGACGAATTCACTCACCACACCACAGCCAGAACACAAGAGATCAAGCTAAGCGATATGACAGACCTTTCAATCAAGATGACCTTGAACGGGCAACCCCTGACACGGGAGTGGATCGCGTCCAAGGAGCTGGAGCGCACTCACCACGTCGTACGAGAAATGGCGGACCTGGGGGCGGAGTTCACCTACAGGGGCCAACCGATCTCTTCGGAGGATCTGCTGGCACTGCCGTTCGAGTCCGCAAAAGAAGCACTGATCGAAACCAAGCTGACACTCGGGAAGGACAGCATCCTCAAGCTTTACGAATCAAAGCTGGCCGAGTCGGATGAGATGTGGCGCTCAATTGTAGCGAACACCGTGAAGGGGCGGAACCTGCAGCCCGCCTACGTTGAGGTGGATGCGGACGGTCTGACTCTGGGGGACTTCCTGGCCTTCAACCAGTCCCTGAACAAGATGACCGATCCGGCACTGCCATTCAAGATCCACCCTGAGCACTTCGTGTTTGCCGGTGTCCATGGCGGACAGGAAGTCATGGAGATGGTCGGCCAGTACGGCGAGCCCACTTACCAGAAGCTCTTTATCCACCCCGGTGCAGAAAAACCGACACCACTGGACGACGACACGAAAATGGCGATGGTCGGCGACGGCGTTCTCATGTCAGACCAGACAGTCGACATGAAAATGTACGGCATGCACCAGTTCAAGATGAAAAAAGGCGGCTTGCGCATCAAGCTCGGAGTATTCTTCCCTGAGACGGCACCGGAAGAGATGATTCTGGGCCACCAAGAGCACCTGGCCGTCGAGTTCTACAACTCTCTCACTTTCGCCTATCAAACAAAATCCTTCAAGGGCAAAATACTGAACACGATCCTCAAGTTCAAGAAGTTCAACTGACTCAGTTTACAATCATCTCCAGATAGCCGGATGCGAGCACGGATCACGTAGCCACAACGACAATCCGGGTCTCACGGCTGAGTCTTACGGACCGCGGACTACTCCGGAGACTCAAAGCCGACGAGTAGGGCATGACCTCGAGGATACAAGAACACACCCCGCAGCCTCCCCTAACCTCGGTCGCCTCCACTGATGGCGACACCACCATTCTCCGATTCCGCCATCTGAAGGCTTAGGCGATACTGCTCAGCCTCCGGTTCCTCAGTAAACTCCAGGAGATTGCCGGCCACCTCCGAGAGTACATCACGCACCTCAGCAGGAGAAGCATAAAAGAACTCTCGACGGGTGTTAACGCGGTTGACCCGCTTATGCGCGAATCTTCGATGCAGATCAGCCTCCACCGTGACTGCATCCTCAGAGAAGAACAATGCGTGGACATCGAACCCAAACGGAACGGACGCATCTCCAAGCTCCCGGACGCGATCCATTGGCTCAAGTCGACGCGTCATGCCAATCTTAACCATTCGATCACCGAACGCCCCAACGTTGGAGATAACATAAACATACCCTGCACGAATATTAGCGGCACGAAAATCAACTTTTTCGATCTCCCTGTCGAGCCCCTCAAGCTGGGACCTAATTTCCTCCGCCTCACCCGCTCGCCCCTGCTCCACGAGAGACTGAAGCACGTGCTGGTAATGCTCACGCTCCTTGTCGAGCTTCGATCGACGCTGGGCAAGCTCCTGCTGAGCCTTGCGCTCTTCACGCAGCCTCACCCTCTCCTCCCGCTCCGCCTCTTTCTCGACCTTCTTAGCATTCTGATACCTGAGAGATAAATCGAGTTCCTCGAGACGAAGCGTATGGTATCTACCATCTATCCTCAGGTTGATGAGCGACCCAAGGCGTTCCACCTGGTCGCGAGTACGCTCCAGCCGCTTACGAGCCGCCTCACCATTACCAGCCTTAACAGTGAGGACACAATTCTCAACCTCCGCATTGTAGGCACGCAACATCATTTTCGACATATCAGCAACGAATTTACGCCCCTTGCTGGCCGAGTTATTAAAAGTGAAGTTGTCGGCAGCCCTGATCGCAGACTTGCTTCTAATCATTTCTTTGACCTGAGAGCGCACATCCGATAGGCGACCACCAAGCTCCAGAGAAGACTCAGCAGGATGCCTATAGTTCGTTAGCCCACTATCGACCATCATGACAGCATCCGAAAGATGCATATCAAGCTGCGCGAGCTGCCGCCTACGATCATCAATTGCAATGGTTACTTCGCGAGCATCACGCTCAAGAGCACGGAGATTCTCCTCAGCTGAAGTTGCCTGCTGAGCAAGTTCCAACTTCTGCCGCTCCAGAGCAGCCTGCAGTTCAACCTGCTCACCCCTCATCTGCGCAGCAACTTCCTGCATTTTGACGATATCCCCACCTCCAACCCGATCAAGCAATGCCCGGAGTTCCCCAATTGACGCTAGAGCTGCGTTATACTGTTGCTCTCCGACACTGAGTTGCTGTTCAAGAGTTTGAATCCTCCGCTTTTTGTCCCCAAACACAATAAGACCTCTTTGTCCACAGGGAAAATAGGGCAGAACGAACACTACTACTTCAACCTATCGACAATGTCAACACAGAGATCACAGTTAGGCAACTCTTGCAACCCAACCTCCGAAGCAGTTATTTTCCACTTGCGGCATCGTCGAGCACGCGCCCGACGTAGCGGCCGAATTTCTCGGTGATGCTGCCATGGTCGTCGTCGGGCCATTCGCTCCAGGTGTGACCGAAGCCCGCCGAGCGGTAGTAGGCCAGGCTGTTGCGGGCGTGCCCGATGCCGTCGAATCCATCGAGGCTGTTGCTGGGGACGTCACGGGTTCCGGTCACCCAGTTCAGCGAGAGCCGTTCCTTGGCGTCTCCGGAGAAGGCCGCCGCCCTCTCCTCGGGCGCGTCACCGCCCCCGAAGTTGATGAAGCCCCCGCCCGGCATGCGCTCGGCATAGGCGGGGAAGAACCGCCGACTGATGAACTCAGAGCCGCCGGAGTAGCCCACGAGCCACAGCTGATCCATGTTGGCCCCGCACTCGGCGGCCACGTAGTCGAGCGTCTCCTCCAGGTAGCGGACCTTCCCGTCCTGGTCCTCCAACCACCACATTCCGTCGTCTCCGGGAGAACGCACTGAGACGACGTCGAACCCTCGAGCGCCCGCGGCCTCGACGACGCCCCCAACACCGGCCAGGCCGCCGGGAGACCTCTCATCCTGGCTCTGACCGCCCTGACTGTGGAAGAACTGCCCATCGCCGTCGAGGTAGACAACCAGCCCCACAGGCGCGCCGTCCGCTGCGTAGAAGATGCAGTCGGAGGTCTCGTCGTCGGAGTCGGTGTAGGAGAAGGCCGCGGGAGCAGGCAGATTCCCCGACGCCGGGTCCAGGTTGGGCTCATCGCCCAGCCCACGCGAGCGCAGGTACGGGGGCGGGGTCGGGTGCGCAGACGCCTGCCTCGGACCGCGAGCAGCACACCCGCCCAGGAAGAGACCTGCCATCGCCCCGGTCAGGGCCCGCCGCGAAAGATGCGCCGCCACGACCTCCACCCGCCTTCCCGATCCGTCGTCAGCCACTCGACCGTAGCACTGGCGCTCCGGTTCCGCTCGGCCCGGGCCCGGGTCGGGCCCGGGTCGGGCTACCCGCCTCCGACAACGCTCACCGACGCGGATGGGGACTCAGTGCGGGAGCGAGGCGTCAGGCAGGACTTCCCTGGCCTCCCTTGGCTCCGCGACCCCGGGCTCCGCGCCCACCACGAGCTCCGCCGCTGCTGCGGCCGCCCCGACCGGAGGGCTGCCCGGA
>ERZ772924.936-NODE-936-length-13986-cov-8.857010_pt1 | contig 13986 bp, 6 predicted proteins | sample MGYA00512116_ERZ772924 | MGnify/ENA primary metagenome ERZ772924 (study PRJEB29015, sample SAMEA2737920) | human oral metagenome | biome: human oral; feature: human-associated habitat; material: dental | place: China | collected 2134 ...
CGGACGCTACCCCCTCCCCAACCCTCCCCCGCTGCGGGCGCTGCGCGCCCTGCAGGGGAGGGGGACAATTCGGCGCAGCAATTCAGATTTATAGCCATCCACCTAAAGCCTCATACTGTCTTCGGCGATGCGCCTTGTCTGAAAACTTTCGGTGGATGGCTATATGTGTATAGCCGGGATTTTGAACAGGTTCTAAAAAAAACCGCCCCGGAGGGCGGTTTTTGTTTGGGTTGCGGTTATTGCACCACGATGGTTTGTGCCGCCTGGCGGGCGTGTTCTTCGGGGTGGTACATATTTTCGATGGAAGCGCCGGGAGCGTGCCAAGTGCCCGCACGGGTGGTACGGCCGTAGAGGGTGTAGCTGAACGCTTTCGGCGCGCCATCCAGGGTGAAGGCGGCGATGTGGCGGTCGTCGCGGTTTTCCCGGTACTGGTAGCGGATGTTGTCGCTGTCATCCCCGCCGCTGTTGTCGGCTTCGCCCTGGATGCTGTCGTCATGTTTGTCGTCACGCAGCGCGTTCAGGGTGATGCCTGCGGGCAGGCGATAGACGTAGAGCAGGTCGCTTTGTGTGGCGTCACGGTCGAGTTTTGGGGTGAAGGTCGCGGTGATGCGGATGTCAGTGTTGTTCGGCAGTTTGGCCGGGTCAAGCACGGTGCTGCCGTCCGCGGTTTCGTAGCGCAGCGCGATGTCCCAGCCTTCGCTGCTCGCCGTGTCTGCCGCCGGGGCGTGCAGGTCGCTCGCTTCCAGCCACAGCGGTTGTTTGCCGGGGTTGGTGATGCGCACGCGGCCGTTGTAGTCGCTTTTTTCGAGGTCGGCCAGGGTCGCCGTTTTGCCGTTGATTTCGATGGCGGTGTCAGCGGCGAGTTTGGGGGCGACGGTCGCAAGGCGTACCAGCCAGGCGAGTTCTTGTGTGCTCAGGTAGCGGTCGTGCGAGAGTGCCTGGGCGAGTGCGTCACGCTGGCTCTCGATTTGTTTGGCAATGGTCGCCGCGGTGTTTTGCGGGTCGTTTTTGACGTTTTGCCATTGGTTTTCGAGTTGTTTGAGGCGGACGAGGTTGTGCGCGGCGAGGCTGGTCGTACTGCTGTAGGGGTAGCTGTTGCTGTTTTCTTCGGCAGTCAGGGTGTTCAGGCGTTCGCTCGCGGCCTGGTATTCGCCGAGTTGTGCCAGCGCGGCGGCGATGTCGAGGCTGTCGTTGCGGTCGAGTTTGTCGCCGGCTTCGCGGTGGTAGCGCAGCAGGTTGCCGCGTACGGGTTCGCCCGCGTAAGCGAGGGTGTAGTAGCTGTAGCTGTCGCTGTGGGCGCGGTTGGCATCGAAGCTGCCGTCGGCGCGGTCGCGCAGGTTTTTCAGCAGGCGGGTCAGTTGGGCCGGGTTTTGCAGCTGGTCGTGTTTTTGCAGTTCGAGTAGTGCTTCGCCGACGTAGGCGGTCAGCCAGGCGTTGTTGTTGCCATAGCCCCAGAGGCTGTAGCCACCGTCGTAGTGGGCGAGGTTCGCCAAGCGGTTTTCGGCTTCCCGGATGTGTTCGCGGTCAGGGGTGGCGGCGGCGATGAGTCCCCACAGTTTGCCGGTGGTTTGTTCGCTGCATCCGAGCGGGTAGTCGGCCAGTTGTTTTTGGTAGGGCTCGGCGTTGTAGGGGATGCCGCTGTTCAGGCTGAGGCGGGCGTCGGCGAGGTCGGTAAATTCCAGCGTCGCGCCGGCGTCCAGCCGCTGGTACTGGTTGCGTACGGCGGGCAGGGTCGGGGCGCGGACAGGGATGCGCCGCTCCAGGGTTTCGTTGTAGTCGCCGCTGATGGCCACTTTGATGTGGGCTTCGCCGGTTTTGTTGCTGCGGAAGGGGTAGCGCAGAGTGGCGGTTTGGTCGGGGGCGAGGGTGCTTTCGGGGATGGGTTCGCCTGCAAGGTCGAGGCCGTCGGTCTCCAGTTTGATGTTGAGGTTTTGGGTTTTGTCGGTGGTGTTGTGCAGGCGCAGGGTGAAGACGCCGCTGTCGTCCTGGCTGAGGTAGCGCGGGCTTTGCAGTTCGGCGACTACCGGGGCTTTGACGATGGCGGTTTGTTCGGCGCTGCCGGTTTTGTCAGGGTTCCAGGCGGCGGTCATGACGCGCAGGCGGCCGTTGTAGTGCGGTATGGGCACGGTGTATTGGAGGTTGCCGTCGGTGTCGAGTTTGAGCGGGCCGCTCCAGTTGGCGATGAGGGTGAGGTCGAGGTCCGGCAGGGCGGCAAGTGCGGCCTGATCCACCGGGTTTTCGTCGCCGCCGGCACCGCTGCGCAATGCGGCGAGGCGGGCGTTGGTCTGGCGGATGATGTTGCCGAAGGTATCGTACAGTTCCAGGTTCAGGATTTTTTTGCCGTAGAAGGCTTGAAGCGGGTCGCTGAAGCTGGGCGCGGTCAGTTGGTAGAGGCCGTCGTCCACCACGGCGATGTTGACCCAGGTGTTGTCGCCCGCTTCGGGGACGTGGATGTCCACGGTGAGCGGTTGTTCGGGCTGGGCGTTTTCCGGCAGTTTGATTTGGGGCGCGAGGCGGCGGTGCGCGAGGTCGGCGCCAAGCCAGTGCAGGCCGACGGCGCGGCGGTTGTGGTCGTCGTTTTTGTCGTTCCAGGCGTTGGCGAGCAGCCAGATGCCTTGTTCCCAGCCTTCTTGCCACGGGATTTGCAGTTGTGCCTTGCCGTTTTTGAGGGTGATGTCGTGGCTTTCGCTGATGGTGTCGCGGCTGGCGATTTTGACGCTGGCGGCGCCGTCAAAGGGCGCTTGCAGGTTGAGGGTGATGGTGTCGCCGTTGTGGTAGGTTTCGCGGTCGGTGGTGAGGGTGATGGTGGACGGGTTGTTGTTGCCGGGGTTGCCGTACCAGCCGCGGGTGATTTCGAGGCTGGCGGCGCTCGCCGGGTCTTTGCCCTGGGCTTCGAGGATGTAGATGCCGTTGTCCAGCGGCAGTTCGAGGGTCGCCGGGGTTTTGCCGTCGGTGGCGATGGTGCCGGTTTTGACGGGGTGGCGGGTGTCGTTGTCGTTGTAGCGCCATTCGCCGTCGTCGTAGTACCAGTACCAGTCGCGCTCTACCTGGTAGAGGGTCCAGTTGAGGTTGTCGCCCTGTTGTTCGCCTTTGTCGTTGATGACGGCGATTTGCGCGGTGTTGTCGCCGCTTTTGAGGGCGATGTAGGGTGCGCTGCGCGGCAGCAGGGTGGTGTTTTCGGCGCCGATGGTGCTGCCATCCGGTGCGGTGAGGGTGCTGGTGACTTGTAGTGCTTGCGGGCGGGTGTCGAAGGGGCGGTCGAGGGTGATGTCGATGTGGCGTTTGCCGTCTTTGTCGGTGGTGCCGGCAGCGATGCGTTGTTCGTCGTAGGCGGCGACGGTTTCGTCGTGGCGGCCGATTTGCCAGCCGGTCCAGGCCGGGTTGGTTTTGGCGAGATCGCCGTGGGTGATGCGCCAGACGCCGTCGTTTTGCAGGTCGGCGGCGGGGGCGCCGTAGAGCCAGTCGGCTTTGAGGTCGATGCTGGCTTTGTTGTCGCCTTCGGTTTTGACGGTCAGGGTGTTTTCGATTTGGCGCGGGATGATGCTGTCCACGCGGTAGGTTTCGTCCACGAGGCGCGCGCCGTCTTTGCCAAGGCTGATGCGGATTTGCCAGTTGCCGAGGCGGGCGTTGTTGGCGATGGCGCTGCTGTAGCGGTAGGCGCCGCTGTCGTCGGCTTTGAGCAGTTCGCTGTGGACGAGGTTGCCGTCCGGGCGGCGGATTTCGAGCCAGAGCGGGCTGTCGCTCCAGGCTTTGCCTTCGGGGGTTTTGAAGAGCCAGAGGGCGTTGATGGTGTCGTTCGGGCGGTACACGCCACGGTCGTGCCAGCTCCAGTGGCTCAGGGTCGGATTGGCGGCGGGTGCGCCGTCCAGGCCTTTGTCGGAGAGGTCGATGCCTTGTCCGGCAACGCGCAGGTAGGCGAGGTGCTCGTCGTGCTGGCTGACGAGGTGTCCGGGGGCGTCGGAGCCGTTGCCGCCGGTTTGTGCGGCGCTGAAGCGGGCGATGCCTTGTGCGTCGGTTTTGGCTTCGCCGAGGATGCGGTTGTTTTGGGCGTAGAGGGTGACGGTTTGTCCGGCGACGGGCTGGTTGTTGCGCAGGTCGCGCAGTTCGGCGAGCAGGCCGTCGCGGGTCTGGTAGGCGGTGAGTCCCTGGTCGGTGACGGTGAAGCCCATCAGCGCGGTTTGGTATTGGTCGGGGACGCGCAGGGTGAGGACGTACACGCCGCTGCGGTTTTCTTTGCCCGCCATGTCGGCAAAGGCGATGCGGTTCTGGACGACGCTGTTGCGTTCGCTTTTTTCGGGATTGAAGCTGCCGCTCCAGATTTTGCTGGCGTTGGCGTCGAGGTCGTAGGTGTTGAAGTAGTCAGGGTTGTCGATGGCGTCGTGGATGTCGCCGGCGAGGTTGTTGCCGGGGATTTGCCACAGTTCGAGTTCGATGGTGTCCACGTTGCTGCTTTCGACGGTCAGCGCCGCATCGGGGTCAAGTACGAGGGTTTTGCCACGGGTGGCGAAGCGCACCATCGGTTCGCGGTCGCCAGTGCTGATGGTGCGCTCTTCGGCGCGTCCCAGTTCGAGGTGGTTTTGTGCGGTCAGTTTGGGGTCGATGCGGATTTTGTAATCGCGCTGCCAGACGCCGTTGTAGCAGACTTTGTCGCCGCTGTAGCGCGCTTCGCCTTCGGCGGCGGGTTCGATGGTGATGCGTTTGCGCCAGTCTTGTTGGGGTTCGGCGAGGAGGGTTTCGCTAAATTCGAGGCAGATTTGTGGTTTGTCCTGTTGTTTGTCCACGTCAACGTTGGCGAGTTTGAAGGTGAAGCGGTCCAGCAGGGCGTTGTATTGTTCTTTTTGGTTGCCTTCAAATTCGGGCGCGAGTTTTGCCAGCGCGGCCAGGGCGAAGGGGATGCTGTCGCGGTCGGTTTCCATGATGCGTTCGTACAGCGCGAGGTTGTCGCCCAGCCAGGCTTCGCGTGAGTTGCGGATGTTGGGCGAGGAGGCAAGCAGGGCGCGGTAGGCGATGCCACGCGGGTCGTCGCTGTAGCGGGTGCGTTCCGCCAGTTTGCCGAGCAGCTCGCCGGGGTTTTGCAGGTGGGCGAAGTCTTTGCTGGCTACGCCTTTTTTGCTTTTGCTGTATTTGGCGTTTGCCCGCCAGGTGCGGATGTCGGCGTCGGCCAGGTTGGCAACCGGGCCGGTGCCGTCTTTCAGGTATTGGTTGATGTCCGCTTCTGCCTGGTTGCGCGCGGCGACAAGGCTGTCTTCACTCCAGCGGGCGCTGGCGTGGGCAAGGCTGATGGCGCCGATCAGGGCGGCGAGCAGGGTTTTTTTGAACATGAGAGTGTCTCTTGTGGGTAAAAATTGGCGCGGATTTTAGCAAATCCGGCGGGGTTTTTTGGGGAGGGCTGTGGCTTTATTTTCTTGCTGCGGCAAGGGGTTGATTTCCGTCATCGGTGGCGCGGGCGGCGGGTGCTATTCTTGCCGCCGTTTTTTCAGGAGTCTGTTCATGTCCCGCTATCCCGCGATTCTCAATCTGGGTTTTCGCCTCTTTTTTTTCTCCGCGACCGCTTTCGCCGTGCTGGCCATGCTGGCGTGGCTGGCGGTGTATCAGGGTCATCATGCCACCGTCGGCGGGCTGGTCGCGCAGTGGTGGCACGGCCACGAGATGGTTTATGGCTACGCTGCCGCAGTCGTCACCGGTTTTTTGTTCACCGCAGTGCAGAACTGGACCGGCGTGCCGATGCCGCACGGTTGGCCGCTTTTTTGCTATTGGCTGCCGTGGTTCGCGGCGCGGCTGCTGTTTGCCTTCGCACCGGGCGGGTATGTTGTTGCCGCCTGTTGCGATTTGCTCTTTGCCCTCGGCGGGTTGTATGGCGTCGCGCGCCCGGTTTTTGCGGTGAAGCAGTGGCGGCAAATGGGGCTGGTCTCGAAAATGGCGCTGCTCGCCATCGGTCAGGTGCTGTTTATCGCCGGGCTGCTCGGCTGGGGTAACGGCATCCGTTTTAGCCTCTATCTCGGCGTGTTCGTCATCCTCGCCATCGTCCTCACCATCGGGCGGCGGGTGACGCCGTTTTTCACCGAACGCGGCGTTGGTTATCCCTTCACCCCGAAAAACAGCGCGCTGCTGGACCGCGCCTGCCTCGCCACCTTTACCGCTTTCTTTATATTGAAGGTGTTTACGCCGTGGACGGCAGCGGCAGCGCTCTTCGCCCTCGCCACCGCCGCCTGCAACGGCTGGCGTCTCGCCGGCTGGTACACGCGCGGCATCTGGCACCGCCCGCTGCTGTGGAGTATTCACCTCGCCTTCGCCGCGATGATTTTCGGCTTCCTCCTCTTTGGCAGCCAACTGTTCTGGCCGGTGGTGAGCGATACCCTCGCCCTGCACGCGCTGGCGCTGTCTGGCATCGGCCTGCTGACGCTGTCGATGATGGCGCGGGTCAGCCTCGGCCACTCCGGGCGCAATATTCACGAACCGCCGCGCGTCGCCGTCATCGCGCTCTACCTGCTCTGCGCCGGGTTTGTCTGCCGCGTGCTGCTGCCGCTCGCCCTGCCCGCGCAATATTTATGGTGGATTGGCGGCGCGCAGGTGCTGTGGGTGGTGGCTTTCTGCCTGCTGCTGCACGGCTATACGCTGATTTGGTTCCGCCCGCGCATTGACGGCAAGCCGGGTTAAGTGTTCTCGCGCCCCATTCCAGTTCAGGCCGCCTGCCATGACCCCCGAAGAACTCGCCCGCCGCGCCAATCTCACCCCCGCCACCCTGCACCGCCTGCTCGCCGAATACCAGTACGCCATGACCGGCGAAATGGCGGCGGCGATGGGCGACTCGCCAGATGACCCCATCGCCGCCCAGTTCATCCCCGATGCACGCGAACTCATCATTGCCACGAGCGAACTGAGCGATCCTATCGGCGACGCGCCACACTCGCCGCTGCCCTCGCTCGTCCACCGCTACCCGAACCGCGTCCTCTGGAAAATCTCGCCCGTCTGCGCCGTTTACTGCCGCTTCTGCTTCCGCAAAGAACACATTGGCCGCCGCGGTCAGGCGCTGCGCCAACGCGAAACCGCCGCCGTCGCCGCCTACCTCGCCGCGCACCACGAAATCGAAGAAATCATCCTGAGCGGCGGCGACCCGCTGACCCTCTCCGACAAAAAACTGCGCCAATGCCTGGAAGCGCTGCATGACCTGCCGCACATCCGCCGACTGCGCATCCACAGCCGCATCCCCGTCGTCCAGCCCGCGCGCATCACCACCGCGCTGCTCAATACCCTCACCGCCTTGCCGCAAAGCCTGCACCTCGTCGTCCACACCAACTACAGCGCCGAACTCACCACCAACGCCCGCGCGGCGCTGCGGCTGCTGCGCGAACGCGGCGTGATGCTCTACTCACAAACCGTGCTGCTCAAAGGCGTAAACGCCGACGCGGCAACCCTCGCCAATCTTATGAACGACCTGCTCGATTGCGGTGTTAAACCCTACTACCTGCACCACCTTGACCTCGCACGCGGCACCGGCCACTACCGCGTCTCGCTTGACGAAGGCCGCGCCATCGTCAGCGCCCTGCGCCGCCGCCTCTCCGGCATCGCCATGCCAACCTACATCGTGGAAATCCCCGGTGGCGACGGCAAAATCCCGGTGGGCGAACTCACCGCCGCGCAGGAAGCAGAACTGCGCGCCAGCGGCATTTACTAAACCCAACCATAAAGAGCCATGCAACCCGACACCCGCAACCATTACGGCACCATCAGCCGCGTCCTTCACTGGGGCATGGCGCTCGCCATCGCGTTGATGTTCCTCATGGCGCTCGCCTGGCACACAAGCGACCGCTGGCAAATCCTCATCCCCGTCCACAAAACCCTCGGCAATGCCCTGCTGATGCTGGTGCTGTTTCGCGGCATCTGGGCAATCGCAGGCGAACAGCGCCCGCCCGCCATCAGCCGCGCGGCACGACTCGGACACCTCGCGCTCTACCTGCTGATGATCACCGTGCCGACCATTGCCCTTGTCCGCGACGCCGCCCTGGGGCGCGACGGCAACGGCGACAACGCACTCACCCGCTTCGGCGACCAGTGGCATGGCCGCACCGCCTGGCTGCTGCTGGCGCTCATCGCCGGCCATATCGCCATGACCATCATCCACCAGCGGCGCGGTGAAAACATCCTGCAACGCATGACGGGACGCCGCGCGTCGCCAACATTCTTGGCAAAAAAATAGCGGGTAACGCCTGCTGTTCTGCCGCGCCCTGCCTCTTTTTCTTCCTGCTGCCCGCAATGGAAAACGCCGCTTAACCCGCGACTTGTTCCGCCGCTTGCAGCGCTTCTGCCGCTTCCATCCACGCCGCTTCTGCTGCTTCGAGCGCTTTTTGTGTCTCGCTTTGGGCGGCAAGGATTTCTTTGAGCTTTTCTTTGTTCTCCGCTTCGTACAGGACGGGGTCGGCAAGGGCGGCTTTGTGTTGCTCCAGCGCCGCTTCCAGTTTGGCGATGGTTTTTTCTTGTGCTTCTACCGCCTGTTTCAGCGGGCGCAGGCGTTGCCGCTGTTCGGCTTCGCGCCGTTTTTGTTCCTGGCGGCTGTCGCCGCTGTTGGCGGGGGATGCGGCGGTATTGTCCGTCGCCTGGCGGCTGGCATTGAGGTAGCGGTGGTAGTCTTCGAGGTCGCCGTCAAAGGGTTGCAGTTTGCCGTCGGCGACGAGGCGGAATTCGTCGCAGGCGGCGCGCAGCAGGCTGCGGTCGTGCGAGATGATGAGCATCGCGCCGTCGTAGTTTTGTAGCGCCAGCGTCAGCGCGTCGCGCATGGCAAGATCGAGGTGGTTGGTCGGTTCGTCCAGCAGCAGCAGGTTCGGGCGCTGGGCGATGATGAGCGCCAGCGCCAGGCGGGCTTTTTCGCCGCCGGAGTATTGGCCGACCGGGGCGCTCGCTTTGTCGCCGTGGAAGCCGTAGCCGCCGAGGCGGTTGCGGTGCTGTTGTTCGCTTTCTTGCGGCAGGATGCGTTGCAGGTGCCAGAGGGCGTCGTGTTCGCCGCGCAGGGCGTCGAGCTGGTGCTGGGTGAAGTAGCCGATGCGGGTGTTTTTGTGCGCTTCGATGCTGCCCGCGAGCGGCGCCAGTTCTCCGGCAAGTGCTTTCATCAGGGTACTTTTGCCTGCGCCGTTGCGGCCAAGGATGCCGATGCGCGCGTCGGCGGCGATGCGCAGGGTGATTTCCTGCAGGATGGTTTTGTCGCCGTAGCCGAGGCGGGCTTTTTGCGCGATGAGTGCCGGGTTGGGGTGGTTTTCGGCGGGCTGGAAGGCGAGCTGGTAATCGGCTTCGGGCGGCGGTGGCGGCGCGGCGTCGAGTTTTTCCAGCGCTTTCAGGCGGCTTTGTGCCTGGCGCGCTTTGGTCGCCTTGGCGCGGAAGCGGTCGATGTAGCTTTGCAGGTGGGCGCGCTGCCGCGCCTGTTTTTGGTATTGGGCGTCGGCTTGCAGGCGCTGTTCGTAGTTTTGCCGTTCGTAATCGCTGTAGTTGCCCGTGTAGCTTTGCAGTTGGCGGTTTTCGATGTGGAGAATGCGGGTGCAGAGGGCGTCGAGGAATTCGCGGTCGTGGGCGATGATGATTTGTGTCGCCGGGTGGGTTTTGAGGTAGTCCTGCAACCAGATGATGGCGTCCAGGTCGAGGTGGTTGGTCGGCTCGTCCAAAAGCAGCAGCTCCGCCGGGGCGATGAGGGCGCGGGCGAGGTTGAGCCGCATCCGCCAGCCGCCAGAGTAGCTGGCAACGGCGCGGTGTTGCTCGTCCGGCGGGAAGCCGAGGCCGTCCAAGAGTTCGGCGGCGCGGGCTGGCTGGGCGTAGCCGTCGCAGGCGGCGAACTGGTCGTGCGCCCGCGCGATGGCGTGACCGTCGCCACTTTGTTCTGTGGCAGTGATGGCAGCCAATGCCGCCTGATAGGGCGCGTGTCCGGCGAGGACGTAGTCCAGCGCGCTGTCCGGCAGCGACGGGGTTTCCTGGGCGACGCTGGCGATGCGCCAGTCCGGCGGCAGGCGGTAGTCGCCGCTGTCGGCGTCGATTTCGTGGCGCAAGAGCGCGAGCAGGGTCGATTTGCCGCTGCCGTTGCGCCCGGTGAGGCCGACGCGCTGACCGGGGTGGATACGGGCGTCGGCGTTTTCGATGAGGTTCACGCCGTTGCGCGAGAGGGTGATGTGCTGGAGTTCGAGCATGGGAGACGGTTTGGAAAAAGAAAAGGATTGAATGCGCGGGCATTCAATCCTGTCGGGTCGGCACGATGTGTTGGTTTACGGGCGGAAACGGACGCCGTAAGCACCGATGTATTCTTTGACTTCGGGGTTTGCGGTCGAATTTTTGCCGTAGATACCGCCCATTTCGGTGGCGCCGTCGCCATAGAAGTTGCCTTCGGTCACGACTTTGTCGCTGGAGGAGCCGGTAAAGCGGCTGCCGAGGATGTCGGCTTCGAGACGGATGGGATTGGTTTTGCCCGGCACGACAATTTCGCCATTGAGTTTTTTGGTATCGAAATTGGCGGTAAATGAGGACATGGCGTCTATGGTCGTCCGGCGGGGGACGTCGTAGTGGATGGCCGGACCGGCATAGTTCATGCTGCCGCTTGCAGGCATATTGGTCGTGACCGCGCCTTCTCTGGCATCGCGGGCAAAGGCGCGTGCACCGCCGCCCGTTTTGTCGATGATGACGCCGTAGAGGAAGCTGCCGTACTGGTTGCCGATGACTTTCCGGTAAGCGCCTTCGTCGCTTTGGTACTGGCCACCTTCTCCTGGCTGGGTGCCTTGCGGCAGCAACGGGATGTTTTTGCCGTTAAATTCGATTTCGTTGTAGGAAGGACGGGTGTTGCCGCCGTTATTGTTTCCCCCGTTGTTATTGCCGCCGTTGTTGTTTCCTCCGCCGTTATTGCCGCCGTTGTTGTTTCCCCCGTTGTTATTGCCGCCGTTGTTGTTTCCCCCATTGTTATTGCCGCCCTGGGGATTGCCATTGCTGTCGCTAATGCCGTGGCTGCCGTCGGTATCGGTGGGGTCAATCCGGTGCTGGTATTGCAGGCCGGGGGACGGGCCGCGCAGCGGTTTTTCGCCGTTCGGGTCGGAGGGGTTGTTGCTGTTGTTGTCATCGCTGCCGCCGCAGGCGGTGAGCAGGCCACCCAGGATGGCCAGCGCCAGTAAATTCCTGTTTTTCATTGTGAACTCCGTGTGTTCGTTGGTTTGCTGTATTCAGGATGTACCGTTCATTACGGAACGGTACACATTCTAGCATCGCCTGCTTTTGTTGGGGATTTTTTCACCCGGCGCGGGGGCAGAACCTGTTCAATATTTGGGGGAATCGCAAAACGTGAAAAACAAATGTCAATTCATCAAAAATATCGCCCACCCCCACCCTAACCCTCCCCCGCTGCGGGCTTCGCCCTGCGGGGGAGGGGACAATCCGGCGCAACCATTCAAATTTGTGCGGATGACCGGGATTTTGAACGGGCTCTCAGTCTTTTTCCAGTTCGTAGATGAGGTCGATGGCGCGGTCTTGTGCCTGTGCGCTCGCTTCGATGTTGAGGTGGTCGGTGAACTGGTAGCGGGCGATGAATTCGGTGACGCCGGTGAAGAAGTTGCTTTTCAGACCGACGTACATGTCTTTGCCGAGGTATTTGCCCGCTTTCAGGCCGCTGACGCCGAGGTCGAAGACGTCCAGCCCGGTTTCTTTGCCGATGTTGCCGCCGGGGAGGATGCCGCCCAGCGACAGGCTGGCGGCGGTTTGCAGCAGCGCTTCGTTGTCCATCGTCCCGTCCGGCGCGCGGCCAAAGAGGAGGTAGGAGAGGATGGCGGAGTCGGGCATTTTTGGCGTCGAGGTGAGTTTGAGCTGCAGCCGCTCCACGCTGCCGGTGACGGCGGCACCGACTTTGATGTTTTTGTGGTCGATGTTGCGCAGCGCGAGGATGTCGATGGTCGGATTGGTGATGCTGCCGCCGCCAAAGGTCGCCTTGCCGCGTTTGATGTCCAGCTCCTGGCCGTAGAGTTCGTACACGCCGCTCGCCACTTCGATGGCGCCACGCGCGGCCAGCGGGCGGTTTGGCCGCTCGATGATGGTGATGCCGCCTTTGAGGCGGATGTTGACGTCTTTGTTTTTGAAATAGACTTTGTCGCCGAGGATGACTTCGATGTTGGCATTAAGCGGTACCGGCGGTTCGACCGCCGCCAGCGGCTTTTTTTTGGTTTCTTCGTTGAGGATGACGACGTCGTCGGAGATTTCTACGCCGCCGCTCATGTCGGGAACGGAGATGTTGGCTTTCGGCACGGTGATTTTGCCCTGGACGTTGATGCCGCTCGCCGGGTCGATGGTGATGCGGAAGTCGGGCGAGATGCTGACCATCATGGTTTTGGCGTCCGCTATCAGCATGTTTTTCCCGGCAAGGCGCAGGTCAAGCCGGGTCGGGGCGAGGTGGAGCACGCCGCTGGCGTCGAGGTTGCCGTCCGGGGTGCCGATGGCGCCGTTGATGTCGATTTGGCCGCTGCGGTGCGCCGAGAGGCGGAGGCGGATGTTTTTCAGTTCGGTCGCGTATTGCGGGATTTTGATGAGGCCGCCGTCCAGTTGCAGATCGCCGCTGGCGATGGGGGCTTTGGCGGTGCCGCCGATTTGCAGGGTGCCGTTGACGCGGCCACGCATTTCGCTCGCTTTGGGGACGAAGTTGCGGTATTTGCCGATGTCGGGGATGTTTATTTTGATTTCGCCCGCGAGTGCCTGTTTTTGGTAGTCGGTGATGAGGGCGCGGCCATTGATGGTGCCGCTGTCGCCGAGGTCGATGGCGAGGGTGTTTTCGGCCTGGCGGTCGGTGAAGCGGCTGCGCAGTTGTGCGGTTTTCAGGGCGAGGTTGAGCGGCGGCTGGCCTTTGAGCTGGATGTTGATGTTGCCGGGGGTGAGGTGCAGTTCGCTGTTGCCGCGCAGTTGGCCGCCCGCGGCGCGGGTGATTTTGCCTTCGCCTTGCAGGGTGGTGTTGAGGCGGATGTTGGCGGGGATGAGTTTGCCGAAGCTCTTCGGGTCAAGGGTGCTGATGCGGTAGTCGAGTTCGGTTTGTTGGTCGTGTTTGAGGTTGAGGCAGAGGCCGCTGTATTGGTCGGCGAGACAGAAGTCGCGCAGGGTAATTTGTTTGGGCGCGATGTGCAGCGCGCTGCGTTGGCGCAGTCGCCACTGCATTTGGTAGCCGCTGGCGTCCAGGCTGGTGATGTCGCCTTTCCAGCTGTCTATGGCGCTGAAGCCGCCGCTGGCGGCGAGTTGCAGGTTGGCGTCGCCGCCTATGGTGCGCAGGCTGAGGTTGTGGCGGTCGTAACTGCCGTCGCTGCTGAGGGTGATGTTTTTCCAGTTTTGTCCTGCGCTTTGTACGCCTTGCAGTTCGATGTGGTTGGCAAAGCGTCCGCCTTTTTTCAGGCTGGTGGCGAGGCTCGCTTGCAGGCTGGCGATTTTGTGGTCGGCGTAGGCGAGGTTTTTGCCCGTGAGTTGTCCCTGGATTTCCGGCGCTTGCAGGCTGCCGCTGATTTTGCCTTTGCCCGTCAGGCTGCCTTTGAGCGGCGGGTAGTAGGCGGCGAGGTTTTTGCTGTCGAGGTCGTAGTCCAGCGCGAGGATTTTGTCGTCGAGTTTGCCGCTGGCGATGAGGCGGTCGTTGCCCGCCTTGAGTTCGAGCGCCTTGATGTTGAGTTTGTTGCCGTCAAGGATGATGTTGCCGTGGCCGCTGAGCGGCTGTTTTTGCCAGCGGCCTTTGAGGTTGGCGATGTCGGCGCTGAGTTGGACGTTGCCGTTTTTGACGCTGCCCGCGCTGGCAAGCTGGGCGCTGAGTTCGGCGTCGAGCGCTTTCAGCAGTTCCCATTGGTTGGGGTGGAGGTTTTTGGCATCTATTTTGGCGTTCCAAGTTACGTGTGGCAGCCAGCCGCTTTCGCCGGTGAGGTGCAGGCTGCCTTGCAGGCTGTGGATGTCGAGGCTGATGTCGCGGATGTTGTGCAGCGGGTCGAGGGTGCCGCCGCCTTTGAGGGTAAG
>ERZ772924.937-NODE-937-length-13974-cov-33.292262_pt1 | contig 13974 bp, 15 predicted proteins | sample MGYA00512116_ERZ772924 | MGnify/ENA primary metagenome ERZ772924 (study PRJEB29015, sample SAMEA2737920) | human oral metagenome | biome: human oral; feature: human-associated habitat; material: dental | place: China | collected 2134 ...
GGACGACCTGCTTGTTGGCCATGTAGAGGGTGTTGAAGGTGTGGAAGAACTCCTCCAGAGTCTGCTCCTTGCCGCCCAGGAACTGGACGTCGTCGACCAGGAGGATATCGACGTCGCGGTAGCGCCGCTTGAAGTCGTTCATCTGCCCTTCGGCCACGGAGGCGATGAAGTCCGAGACGAATTCCTCGGAGGAGACGTACTTGATGATCATGTCCTGGTACAGGGAACGGGCGTGATTGCCGATGGCGTGCAGCAGATGGGTTTTTCCCAGCCCCGAGCCGCCATAGATGAAGAGCGGGTTGTAGACGCCGGTGGAGCGGTCGGAATCGGGGTTCCCGGGCTGCTCGGCCACCTTGAGCGCGGCCGCGAAGGCGAAACGGTTGGAATCGCCCATGACGTAGTTGTCGAAGGTGTAGCGAGGATTGAGGTGAGAGCTCTTGTCGAAGGACTGGGGGCCCTCCGGACGGGCGAAGGCGGCGGCGGGATTGGTGACGTAGGACGGTGCTGCTGAGTGCGATGAGTGTCCTGGGCGTCCCGAGCGCGTCGGTTGGACGGATTGCAGGGCGTGCCGGCCGGTGGTTCCGGAGGCTCCGGACGCCGTGGGGGGCTCGACGGCGGACGGGCGGGCGCGCACGACGGGCTCCGGGGCGTCGGACTCGGCCAGGGCGGAGGACAGGTCGGGGACGCGGGGCGCCACGTGCTGGGTCGGTGGACGCGTGACGGCCATGGTCGGTGCGGGCGCCCCGGCGTCCAGGGAGGTGTCGACGGTCACTTCGAAGGGGACATCTCGGCCCCAGACCTGTGTCAGGGCTCGGCTGATGGTCGCGCGCGCCTCCTCGACCTTGCTCTTGGTGAAGGGCGAGCCGGCGACGAGCACGAGGGTGCCGTCGACGTCGATGACGCGTGTCATCCGGATGATGGAGAGCTTGCCGGTGCTCAGCTCGGTGGAGTCGGACAGGACCTCCAGGACTGACTGCCACTTGAGTGTTGTTTCGTCTGGCACGGCCTGCTCCTGACGGGTGGGGGTGATAGAGGTTCACATCATGGAGTTTTTCCACAGGGTTGTCCACACGTGTGTCTATCCACAGGACCATCCCCACCTGGGGACAACGGGGCCGAGGCAGCGGTGCGAGCGCTGGATGCCGACGGCGTGTCGGGACTCTCACCGTCGACGCCGCAGGATCGTTTGACCGTGCGGAAAAGAGGGCCGTATTGTGGTGCGGACGTTCGCACGGAGTCACGTCCCGGTCCATGGGGCAGCCGGTGCGGGCGACCGTGTCGCGATCCTCGTGACGCACGGTTCCGATCATCCGACCAGGAGTACACCCGTGAGCAAGCGGACCTTCCAGCCGAACAACCGCCACCGTGCTAAGGTGCACGGCTTTCGCAAGCGCATGAGCACCCGTGCCGGCCGAGCGGTTCTCGCCTCGCGCCGCCGCAAGGGCCGCGCACGTCTCGCTGTCTGAGGTGCTTCCGGCGGCGCACCGAATGCTGCGGAGCGAAGACTTCTTCACCGCGGTGCGGTTCGGTGTGCGCACCGGCAGCCGCAGGCTGGTGATCCACTACTACAGCGCCGACGAGATCGGAGAGACGACTCCTCCTCCGGCACTCGTCGGCGTCGTCGTTCCCAAGAAGCAGGTCTCGCGCGCCACTCACCGCAACCGGATCAAACGCCGTGTCCGCGCGCTTATGAGCGCACGCGTGGACGGCATCGAGCCGGGGGCGCGAGTCGTCGTGCGAGGCCTGGCCGGAGCCGAAGGCGCTACGAGCGACGAGCTGGGGGCCGATCTCGATCGTCTGCTCACCCGCAGCCGGGAGGCGATCCGCCGGACTCGGCGCACCGGTGGCCCGGGACGGGGTCGCAGATGAGCCCGCGTGCGAGCAGGTTTGCGACCCATGAGCGGACTCATGATCGCGTCGTGCGTGCGGTCACCGCTCCTGTGCGCCTCTACCAGGCGCGCGTCTCGCCGGCGCTGCCGCGCCAGTGCCGGTACTACCCGACCTGCTCCGCATATGCCGTCGAGGCGGTTCGCGTCCACGGGGTGCTCAAGGGCGTTCTGCTGGCGGTCTGGCGACTGGTGCGGTGCAATCCTCTGACTCCCGGTGGCGTCGACCACGTGCCCGACCCGGGCCGGTGGCGCTACCACTATCCCCACGACGTTCCCCGATTCGAGGTCGACCGGTCCGCCGGCTGATCCGCATCGGGAGCAGGCCGGACATCCCGGTCGGCGGGGCCGCTGCCGGTGCCCGTCATGCCTTACAGCTAGGAGTGCAATGGACACGATCCTGTGGCCGCTCATGGTCGCCGTCGCCTGGGTCATGGTCTACATCCACAAGGCCCTCGTGATCATCGGCCTGCCCGATGGTCCGGGTGCGGCCTGGGTACTGTCGATCATCGGCCTGACGATCTTCGTGCGCATTCTCATTATGCCGTTGTTCGTCAAGCAGATCCGGGCCAGTCGCGGCATGCAGCTCATGCAGCCCGAGCTCCAGGCGCTTCAGGCGAAGTACAAGGGGAAGAAGGATCCCGCCTCCAGGCAGCGCCAGCAGGAGGAGATGATGGCGCTGTACCGTAAGTACGGGACGAATCCTTTTTCCTCTTGCATGCCGATCCTCATTCAGATGCCGATCTTCTTCGCGCTCTTCCGGGTGCTGGCGAATCTCGGGAGTGTTGCCAACTACAGTGGTTACGGGGGCCACAGCGCGATCGGTCCGCTCACCGCCGACCTGGCCGAGCAGGTTCAGCGGTCCGCGGTTTTCGGGGCGAGCCTGTCCTCATCCTTCATGAATCCCGACCTGAACATATCGTCGGGTCTCACGGTCAAGATCGTCACAGTCATTATGATTATCGCCATGAGCGCCACCCAGTGGTACACGATGGCGCAGCTGAGCATGAAGAACATGCCCGAGTCCTCCAAGAGCTCGGACAATCCCATGATGCGATCCCAGCGCATGATGATGACGATTATGCCGCTCTTCTTCGCCTTCACCGGCGTCCAGTTCCAGATCGGCGTGCTGATCTACTGGGTGACCTCGAACCTGTGGACCATGGGGCAGCAGTTCTACACGATCAATCGCATGCCGGCGCCCGGCTCGGAGGCCGAGAAGAAGTTCCGCGCCCGTGAGAACGCCAAGCGCGCTCGCAAGGGCCTGCCCTCCCTCGAGGAGGAGGAGCGCGCCAAGGCCGAGGCCGAGGGAACTGCGCAGGTCGGTGGTCAGCGTTCGCAGCCGGTGCGAAAGGACCGTCAGAAGAAGGGTTCCGGACGTGCCTCGTCGGATTCCGAGGAGGAGAGTGAGGGCGTTCATGAGGACGACGACGCGGCGGACACCGGGAGCTCGTCGTCCCGCAGGCCCGGAGGTCTGACGGATGAGGAGATCGCGCGGCGCCGCTACGAGAGGCGCGCGCGCGAGCGAAAGCGCGCCGCCCAGCGGCGCAAGGCTCAGAACAAGAAGCGCCGGAGCTGACCCGCAGCTCTGAGATTTGAGGAGAACGGACTCACAATGAGCGATAACACCGTCCCGTCCAGCACCGTCAAGCGCCTCGAGGAGGAGGGCGAGGTCGGTGCCGATTACCTTGAGGAGCTTCTCGATATCGCTGACCTCGGCGGAGACATCGATATTGATATCGATCACGGGCGCGCGTCCATTGCCGTGGTCGCCTCGGAGGAGGGGGACGCGCGCGAGCTTGCCGACCTCGTGGGGCGCGACGGCGAGGTGCTCGAAGCCGTGCAGGAGCTGACTCGCTTGGCGGTGCAGGCTCGCACCGGCAACCGGTCGCGTCTCATGCTCGATATCAACGGTTATCGCGCCGCGCGCCGTATCGAGCTGACGAAGATCGCGCAGGAGGCGATCAAGCGGGTTCTGGCGACGGGCGAGACCGTGTCCCTGGAGGCCATGAATCCCTTCGAGCGCAAGGTGTGCCACGACGTCGTCGCCGCCGAGGGCCTGTACTCCGAGTCCGAGGGGACCGAGCCGCATCGCCACGTCGTCGTCATGCCCGCCGAGGAGGAGGATGCCGACGAGCCCGACGAGGCGTCCGACGACGGGACCGAGGCGCCCGAACAGGACTGACATGGGTCATGACATGAGTGACGGGCGGCCTGGCGGCGACCCGACCGGGGTGGAGCGGCCCACCGATGAGATGCATGAGCTGTTCGGACTCGCTTTCGCCGGTGCGGAGCGCTTCGCTGAGATGCTCGTCGCAGAGGGCGAGCTGCGCGGGCTCGTCGGGCCGCGGGAGCTGCCCAGGCTGTGGACGCGTCATATTGTCAACTCCGCTGCGCTGGCGCCCTTTCTGCCCGCTCGTGGCACGGTGGCCGACGTCGGTTCCGGCGCAGGGTTCCCCGGAATCGTCGTGGCGCTTCTGCGCCCTGATCTAGAGATGACGCTTATAGAATCGATGGAACGGCGGGTCGAGTGGCTCACGTACGTTGTTCGTGAGCTTGATCTGGATAATGTCACTGTGCATCGTGCCCGTGCGGAGGAGGTCAGGGAGCGATTCGATGCCGTGACTGCTCGCGCTGTCGCAAATTTGACCAAGTTGGTGCGGATGACAGCGCCTCTGCTTCGACAGGGGGGCAGGCTTCTGGCGCTCAAGGGGGCTAAGGCTGAGGCAGAGGTCGAGGCGGCGAAGTACGTCATGAAGAAGGCCAGGCTGGAGCCGGCGATTGTTCACGATGTTGTGACGCCGGGCGAGGAGGTCACGAGGATTGTTGAGGTGCGGCGTCCAAGACGATGAGATGCACCTCGGTCCGCGGCGGCCTGCCGGGTACGAGACGGCGGCTGAACCGCGGGTTCGGTGGCGTGGCGCGGGACAGTGGCTCGACGAGTCGCTATTGATGTGCGACGTATGCGGCGGGGCTCGTCGTCGGCGTCGTCCGGCTCACGTAGACTGAAGTGCCCGGATCGTGAACGCGGTCGGGGGTGTCGTCCGAGGAGAACAGTTTTGTCGGGATCGTCTATCTTCGAGCAGCTGCGTGCCGATCATTCGGCGCTGGAGGAGTTCGCTGGAGTGCGCTTCCCGCATCCGGATCACACTCGTATTATCGCCATCGCCAATCAGAAGGGCGGGGTCGGCAAGACCTCGACGACGGTCAATGTCGCGGCGGCGTTGGCGGAGGCGGGGCTTCACGTGCTGGTCATCGACGCCGACTCCCAGGGCAATGCCTCGACGGCGCTCGGTGTGGCGCATGATGATGACCAGGCCTCCATTTACGACGTTCTCGTCGATGGGACCCAGATCGACGAGGTCGTGGTGGCGACGCACTTCTCGGAGACCCTGCTGTGCGTCCCGGCGACGATCGATGTGGCTGCGATCGAGATCGAGCTCATCAGCACCCCGGAACGCGAGTCTCGTCTGCACCACGCATTGCAGGAGTATCTCAGAAGCAGGGATTCCGCCGACCTTCCCCGGTTGGACTACGTGCTTATTGATTGCCCGCCGAGCCTGGGACTGATGACGATCAATGCGTTTGTCGCGGCAGGGGAGGTTCTCATTCCCATGCAGGCTGAGTACTACGCTTTGGAGGGGCTGGCGCTGCTCACTCGATCGGTGGATCGCATTGCGCGGATTCACAATCCTGCACTTGCCGTGTCCATGATCGCTCTGACCATGTTCGACAGGCGCACGACCCTGGCCCGGGACGTTGAGGAAGAGGTTCGCACCTATTTCCCCAACGCGGCACTTCACACACGCATCCCGCGGTCGGTACGCGTAGCCGAGGCGCCGTCCTTCGGTGCACCTGTGGTGTTCTGGGACCCGCGCTGCTCCGGCGCTGTAGCTTACAAGCAGCTTGCGCAGGAGATCGCCCAGCGCGGGGTGGCCGGTTGGGAGAGCTCGGCTCCGGTCAACAGCAATGATGCAGATGACACCGATATCGCAGATACTGCAGATATTGCAGACGACGGACAGGAGGCGTGACGATGGCGCAGAAGAGGCGCGGGCTCGGACGGGGACTTCAGGCCCTTATCCCGGAGACGCAGACGGAGACGCCGTCGGCGCGTCCCACGGACGTCTTCTTTCCCGAGTCGGACAGGTCGTCTGCGAAGAGCGACAAGACGCTCGAAGGCAGTGAGAAGAGCGAGGCGTCCGGGGGTGGAGATGCCCGGCGCAAATCGGATGACATTGCGGCAACGCTCTTGGCACCATCGAAGCGGACACGAAGGTCGACGTCGAAAGGAGCCTCCGCGAGGGGAACGACACGGCGGTCCACGGCTGCTGCGGGCGGCGGCTCGCAGCTCGATGGTGCGGAGAGGAGGACCGCGTCGAGATCGAAGCGCGCCCGCGCGGGCAGCGACAGTACCGTTTCACGTGAAACATCGGTGAAGAAGACGGTTGAGGCGAAGAAGGCGACTGAGGAGCCGAAGGTTCACCAGAGTGAGTCCAAGATCGAGGAGGCGAGTGCCGCCTCTGACGTCGAGGTGAAGGAGGCGGATACCGTGACGACCGGTGACGAGGCTGAGAGGACCGGTGACGAGGAGCAGTCGCTCGTTCCGGTCCCGGGTGCGACCTTCGCGAACCTGCCTGTGGACATGATTGTCGCCAACCCGCATCAGCCACGGCAGGTCTTCGATGAGGATGACATTTCCGAGCTCGCCGCCTCCATCAAGGAGGTCGGCCTGCTCCAGCCCATTGTCGTGCGCCGGCGCGAGGATGACGGCGATGGCGATTACGAACTGATCATGGGAGAGCGGCGTCTACGGGCGGCCAAGGAGGCCGGGCTTGAGACGATTCCCGCTGTCGTCCGTTACGCAGCGGATGATGAGTTGTTGCGTGACGCGCTCCTGGAGAACCTGCACCGTGTCCAGCTCAACCCGCTGGAGGAGGCGGCCGCTTACCAGCAACTGCTTGAGGACTTCAACTGCACGCATGCGGAGCTCTCGCAGCGGATTGCCCGCTCGCGCTCACAGATCTCGAACACGCTGCGCCTTATGAAGCTGCCGCCTCTTGTGCAGCGCCGGCTCGCTGCGGGGGTGCTGTCCGCCGGACACGCTCGGTCTTTGCTGGGTCTTCCCGACGCCGCGGCCATGGAGCGTCTTGCTCAGCGTATTGTGGCCGAGGGCCTCTCGGTGCGGGCGACGGAGGAGCTTGTAGCTCTGCACGACGAGCCCGAGGCACAGCGGACCAGGCCGCTTCGGACGCGTTCGGCGACTCTTCCGGCTCTGTCGACGAGGCTCTCGGATGCCTTCGACACGCGGGTCAAGGTGACTCGTGGAGCCAAGAAAGGGCGAATCACAATCGAGTTCGCCGGCGATGACGATCTGGCGCGCATTGTGACCGCGCTCGCCCCGGGGACGTCCCTGGACGAGGACTGAGTCAGACCGGCTGCTGACGCGGGTCGGCCACCACGTGGGTCATCGTGGCGGAGTTCTTCGGATACTCCTAGTCAAGTTGCTGTTACGCATGCGCATGTCTTGTCGCAGGCTGGTAGTCCTGTGCCTGATGAGCGACAGAGACTCACGGAGGCGTGAAGCCTCCGATGACGTCCGAGCCGTTTCATCCTGATAGGGCAGGTGTGCGGCCTGATGCCTGACGCTGTACGGCTGCCGTAACTTGGCCGAGCACTGCTGATCATTCACATGCTCATCGCTACTGTCGTCTTTGATGCTGCTCTCGCACTGGCCCGGGCATGGTCATCGGGCGCGCCGTCGACTCGTTGAGTGCTGTTCCTTCCGGCGATGGTAGCGATGGCGAGCTCGGGGCTTGACCCGTGTCTGAGGTGCACGATGTCTCTCGGAAGAAGTTTCACGTGAAACGCGGCCTGCTGCTGATTCCGGTTGCCGAAGCAGGTCGACTGCTATGGGTAAGTAGTTCGTCATCATGTAGTCCGCGGTGAGCACGACTCGTCGACAGGAGCAGCTCAGTAGTCGGGAGCATCGGTGTTCAACGATGTGTGATGTTGAATATGACCTCGTGTGCCGCGTAGCGCATGACCACGTTCAGCCAGCGAGAGAAGAACCTGCCTGAGTGTATGGCTTTCGCGCTGGTAACTGGTCTTTTGAATGGGCGCCCTGTTCTACAGATGGCAAACAACGCGTGAGCAGGAGGCGAGCTGGTCACAGACCAGTTGAAGTCCACAGCACCGGAATCCTCGTCGCCATCAATGGAATGACGACGCTGGTAGGAGCCGCCCATGCACGCCGCGCAAGCTGAATCTGGAAGCCGATGGGCGGGACGGTCGCATTGCTCGTGAACGGCTGGAGTCAGCGATCCTGTTTCCGTCTTCGGCTGCAACGATCGCGAATGAAAACGTGGCGCACTCACGACCATTTGATCGGTCCGGCCTGGTGTACTGATAGCTAGTTCATCTCGCATGATCACGGTGATGTACTTCCAGCACGCCTGGGTTCTGGTGAGCATGGGCGGAGGTGACGTGATTCCCGGAGGGACTGAACGCGATGGTTTCACGTGAAACACGATCATGACATGAATGCGGGTTCACCTCACATGGGTGAGATGACTGTCGATGCGTCATGAATGGCCGACGGTGGCCGAGGCAGAGGAAGGATGCGCTGGTCTGACGCACATGGATCGCCGCGGGACGGATCGTCACATCGATCAACGACGGCGTTGCTGCTGCCAGTCTGGTCCCGCCTGTCTGGACCGTCTGCGTGACTCGTGAAGTGGCGAGTCGTCCTCGATGAGACTGCACGTTGAACGATGGACATGGGTGCGGTCCTTGAACGGGGTTGACGATGGGTCTGACGGAAGTGTCGAGGACGACCCGGAGCTCGGTGCGAGCGAGCATTTGAGAATCGGCCACATCGCAGCCTCAGTGGCACGATGCACGATGCGCTACGACTGGTGACCGGCCGGTTCTCTGGAGCAGTATTCTGCCTTGGTGGACGGGTCTACAGAGCCACGGAGACGATTGACCACCGACAATGAGTAACACGTCAGAACGATGGCGCCAACGACGTGCTGAGCAGAGCCATGAGGCCGATATGCCTCCTCGGGCGAGGAGATGACCGCGGACCTCTAAGATAAGAGCAGTCTACTGTGAACGGGCCTGTGCGTGTTTCACATGAAACAGACTCGGTCCCTATGATGGACGATCGGGGATGGACGGCCCGGCATCCGATCGCGGACGACTCACGAGGTGGTGCGGGTGGGATCGTGTGTTCACCTCTTCTGGGTGGCTATCGAAGTGGAAATGAGCATCGTCGCCGAGCTTGGGTGTGTTGGTACTGAGTATGAACAGCCGATGGTCTCCGCCTCATATGGGAACAAGCGTGATGAGCCTGCCACGGGGACTTGGTGAATGGGGCTGTTTCGAGGATGATCAGTGACCCTTAGCCGCTATGCCCGATCAAGAACAGAACCGTGATGGCGTCACACGGGCTCCTCGGCCCCAGATAATGCGTGCACGGAGATCTGATAGATGTTTGTTACTTGTGCTATTGCGCCAGTGAGCCACAGGATATCCACCGCGGTCACTGGCGGGATGCGTGACACCGATGCCGTCAATGGTAGGGGTCGTGGCGTGGTTTCACGTGAAACGTGCTGTTGGAGAATAGCACGGGGGTACAGGAGTGCTTGAGGGCGGGGGACGCTTATTCGATACCTCTCCCCATGGGAGAGGAGGTCCTGAGCGATCGGAAGAACTCGGTGACATCGATGGTTCTCAGCCTGATACACGCTTGCGGACTCCACGGGAGAATGCCCGTGCTAGTAGCCGAGGGGCACATCATGCAAGGACCGATGTGTTCGGACACGGCTGACATTTCAGCGCCCTGCGATTTGCGCGGCAGTCTTCGACCATTGAGCTCGCTGACGATCATGGCCTCAGTCCAGACAACAGAGACTCAGTTGGGAGCTACGATGATGACAGTGATGGAGTGCAGTGTTCTCGGCACAAGGTGATGTGTGGCGTCGTTGGTCTCGTCAGTCAAGAAGGGACGACGTTCGCCGCAGAGTTCGATGGAACGTGAACAAAGGTCGCCGGACCTGGAGTAGAGCGATGTTTCACGTGAAACAAGACGTTACATGCAGTTCGAGAAGGCGAGTCGGGACAGTCGGGACGCTCGCCGAGAAGGCGCCGATAGGACGTCAATAGAACGCAGCACGAGTCGTTTCCATGTCGCGCGTGCACGCTCGATCGGTTCCGGCTGACCCGATCTGTTGGCATCCGTCCGGGCAAGGAGCGGGGTCTTCGTCCGTCGGACGGACTCCTGTCGTTAGAAGTGGAGGATCGGGGATTTACGTAGAATACGAACGGTTTCACGTGAAACGGAGCGAACGCGCATGCACTGAGACGAGGGGCGTCGGATAGAACGTCCTGGCGAGTCTTAGCGCAATGACCTGCCGGCCTGGCCGATCGACGGCGCGAGTACGACTAATCGGCAGAGAGCGGTCCCTTGTCCCTCACACAGACGCCAAGTCCGTGCCCAATGCGTTTGAAAGACTGTAACGTTTGGGAGTGGATGTGGGACAGCTTTCGACAGATCCTCGCGACTCGGGTGCTGAGGCGCCCTCAGCGCTCCTGCTGGATGCGGTCCTGATCCTGCACAGCCTCTCGGATCCATTCCGAAGTGTCTGACGGCCGGTAGACCTCCCCGAGTCCAGACACGACGCCAGCATCGACATGGTGACGTCTGCGAACTGGAAGGGGAGGGACGAATGATTGCGGATCGAAGGTGATCTCGTTGCCTCATTGAGCGGCGTCTCTCGGCACATGATGTTTCACGTGAAACGGACCAACTGACCCTGACCCCGAGGAGAACAGTGGTGGCTCGTATAGCAACTCTGACGGTAGCCGCGCTGAGGCGTCCTTCGACAACGAATCGCTTCATGATGTGAGAGGACTTGCAGCCAGCGAGTTTGCCGCCCGTGCGGGCAACCCCTCCTCCGTATCGTCATCGAGATCTGATGGATGCTGGGTCGAGCTCCTGCTCATCTCTGACCCTGCTCACGATCTATCAGAGTTCACACCGAGCTTGGAGTGGCCATATGGGAACGACTGGAGAGGAGATGCAGGAACGAAACATGCTGTATATCGCACTCAAATCAACCGTGAAGGGGCCTGAGGCGGGCGCATGTTGGGATCTTCGACGATGACCAGATGGAAGAGCAAGGTTCGGGATGGCGGCTGGGCAAGGCGAGGAACGGATTGCCATTGTTGGCCGGGACGCCGATGACAGGAAGATCCTGAAGGAGAGCGTTCTGGCGTTGTTGAGCATGAGGGATGACCAGTTGCACGTGACGGAGGACGTCAACGCCTGGAGTGACGTGACCGTTCCCCTTCAGCGGCTGATGTTCTCCATGATCGCTTGAGTTCCGAGGCGAAGCGGCGCTCAGACTATGAGAGAGTCAGGTTCCGCAGCGAAGACTGTCTCTATCCAGTGCTTTTTGCGGTGTTGCTGGTGCTACCAGTCATTCGGGCGCACATGCCCGAAGGGTATGAGGGGATTGGGAATGACGGTGCCACCCGTTGCCGAGCATCCCTTCATGCGTCAATGCTGGTGCGCTGGCACTCTCCCGGCGGACCGGTGCTAGTCCTGGAGAGCAGAAGCTCTATGGCCGCAACCTGTTGGAGACTCACCTGGGATGACATGAGCCATCAAGGGTTCTTGTTTCACGTGAAACGCTCCGGTGATCTGCGAAACGGTCGTCGATGCGTGTCATACGATCTGACGTCGGCGCTCATCTCACTACGACGTGACCTTTGCCGTGTGAAGGCGTCAGGCTAGCGAGTGTCGAGGAAAGTGCGCTTTAGTTCCCGCTTGCTCTGCATAGCGCGACACAGATACCGGCAGTGACGGGAGCTCATGCCGTGCGGTCATGTAATGGGTCAGCGGTGCGGGTAGATCTTGCGCCGGTACTGACCTGCCGAGGATCTGGAACCGCATGCTTCTGTTCAACCGGTCTCCGGAATGGATTCATGTGCGCCTTCCCCGGTATCGGCCAGGACGCGCGGATCGCGTACGACATGGGCATGGGTGACCGTTGCACGTTTCTTCTTCTCCCAGATACGCGCTCGTGCTGACGGACTCAAGGGCTGGACGAACAGGAGCAGCATCTGTTATGAAAGGTTTCAATATTTGTCATTGGCGCTTCCCTCCTTCTGAGTCTATGTCCCGAGAAGGACCCACGTGACGGAACGCGAATCAGCCGAGCTGTTCGGAATGCAGAAGTCCGGAGCAATCCTCATCCGAATGGGATACGCATGCCGGGAGCCGCCCCGTCGTCTTGCTCCTCTCACGCCTGGAGGCCCGCAGGTCGAGCACGTCGTCTTACTGGCGGAGCCGAATCTTCCTCTCATCGGCCTCGAAGCGGTCCTTGTCCGGGACGTGGTTCCCTTCGGTGCGGCTGACCGTGCGTGACACGTAGAGCGGAAACGACGTGTGTCGACAGCCCGCCAACGGCAAGCGTCCGATTCTGAACGGCGCTGTCATCGACGGCCGTCACGACGTGTGTCCACTTTGTGTGCGTCAGGCTCGTCGGCGCGCCCATGTGCCGGTTGCTCACGTGGCGCACACGGAAGACGAATCGGGCCCCTACCCCGCGCGTCAGCCGCGTGCTGCCTCTGCGTCCGCTGCTTACGGGCAGCAACCCACTAGTAGTACCTCACATAAGGACAACGGCTGCCGTCGCATAACAGATGAAGACCGGCGCACCGTTGAACAGGTGCAGGACGAGGCGCCGCATGAGCGCCAGGATGTTTCACGTGAAACGCGCGCCCAGGTCGCAATTAACGACAGATGTCGCGCCGTCGACAATGGATCAGGGGTGGACCAAGGGGTGATGAACGAGTGCGTCGTACAGACCGGGCAGATCGCCGGCGGCCTCGGCCGCCAGCGGCAACAGCGACGTCTCTGTCATGCCCGGCACGACATTGACGTCGACGAACCAGGGCGTTCCGGCGTCGTCGAGAATCAGGTCGGTGCGAGACAGATTACCGAGGCCGAGTGTCCGGTGCACCGTCACGGCGGTGTCCTGTACGCGCTCAACAAGCTCGGAGCTGAGCCGTGCGGGCACGAAGTACTCCGAGCGCCCGGGGTTGTACCGGGCGTCGAAGTCGTACTGGCCCTCCGAGACAACCTCGACAGGCGGGAGCGCCCGTGGCCCCTCTCCCGTGTCGACAACGGAGACTGCCACTTCGGTGCCGGGAACATACTTCTCGATGAGAGCTCGCTCGTCGTAGGAGAAGCAGGCCACCATGGCGTTGCGCAGCTCGTCCGCATGACGGGCCAGGGAGACGCCGAGACCGGAACCGCCCTGATTGGGCTTCACAATGACGGGCAGCCCGAGGTGCGAGGCGACGACGCCGAGTGCCTCCTGCGCCCCGAGCTGGGAGAAGTAGGCCTTGGGCAGAGTGACCGAGTCCGGCGTCAGCACGCCGCCCATCCTCACCGTCGCCTTTGCAGTCGGCTTGAATGAGGCGCGCTGGCATCCGTCGGAGTGAGTGCCCACATAGGACAGCCCGAGAGCGATGAGTACGTTCTGAAGTCCCCCGTCCTCACCGTGCACTCCGTGAACGAGCGGCCACACGACGTCGGGAGCGAATGCGCGTAGCGACGAGATGGTCCGCGCGTCCACATCCAGGACGAGCACGGTGTGACCGAGGTGCCTGAGAACGGACGCAACCCTGTGCCCCGAGCGAAGAGAGACATCGCGCTCGTGACTGAGCCCGCCGGCCAGAACCGCGATCCGGAGCGGCTCGGTGTCGGTGGGCGCGGTCGTGGGCATGGACTCTGGCGACTCGGTCATGATGGTTGTTCCTCAGATCTGATCCGGAGCGGGGGCTGACACGCCTTCGGTGGGACGGGCGCGAGACGGGCCGAAGAGGCTGATGAGCTCGAGGTCGTGTGCGACCACCTCGGACAGGCGCCGCACTCCCTCGCGAATCTCCATGGGCTCGGGATAGCAGAACGACAGCCTGACATGATCGTGCCCGGCGGAGCCTCCGGCGTAGAAGGCGGTGCCGGAGACATAGGCGACGAGATTGGTGACGGCACGCGGCAGCATGTCCTTGG
>ERZ772924.939-NODE-939-length-13957-cov-35.374119_pt1 | contig 13957 bp, 9 predicted proteins | sample MGYA00512116_ERZ772924 | MGnify/ENA primary metagenome ERZ772924 (study PRJEB29015, sample SAMEA2737920) | human oral metagenome | biome: human oral; feature: human-associated habitat; material: dental | place: China | collected 2134 ...
CGGCGTGCAGGCCCCCATCGTTGCCCGGGCCGCCGCGGCCAAGCCTGCGGACGGCGCACAGGCCAATGACGCGGATCCGGCCAAGAACCCGCTTCCGGCTCCGCCCGAGCCCGCCGCCGCGGCCAAGAAGGAGCTCCCCCTCAAGGCCGATAAGCAGGTCGGCGTTGATCTGAACAAGCCCGCGCCCGCTGCGGGGCAGGTCCAGATCCGCGACCTGAAGAAGAATGCGCCCGACGTTCCTGCCGGTGCGGTGAGCTTCTCCAACCAGGACGCGGGACCGGCCTCGACCCTGGTCCTGTTCGACACGACCGGTGACTACGCCAAGCTGGGGGAGTACTACGCGCTGAGCATGGGCAACCTGGCCAGCCACTCCGGAACCGTGACCACCCTTCCCGTCAAGGACTATGTCGCCGGCCTTGCCGGTCGCTTCACCAACGTGGTCTACATCGGTTCGACCTACGATGAGCCCCTGCCGCGAGCCTTCATCGACGACGCCCTGACCGGCAACGTCCCGGTGATGTGGTCCGGCTTCAACATCTGGCAGCTGGCCAAGACCGACGCCGACCGCGCCGCCTTCACCCAGCGCTACGGCTGGGACGCCGCCACCTCCTACATCGACTCCACCGACCGGGTCACCAAGATCAGCTATAACGGCGCCTCCCTGAAGCGCAATGAGCTCAACACCGGTGGGATCACCGCCCCGCACATCACCCGCGAGAAGGACATCAAGGTCCTGGGACGCGCCGAGTGCTCCAAGCCCGACGGTGCGGCCACCGCCTGCGCCTCCGTCGCCCAGTCCGGCACCAGCTCCTTCCCCTGGGCGGTCAGCTCCTCCGGACTGACCTTCATCGGTGAGATCCCCCTGACCTACCTGGGTGAGCAGGACCGCTACATCGCTGCCGCCGACATCCTCCTGGACACGCTTCAGCCCAATGCTCAGCAGTACCATCAGGCCGCCGTGCGCCTGGAGGACGTGACCCCTGACAGTGACCCCGAGGAGCTGCAGGCGATCGTCGACTACCTCCACAGCGAGAAGGTGCCCTTCCAGATGGCGGTGGTGCCCAAGTACGTCGACCCCAAAGGCACCGAGAACAACGGCACGCCCAAGGAGCTCACCCTGAAGGACTCCCCGGAGCTGGTGGCCGTCCTCCAGGACGCCGTGAGCAAGGGCGGAACGATCGTCCAGCACGGCACCACCCACCAGTTCGGAACCCTGGACAACCCGTACAACGCCGTCTCCGCCGACGACTTCGAGTTCATCCGTTCGTGGTGCTCTGCCACCAACGACACCAAGGCTCCCGCGGTCGACTGCCAGGACAAGTCCTACGTGCAGATCGGAGGCGCCCTCCCGGGCACCTCGCAGGCGTGGGCCGCGGAGCGTGTGGAGCAGGGACGCGAGATCTTCGGCGAGGTCGGGCTGCCGACTCCGGAGATCTTCGAGACCCCGCACTACTCGGCCACCCGCGAGGCCTACTACGGCATCGGCGAGCAGTACTCGGTGCGCTATGAGCGCGAGCTCCTCTACGCCGGTACTCTGACCAACACCCAGGCCGGTCCCCACGACTACTACGGGCAGTTCTTCCCCTACGCGGTCAACGACCCCTATGGGGCCCATGTCCTGCCGGAGAACCTGGGCAACTTCGAGCCCAATGAGATCAACCAGCACCCGCCGCGCCTGGCCCAGGAGGTCGTCGACGCGGCCAAGCTCAACCTGGTGAACACTCACGCCACCGCCAGCTTCTTCTTCCACCCCTACTACCCGCTGCCCGAGCTGAAGAAGATCGTCGCCGGTATCAAGGCCGAGGGGTACACCTTCGTTCCGGCCTCGGAGCTGAAGTGACGACGGCGCTGGGTGCAGCACATGACTGCTTCGGATCCATCAGCTCGGAACCGTTCGGTCGGAAGAGCTCTCAAGAGACGGGAATAATGACCTCATGACTCTTGAGACGAACCGTAGAAGGGCGCTGGCGCTCCTGGGGGCCGGGGTTCTGGGAGCGTCAGTGTCCTCCTGCGGTCACGGACATGTGACTACGCCACCGGCTGTGGGCGACGGGGCAACCACCCACCTGAGCCTCCACGTCAGTGACGCGCAGGGCGGTGTCCTCAACCTGGAGGCGCTGCGTCGCATCCAGTCCAACGGTAAGGGCGAGCCCGGTTACGACGACGCCCTGCTGGACGCCAAGACCCTGGAGGTCATCGCCGTCGGGCCGCTCTATCAGGATGAGAACGGCGCCATCGGTATCGATGTGCCCACCGGGCGTGACTGCACGCTGACCATGTCGTGGCCCACCAGTCATGGGTACTCGGCCCTCATGGCGGATCTGCCCGCCTCCGGCGAGCACGACCTCCTGGAGCTGGCGGCCCGGACCCTCCACGAGCGGCAGGCCGAGCGCTACCAGCAGGCCACCGCGCAGGGTCTCAAGGGCGCTGACGAGGCGGTCACGCTGCGGGACTCTGCTCAGCAGTCCCTGGACGCCTGTGCCACGGCCCAGTCCTGGGCCGACAGAGGCCGCCTGGCGAACTCTGCGCTGGAGTCCGCCGCCGGGGCGCAGCTGGCCCTGGACCGGGCACTGGTGGCTCAGGCGCCGCAGGACGCGATCATCGGGGTCACCTTCACCCGGGTGCCCACAGCCGCCGAGGTCGCCGCCGCCCTGGCCTCCAACGGGCCGGGAGGCGGGAAGCGGAAGGTGTCGGCCCGCCTGGTGATCGGTGATCCCGGTGACGCCCAGGAGATGGCCGGCTGGCGCACCACGGTGGAGTCCCTGCACGCGCAGGGAGGTCTGGCCCTGGCCCAGATCTGCGACTCCCACGACGTGGCAGCCCTGACTGACGCCGCCTGGGACGCCCGGGTCGATGCCCTCATCAAGGCGCTTCCCAATGTCGATGCCTGGGAGATCGGCAATGAGATCGGAGGGGACTGGCTGGGCACCGGCCCGGTGGCCAAGGCCCAGCGCGCGGCCAAGGCGGTGCGTGAGCGCACCAGCGCCACGACGGTGCTGACCCTGTACTACCAGCTCGGTCAGGCAGACCCGGCCTATTCGCTGTTCAGCTATGCCGCCAGGGAGATCCCCCAGTCGATCAGGGAACTGGTCGACGTCGTCGGACTGTCCGTCTACCCCCAGCTTCACCCGCTGGGAACAGCCGCAGACCGGGTCCTGAGTGCCCTGGACACTGCCTTCCCGTCCTCCCGGATCGCCGTCACCGAGCTGGGCTACGGGGCCGAGGACCTCAACGCCGGCCCTTGGTGGTTCGGTTCGGCCTCCGACCCCGTGGTGGCTCGCACCGCTGTCGCCGAGCACGTCACCGGCGCCGCACTGGGCCGATCCGATGCCTGGGGAGCACCATTCTGGTGGTACTACCTCGAGGACCAGGTCGGAACTCCGGGGGGCAAGGTGGCCCCGGCGCTGGCCGCCGCCTCCAACGGGTTCTAGCACCTCGGAGCCGGGCGGGCGCTGGGACGCACCTCTGCAGCGCCCTCCCGGCTCTATCGCTGCGCCAGGACGAAGGGGTGAACCGTTGCCGCCCCCGCCTCGCGCAGGAGGCGGGCCGCCACTGTGAGTGTCCAGCCGGAGTCGCTCCAGTCATCCACCAGGACGACGACGCTGCCCCGAAGCTCCTCAAGTGCCTGCGCCGGCCACTCCTGAAGCGTCAGGTCACGGGCCACCTGCGCCAGGCGGAACGCAGAGCCCACGTCGTGGCGCGGGGGATCCTGGTCGGTATGCCCGACGATCCCCAGCGGCCTGGCGCCCAAGCGCGTGGCCACGGCGCGCCCCAGCTGGCGAACCAGGTGGGGGCGGGAACGAGAGTCCACAATGACGACGACGATCGGCCTGCTCGGCGTTTCGGTGCGAACGGGGTCCTGATCGCCCTGGATGATCTCGCCGAGCCGGTCCACCGTCTCAAGCACCAGCGGCCTGATATGCACCGGGACCTCGCCGTCGGAGTCGGAGGTCACCAGCTCACGCAGCGCTGCCGAGGGTCCCAAGCCATCCAACCGCCCCACAGCCAGACCGGTCGCCGCCTGCTGCTCGGCACTGATACGACCCTTGAGGCGGCCCAGCCCCAGCCTCTTCATCCCGGTGGGCCACTGACGGCGCGCTCGTAGCTCGAACCCGGCGCGACCGAGTGCCTGTCGAGCGGCACTGACCTGCTTCTCATCCGGGGCGTCGGGCAGCTCCAGGCCTCCGCACAGGTCGCAGGCTCCGCAGCGCCATTCCCGGTCGAGGTGCGGATCATCGAGCGCCGACCTCAGGAATGCCATCCGGCAGGGGACGACAGTCGTCGCGGGACCGGCATCGGCGCCGAGCCGCTCATAGGCGATCATCGCCTCCTGCTCGGCCAGGCGTGCGGCATCGACTCTGGCATAACGCTGGGCGTCATAGGACCAGGGCTGACCGGTGGACTCCCAGCCACCGCGTACCCGGCGCACGGCGCCGTCGACGTCAAGGACCTTGAGCATGGACTCCAACCGGGTGCGCCGCAACGAGGTCACTGTCTCCAGCACCGCCGTCGACATCGGCCCGGCCCCCGACTCCCGCTGCTTGTCCAGTCCGGCCAGGACCGTACGAACCTGGTCCTCGGGAGGGAAGCCCTGGGAGCCGAACCACTCCCAGATGGCGCGGTCCTCGTCCCCCGGCAGCAGGACCACCTCGGCCCGCTCCACGCCACGACCGGCGCGCCCCACCTGCTGGTAGTAGCTCACTGGCGAGGACGGTGCCCCCACGTGCACCACGAAGGCCAGATCCGGCTTGTCAAAGCCCATGCCCAGGGCCGAGGTCGCCACCAGCGCCCTGACCCGGTTGGCCTTGAGATCCTCCTCGAGGCGCTCACGCTCGGCGGCGTCGGTCTGACCCGTGTAGGCGGCTACCTCCACACCCGCGGTGCGCAGGTACTCGGTAACCTCCAGCGTCGCCGAGACGGTCAAGCAGTAGACGATGCCGCTTCCAGGGGCGTGCCTGAGGTAGCCGGCAAGCCATGCCAGGCGGGTGGCCGAGTCCGGCAGGACCTTGACCCCCAGGTGCAGGGAACGGCGTTCCAGGGAGCCGCGCAGCACCAGGACCGGGGAGTCGTCCGAGCCATCGGCTCCGGTCGCGCTCAGGGACGCCCCCAGCTGCTCGGCGACGTCGGCACTGACCCGGGCGTTCGCGGTCGCCGTGGTCGCCAGGACCGGGGTGCGCGGTGGCAGACCGGCCAGCAATGTGCGAATGCGCCGATAGTCCGGGCGGAAGTCGTGCCCCCAGTCCGAGATGCAGTGGGCCTCGTCGATGACCACCAGTGCGGCTCCGGCCGCCAGGTGCGGCAGGATCTCGTCACGGAACACAGGGTTGTTGAGTCGCTCGGGGGAGACCAGCAGGACATCCACCTCGCCTGCACGCACCCGGGTCTCGATCTCCTCCCACTGGATGACGTTGGCCGAGTTCATGGTCACGGCCCGGATCCCGGCACGCTCAGCGGCGGCGACCTGGTCGCGCATCAGGGCGAGCAGCGGCGAGATGATGACGCTCGTCCCGACGACTCCGGACCGGCTGCGAGTGCCGGATACGGGCGGCGGTGTGCCGGGTCGCCAGTCCCCCCAGCCCTCACGCAGCAGCACCGTCGCCACGAAGTACACCGCCGATTTTCCCCAGCCAGTGCGCTGGACCACCAGAACCCGGCGGTGGGCGAGGACCAACGCCTCGATCGCCCGCCACTGGTCCTCGCGCAGGTGCGCATCGCTGCGGCCCACGAGCTCGCGCAGGACGGCCTCGGCGCGCTCACGCAGCGGCGAGGCGAGTGGCTGCGAGCGCTCGGTGCGCTGCGGGTCCTCAGTGCCTGGGATCGTCATGGACCCACGGTAACGCCGGCGATCGCAGAGGTCAGGCCTTGGATACCCTTGGTCCATGGACCTCCTCATCATCGCCGTGCTAGGCATCCTGGCCATTGCTGCGGCCTCGCAGCTCAGTGACCGCATCGGTGTCGCCCCGGCGCTGATCCTTCTGGCGGGCGGTACGGCGGTCGGTTTCCTGCCCTTCATCCCGGCGATCGAGCTGGACCCCCAGGTGGTCCTGGAAGGAGTTCTTCCTCCGCTGCTGTTCTCCACGGCGGTGAGCATCTCGACGATCAACTTCCGCCGCGAGCTCGCTCCGGTGGCGGTGCTGGCCATCCTGCTGGTGGCCCTGTCCGCCGCGGTGATCGGTGTAGCCCTGGCCCTCGTGGTCCCGGGACTCTCCCTGGCCTGGGCGATCGCGATGGGAGCGATCCTCAGCCCCACCGACGCCGTGGCCATCTCCATCGCGCGCCGGCTGGGAGTCTCACAGCGCATCATCACCGTCCTGGAGGGGGAGGGGCTCCTCAACGACGCCACCGCCCTGGTGCTTCTGTCCTCGGCCGTCTCCGCGGCCACGTCGGGAGGCATCAGCGTCGGAGGCGTGCTGGGCGGTTTCGCCCTGGCCGTCCTCGTGGCCCTGGGGGTGGGCTGGCTCGTCGGCGAGGTGAGCCTGCGGGTGCGCTCCCACATCACCGACCCCACCGTGGACACGGTCGTGTCCTTCACCGTTCCCTTCCTGGCAGCGATCCCGGCCGAGCACATGCACGGCTCGGGCCTGGTGGCCGCTGTCGTCGCCGGACTCATCACCGGTCACCGTGGCCCGCGGATGCTTCCGCCGGCCCACCGGGTGGCCTCACGCACCAACTGGCACACCGTCGAGCTCACGCTGGAAGGACTCATCTTCCTGTTCATGGGGCTGGAGTTCTTCGGCGTCGTTGAGAAGGTGGACGCCTCGGATCTCGGCGTTCGCCGGGCCGTCGGGGTCGCTGTCCTCGCCGGAGCAATGACCGTCGTCGTCCGGGCTCTCGTCGTCGCCCCGATGCTCAAGCTCCTCAGCCACCGCACGGCGCGCTGGGCGGTCCACTGGGAGGAGAACGAGGAGGCCATCCACCAGTTCCAGAACCGCTGCGCGGCCATTGTGCGCGGTGAGGCGGAGATGCCTCAGGTCCCGTGGGACCGCCGCTTCGCCCAGGTCCAGCGCAAGCTCCGGCGAGACCCCAGCCACGAGAGCATCGCGCGGCGCGCCCGCCGAATCTCCAGCCGGGTCCGACGTCGAGGGGCCGACCTGGACTACTTCGCCGCAGATCCCCTGCGCTCCCGTGAGGGCGCCGTCATCGTCTGGGCGGGTATGCGCGGCGCCATCACCCTGGCGGCGGCCCAGACCCTGCCGACCACGGCGCCGCACCGGCCCTTCCTCCTCCTGGTGGCCATGCTGGTGGCGGCCGGCTCCTTGACGCTTCAGGGGCTGACGCTGCCAGCGCTGGTGCGCGTGTCCAGGCCCGCGATGGCCGGTTCCGCCGACGAGAAGGAGAGGGCAGCCGTCATCTCGCTGCTGGTCAACGCCGCCCGTGACGTCGTCGGCGATGGCCACGATCTCACCGGCCGCAGCGTCCACGGGGCCGTCGCCACCAGCGCCGAACCGGTTGCTGAGGTCTCGCGTCCCGCACCGCAGGCCGAAGGGACGACTGTCCTCGAGGAGCCTGCCGCCTCCGAGGCGAAGGCGGAGCTGGGCAAGTCCTCGACCTGCGCTCAAGACGGCGAGAACCTCAGCCCAACGCTCGATCAGCACGCCCTGCTGCGGCGCGAAGGCACGGACATCGTTCTCTCCCCGGCCGCAGTCGCCCGGGCATGGACCGACCCCACCTGGCGGCACGACGAGCTCGCGCCGATGCGAGAGCGTGCCCTGGACATGATCCGCGCTCAGCGTGAGGCTCTTCTGGACGCCGGTGACGAGGGGCTGTACTCGGCAGACTCACTGGAGCACGCCCTGGACCGTCTCGACTTCCAGGAGATCATGCTGACCAGCGAGCCCCACTGACGAACTGAGCGGATCCTCCTCCCAGTGGTGCCCCGTCCGGTGACGGATCCCGACCATGCCCGGAGACGGGGCCGTAGACTCCAACCCGTGAGCGCGAACCTGCCCCTGAGACCTGACCTGGAGGGCGAGGCGCCCTACGGCGCCCCCGAGATTGACGTCCCTGTGCGGCTGAACGTCAACGAGAACCCCTACCCGCCCTCGACGGCAGTCATCGAGTCGATCGCCACCGCCGTGGCTCGGGCCGCCCAGGGCCTCAACCGCTACCCGGAGCGCGACTTCCCCCGGCTGCGGGAGGCGCTCGCGGACTACCTCGAGGCCGAGTCCGGCGTGCACCTGACCCCTGAGCAGATCTGGGCCGCCAACGGCTCCAACGAGGTCATGCTCCACGTGCTCCAGGCCTTCGGCGGCCCCGGGCGCACCTGCCTGACCTTCACCCCCACCTACTCGATGTACCCCGAGTACGCCCGCAACACCTGCACCTCCTACGTGACCGAGCCACGCCGCCAGGACTTCACAGTGGATGCCGGCCTCGTGCTCTCCGCTATCGCCAGGCACAGCCCCACGGTGGTCGTGATCACCACCCCGAACAACCCCACCGGCACCTGCACCAGCCTGGAGGTGATTGACGCGGTCTGCTCGGCGACCGATGCCGTGGTGGTGGTCGACGAGGCATACCAGGAGTTCTCCCAGACCCCAGCTGCCCTGTCCCTGCTGGCCAGGCACCCACGGCTGGTTGTCACCCGGACCATGTCCAAGGCCTTCGCCATGGCGGGAGGCAGGGTTGGTTACCTGGCCGCGTCCCCAGCCGTCGTGGACGCCTGCCGGCTCGTCCGGCTGCCCTACCACCTGAGCGCACAGACCCAGGCTTTGGCGCTGGTCGCCCTCACCCATCAGGATGAGCTGCTGTCCAGGGTGAGACAGCTGGCTCAAGAGTGCCGGTCCTTCCAGGACTGGCTGCGGGACAATGGCTATGAGGTGGTTCCCTCCGAGGCGAACTTCGTGCTGTTCGGGCGTTTCACGGATCGCCATGCGGTGTGGCAGGGCCTGCTGAACCGTGGTGTGCTGATCCGTGAGACCGGCCCCCAGGGCTTCCTCAGGGCCTCTGCGGGAAAACCTGAGGAGATGGCCGCCCTCAAAGAGGCACTCGCAAAGATCAATCCGGAAGGACGCCATTGATGAGCCGTACCGCCACCAGGTCACGCTCCACCAGCGAGTCCGAGATCACCGTCAGCCTCGACCTCGATGGGACCGGGCGCAGCCGGATCTCCACAGGGGTCGGCTTCTACGACCACATGCTCACCGCCCTGTCCCGGCACTCCCTGATCGACATGGAGATCCAGGCAGCCGGTGACGTGCACATCGACGGGCACCACGTCGTCGAAGACACCGCCATCGTGCTCGGGCAGGCGCTCGGCGAGGCTCTCGGAGACAAACGCGGCATCCGGCGGTATGCCGACGCCACAGTGCCCCTGGATGAGGCTCTCGCGCACTGCGTGGTCGATGTGGCCGGGCGGCCCTACGTGGTGTGCTCCGGTGAACCCGAGGGCCAGGCCTACGCCCGGATCGGGGGATCGGGCGTGGTCTACGCGGGCTCGATGACCTATCACGTGTTCGAGTCGCTGGGGCTGAACGCCGGACTCTGCCTCCATCTGCGGCTTCTCGCGGGCCGCGACCCGCATCACATCGTCGAGGCCGAGTTCAAGGCCCTGGCGCGGGCGCTGCGGGACGCCGTGGCCCTTGACCCGCGTGTGCCCGGTGTCCCTTCCACCAAGGGGTCGCTCTGAGCCGCCGGGTCGGGTTGTTCGACTACGGATCGGGCAACCTGCACTCTGCAGCCCGGGCCCTGGAGGCCGCAGGAGGGCGGGTGGCACTCACCAGGAGCACCCGCGAACTGGCCGCGTGCGACGCGCTGGTGGTGCCGGGGGTCGGGGCCTACGCCGCCTGCATGACTGGGTTGCGCGCGTCGGGGGGAACCGAGCTGCTGGCTGATTGGCTGCCTACCGGCAAGCCGCTTCTCGGGATCTGTGTCGGGCACCAGATCTTCTTCGAATCGGGGTCGGAGCACGGCGTCCAAGCCACGGGGCTGGGGATCTGGCCGGGGAGGGTCCAGCTTCTGGCAGCTCGCAGGCTGCCGCATATGGGCTGGAATCGCGTCGAGGTTCCCCCAGGCAGTCGTCTGTTTTCCGGCATCGAGGACGAACGGTTCTATTTCGTTCACAGCTACGCGGTGACCCAGATGTCGGGAACTGACGGCACCCTGGTGACCACCGCCACTCACGAGGTTCCCTTTGTGGCCGCAGTGGAACGTGGGAACGTCTGTTCCACCCAGTTTCATCCTGAGAAATCCGGGGAAGCCGGCGCGCGGCTGCTGCGCAACTGGCTGGGACTGTAGGCCCTTCAGGAGGCCAGCTGATCCACCAGTTGAGGTAACCCGATGGCCGCAGTGGTGCACCAGTGCAGGTCGCAGTCCAGGTTGGTGGGATTCGGGTTGACCTCCACCACGAACGCCCCGGCACGTGCCGCCAACCCAGGGAGGGCGGCTGCCGGATAAACGATCGAGGAGGTCCCCACCACCAGGGCCAGGTCGGCCCGCTGGGCGGCCTCCACGGACGCGTCGATGTCGGTTGCGTCCAGGGGCTCGCCGAAGAACACGATGCTCGGCCTGAGATCACCCCCGCAGGATTCGCACGGAGAGGGCGTAACGCGCAGAACCGGTTCCCTGGAGGCCATCGACAGGTCCGGCTGGCCGGGAAGACCGCAGTCGATGCAGTGGAAACGGTCGAGCCTGCCGTGCAGGTGGGCGAGCACCACCGACCCCGCCCGCTCGTGGAGGTCGTCGATGTTCTGGGTGACGATGTCCATGCGCTGCAGCGGAAGCCCTTCGCCGATCAAACCCGCCCAGCGGGCCAACGCCTCGTGCCCCGCGTTCGGGGAGGTGGAGTTCACGATCCCGATGCGCCACAGGTACCAGGCCCACACCAGCTCGGGATCGGCGCGCCAGCCCTCCTCGGTGGCCATCGCCTCGGGGGAGTACCGGGCCCACAGCCCGGCCGACTCGTCACGAAAGGTGGGAACCCCCGACTCCGCCGACATGCCCGCCCCGGTCAGCACCAGGACCCTGCGGGCGGAGCGTGCCCGTTCCAGCAACTCGGGGGGAAGCGGTTCCAGTTTCTGGTGGTTCATGTCCCCACTCTTGCACAGACCCCGCGGCGCATGTACCCCGTGTGCGGGAATGGGGACGGCCGGCGGGAAGTGGGGTGCGGGACCGGTCCGCAGACCTGCACCCGGTGAACCGCCCCACCTCCGGGGCGGGGATATCCTGACCCGGTGAAGACCTTGGTGACCGGATTCGAACCCTTCGGCGGTTCCGACCGCAATCCTTCCGCGGAGCTGATCACCCGGATCGAGGGCGAAGCCGTCACCGCGGTGCTTCCGGTGGAGTTCGACGCGTTGCGGAAACTGGTTCTGGATCTGCTGGCCGAGCATCGTCCCACCCATGTGGTGTGCCTGGGACTGTCCGGCCGTGCGTCGGGACTGACCCTGGAGCGGGTCGCCGTCAACCTGATCGACGCCCGTATTCCTGACAACGCCGGGGACCAACCCGTGGACCGGCCGGTGATCCCTGGTGGCCCCGCCGCCCGGTTCTCCACCCTGCCCGTGAAAACCATGCTGCGTGCCGTGCAGGCCACCGGGGTTCCAGGGGAACTCTCCCTCAGCGCCGGAAGCTACGTCTGCAACGCGCTGTTCTATCACGTGCTGCACGCGGCCGCCGCTTTCCCCCAGAACACTCGACCGAGATGCGGGTTCATCCACGTGCCATCGGAGGACATCCTCGACCTGGACTCCCAGGAACGAGGCCTCAGGGCATCCTTGAGCCATCTCGAGGTGACCGAGACACACTTCGCGGATGGTGCGCTCGGCTGATGCCCGGGCCCCGCATCAACCCCTGCTGATGTTTCCTGTCCCACAGCCTGCCTTCGCGGTAGGGTTGCGCGTCGTGGAAGCATTGCAGTTGTTGCCCGCAGTCGATGTGCAGGACGGTCGGGCCGTCCAACTCGTCCAAGGTGTTGCGGGTACCCAGAAGGAGTTCGGGGATCCGCTGGCCGCGGCACTCAGATGGCAGGAGGAAGGCGCATCCTGGATTCATCTGGTCGATCTCGACGCCGCCTTCGGGCGTGGCTCCAACGCCGCCCTGCTCGCCGGGATCATCGGCGCACTGGATGTGGACGTCGAACTCTCCGGGGGAATCCGGGACGACGCATCCCTGGAGCTGGCCCTCAAAACCGGGTGCCGACGGGTAAACATCGGCACCGCCGCCCTGGAAAGGCCGGAATGGTGCGAACAGATCATCGAAACCCACGGCGACCGCGTCGCCATTGGACTGGACGTGCGCGGAGAGAAACTTGCCGCCCGCGGCTGGACCACCGAGGGGGGGCCGTGGCCCGAGACCCTCGACCGGTTGGCCGCGGCCGGCTGTCGGCGTTTCGTGGTCACCGACGTCAACTCCGACGGCATGCTCACCGGTCCGAACCTCGACCTGCTGGGTGATGTCTGCGCCCGGACGAGTGCAGCAGTGATCGCGTCCGGCGGTATCTCCACCCTGGACGATCTGCGTTCCCTGCGGGGGCTCGTCCGCGACGGCGTGGAGGGGGCCATCGTCGGCACCGCCCTCTACCTCGGCAGGTTCACCCTGGCCGAGGCCATCGAAGTCGCTGGCCCGCAGCAGATTGGAGGGGCGGCATGAGCCCCGCACCACGCACCAGTTTTGGCGCCTCGGAGTCGACCCGCCTGCACACCCCGCCGCTGCTGACCGGGCGGATCGCCGAACTGCTCGCGGGCAAGAAGATCGCCATGACGGGCGTCACCGGTTTCATCGGTGAGCAGATGCTCTGGAAGTTCCTCACCGAGTGCCCGGACACGACCACGGCGGTGCTGGTGCGCCGCAAGGGTTCCCTGTCCGCCACCCAAAGGGTCGCCTCGCTGCTGAAGAAAAAGAAGATCTTCAAGGATCTTGTCGCCGAAGCAGGTTCCGTGGAGGAGTTGATGGCTGATCGCATCGATGTGATCGAAGGGGATCTCCCGGACGCACCGAAGCTACCACGCGACATCGACGTAATGGTTCACTGCGCAGGAGACGTCTCCTTCGACCCGCCCATCGATGCTGCGTTCAAGACCAATGTGCTCGGCGTCAAGGCATTGCTGAAACGATTTCGTGAATCCTGTTCCGACGAGAACGGCAACTTGGTGCGCGTCCCGCACTACGTCCACATCTCGACGGCCTACACCGCGGGGCGTCGCAGGGGACCTATCCCGGAGGCCGCCCACCCCCACGAAGTGGACTACGAGGCCGAGACCCGGGCCGCTTTGGCGATGACGGACCTCGTCGAGGCCCGGTCCCGTACCTCCGAGCAATTGACGGCGCTGCGCAAGGAAGCCGAGAAACTGCACCGCCGCGCCGGGTATCTCACCACCAGCGAGGACACCGAAAGGCGACGCCTCGAGTGGGTGAAGAAGGAATTGGTAGCCGCGGGCACGGAACGGGCCCGTTCGCTGGGGTGGACCGATGTCTACACCTTCGCCAAAGCGATGGGCGAGGTCGTCGTTGCGGACCTGTGCCATGACATGCAGGTCTCCATTGTCCGCCCTGCCATCGTGGAGGCGTCGCTGAAATACCCCTACCCGGGATGGATCGAGGGCTTCAAGATGGCCGATCCGATCATCCTGGCCTATGGGCGAGGACAGTTGCCGGAGTTCCCGGCCTCCCCGGATGCCGTGATCGACATCATTCCCTGTGACTACGTGGTCAACACCATCGTTGCGGTCTGCGCTACCCAACCGAAGGTGGGGCAACCGGAGTTCTACCACTGTTCCTCGGGGGCCAGAAACCCCCTGACCTTCCGTGGTATCTACGAACACATCCGCTCCTACTTCTCGCGTCACCCATACCGCGATGGACAGGGCTCCCACCAATTGGCGACGTGGAACTTTCCGGGACCGGAACCGGTGGAACGCAAGCTTTGGTTTGCAGAAAAAGGGGTCGCGATAGGCAATTGTCTGCTGGGATTCGCTCCACGCGGGAAGAGGACCCGCGCGGCTGCCCGGGCTCTCGACAA
>ERZ772924.941-NODE-941-length-13941-cov-3.391978_pt1 | contig 13941 bp, 13 predicted proteins | sample MGYA00512116_ERZ772924 | MGnify/ENA primary metagenome ERZ772924 (study PRJEB29015, sample SAMEA2737920) | human oral metagenome | biome: human oral; feature: human-associated habitat; material: dental | place: China | collected 2134 ...
TCCACTTAGATGTCTGTGGTGTTCCAATCCTGAAACACAAAAGCTGGAAAACGAATTTTGGGATTACGACGGCTCTCTTTATAAAGGAAATAAAACTTCATGTTCTGGCTGTCCTGCTGCAAATACACTAAAACAAGTTGCAAAAGATATGACGCTGGAAGAAGTGTTTGCAATTGTGATGAAAGATGAAAACTTTTATAGAAATTCTGGCGGAGGGGTTACGTTAAGCGGTGGAGAAATACTTGTAAATTCGGCTTTTGCAATAGAACTTTTTGAAAAGTTAAAAGAAGAGTATATCAACACTGCTATAGAAACAACAGGATATGGAAATTACAAGGATTTTGAAAAATTGGCAAAATTGACAGATACAATTTTATTTGACATAAAGCATATGGATAGTGGAAAACATAAAAAATATACCGCTGTTTCAAATGAAATAATTTTAGAAAATCTTACAAAACTTTCCAAATGGCATAAAAAAATCATTATGAGATTCCCATTTATAAAAGGGATAAATGATGATGAAAAAAATATTCATGAAACAGCAAAGTTCTTGAAAAAATTAAATTTGCTGGAAATAAATATTCTTCCTTATCATACAATGGGTGAATTCAAATGGCGTGAATTAGGGATTCCTTATCCTTTGGAAGGTGTTAAACCGCCAACACCAGATCGTGTGCGCAATGCTAAAAAGTTAATGCATACGGAAACATATGAAGAATATAAAAAGAGGATTAATCATTAAAAGAAAAGAATAAAAGAAAGTGAAAGTTTATTTTGTTATGCTACTTTTTCAAGTTTGGTGAAGTTAATAAGTCAGTCAGCTTATCCAATTAAATAATAGTCTTGTTTGGAAACAAATTAATCTTTTTATGGCTTTTTTTAAGTAGGAAGAGCGCTAAGCTCATTTAGGTGACGTTGTCATCTTAGACCTATCCGTCTACAAAATAAAAGCGATGGGAATACTGACCAGTTGCTGCTGTGTCACAGTATCAATACCTTTGGTAACAATACTGGCAAATTAGAGATTACAAGTTTCGATTTTAGCAATAAAATGACGGAGTCGGTTGCTCGCGTGCTGATCCTCTAAAGCTGACTGGCAAAAAAAGTCAATCAATAGATGCAACAGGCTTCTAAACAAATCTAAGAAAAAGCTTGAAAGTTGCTTTTAGAAAGAGCTGTTTCAAGCTTTTTCTTTTTAAATTGTGATTAGAAAAAATAAAAGAATAGACAGTGTATTGAGAGATAATTATTAGAGCAGAGCGAACTGCTATTTAACAATTTTTTGTCAAAAAAACAATAAATTTCCTATCTTTATAGCATATTTTTGATATAATGGACTTTGTTATTGAATTATTTTAAGGTATATTTAAATAAAATATGGCAATCTAAGTGAGGAGGCTGTTTGATAAAATTAAGATGAAAAAACGAAGAACAATCTATAAATTTTTATTACAAACTTTATTTTATTCCGTTATATTTTTAATTTTACTCTATTTCTTTAGTTACCTTGGTCAAGGTCAGGGAGAATTTATCTACAACGAATTTTAGGAAGTAACAATGGCTAATAAAAAAATAAAAGATATGATTGCAACAATTGAAAATTTTGCTCAAGAACAGGCAGAATTTCCGGTTTATAATATTTTAGGAGAAATCCATACCTATGGAGAATTAAAAGCTGATTCTGATTCGCTTGCAGCTCATCTTGATCAGTTAGATTTAACAGCAAAATCACCAGTAGTTGTCTTTGGAGGACAGGAATATGCCATGCTGGCTAGTTTTGTTGCTCTGACAAAATCAGGGCATGCCTATATTCCTATTGATCATCATTCAGCCTTAGAACGTATTGAGGCTATTTTAGAGGTAGCAGAGCCAAGTTTAGTTATTGCTGTTGATGATTTCCCAATTGACAATCTTCAAGTCCCAGTAATTCAGTATAGTCAATTAGAAGAAATTTTTAAACAAAAGCTATCTTATCACATCAATCATGCGGTTAAGGGGGATGATACCTACTATATCATCTTTACTTCAGGGACAACTGGTAAACCTAAAGGAGTACAGATTTCACATGACAATCTGCTTAGTTTTACTAATTGGATGATTAATGCAGAAGCTTTTGCAATACCTCATAGGCCGCAAATGCTGGCACAACCGCCTTACTCTTTTGATTTGTCAGTGATGTATTGGGCGCCAACATTGGCTTTAGGTGGAACCCTTTTTGCTCTTCCTAAAGAAATAACTGCAGATTTCAAACAATTATTTACAACTATTAACCAATTACCCATTGGTGTGTGGACATCAACACCTTCCTTTGTTGATATGGCTATGCTGTCAGATGACTTTAATGCACAGCAATTGCCTCATTTAACTCATTTCTATTTTGACGGAGAAGAGTTGACGGTTAAGACGGCTAAAAAATTGCGTCAGCGTTTTCCGCAAGCAAGAATTGTCAACGCTTATGGGCCAACAGAAGCAACTGTTGCTTTATCAGCTTTGGCTGTCACTGATAAAATGCTTGAAACATGCAAACGTCTGCCAATTGGCTATACAAAACCAGATTCGCCAACCTTTATTATTGATGAGTCAGGTCATAAACTGGCAAATGGTCAGCAAGGAGAGATTATTGTTTCCGGTCCGGCAGTCTCTAAGGGGTATCTCAATAATCCTGAACGAACAGCAGCAGCTTTCTTTGAATTTGAAGGTTTGCCAGCTTATCATACTGGTGATTTGGGAAGTATGACAGATGAAGGTCTCTTGCTCTATGGCGGTCGTATGGATTTTCAGATTAAATTCAATGGCTATCGTATTGAGTTGGAAGAAGTCTCTCAAAATCTTAACAAATCGCAATATATCGCATCTGCTGTAGCTGTTCCCCGTTATAATAAAGACCATAAGGTGCAAAATCTTTTGGCTTATGTTGTCTTAAAAGATGGTGTAGAAGAGCAATTTGAGAGAGCACTTGACATTACCAAGGCTATTAAGGCTGATTTGCAAGATGTTATGATGGATTACATGATGCCTTCTAAGTTTTTGTACCGTAAAGATTTACCTTTAACACCTAATGGTAAAATTGATATTAAAGGTTTGATGAGTGAGGTAAACAAAAAATGATTGATTTTTTCAAGAATCTTCCTCACTTAGAAGCTTATGGAAATCCTCAATATTTTTTCTATATTATTTTGGCTGTCTTACCAATTTTTATAGGACTCTTTTTTAAGAAACGCTTTCCTCTTTATGAGGCTTTTGTTAGTCTGATTTTTATTGTTTTAATGTTGACAGGTGAAAAGTCGCATCAAATCTTTGCCTTGTTTTTCTATATCATTTGGCAAATTTTCTGTGTCTATAGTTATAAATTTTATAGAAAATCACGGGATAATAAGTGGATTTTTTATCTTCATGTCTTCATGTCTATCTTACCTTTATCTTTGGTAAAGATTACTCCTGCGATTTGGACAAATCAACAATCTTTATTTGGTTTTTTGGGTATATCCTATCTTACCTTTCGTTCAGTAGGTATGATTATGGAAATGCGAGACGGTGTTCTCACGTCATTTACATTTTGGGAATTTATCCGTTTTATGCTGTTTATGCCTACTTTTTCAAGTGGGCCCATTGATCGTTTCAGAAGATTTAATGATGATTATGAGAAGATTCCTGATAAAGATGAATTGCTAGATATGTTGGAACAATCTGTTCACTATATCATGCTTGGTTTTTTCTATAAGTTTGTTTTAGCGCAAATATTGGGAACAATGATTTTACCGGGGTTGAAAGAAATGGCCCTGCAAAAAGGTGGTTGGTTCAATTGGCCGACTTTAGGAGTCATGTATATTTATGGACTAGACTTATTTTTTGACTTTGCTGGTTATTCAATGTTTGCCATAGCTATCTCTAACTTTATGGGAATCAAGAGTCCAACTAATTTTAACCAACCGTTTAAATCACAAGATTTGAAGGAATTTTGGAATCGCTGGCATATGAGTTTGTCTTTTTGGTTTAGAGACTTTGTTTTTATGCGTCTTGTCAAAGTTTTAGTCAAAAATAAGGTCTTCAAAAATCGCAATGTTACATCAAGTGTTGCTTATATTGTGAATATGCTGATTATGGGATTTTGGCATGGCGTAACTTGGTACTATATTACCTATGGTCTATTTCACGGTGTCGGTTTAGTACTCAACGACGCTTGGCTTCGTAAAAAGAAAAGACTGAACAAAGAGAGAAAAGCAAAGAATTTATCACCTTTGCCAGAAAATGGCTGGACAAGAGCGTTAGGTATTGTCATTACCTTTAATGTTGTCATGTTATCATTTCTGATTTTCTCAGGATTCTTAAATGACTTGTGGTTTGCAGATCAATTATCAAAGAAATAAAAGGAGTATTTACAATGGATATAAAATCAGAGGTTTTAAAAATTATTGATGAGCTTTTTATGGAAGATGTATCAGATATGATGGATGAAGATCTATTCGATGCAGGTGTTTTAGATAGCATGGGAACTGTTGAATTAATTGTTGAATTGGAAAATCATTTTGATATCACTGTTCCTGTTTCTGAATTTGGTCGTGATGATTGGAATACAGCCAATAAAATTATTGAGGGTATAACGGAGTTACGAAATGCTTAAACGGTTATGGTTGATTTTGGGGCCAGTTTTCTGTGCCCTAGTTTTGGTTTTTTCTTTAATTATGTTCTATCCAGCTAAACATTTAAGTCATAATTATAATGAAGAAAAAAACGATGCTGTAGCTTTATCACCTAGTAGTTTTAAAAGTACCAATAAAAAAATGCGTGCATTGTCAGACAAAAGGCACCTCTTTGTCCCCTTTTTTGGTTCTAGTGAGTGGCAACGTATTGATAATATGCATCCATCTGTTCTAGCAGAGCGTTATAATCGTTCTTATCGTCCCTATTTACTGGGACAAAAAGGGTCAACCTCTTTGTCACATTATTTTGGCATGCAGCAAATTGGTAATCAGATTAAAAATAAAAAGGCTGTCTATGTTATTTCTCCTCAGTGGTTCGTTCCAAAGGGGACAAGTCCTATCGCTTTTCAGCAGTATTTTAGTTCTGAACAATTAGCTGATTTTCTCTTAAATCAAACAGGAAGTACAGCGGATCGTTATGCAGCTAAACGTTTATTAGACATTAAACCGAGTTCGAATTTGCAAGGTATGATAAAAAAAATTGCGGCTGGTAAAACCTTAAATAGCTTTGATAGGGCAAGCCTGCGCCTTATTAAGAGTTTCTTGAAAAAAGAAGACGCTTTATTTGGAAGTCTGACCTTTAGTGATAATTATGAACGTCGTGTATTGCCGCATGTCAAAAAATTACCCAAGCACTTTTCTTATGGAACCTTAAGTCAAATTGCTAGCAAAGATGGTCAAAGGTTAACAAAAACAAATCAATTTGAAATTAATGATCATTTTTATAATAAACGTATTAAAGGACAATTGAAAAGACTCAAAGGCTTCCAAAAGCAACTGTCTTATTTACAGTCTCCAGAATACAATGATTTACAGCTGGCGTTAACTCAATTAGCAAAGTCAAAGACCAAAGTCATATTTGTTATTCCGCCGGTTAATGCCAAATGGGTTGAATATACAGGTCTAAGCCAAGATATGTATCAAAAGACGGTTGAAAAAATAAAATATCAGTTACAGAGCCAAGGTTTTGATAACATTGCTGATTTATCAAAAAATGGTGATCAGCCTTATTTCATGCAGGATACCATTCATCTTGGTTGGAATGGTTGGCTGGCTTTTGATAAAGAGGTCAATCCCTTCTTATCCAAGAAACAGCTCCAACCAGCTTATAAGATTAATAATCACTTTTTAAGTAAAAAGTGGGCCACTTATACTGGTAATCCTTTTCAGTTTAAGTGAGACCTTTTTGCCTAATGAAATCAAATTTGGTAAAATGAGAGGAAGAAAAGAGGTAATTGTTATGTCTAAAATTTTAGTTTTTGGTCATCAAAATCCCGATTCAGATGCAATCGGTTCATCAATGGCTTATGCATATTTAAAACGTCAACTCGGCGTAGATGCTCAAGCAGTAGCTTTAGGAAATCCAAATGAGGAGACAGCTTTTGTACTTGATTATTTTGGTATTCAAGCACCGCCTGTTGTTAAGTCAGCTCAAGCAGAAGGTGCCAAACAAGTCATCTTAACAGACCATAATGAATTTCAGCAATCTATCGCAGATATCCGCGAAGTTGAAGTCGTTGAAGTTGTAGATCATCATCGTGTCGCTAATTTTGAAACAGCAAATCCTCTTTATATGCGTTTAGAACCAGTTGGATCTGCTTCATCAATCGTTTATCGGCTTTACAAGGAAAATGGTGTTGCTATTCCTAAGGAAATTGCAGGAGTGATGCTGTCAGGTTTGATTTCAGATACCCTTCTTTTGAAATCACCAACGACTCATGCCTCTGATCCAGCTGTTGCAGAAGATTTAGCCAAAATTGCAGGTGTTGACTTGCAGGAATATGGTTTGGCTATGCTTAAGGCTGGTACCAATTTAGCAAGTAAAACGGCTGCGCAACTTGTTGATATTGATGCTAAAACATTTGAACTCAATGGTAGTCAAGTACGTGTAGCTCAAGTCAATACGGTTGATATCAATGAAGTTTTGGAACGTCAAAATGAAATTGAAGAAGCCATTAAAGCATCACAAGCAGCTAATGGATACTCTGATTTTGTCTTGATGATTACTGATATTTTAAATTCAAATTCGGAAATCTTAGCATTGGGCAACAATACTGATAAAGTAGAAGCAGCTTTTAATTTCACACTTAAAAATAACCATGCCTTCTTAGCAGGTGCTGTATCACGTAAGAAACAAGTTGTACCTCAATTAACGGAAAGTTTTAATGGGTAAAAAATTTAAATGAAAGACGGTGAGAGCTGTCTTTTTTCTTTGTAAACTTTTTTGGAGTACATTATAGATGAATCAATGCAACTATTGTTCTAATCCTCATTTTTTATAAAAAAATTGAAGATACTATCTGTTGTTTTCGTATCTTAATTGGCCATACTTTTATGGAAAATTAGTCTAGAAGACCGAATTTTTGCTATAATATTTTCATGATTAAAATTTATAATGGCGATAAATTAACGCGTCAGCCATTTTTCATAAAACTTATCAACTATTTGCAAATACATGATGATGTCACTTTGCGGCAGATTAAGAGGAATTTTGCTGATACTGAGCATCTAGAACGATCTATTGAGGACTATGTGCAAGCGGGTTATGTTTTACGTGAAAATAAACATTATTACAATGCTTTTGAGCTGTTAGAGAACCTTGATGGTTTGACACTGGATAGTCAGATTTTTGTAGATGACCAGTCATCTATTTATCAAGATCTGTTAGCCTTAACTTTTGAGACCTATTTGTCTAACCAGACAAATACAGCTCTTATCATTGAAAAGACGGATATTAGCAGAGATGCCTTAACCTTATCTAACTACTTTTTTAAACTTAATGAAAATTTTCTTCTATCAAGAAAACAAAAACCCTTGTATCATTTATTGGGTGATGTCAATCCGAATTATGCTCTCAAATACATGACTACCTTTCTTTTGAAATTTTGGGGTAAGGATGTGGTCAAGCAGAAACGTCCTGATATTTTTGTCCAAGCCTTAGTGCTCTTAGGTTATTTGGAGCAAGTAGATAAACAGAGTTATTGTTTGAAAATGACTTTTGATAAGGAAAAATTGATTTTCGCATCATAAATTTGTTTTTAATCATTCTTATTATTCTTAAAAGCAACAGGGAAGTGATAGGGGAAAATGAAATTAGAAAGATTACTGGCTATTTTATCCCTACTTTCAGATAGAAATAGGATAACAGCTAAAGAACTAGCAGAAAAATTTGAGGTGTCCAAACGGACTATTTATCGAGATTTAGAAAGCCTTAATCAAGCAGGAATTCCCATTGTTTCCTATGCTGGTCGCGACGGTGGACTTTCGCTGATGAAAAACTATCAGATAGACAAACGCATCCTATCAAAAGCAGATACTAAAAATCTTTACTCTGCTTTAAAGGGCTTACAAAGCATTAAGCAGCAGCCAGAATTGATTGCCTTGATAGCGAAACTTCTGCCTGAGGAAAAGAGTAATCCTTTAGCAGATTATGATATTAATTTTTCTTCTTGGTATGCTGACAGCCTTATTCAAAAGAAAATTGAAATACTGCAAAAGACTATTGAAGAAAGAATTTGTGTTTTATTGGATTATATTTCAAGTTCTGGCAGAAGGAAGCGCAAAATTGAGCCCTATCAATTAGTTTTTAAAGATTCAGCCTGGTATCTGCATGCCTTTTGTCATAAACGACAGGCTTTTCGTCTTTTTAAACTGCGGCGTATGGCATCTTTAACCTTATTAGAAGAAAAATTCACCGGACGTCCTTATCCAGCTTTAACATTAAAAAGCACAGCTTATTCTGATTTTTCTTTGGAACCTGTTGAAGGTTATGACAAGGTTGTTTTGACTTATCATCCTGAGGATGCCTTTGCTATAACCAAAGTGATGGATGCTTCTATACTAGCTGCTTCTGAAAAAGAAGGCATGGTTACTTTTTATACGTCAAATTTAGCTATGGCTTGTGATTTGGTTTTTCAATTACTAACAAAGGTCAGTGTTCTTGCACCAATTGAATTGCAGCAGCTAGTTGAGAAAAAGTTGGACAAAATTAAATCATTCTATAAAAGGTGACATAAAGTTGTCATCTTTTTTAGGTTATACTAATAGGCGATAAAAGAGAAAGTAGGTAGGATAATGAAAAATGACGTTCTTGTTTATGTATTTGATGGTTATGCAGACTGGGAGCCATCTCATGTCTGCTCGGAATTAAATAGACAGGACAGTCCCTTTCAAGTTAAAACCATTAGTTTAGATAAACAGCCTAAAACATCCATGGGCGGATTTCGCGTGATGCCTGACTATGATATGACGGATTACCCTAAGGAATTTAAACTGCTGATTATTTCTGGCGGAGATAGTTGGCTGGCAGGGGAAAATACTGACATTCTGCCTGTAGTAGACTATGCTGCTCGCCAGCAAATACCGATTGCTGCCATTTGTGCTGCAACCAGTTTTTTAGCTGAAAATGCTTATTTAGATCATGTCAAACACACTGGCAATAGCCTTGAATTTATGAAAAAGCAGGCTCCTCATTATCGTGGAGAAGACTTTTATGTAGAAGAACAGGCAGTCAGTGATGGTGGTATTGTGACAGCAAATGGGACAGCAGCCTTAGAATTTGCTAGAGAAATTTTCTTTTTACTACATGTTAAAAATCCCCAAGAAATAAAGGATTGGTACCATTTTAACAAAGTGGGCTTTTATCATTAAACAGCTTTTAATATCATCTTATTTTGAAAAAATGTATAATAAAGGGGAGGAGGCATTACTATGATTGATCATTTCGGCATTACCGTACAAGATTTAGAAAAGAGCAAAGCCTTTTATCAGGCAACCTTAGCACCTTTAGGCTATGAACTAAGGGTTGACAATTCTTTCGCTGCTAGTTTTGCAGAAGTCCGCAGTGCAGATCCTGCAGGAGATTTTTGGCTTGGATCAGGAGAAAAGTTCCCGCCAATGCATTTTGCTTTCAATGCCCAAACACGAGAAGAAGTGAGAAAGTTTTATCAGGCTGGTTTGAAGGCAGGGGCTCTTGATAATGGTGCTCCAGGCATCAGAGAAAATTACCATCCCAATTATTACGCGGCTTTCTTGATTGACCCAGATGGCAATAACATTGAAGCTGTTTGTCATAAAAAGGAGTAGATTGTGGTTAAGCGTCCTGATTTTTTCCAGATTAAAACCTATGAAGAGTTTTGCAAGTATTATTGGTATCAGAAAGAATTGTTGCATATTTGTCAGCAACTGGACTGTGCACATTGGGGAACAAAGCAGGAATTAAACGATAGGATAAAGGCTTATTTTGCAGGAGAACCAATGAAAGCAGTTGAAAGGAAGACTAAGCCTTTTAAACCAAAAGCGACACAAGAGCTCAGCTTATCCAGTTCTTTGCTGCTATGCGGCTTTGCCTTTAACCAAAAATTTAGGGAATATTTTGCCCGGCAAACCGGAGTTGAACCCTTTAAATTTACTGCAGATATGGCAACAGCATGGAGGAAAGTCAAGGCAGAAAATGATCTTAGCTTTACTATCCAAGATCTTTTAGATGTTTATACTGGAAAATCTGATTACGCAAGATATGATAATCGTTCCTGCCAATGGAATCAATTTTACAAGGATTTTTGTGCAGATAAAAAGACTAAAGGGATTAAAAATAAAATGAAAGTCGCTTCCATTCTTTGGCAAGCTGTCAAAAAATCTGATCAGGCCAAGGTTTACTCATCACAATTATGGGATAAATATTCAAATTTGTTAGATAATGAATAAAGAAAGTAGAGAGGAGGTGTTTGTCATGATAGAAAGATTAGACTTTGTTTGCCCAACAATTCCTGAAGGCGGTGAATTTCCACTTGAACATACGGGCAAGGGAGAAGACAGATCACCTGAATTTTTTATCAAAAATCTTTTCTACTTGTATATAATACTACAATTTTATATAAAATTGCAAGTATTTTTTGCAGAACACCTGTTATTTTTAGTATCGTGAAGTTTTACAATCATACATTTTACCGTACAAAGCAAATATCAAAAAAATTTTTATTTTTTAGGATTTTTTGTCTGAAGATTCATCCATTCAAATATATTTCCAAATGTTTTTCCTTTAACAACAGCCTTTTCGCTTCCACCTCTTCCAGCATTGCTTGGCTCAAATCCAAAAGTCTCTGTATCTCTGGAATTTTTTATTTTATTTCTGTCTTGTACCCCTTCCACTTGGTTATTCAAGAAATATATCCATGAAAAATGTCCAGGAAATCTTGAATTTGATACATCTGTTCCAACTACGTTTTCATAATATGAAAACCATGCATTGTCTGCTCCTGCTTTTAATAAATCTTGATACGTTGGAAGTGAGAATTTGTTTGGTATAACAATTTTATCATCGGCTGCCGCAATAAACCACACTGGCGTTTTTTTCATTTTTTGAATTTTTTCTCTCGTTACCCATAATTTATTTGTTTCAATAAATTTTGAAATTATACTGTTGTTTCCATTTATTGTAACTTTAATGTTATTTTTCTTGTAGGTTCCATCGGAATTTTTTTCATATTCGCGGTAAGCATACGCTTCGCAAATCGGTACAGCTGCAGCGAAATAATTTGGATAAGTAATTATCATATTTACAGTCATATATCCGCCGTTTGAATCTCCAGCAAGATAAATTCTGTCTGTATCAACATACGGATTATGTTTTACATATTCCTTGATTGTATCCATCAAAATTTGCGTGTATCTTGAATTTCCGCTTCCATTTCCATTAGTTCCATCTCCTTCATCCATCCAGTAAGTTGGAGTTTGAACAGCTAGTACAAATGCTCCTTTTGTATCAGTTCCTCCTGCAGTAAAATATTTCTGAATTTCCTCTTTCGCAAGTGCCGAAGTTTCTGTACCTAAAATATCAATATCAGGATCTGTTCCACCTTCCCCTTGTCCATGAAGCCAAACAATTAAAGGCTTTTTTCCTCCTAATTTTAACTTTTCAGGCTCATAAGCCGCCATTTCCAGTTTTAGATTTTCTATTTTTTTAGTAATTGGATTTTTATAATTTCCACTAAATGAACTTCTGTAATTAAACAATTCTGTATCAGCCGAAACTCTATTATTAATTACATCCTCTTTTTTACTGACCAAATAATCTTTCCCATCAACTGTAACTTTCCCCTCGATTTCCACAACATATTCTTTTACCCATTCATTAAAAAATTTCTGTATGTTATAAGCAAAGGGCGAACCCTCATATTTCAAGGTATCAGGATTAAACTTATTTTCTAATTCAAGTGTAACAATCCCAGTATCAAAGGCTTTCTCTCCTTTCTTATCTGAAACATGCACATTTGTTACTTTCCTCTCAAACCCATTTGTTCTTACTTTCCAATCATTTTTATTAAGATTCGTAATTTTATAATCATCCATTTCCAAAATAACTTTACTCACAGCGGGACCACTCTCAAAACCTTGCACAAAAATGTTAATTTTCTTTATCCCGTCATAATTTGATAAATCCACAGTTTTTTCACTCACTTTCACATTTCCAATTTTTTTCCTGCTAACTCTCTTTCTATTACCACGCGTCGCCCCATTTCCAATTACTCCAGCAATTAGCATAATAAACAAAATTATTGCTAGACTTTTTTTCATAATCCGTCACTCTCCTTCACAATATTGTTTAAAATTACATTTGTTATACCCCATTTTCTTTTAAAGTCAATACCATTTTGAAAAAAACTATAACTTAATGATAAAATTTAATTAAAAGATATTTTAATAGTTACACAGGTTATGTAACAACCTTGTAAAAAATAAAAACTGCCATATTATATAAATACAGCAGTTTTCTTAAATTAGATTTTTAGTTCATTTCAAATTCGATGTAGACAGTTTTTGAAATATTTAATTTTTTTGGAGAAATTACGATGTTTCTTCTTGTGGATTCATCAAGAAGCTCCCTGTCGCTTTTTTTCACTTGCACTAGGTTAGTTGCATAATTGGCTTCATTGTAATAGTTGTAGTTGTAATCGTAATAAGGTTGGATAACTCCGTATGATTTATCTGTGATTGTAACAGGATTTTTTAGGTTTAAATCTGTTTTTCCTAAGATAACTTGGGCTTTTTTCAAGGCTTCCTTGTAGGCATTTTCGTAAAGTTCATTTTCTAGCTGCTGCTTATTGTCAATATCATATTCGATTTGCCCAGTCGTACCGATTCCCAATGTGCTTGCTACATTTATGATGTTTCCAAGATTTTTTAAATCTCTTGTTTCAACTTCTATCTGGTGTGAAACGACTTGGATATTTTTTTTATTGCTTGTTCTTTTTTCAAGGCTCACTTCCTTATTGTCGTATCCTGAGATTTTTACTGAATTTGCGGGAATTCCTGCTTTGCTCAATTTTTGCTGAATATCATTAAATTTTGACATTGCATTCTGGTATGCCTGTTTATTTGTCGCATCCTGAGATTCAACAGTAAAAATGTATGTACCGTTTTTGCTTCCGTTCAAGGAATAAATTTTTTCAGCTGCAAGAACACTCATAAAATTTTTCAACGCATCAAGAGAAATTCTGTCAACTTCTACTGAAAGTTTTGTTTTATATTCCTTTTTCCCTTTGTTTTCAATTACCGTATCCCAATTATATGTTTCATAAGTGGAATATCCTGTCGAATTAATCTTGTTATATTTTGTCCCAGTCTGAGCAAGCAATCTTTTATATCTTTCTAAAATTTTAGAATTTTCAGCACTTGCCTTATCCAGACTTTCGTTTTCAGTCTGAATTGTAAGGGCAATTTTTGCCGAATTTGGCATAATTTCCTTTTGTGAAACTCCTCTAACCTGTATTCTTTTTCCAGCAACTTCGCCATCTGCAAATGACAATACTGAAAAAATCATTATAAGTAACGCTATTATTTTTTTCATTTTAAAATTCCTTTCTAAAATTTAATTTTCATTCTTTAAATATAGTCGAGTATAAACTAATCCGTCGGAGCATTTTTCTGTGAAAGTTATATTATTTTTGTTATTTCATTTCATACATAACTGAAATATTTTGCACAAGTTTTAATGGTTTTGGAGTATAGTCAACTCTAGGTTTACCAGCTCTCATTGGCACAGGTGCGGACGCTGCCACTGACTTAGTCATCATTCTATCATTTGAATAATACTCAAGTTCTGCCGTTGGAGCCGCATTATAAGCCACACTCCAATCCTGATCAATCCTGTCGATCATCTTTTGCTGAAATTCCACATCTTCACTTACGATAATCGGTGTTCCCAATTTCATCTTACTGGAACGCAAAATGCTTTCTG
>ERZ772924.946-NODE-946-length-13930-cov-3.671423_pt1 | contig 13930 bp, 8 predicted proteins | sample MGYA00512116_ERZ772924 | MGnify/ENA primary metagenome ERZ772924 (study PRJEB29015, sample SAMEA2737920) | human oral metagenome | biome: human oral; feature: human-associated habitat; material: dental | place: China | collected 2134 ...
TAAGAAAAATAAATTGGAAAAAAATAGCAAATTTGCTATAATATAAAAAATGAAAAAATTTGGAAAAATGGAGAGAAAATTAAGTTGAAACATGAAATAGATTTTGATAAAAAGAGAAAAATGAATATTCTGGCACCAGCAGGAAATTATGAAAAACTGGTTGCGGCGGTAAAGGCTGGGGCTAATGAGGTATTTTTTGGTCTGAAGGGATTTGGGGCTAGAAGGAATAATGAAAATCTGGCTATGCAGGAGGTATTTGACGGGATTGACTATGCTCATTCACGTGGGGTTAAAACGCTTATGACTTTGAATACGATTTTAAAGGACAGCGAAATTAACAGTATGTACAATAATGTCAAAAGGGTTTATGAACACGGGATTGATGCTGTTATTGTGCAGGATTTGGGATTTGTGAAGTTTTTGAAGGAAAATTTTCCAGATTTGAAAATACATGGAAGTACTCAGATGACTGTAGCAAATCACGTTGAAGCCAATAAATTAAAGGAACTAGGACTTACGCGTGTCTGCCTTGCAAGAGAACTTTCCTTTGAAGAAATAAAAAGCATTCGTGAGAATACCAATATTGAACTGGAAATCTTTGTATCAGGTTCGCTTTGCATTTCTTATTCTGGAAATTGCTACATAAGCAGCTTTATTGGAGGAAGAAGCGGAAACCGTGGACTTTGTGCCTATTCCTGCCGTAAAAAGTTTACAGATGAAAATGGCGAAAGTGCTTATTTTTTAAGTCCAAATGACCAGTTATTGCAAGAAAAGGAAATAAATATGTTAAAAGATATCGGAATTGATGCAATAAAAGTTGAAGGGCGAAAAAAATCGAGCGAATATGTTTACGAAACTGTGAGTTATTATGATAATATTTTAAAAGGCACTCCACGTCCGACGGAAAGTTACAAACTCTTTAATCGTGGGTATTCAAAAGGATATTTTTATTTGGATAACAAACTTATGAATTTCAAATATTCTTCAAATTTTGGATATTTTCTTGGAGCGAGAATTGGTGAATCGAATAATTTTAAAATTGATGATGAATTAATTTTAGGAGATGGAGTTCAATTTGTGGATGAAAATTTTGAGCAAATTGGCGGAGAATATGTAAATAAAATTCGGATTATTGAGGCTGGAAAAAGTGAAAATTCTGGAAGAAAAAATAAAAAGCAAAATGGTCAAAAAGAAGGAGAAAAAGTCCAAAAGGCTGATAGATTTGACATTGTTTCAATCGGAAAATTGCCAAAAGGAACAAAATATATTTACAAAAATTATTCTAAAGAAATTAACGACAGAATTATCCATAATATAAAAGTTTCCAAAAGATATGCGGCTATTAATGCGACTTTATTGGCAAAAAAAGGGCAGGAAATCGAACTTACGCTGGAAATTGAAAATCTGAAAAATGAAATAATTTCTGTTACAAAAAAAGGGAATATTATTGAACAAGATGCAAAAAAATTGATTACAAAGGAACAAATCTCTGAAAAAATTGGGGAACTTGGAGATACGACATTTGAGCTTGGAAAAATTCAGATTGACTATGATGGAACTTCATTTATTCCGTTTAGTGAGCTGAAAAGTCTGAAAAGAGAATGTGTTTTACAACTTTTGGAAAAACTGCTTGAATCTTACAAAAGAAGAGCTATTGAGCAAAAAAAATACGATTTTGAAACAAATAAAAATTTGGAAGATGGAAATAAAAATAGTGAGAAACCTATTATTTCAGTACTTGTTACAAATGACGAACAGGAAAAAGTCTGTCGTGAAATGGGAATTAAAAAAATTTATCGAAAACAGTTTGATGTTGCAAAAGAAAAAAATTTATCAAAAAGAAGTAAAATAAAAATAGGTACAAATCTGGCTTCCAATCTTTATCAGGCGATTATGGGAGAAAAAACTGGAGTGACTGGACAAACGCTGGACTGGAACTTAAACGTTTTCAATAACCATACTATTGAAATGTTTTCGAGATTTAAAAATCTTGAAACAGTATTTTTATCGCCAGAATTAAATTATCGCCAGTTAAAAAACATAAAATCTGATAAGCTGAAAAAAGGACTTGTGATTTATGGCTACTTAAAAGGAATGTATATTGAGCATAAAATTTTTGACAAAGAATACAAGGAGCTGGAAGGTGAATTTTATGATAAGTACAAAATTATAAGAAATGAACTTGATAATATTGAACTTTATTTGGATAAGCCGATGAATCTGATACCGAAGCTGGATGATATTTATGAGTTAAATTTAGATGAGTTAAGGCTTGATTTTACGTTTGAAACAGCGGAGGAAGTGAGAAAAATTATAAGAAGCATTGATACAAGAAGTGGGAAATATACTCCGTATGCTTTTGAGCAGGGAGTTTTATAAATTTAAGAAGAATTGAAATTGTAAAAAATTGGTTTAGAAGATAAATTTGAAATAATAAGGAGGAAACTTGGAAATCGAAAAAAATCAGAAATATCTGAAAAAATTGTATTTACTTTTGGGTGCATCAATTTTTATACATTACGGTTTAGTAATATTATTTAGTATTCTGATATTGATAAATATTTTTGCGACAGGCGAGTATAAAAAGATTTTTAAGGATAAATCGCTTATAACAATTGGGATTGTTTTAGGTTTTTCAATTATAACGTCTGTATTTTACAGGAATATTTTAGGATTGATTGCTGTGCCGATATTTTTGTGCCTTGTAGTTGGACGTTATTATACGTTAATTGTCAATGTGGAATTTAAAAATAGAAATTTAGAATGGATGGCAAAATTTTCTGGAGTCTCATTTTTCATTGGACTTTGCGAGTTTTTGTTTACACACGATAGAGCGGGATATTTTGCGTATTTTAATCCAAATTATCTGGGAAGCATTATGATGATGTCGGCGATTATAAATTTATATTTTGCCTTTGAAAAAAAATCGAAAATAAATATTTTAATATTTTTTGTAAATATTCTGACAATTTTTCTAACTGGCTCAAGGTCATCATTAATCGCAGTAGTGCTTGGAATATTTGCCTTGTTTTTTTACTTTTTACGAAAAAGATACTTTGCAGGAGGAATTTTACTGCTTTTGGGATATGCAATTGGAGTGATTTCAGGAGTTTTGCCGTTTTTGAGGGAAAATACGCTGGTGGAGTATTTTTGGCTAAGAGTGGAAATAATTGACATGGCATTCAGAATTTTCAAAAGAACGAATATTTTATACGGACATGGAAATTTTTATTATTATAAGTTTACAAATCACGTATATCCGCATTCTCACAATGCTCTTGTGGAACTGCTTTTAAGCTATGGTCTAATTGGAACAATTGCCCTGCTTACAGTATTTTTAAGATATTTATACGATATTTTAAGAAATGATAGAAATAATGTTTTAAAAATTGCATTAATCGCTGGAATTGTAGTTCATAATTTTACTGACTTTGCGATATTTTGGATACAAACTGTACTTTTATTTATTATGGCTCTATCTTATGAGGAAGAAAATGAACAGATACGTGGTTATGGTTTTAGAAAAATTGGAAAAATAAAAAATAAAATTGAGAGGAATACAAAATGAGAGATAGCATATATGTAGGGCTTGTACATTATCCTGTATATAACAAAAATAATGTAGTTGTGGCGACTTCTGTCACAAACTTTGATATACACGATATTTCCAGAACTTGCAGAACCTACGATATAAAAAAATATTTCATAATCACTCCAGTCGATGCCCAGAAGGAATTGACAAGCAGAATTATCGACTACTGGACTGAAGGAAACGGAATAGAATTTAACAAAAATCGAAATGAAGCTTTTGAAAATACAGAACTTGAAGATTCTGTCCAAAGTGCAATAGAAGCAATTGAAAAAATTGAAGGAAAAAAGCCAAAAATCATTACAACTTCGGCAAAAACTTTTCTAAATACTGTTGGATATGATGATTTAGGCAAGGAAATGGTTGAAGATGACTCGCCATACTTGATTTTATTTGGAACTGGATGGGGACTTACAAATGAAATTATGGATTTATCCTACAAAATTTTGGAGCCGATTCGAGGAAAGACTAAATATAATCATTTATGTGTCAGAAGCGCTGTCTCAATTATTTTGGACAGATTGCTCGGAGAAAATTAAATAAAAAAATATACAAAAATTAGAAAGGACACAATTATGGAGGAAAAAAATAAAAAAATAGTGGGAATTGTGGTAGTTAGCCATAGCAATAAACTTGCAGAAGAAATAATAAATTTTGTAAAAATTTTTAAGCAAACTGATTTTCCATTGGAAAATGGCGGAAATGCAAACAGGGAAGTATACGGAACAAATATTGAAAATGTGAAAAATGCAATAATTAGAGCAGATAACGGTGCAGGAGTCCTTGTATTTGTGGATATGGGAAGCTCTGTATTTAATGCGGTTAAAGCTATAAAGGAACTTGATGGAGAAGTTGAAGCAAAAATTGCAGATGCGCCTTTGGTAGAAGGTATTATTTCCGCTGTTGCAGCTAATTTTGATGGAATAGATTTGGACGAGCTAAAAATAATTGCTGAAGATAGTAAAAAATTTACAAAATTGAAAAAAAAGATTTAAGAAAGAGAGAAATTTAAATAAAAAATGGAAAATTTAATAAATATAGGAACAATCGTTGGAACACATCATTTACGTGGAAGCGTCAAAATTAATTCGATTTTTGAGAATATTGAAATTATTGAAAATGAACGTGTTTTATTAGAAAAAAATGAGAAAAAGAAATTGCTTGTTGTGAAGAAAGTGAAAAGGCTGAATGAAAAAAAGGCAATTTTAGATTTTGAAGGCATTGAAAATATTGACGAGGCAAAAGAACTGAATGGCTATAAAGTTAAAATTCGACGTGATTTACTGCCTGAAAGAAACGAAAACGAGTTTTACATAAAAGATTTATTTGGGATAGAAGTGTTTTTTGAAAATGAAAAAATTGGGGAAGTTGTAGACGTAATGGAAACCGCGGCTCACAATATTTTAATCATTGAAGATATTGAAACAAAAAAAGAAATAATGGTTCCATTAATTGATGAGTTTGTAACAAAAATCGACTTTCCAAACAACAGAATTGAAGTAAGCCTAATTGATGGAATGCGAGAATAATTAAAATTGTAAAGAAGGTAAAAATTAATGAAATTTAATGTACTTACGTTATTTCCTGAGCTATTTGAGCAGTATTTATCCCAAACTATTTTAAAACGAGCAATTGACAAGGATATTATTGACTTTAATATCGTAAACATCAGAGATTACGCCAGAAATAAACATAGCCAGATGGACGACATCCCTTTTGGTGGCGGCGCTGGAATGGTTCTAAAGCCAGAAGCCTACTGGAACTTCTTTTACGAAAACTACGAATTTTATAATAATGAAAATTCAGATTTAAAGAAGCCTTATGTAATTTTCTTATCTCCGCAAGGAAAACAACTGACTCATAAAAAAGTTATAGAACTTTCAGAAAAAGAGGAAATCGTGCTTATTTCAGGACGTTATGAAGGACTTGACCAAAGGGTAATTGATAAATTTGTAGATGAGGAAATTTCGATTGGGGATTATGTGCTGAGCAGCGGGGACTTGCCGTGCCTTGTGATAATGGATTCTGTAATTCGTATAAAGGAAGGCGTGATAAAAAAGGAGTCTTTTGAAACTGACTCATTTTACAATGGACTTTTAGGTTTTCCACAATACACAAGGCCCGTAGAAATAGACGGATATTCGGTTCCCGAAGTATTACGGAGTGGGAATCATGCTAAAATTGATGAATACAGACAGTTCCATTCGATCGAAAAAACTATGAAAAACAGGATGGATTTATTTGAGAAAAAATTGGCTGAAGATGAAGAGTTTTTGAAACTATGTAAAAAATATAAATTGAAATTAAAATAAGAAGAGTGCTTTTTCTGGACTCCTTTTTATGTATTTTTTTCAACAGTAATGTTATTTTTTGTTTTATGTGGTACAATTAAAGTAATAATAAAATATTAATTAGGAGGAAAGTGTTATGTATTTAATTGATTTTTTTAAAAAATTATTTAAATCTAAAAATATTGGAATCATTATATGGCTTGTGTTTAATATCTTAATATTTATTTTTCCTTTTATTTCAATAAATCCAAATTATCCGATATTAGGTTTACTTTGTGGAATAGCTGTATATGTTGGTACGATAGCTATTGTTTTATCTCCATTAGGTGAATGGTTTTTTAGACTAATAAATGGGTGCAAAAAAATAATTGATCCAAGGATTATTAATCGTTTAACTCCATTATTTAATGAAGTTTACGCGAGGGCTAAAATGAATGATCCAAATTTATCTCCCAATATTAAATTATATATGCTTAATGATCATTATCCTAATGCTTTTGCCTTAGGAAGAAATACAGTTTGCGTGACAAGAGGTCTACTCCATTTAGATGATGAAAAAATTAAGGGAATTTTTGCTCATGAATTTTCACATTTATCAAACAAGGATACAGATTTCCTTTTATTTATCTATATTGGAAATTTATTTATGACATGTGCTTTTATGATTGCTAGAGTAATGATTGGGATAATGAGCTTCATTTTAGGAGTGGCAACTAGTGATGACGATGATTTCGATATTATTAAAGGTCTTAGAGGTTTAATTTTTTCCTATATAGCTGATTTTTTTTATGTGATAGCTGTTGGATTGTATACAAAATTAGGACTCATTCTAGTACGTCACTCTATGAGAAAACAAGAATAAGAAGCAGATAAATTCGCATATGATTTAGGTTATGGTGAACAGGTAAGAGATGCACTGACAGAATTACTAGATGTAAATGAAACTCCCAAAAATTTTGCTGCAAATCTAATGTCAACTCACCCCGATACATTTTCAAGAATTGATAAACTAAATATATATCTTTTTCAAAATAGTTATACTGAAAATATTAATTTTGACAAAAATACACCAACTCAAAAGCTTTCAAATGAATACGCACAAGCAACTTATACTGAAAATGTTAATTTTAATGAAAATACACTAGTAAGAGAGCTTTCGAATGAATATACACAAACAATTCATACTGAAAACGTAAAAAAAAGAGAATCTTCAAATGAAAATTCAAACATTCTTTATAAAGTATTACTATCTGTTTCTTGCATAATAATCGCATTCTTAACAGGTTATATGTTTTCTAAAATGAATAATAATACAATATCTATCAAACATACTACTCCTAAAAGTTCTCAAGAACAAACTATAGAACAAAATAATACAAAAGTAAATAGTAATGAAGTACAGCTAGAAAATAATAATCAAATAAATACAAATTCACAAGATATTTCTGACATTAATTTAGCTAGTAAAGATTTTTCAAACTTTAGTGAACAACCTTCACAAAATATGACTGATTTAGAAAATATAAGTTATCTAGCCTCAAATTTACCGTCAGTAAATTTTTTAATAGAAAACTTTAATTCAGAAGAATTAGCTTTATTAAGAAACTCAATATATGCTAAATATAATCGTAGATTTCAAACGCCTAGATATTCCAGTTATTTTAGTAGAAAAACATGGTATAGAGGAGAATATGATGAAGTAAGCGAAAGAAATTTCTCGCAAGATGAATTTGATTTATTGAATAATATCCTAATAGCAGAAGGAAAACCAACTATCAGTAGATAAATCTATATATTTATTTTATACTCGAACCCATTTTAAATAGAAGAGGTTATTATAAGAATAAACTGCATCCAATATGTTAAAATAAAAGGTGCAGTTTATTTTTCAAAAAATTTTAATAAATTACTCTAAATCCAATTCCACTTCTTACATTCTTACCTTTAGTGTCATATCCAGTATTTACAGTAACTCCAAATTTAGTATTTTCAACTCCTATATTTAAATTAATTTTACCATTTCGACGTTTGTCTTCTTTTTCTTTTTCCAAGTTATATTTTCCAGCTGTTGTATATCCTACTCTTGCTTGATTTTTATCTTGAAGTTTACCAATTTCATTTTCGTAAGACGTTGTTAAGCCTACTGATAAATTAGTTTTTACTTTTAATGGTTGAATATATTTAAATTCCATTCCAATCTCAGGTTTTACAGAAAAATAGTCATTTCCTTTTACTTCTAATCTCATTTGCCCTGTTTTCTCTTTTATGTCATTAAATTTCCCATATTCCATTTTTAATGCTCCATACGGACGTAAGTGTGTTCTCTGGCTCATTCTTATGTTATAACTTAATTCATTTTTAACAGCTGTACCATAAGAATGATAAGTTGATTTAGCTTCAAAAATATTATCAACTACTAGAAATTTACGTTTTATATTATTAACTCCAGCGGATATATCTCCTGAAATTGTCCATTGTAATGCTCCATTATGATCTATTTTTGGTGATATTGTTTTGAATAATCCAAATTTAAGCATTGTCTGATTTTCTTTTGATTTTCCAATATCCTTGAATTTGAATTTATTTGTTATTGCTCCAGCATACCATCCGCTTGAATTACCCATCTTGACTTCTTCATCTTCATGAATGTAAGCCACACCATAGGCATTGCTTGTATAGTCAATGATTCCCGCAGTATTAGTTTTATACTCATCTCTTATTCCAAATGTCTTTATTTTATTGGATTGTTTAGATTTTGTATCCCATTCTTTGAATAAGTTGGAAACTTCCTTGTCAATCAATTTTCCAGTTTCGTATAATCTTTGTTGAATATTGGCATATTGATGTCCCATCATTTCATCAAATGCTTGTGCCAATAATGTTTTTTCATTTTTCCCAATATTGTTTAATTTGTTAAACAATTCTTTCTCCCTTGAACCAAGAGCATTCATATTGTATCTTTGTTCCAGACCATCTGAAAAATTATATACGTCTTTATTTTTAGCAAAGGAAGTATACGGTATTTTTGCTAGATAAACTGATTTTAACTGTTCGCCGTCTATATCTGTTTGAACGGTTCCCACCCAGGTCAATGAACCTGAATAAATGTTCCATTTCTTAATCTGAGGATTTGAGAAAATTGTATTATTATATGGTTCTAATATATTTTCCTTGATTTTTATGGCTTTAGAATTTGTATATTTTGAAGCTTCCGTTCCAAGTATTAAATCAACTTCTGTTTCTTCTGAAAGATAGTTTAAACCTTGGATGGGATTAGTGAATTTTATCCCTGAAGTATCTATATACATTCCAATTTTACTAATAGGTCTGTTTGTGTTCTGGTCGTTATTTTCTGGATCTGTAATTTGGGTAACGGAATTACCTTCAGTAATAAGTTTTGTTGCTGACGAATTAGTATCTATATCAAGCTCTACAGGATTTACCGTTCTTCCGTTGATTTTTATCTGTGGTATCTGGTCTCCTGCTGGAGATATGATCTCGACACTTCCATCAGATATTTCTTTCCCAGTTTTTGGCAATTTTGGCTTTTGAATTCTTATTTCAGCAGTAATGTCTGAACTTCCTTCTTGTGGAACTGTTGTAGAAGGTGAAGAGTACTCTTCTAAAACACCGTCTCTTTTAACTACAACTCCAACTCCTGCTTTTGGAAGAATACGAATTGTTCCATAATTTTTAAAGACTGCCCTGTTTGTGACAACTGCTCCAGTAGCTCCAATTGCCTCTGCTGTAGCTGTAATTAATCCATTGTTAATTCCAACTGCTTCCTGATCTAAAAACATACCTATGGAATTTTTTCCTGATAAATGAATTTCTCCGTTATTAATGGCAACTGAACCATTTCCAACCGCGTACATTCCAATTCCATGCTTTCCAGTCACTTCAATTTTTCCAGTATTTGTATTCTCAATTTTTCCAGTATAAACAGAAACATCATTATCTTTATCATAATATCCCGCAGCCATTCCGATTGAATAAAGTTTTTCCTTTACTTTTGATTCTCCAACTTTTATTATTGAAAAATTATCTACAAGTTGTCCTCCCATACTGTAAGTTCCGACATTTCCAGTACCTTGTCTCAAATCAAGTTCGGCTTTATTTGATGCAGTTCCGGCTGTGTAAATTGCATAATTTTGATTTCCTGTTGTTTTAATTTTTGTGTTGTTTATTATGTTTCCTGTTGATTTTTCAGAATATAAAAATATATTTTTATTTTTTAGGGAAACATTTGGAGTATTAGAGATTATCTGGTTATTGTTTCCAGTATTGATAAAAGCAAAGGAATTATCATCTAAATTAATTACAGATAAATCATTGTTTACTGTCTGGTTATCTCCAGTTATAAGAACACCTTTTGCTTCATCTGTTCCAATTGTCAATTTTCCTTGTAAATTTAAGTTTCCGCCTAGAGAATAAATTCCTGTCCCAGCTTTTCCAATTGAAATATTAGACGTATTTTGAGTATTTATAGAATATCCGTAAATTCCAAGCGATTTATCTCCACCAGTTATGCTTCCAGTATTTTCTATCACGCTGTTTTTGTTGTTTGTATAAATTGCCATTGTAGGGCTATTTGCTGATGCGGCAGAGCTTACTGTAATTTTTCCAAAATTTTTAATATTGTAGTTTCCAGTACCCAAAGCAAATATTCCAACTGCATTCTCTCCAGTTAGTTCAATTTCTCCCGTTGCGTCATTTACTACTTCCTTAGAGCCAAGTGGACTTTCAAAATTCATTCCAATTGTATTTTTAGAACTGGAAATTATTTTTTTATTATTGTATAGTCCACCCGTCAAGGATGAATATGCTCCAGTTACATCTGCTCTGTAAAGCATACCGCTTGAACCTTCTCCCAAAGTTATAAGTCCATTATTATAGGCTTTTCCAGCATCTGAAGCTCCCCTGTTATCTTCTGTCAGATAAAGTCCCACTGAATTTTTTCCTATGGAAATATCTCCATTATTTATGATTTTTCCTCTTTTTGCATAAATTCCTGTAGATTCTTCCCCTGTTAAAATGATTTTATTGTTATTTATCAATTTTACTTTGGAAGCTGGTCTGTTGTTGTTATTTTCTTGACCAATAGCTAGCTGTCTATTTTGAGTTCCTGTCATAACTTTGGAATTTGTAATGGAAGAACTAAGAATTTCCAGTTTATTGTAAGGGTCTGTACTGTCGTCCAGATTGACATCCTGATCCAATTCCAAATTACTGTTTACCATCGCTGCAGGAATATAGCCAGTTCCTGTAATTTCAATTGGACCAGATGATGACAGGTTTGTTGGAATTCCAGACAGGACTAGGTTTCCATTTGCTAAGAATAGAACTCTTGAGCCTTCTTCCATATTTAATTTTAACTTGCTTCCGCCATTATTCACAAAGTTGTTTCCATACCATGAAGAAAAGTTAAAAGTTCCAACTGGTGCATTGTTCAAGTCGTAATAGAATACTGTTCCTTGATTTTTTATGTTTGCCGTTACATCATTTTCAAAAATAATTTTTCCACCAGGATTAAATGGAGTGTATGCTGTGTAGAATGTAAGAGAATCTTTCCCTGTAGTTAATGCAACGTCATTTTTTAATTTTACTTCCCCACCTTTATTTGCAAAAATATTAAAAGCACCATCAGTCGCTGTAATTTCTGCCTTAGATATCTCTATCTTTGAAGTGTTTAAGTAGCTGGCATTATCTCCTCTATTTTCAGCAAACAGACCTACTGACTTAGGCTTTGAAACTTTAATTTTTGTAGTTTCATCAGATTCAATTATACCGCCCTGATTTGCATACATTCCAGTCGAACCTTTAGTGCTTTCAGTAGTATTTCCATCAAACACAATTTTTGCATGATTTTCAATTTTTCCATTTTTTGTTGCAAACAATGCCCTTACTCTGTCGCCAGAAACAGTCATTTTCCCTTTATTTTCAACTTCACTTCCAGCAGAACTTACAATTCCAGTGGCATTTTTACTCTCTCCGTTTGCACTTTCCTTAATTGTAATTACACCTTCATTAACCATTCCAGTACTTGCCTGAACATTAAGTCCAATATTTCCATCTCCACCTTCTATTGTTAACTCTTCATTATCTCCATCCTTTACAAATTGTATACCGCTTTGTCTAGTAATTCTCACAAGTGCATTACCTATACCATCAATAGATTTAAACTTAAAATTCTCAAATTTTGCTGTTCCACTTTGAGCTTGAGTACCATCTCCAATTTGTATGGCAGTATTATTTTTTCCATACATTTCAATATTAAAGAATGATTTCTCTGCTCCATCTTTGAATTTTCTATTTCTATTCAAAAAGAATATTTCAATGCCTTTAGAACTTTCTCCTTGCATAACAATAGGATTATTCAGCTGAATTATAGAAACTGGATTTCCAGGAGTACCAAAATCTGAAGTAATAGTTATACCATAGTTAAATTTATTCTGTAAAGTTATGTTTCCATTATTTCTAAAAAGAAAACGTCCTTCCCACCCACTCGGAAACCTGTCTATAACTAAACGGGAAATCTGACCATCAAGTATCATATTTCCTTCATTTGTAAAATTAGAAATGGTACTATTTCCATTAGTCATAAATTCAACCGCATTTCCTTTTCTAACTTTTATAGTTCCTTTATTTATGAATTTTATGGGTTGTGTGCTACCAGTACTTGCTAAAAAAACAGCAGAGGTTCTTGGAGAATCTACAGTAATTGATGAATTTCCATTTAAGGTTGCAGTAGTACTTCCATTTGTACTTCCATTTACACCTAAGATGTAAAAATCAACACTAAATCCTGATATAATATTTTTTAGATTTCCCGAAGAGACAATATCCATGTTGTCTATCTCAAAATTATGTCCTCCACCAAATCTTACTGCAAGAGCTCTTTGTTCCTGTATATAATTAAAATTTCCATTAAGATCATTACTATAAGTGAAAATCTCATTATGCCCAGATCCTTGTATACCTTTGAAAGTTGTATTGCTTGTCTTTATATTAAATTGATTGCTGCTATTATGTGATATTTCAAGTTTTCCCTTTCCGCTTGTACCGCTGATGTTAGTTTGAGAAATAGCGGATCTTGATGTTGCTCCAGCAGTTCCAGCACCAGGAAGAAGTTCTCCATATTTTTTCTTTATGCTACTGTAATCTCCTGTACTATAAGGTATATTAGGCGTACCTGTAGATGAGGGGGCAGGCGGTATTATGGGAGCAGGTGGTACTTCCACATCTCCATCTGGCACTTCAAATGCAGGTAATTCTGGAGTTTGGAAATTAATCCCAGGTCTTGATGCCAGAACTAGCGGCTCAATTCTTGCAATTCTTCTTGGATTTACATTTGGTGATATTTCCCATTCTACTATAGGTTCTTCAATGTCCTGCAATTCTACGTTCCCATATGAGTTTTCCTTCATTTTTGAAGAAACTAGGCTGTACTTGGAACTCAAAGGGGAAACTGTTCTGCCAAAAATATCCTTGCTTCTTGTAAGATTTCTGTTAAATTTACTTGCTTTGTCTCCCATCCCATTATAAGGAATTCTCCAGTCGTTATACTGATAACTGTTTCCAAATTGCCATGAACTCCAAACAGGTTTTATCACGTGATCTCCCTGTTCCATTAACTGGATTAGCTCAAGATTTAATTGACCTATTGATTTGTTATTCTCATTTTTAGTTTTCTTCAAATTTTGTCTGAGTTTGTCAGTTGATGTCTTTATTGCTTTTACTTGATTTTCTATATTGTCTGCCTGTGCAGAAAATAGATTAACTTTTGTTCCTATTGAACCTGTTAATAAAAATACGATTAATATCCTGTCAGTATATTTAAAATTCTTCACTCTTTTCGCAAAAGATTTTAAATCTTTTTTTAATCTTATAAAATTTTTATTCATGGTGTTTATATTCTCCTATTTTTTGTATTAAAAAGTGAATTTTAAAATTATTTATAAATTATATTGAATTTACTTAGAATAATAACTATAATTCTTTGTATTTTATTTAAAATAATTTTATTATAAAATAGTTTACTTAAATTCAC
>ERZ772924.949-NODE-949-length-13896-cov-3.988874_pt1 | contig 13896 bp, 15 predicted proteins | sample MGYA00512116_ERZ772924 | MGnify/ENA primary metagenome ERZ772924 (study PRJEB29015, sample SAMEA2737920) | human oral metagenome | biome: human oral; feature: human-associated habitat; material: dental | place: China | collected 2134 ...
GAAAACTATCAAAACTATTTGGTAGAAAAAGAATCCGAGTTAGCAAAGCTGGCTGGGAAACAGAAAGAAGCACTGGAGTATAATTATCCTTCAGTGGCAGATTTGATTTCCCTACTTTGTTCTTATCGTTCTAGAATCTATGAGAAAATGCCTAGTCATGAAGATTTCCTAAATATTCGATTGGGGATTGGAGATGTAAAAAGTAGTTTCAGTGTAGATTTTTCAGAGCGAGAGCAGACAGATGAATGGGAACAATTTGTAAAAAAAGAGATAGTAGAGAAGTATAAACACATTGCTCAATCTCCTATCATTATTTCTTTACGTGATCAAACCTTAGGTTTAGCGGGTTCGCTAGTTTATCTCAATACTGCCATCCAAACGATTCTCTTTCAAATAGCTGCAATGCATTCTTATCATGATGTTCAGTTTGTCTCTTTATTATCTGATGAGGATTATAAGAAATCTTGGGAGGCTTGGAGATGGTTGCCACACTTCCAGCTCCATAATCTGAATTTAAGAGGTTTAATCCACAATGAACAGACAAGAGATGTTGTTTTAAATTCTTTTTATCAGATTATTGTAAAAAGACGCCAGATGGTTAGAGAAAATGCTTCTAAATCTGCAGTCTTAAAGTTTAGCCCACATTATGTGCTGACAATTTTGGATGATTCATATTTGCTTGGTCATGGTCTTAATGAGTTTTTAGCAGAAGACATGACTCAATATGGGGTGACAGTCATTTGGGGGAAAGAAAATCTATCAATGCTCCCTGAGACGGCTACAGCGGTTATTGAATACCAGAATAACGAAACAGCTACATTGGTGAATGATAACCGAGAATATGTGAACCAGGTGTTTGTTCCAAATAAATGGGACGATAGAATCAATGACGCCATTCATAAACTAGCCAATCTAAATCACGTTGAGGTTGAAAAAAATTCCATTCCTGAGGCAATTAGCTTTTTAGGATTGTATAATGTAAAAACAGTCGATGATCTTAATATTCCTAGCCGTTGGTCTGTAGCAGATACTTCAAAAACTCTAGCAGTCCCACTTGGGTTACGTGGAAAAGATGATATTGTTTACCTAAATTTACATGAAAGAGCTCATGGCCCTCATGGTCTGGTAGCAGGTACGACAGGTTCAGGGAAATCTGAAATCTTACAAAGTTATATTTTGAGTTTAGCTGTTAACTTTGCACCTGAAGATGTCGGATTTTTACCGATTGACTTTAAAGGTGGGGGGATGGCGAATCTTTTTGCTAAATTACCTCACTTGATGGGAGCCATCACGAATCTGGACGGAGCGGCATCTGCGCGTGCTCTGAAGAGTATTCGTGCGGAACTTCAAAAGCGTCAACGGGAGTTTGGTCGCTTTGGGGTCAATCATATCAATGCTTATACAAAGCTGTATAAAGAAGGCAAGAGATTGTCTGGGACACAAGAAGCGAAAGATTATCCTCAAAAGCCTATTCCTCATCTGTTCTTGATTTCAGATGAATTTGCTGAATTGAAACAAAATGAACCAGAATTCATGGCAGAATTAGTATCGACTGCACGTATCGGTCGATCACTTGGGGTTCATTTAATCTTGGCTACACAAAAGCCTAGCGGGGTAGTAGACGATCAGATTTGGTCCAACTCTCGCTTTAAACTAGCTCTTAAAGTAGCAGATGAGTCAGATTCAAAAGAAATTATTAAGACACCAGATGCTGCAAGTATCATTCAGCCGGGACGTGCTTATCTACAAGTTGGTAATAACGAAATTTACGAATTATTCCAATCTGCTTGGAGTGGTGCAAATTACCAACCAAATAGCTCGACTGAAAAGAAAATAGATGAACGGATTTGGCTTATCAATGATTTAGGACAAGCGGAGCTATTAAGTTCTGACCTGTCTGCTGGGGAAGACTATCAAGAGGCTTCAGACGATGAGCGTACAGAATTGACAGCAGTAATCGATGAAATTTCTGATTTTGCTACTGAGAATGACGTGATTCTTCCAGATAAGCCATGGTTGCCGCCACTTGCTACAGAGATACTGACACCAAGCATAGATTATCAGCTTCAATGGAAAGAGCCTCGTAAACTATCCGTTCCTTTTGCTCTTTTAGATATACCAGAAAAGCAAGAACAGGTTGTCTTTGATTTTGACTTAGAAGAATATAGCCATTTTGCTATTTTGGGTTCAGCTGGCTTCGGTAAGTCTACGGCTTTGCAAACATTTGTTTTAAATATGGCTCGGATGAATTCTCCAGAGCAAGTCCATTTCTATCTATTTGATTTTGGAACAAATGGTTTGCTTCCTTTAAGAGACTTACCACACGTGGCTGATATCGTAACTTTGCAAGAAGAAGAAAAACTTGTGAAGTTTATAAAGAAAATTAGACAAGAGATTCAAACTCGAAAAGATTTATTATCAGAACATGGTGTGGCCAGTTTGGCACAGTATGAAGCTAAATCAGGCAATTCCTTACCTGTTATTTCGATTATTCTAGACTCCTTTGATTCGATTCAAGAAAGCAACTTAACAGAGTCTATCGAGTCAATTGTTTCTCAAGTGCTACGTGAAGGTGCTAGTTTGGGAATCTATCTAACGATGACTGCTCTTAGAGCAAATAGTTTCAAGCTGGCAATTAACAGTAACCTGCCGACCAGAATGGCCCTGTTTTTAGTAGAAGATAATGGTGTTCGTGAGGTAGTGGGCCGAGAAGCCTTAATTGCGCAAGAAGTCATTGGCCGTGGACAAATCAAGACTGAAGAAGGTGTACATGAGTTCCAAATTTATCTTCCAAGTTCAGGAAGCAATGACATTGAGCGTTTGACTGCAATGGAAGAAGAAATTAAAGCCATGGCTGAAGAATGGGATGGAGAGGTACCATCTGCTATTCCAATGCTTCCGAACGTTGTAGAATTATCAGCGTTTTACCAAAAGAAGGGAGTTCAAGCTATGCTTCATAAATTAGAACTTCCTCTAGCTTTAGACAAAGAAACAACGAATGTAGTTGGTTTTATACCTAAAAAGCATGGCTATTTCCTGATTGCAGAAGATACTGTTCAACAGTCAGAGAGTTTGACACGTACTGTTTTAGAAGGATTTAAATATTTAGGTGATCGAGTAAATAAATATATCTTTAATGCAGGTGGCAGATTTACGCAATATGAAAAAGACTATGGTGAATTGATAGATGAATCAGAATATGTAAGCTTTTTGACGGAATTATCTACAGAAATAGATGAGCGTCAAGAACATGGTTGGGACATTGCCACATTCGTTTACATACCAGAAGCACATTTGCTTAATAATCATATTTTAACGGCTCTTGAACTATTTAAGAAGGTACTGGGACAGGGGGCACGTAATGGTATTTATATCATATTCCAAGGTGTTCAGCGTTCTATAGAATCTGGCTTTGATGAGTTTAATAAGCGTCTTCGGAGCAACATTCCAGCTGGTATATTTGGAACGCGTGTTACTGACCAAAACTTAGTCAATGTTAAAATTCGCATTGGAGAGCCAATTGTAGCTCTTGATGAAGCTTATTATTTTGAAATTCGAGATATTAAGCATATTAAGCTTAATCAATAAAGAATAAAGGAGGATAGCTATGGCTAACGATAAGGCTAAAAATAATGCTTACAATCGTGCACAAGGGCAAAAATATCAAGCGCAAGCTCGAGAATATGAAGCTAAGCATGCTGCAAATGAAGAAAAACTTAGACGTTTGCGAGAAGCTAAAAAGAAATTAGAGACTGCTATTACAGATTATGATACTTTTAAGAAGAATACTGAGAAAATAGAGTCTGATATTTCTGAGTCAGATTTTAAAGGAGATATTCGAAATAAATTTAAAACGTCTGTTAAAACAGTTACAAAAGATATTAATTCGGATATTAATAAACACCAAGCAAATTTATCAAGCCTTTCTGGGAAAATTGCCGGATTAGAGCTTGAGCAAGGAAACCTTCTTAGTTGGGCTGCTAATGCGTGGGATACAGCAGCAAACTTTTTCAAATCATTGGTCTAGGAGGAAATTATGGGAAGAATCGGAGTATCTCCTGATGAATGGAACAGCGCAGTGACAACTGCTGCTAATAATGTATCGAGCGTCTCAGGTGTGACTGTTCAAGAGTTAGGAAAGACAACTTTAGCACGCTTTAAGGCCTTGATTGAAATGGAGAAAAAAATCGAAACCACTTTGACGAATTATAAGACAACTTATGCAGTGACCAGCACCAATAAGATGAAAGAAGTGGCCCAAAAAATTGTTGAAGAAGATGCACAGTTTGGTGCAGATTTTGATAAGAAGACAGCGAATTTGAGGTTTAAATAATGGAACAAGAAGTAGATAAAAGTAAAATCTTATATAGCATCTTTCACAATGACTCTCAAATTTCTTTTGAGGTAACCGACGAGGTCCTGCTTATTGCTAATTTCTTAGGAAATCATCCTCAAATTCTGCGTTCAATTTACAAAGCTTATCGGAAGCTGGATTCGGAGTTTACATATAAGCCTAAGATTGGAGCAACTATTCATGTAGAGTTTGACTATGGGAAAGAACGCTCAGTCACTTTTTCACGTCAACAGATTAAGCTTCGTTTTTTGGAAGCAGATTTTCTGATTTTTATGGCTAAAATCGATGCTATTTATACAGAGATTTTGCCTGTTGGTTCAATTGTTGAGCTAGATGAGGAAATGTTGCCGGCAGCTATTAAAAATCAGTTGGAGTATTCAGGAGTAAGTGAACTAGTGGTTATTACTGGACGAAAGCTTCCTTTGCAGGCTCCTTTTGACAAGTATATTGTTGACTATTACGCCTATGTCTGGCCTATAGGTCAACTTCCGGCTACTCGGCCAATGTTCATTTCTAATATGATGATTAAGAGAGTTGTACATCAAGGCTTGAGTCATCCATTGGACGAGACGTTTTCACTTGATGTTCTTCGAGCAACGCAATTGGCCAAAGAACAGATTTCGACAGCCTATATGCCTTCTAAGGATGGCTTAGCCTATTATAAACATTATGCAAAAGACTTGTTTGGCATTGATCTTTTAGAGAAAGAGGTGAAGTAATGGGATTCCACGTAGATGTAGCCGAGCTTATTAAGCTCCGTGATGCTTATCTAGAGTCTGCTGAAAAAGTAGAAGGTGAGTTAGACACGGCCAAAAACGGGATGAATGGTATTATTACGAGTAATTCCATGTATGGAGAAGTCGGCAAGGCGATTAACAATGAGATTAATAACAGTCATAATCCGATTATTGTAGGACTAAAAAATAGCTATACCTTGATGGGAGTAGACTTTCAAAAGACTCTAAGTGATTTTCAATCAACTGTTGGTGAAAATTCTGAAAGTGCCATTTTGGATGAAGAAGTTCTTACTCAAACTAAAACTAAAATGACCAATGCGGATACCAAGCATACAGAATACGAGACAAAGATTGGCAAGATTTATTCGGATATTAATGATTTAATCAGCTTGAGTTGTCCTAGCAGTTCAGTTTCAAGCTCTATTACATCAGCTAATAAAATCCTCCAGGATGCTATAAATAATGTAAATAAGTTTGATACTGCAGATGCGCCTTTACAAACAGATAACATTGTGACGGCTCTTGGTAAGCAGATAGAAGTGGGGAATCAAGCGCAGGCACTGTCCTACACGGATCCACGCTTTGTAGATTTTGCTGCCTTTAGCCAATTGGGAGATGGTATTCAGCAATTGGATACTAAGATCACAGAGGCCAAAGAACAGGCTAAGAAAGAAGCTGAAGAAGCAGCCAAGAAAGCCAAAGAAGAGTGGGAGAAAAATCACCCAGTCACAGCTTGGTTGAAGAATACAAGTGAGGGAATAGGAAACTGGTGGAATGGAGTCAAGCAAGGGACAAAAGACTTGGACATTCCTGTCTTACGTGAAGTCTTACTCTTCGGGGAAGGTGTTCTCGGGGCAGCTGGCTCTTTGGTAAGCTCTGTTGCAATTATGGCCAGTGAACTTAATGATCTCATGAACTCCTTAACTTTTGTAGCAATTGAGGGTATTACTGGTGTAGATATCGCTCCTAAGTGGATGGAAGATGATGTCAATGGTGCCTGGGAAACTGTCAAAGGCGCTGGTGATTATGCTGTTCGCTTTGCGACAGATGAGAAAACTCGGGCAGAAGCTTGGGAAGGAGTTAAGAATGGTGCAGTCAAGATGTGGGATGACTTTTGGTCAGATCCATGGTATAATGCAGGTGGTGTAGCATTTGAGGTTGCTTCTTGGTTTATCGGTGTAGGTGAAGTAAAAGCTGGTTTGACGGCAGCCAAAGGAGCTGAAACATTCTTGCAAGGGATTCGAGCCTTTGGTAGTACGGTTGGGAAGGCAGCACTACACAATGCGGACGATATGGCTAGAAGTATCGGACGCCTTGCAACCAAAGGTGACGATGCTATGCGTGGCGCAGCTCGTGGAATGATGAATCTGATTGATGACCCAGTCGCTACAATGGCCCGTTGGGGTGATAATGTTTGGGATGCGGCTGGCAAATTTGGTGATAATATGGCCGAGCGTTTCCCGACTTTTGATAAATTGCGTCAGCGTTTAATGAGTAGTGGTGATGAATTGGCCACTGCTACAGCACATTATGGTGACGACTTCGCAGAACATGGGGCTAGAGTTTACAATGTGGGTAATGAAACTGCTGAAGGCTTTGCTAAGACAGGAGCTGGTCGAACAGCAGCCAGTGAGTTTACCCAAGAGACTAGTGAACAACTGGCTAAGCATGGAGATGATGTAGCTCGTCACGGTGATGATCTTGCTCGAGAACTTGACTCAGCAGAGGCAGGCGAACGTCTGGCTCAGGAAGCAGAAGACTATCTGAAAACCCATGATATGGCAGTTAGAGAAAATCTGAGCATTAAGCCTGAGTTAGAAGAAGCTTTTGCGCGTCAAGCAGAGAATGCAGCTAATCTAGAACGGGAGTTGGTAGGAGCAGGAGCTCGTGCCAGTGCCGAGTCTGGTCAAGCCTTTGCTCAGCATGGAGATGATGTAGCGAGAGGTTTAGAAGCAGTTAGTGGTGGCGCAGCCAGTCGTGTGAGCCGGGAGTTCAGTTCACAGGCTAGTGAGAGCCTTGCCAAACATGGGGATGATGTTTCCCGTGGTTTGAGACACACAGGTGGCGGAGGTCGAGCAGGCTCAGAGTTTGCGTCTGAGGCGGGAGAAGCGTTCGCACGCCATGGCGATGATGTAGCCAAAGGTAGTAAGGTGACAGAAGAATTTGTGGACGGTAAATTCACAGATCCAGAAGTCCAAGCTCGCTATGAGAAATATCTTGAACGAAAAGCGAAAGCAGGAGAAGTACCGCGAGATCCCATGGATTGGAAGGAGGCTTCTGAGCATATGGCCAAAATTCGTGAGCAGGGGTATAAATTTGAAGTTGAAAAACTAGATGACTTCAAAAAGGTTGCGGATAATGTGGAGGATCAGATAACCATTAAAGTAACAACTCCTGATGGGGAAGAAGTTAAGATTCGTGTTGATGCAATGGGCTATGATAAAGAAACTGGAGCTTTAAGAATTCAAGAATATAAATCATCTGAGACAGCACCGTTTACTCAAAATCAGAATTTAGCATACCCTCATTTTGAGCAAACAGGTGGAGTAGTTGTAGGTGAAGGGAAGGGAATCTTCAAGGGTGGGTTTGAAATACCGCCTGGTACAAAAATTGAAGTGATCAGACCGAGTATAGAATGAAAGGAAATGAACAGTAATGGCTACAACACAAGCTCAAAAAAAGGAAGTCAAACAGTTGATAAAACAGTTATCGAAACAGTTGGGCTTAAAAAGTAGATCAGAAACCTATTTTTCAAAGTATAGAGATTATTTTATTTACTATGTTCCTACATTTGGTTTTCCTGACAATGAATTTAGTTTTTCTGTGATTGCTTATATCAAACCTTTTGTAATAGATGATGTTTTTTGGGACGTTTTTGATATGAAAGGGAATTCGCAAGAACCCATTAGTCTGCGTGCTGTAGGTTCCTTTAAAGTTATTGGAGCCCCTGTTATTTTTTCATCTGAACGAGAACAGTTAGAGGGGCTTGATATTGCAGGATATATATTGACTCGTTGGAAAAAAGTCCATGAAGAAGTATTAGAAATCATTGATAACTTAGCTTCCTTTGAAGATTTTTTGAAGAATGTCAAGGAATTGGATAATCGCTATATGTATAGTCATGATTTAATGACGATGCTTCTTTTGATCCATAACAAACACTACAAAAAAGCCAAAGAAATAGCTGAAGAACTGTTGTCTAAAAAAGAGATGGGTCGCTACCAAAACAAAGGTAAGTGGATTAATGAATATATTTTGGACTATTGTAATGAAAGGATGGCCTAATGAGTATATTTGAGGCAGAAGTAGTTGACTCTATAGGAGTTGTGGAGGGGAATTTGGAGTTATTAGTGATTGATACTCTGGATTGGAAATATGAGAACGAACATTTAGAAATGTTGCAAGATAAAATCAATAATTATCTGACATTCTTAGAAAGTAAGCAATATGTGGAGAAATATGGGGATGATTTTGTTAAAAAAATTATTTCTATTCATTTTAGGTATACTTTAACCGCGAATGCTATAAAGTTTTTAAATGCAGTTTCTAACCAGTTAGCTCCAACAGAATATACGTTGCATATTCATCTACCGGAATAGCTAAATTTACAATGAATTGTCTTAGTGTATTACCTGAACAAAAGCACTTGAAATATACTCTCAAGTGCTTTTTCTAGTTCTGTGACTTTCAGTCCGTCTCGCTCCGTAAGGTGCGAGACAAATAAACTACCCGCAATGCGGGGGCGCATCGAAGGTTATATCCAAAAAACTCCAAAAGCGATACAATAAACGTGTTCAAGCCAATTGTAAAGAGAAAGGAGAAAAACATGGCACAAAAGACACATAGTTTATCACACACAAAGTGGCACTGTGGGTATCATATTGTGTTCACCCCTAAGCATAGACGAAAAGTTATCTATAATCAGTATCGAGGTAGTTTAGGCGAAGTATTTCAACGTTTGTGTAGTTATAAAGGAGTTGAAATAATCGAGGGTCACTTGATGCCAGATCATGTACATGGGTAAGAGACCGCCTCGATGGTGGTCTTTTGTGGTTTGATAAACTCTGGTCCATAGGTTTTGTGGTATACTGGGATTGTAGAGCCAGCAAACTTTAGTGACAACTTTACAAAGAGTGGTGCTCGTGTCTACAATATGTCTGATGATGCCACTCGAGGCGCGAAAGAGACTGGCAAAGGTCTTAATAAGCTAGAGCTAGCTGAAACTGAGCTTAGATTCGGTGAAAGAAAAATCTCTCAAGAAGAATATAATGGTTGACGATCAGAGACTCCTACTCAGGAAATAAGGGATATGGTAAATGATGGCGTTACATTGCCAATGAATGACCCTGTAATACCTGGAAATGAGATTACAAAACGTCTAGAAGCTGACCATATTGTATCTATGGATAGAATTACGAGAATGAATAGATTTGAGAAACTAACTAGAGAGCAACAACTTGAAGTGTTGAATTATGAGGATAACTTTGTTGGTCTTAGTAAGTCAGCCAATGCTTCAAAGGGCGCCAAAACTTATGAGGATTGGACGTTATACAAGAAAACAGGAGTGCCTATTGATCCAGCATTCAGAGCTGAGATGATGAAAGAAAAGAAACTTGAACGACTTTTTCAAGGTATGATAGATAATTTTGTCAAATATAATGGAGGGTAATAGATGACTCAATCTGAAAAAATCACTTTTTTAAATAAATATACCCTGTCGTCTAAAAATAAAGTAGAATTTATAACTGATAAATCAACAATTGTAAATGCACCGATTCCAGAATATTGGAAAGCAGCATTTCTAGCCGATACTTTGGAAGATAGAAAATCAATTGTTTTAGGAGAATGGCAGAAATATCTTGCAAGGGAATTGAGCAATACTATTCTTTATCTACAAACATATCTGACTGACATTGAGTTGATGAGAATTGGAGAAGAGTATTCTATTTTGTATACCATTCTTAGTTACAAGACTCAAAAGACAGCTTTCTACGAAGGGAAAAACCCACTATCTGAATCAAATTTTGGTGAAAATTTAATTGTCCAGTTGAAAATATAGATAAAACAATTGTAGACTTTTACACAAAAGTTCATAATGGTTTTTATTACTATCCGAGTAAAACAATGGGCTTGGATAGCACTGAAAATATCGATTCTATGGCTGATTTTGAATGGGAATATGAAGACCAGCTAGAGATGGATTTGACCTCTTGCTACAACTTTTTCAGTAACGGTATGGGGACCTATATCGTTCTGGATTTGACGCAGAATATAGAAACTGGAGCTTATCTTTGGTCTAGTAGAGAAGTACCAAAAAGTGGTCTAAATTTTTGGGACTTCATTGATGAATGGATAATCATTGGTTTGGATTTTTAAGTTTTTGAATTAAAATTGAATTACCAAACGAAGCAACCTGACTATCTTTGTTAGGTTGTTTTTGAAAACTCTGAAGGTTTGGCTTGGCCAAGATCGGAGTTAGTCAGAGGGCAGCCAGTAAGTTTACCCAAGAGACTAGTGAACAACTGGCTAAGCATGGAGATGATGTAGCTCGTCACGGTGATGATCTTGCTCGAGAACTTGACTCAGCAGAGGCAGGCGAACGTCTGGCTCAGGAAGCAGAAGACTATCTGAAAACCCATGATATGGCAGTTAGAGAAAATCTGAGCATTAAGCCTGAGTTAGAAGAAGCTTTTGCGCGTCAAGCAGAGAATGCAGCTAATCTAGAACGGGAGTTGGTAGGAGCAGGAGCTCGTGCCAGTGCCGAGTCTGGTCAAGCCTTTGCTCAGCATGGAGATGATGTAGCGAGAGGTTTAGAAGCAGTTAGTGGTGGCGCAGCCAGTCGTGTGAGCCGGGAGTTCAGTTCACAGGCTAGTGAGAGCCTTGCCAAACATGGGGATGATGTTTCCCGTGGTTTGAGACACACAGGTGGCGGAGGTCGAGCAGGCTCAGAGTTTGCGTCTGAGGCGGGAGAAGCTGCCGCTAAGCATGGGGATGATGCTGCGAGTACTTCTAAAGGGATTTCAAAAGAAGAATATAATTCTCTTCGCAAGAAAACACCAAGTCAAGAGATACGCGATCATGTCAATAATATTGATGGAGAAAAATTTGATCCAATTTATGGTTATCCAGTTGAAACTCTCGAAGCAGACCATATTGTCTCTATGAAATAAATTACCGAAATGGATGGATTTTCTTCTTTATCTGATGTTGATAAAGTAGAGGTTTTGAATTTTGAGGATAATTTTATGGGATTAGGTAAGCCTACCAATAGTTCCAAAGGGGCTAAAACTTAGAGTGAGTGGCAGGGGCATTCTAAATTAGGAGATATTCCGGCTGAGATAAGAGAAAAAATGATAGCTTTGGAGCGTGAAGCTAGAACGAAGCTACAAAATGAAATTTTCAGGAGGATGAAAAATGACTGAAGTGCTTGATACAAAAGTAGAGAAGAATGGTTTGGCTTTTTATGGGAAATTCTCTGAAGGTCTTTTTGAGGAATGGCTCAAAGTTGTGAATGTACTGCCTTCAAAAGAACGAATACAAGATGACATGCTATTACAAATCGGTTTCAACATATATAAACTTGTTCAATTGAATATGGGCCAATTTAGGATACTATCAGTCAACTATGAAACTAATCCTTTTAAAGAGTTTACTGATGATTTGACATTGGCTCTTTGGATTCAGTCTGAACAAAGTACACTAGCTAAAGAGCTTAAGATTGAAGCTTCTGAAATCAGATTTGATGAGAAAATAGTGTTAGCCAAAGGCGTCTTTGAGAGTGAACATTATTATTTGCAGAGACAAGTCACTGATCGAAAAGGTGATTCGGGCTGGTTTGTTGGCTATCAAAATCAAGATACAGATGATTTTGTTGCCATATATGCTTTTGAAATATTAAAAAAGAATCCAAAACTAATAAGAGCTTTGATTCTACCTGCGGACTACCTAGTAGTAGTTAATGGTGGAGATATCCAGGCGATTCTGAATGAACAAGATGAAGAAATTTTTTCTGCTTCGTAGAGTTACTCGACTTGCTAGGGGATGATCAAGAGCCTGATTTATCTAATTTTCTAGATAGCGAATGCGGGAAATAGTATCTAATGTTCTTGTCTATAAACTGAAAAAAGAGGAAAAGATGTTAGACAACTTTATAAAAGAGGCGGATATGCCCCAAGAAGTTATTGAAAAATATAAAGATCAGGTTCCTGCTGAGTTGCTACAGATTTGGCAAGAGGATGGTCTAGGAACCTTCTTAGATGGCTATTTGAAGGTGATTAATCCAGATGATTATCTTGATCTTCTCCAAGATAGTTATTTCAGAGGAGATGTCGCTTTTCCTATGTTCGTAACAGCATTTGGAGATATTATTACTTGGGAAAAGAATACCTATGTGGGAATTGTCCAATATAATATTCAGGATTTAGATATTATTTGTAAGGGTCTGGATTTATTCATTAGATTCTTAGATAATTCATATGTGACTGATAACTTTGAACTTGATTTATATAGACAAGCTGTATCAAAACATGGTGCCCTGTCTTATAACCAATGTTTCGGTTTTGTCCCTTTACTAGCCTTGGGAGGCGTAAAAGATGTGGATCATATGGATAAGGTAAAAGTCTTGGAGCACATTTACCTCATGTACCAACTCACAGGCGGAGTAATGGACGATTGATAGAAAAAACCACCTTTTGAGGTGGTTTTTTACTTGAATGTAGTTTTCCAATTTCTACCATTTCGCAAACTTAGCCGAGGACATATTCTTTGATGGCTTCTGCGACTCCGTGCTCATTGTTGCTTTTAGTGACGGCATTGGCCTCGGTTTTAACTGCTTCAGGGGCATTGCCCATAGCGACGCCGAGTCCTGCCAGTCGCAACATAGGAAGGTCATTGAAGTTGTCTCCGACTGTCATGACCTCTTCTAGTGGCACTTGGTAGTGCTGGGCAATTTCGTACAAGGCTTGCTCCTTGGAGACATGCTTGGCTGTGACTTCCATGTAGTTATCCTTAGAGAGATAGAAGGCTGTCTTGGAGAAGTCTAAGGTCTGTAGGTAGTCATGGAGTTTCTGGATGACAGGCGCTTCATCTATAAGAAGTAGCTTATGGATAGGGATTAGCACATCCAGCACTGGCAGAAGAATATTCTGAATCACTGGCTGCTCACCTGTAATAGCTGCCTCTATCTGCACCCACTTATCCAGACGGTCAGCGATCCAATCCTTACCAGAGTAGAGATTGATGGACACGCTAGGAAATTCAGCCTTGACCAGTTCCAGAAAAGTGCGGATTTCTTCCTTATCCAGAGGGTGCTCGATAATGGTCTCATAAGCTTGTGGGTCGCCCTTGATAACCAGAGCGCCATTGTAGCAGGCTAACGGATTATCTCCCAGTTTCAGCTCACGCGCAATGGGCTCCATGCCTAGAGGAGAGCGGGCAGAAGCGAGAACGAAAGGGATTTTTTCTCGGCTTAGCAGGGGAATCATGTCCTTGAGCTCAGAATCTACTTGGTGCTGGTCGTCCAAAATGGTGCCGTCAATGTCGCTGATAATCAGGCGAATCGGTTGGTTTGTCATAGCTCTTCCTCCTTTGTGTCTAAAAGATCGATTTAATAAATTATTTTAACCTTGTCTCCTATCAGTTCTTGGACTTCAGGGCTGGGCGCTTGGTCCATAATCCAGTAGTCAAAGTCGCTGACAGGACCCAGGATGTACTTAGATTCTTTCTTCCACTTGTCTTGTTCGGCCAGCAGAATCTTAGTCTTGGCGTGCTTCAAAGCCAGTCTTTTCAGGTGAGCATCAGCCTCGT
>ERZ772924.950-NODE-950-length-13887-cov-3.738722_pt1 | contig 13887 bp, 9 predicted proteins | sample MGYA00512116_ERZ772924 | MGnify/ENA primary metagenome ERZ772924 (study PRJEB29015, sample SAMEA2737920) | human oral metagenome | biome: human oral; feature: human-associated habitat; material: dental | place: China | collected 2134 ...
ATTTATCAGGAAGAAAGGTCCGTCAAAGAAATCATCTTCCCTAAGAACCTTAAACGTAGCAACTTTAAAAACAACAACGACTTCTTAATAAGGGTAGACAAGGGGAAAACCAAGCTTGTTAACTACCCTTCATGGGTTACGCAAGACGAATTTGGGAACGACGTTGCTAAGTAAAAACCGAACATATTTTGCAAAACTGGTAACAAAAAGAATAGAATAAAACACTTCCCTCCCCTCTCTCCATCAAGAGAGAGGGGTGAGTGTTCTTGTGGAACGAGGGGGCGGTAGGCGGTCTGTAAGCCGACATGCCAACGCACCAGCAAGCAAACAAGCAGCCAAACGAACCCTTATCTGTACAAGTCCACATCTCCAGAAACCCGTAAAACCACGTTCGCATAAAGCCACAAACGCATATTCTCATCAACGCATAAAATCACAAACTAAAAAATCATAAACTCATAAACCAACACAACACTATGCAGAAAAAAGCAATTCGCTCCCTACTATGGATGCAGGCGCTGCTTTGCGCCATGTTATTATTCGCGTGTTCTAACGACGACGACAACAGCAACGCGCCCCTACCGAAGCCCGACCCCAAGGAGTTGAAGGTGCAAGTGGCCGCAGACACCAAGGCCAACACCGCCACCGTGAGCGTGGCCAATGCCCCAGCCGAGGCCTCGCTAAGCTTGGTTCTAGACGTTGAAAGGGGTAAAGCACTAGACCAAGCCACAGCAGACAAGAACGGCACACATACCTTTAAGCTGCCCCTGCTGGCCGGTTATGAACAAAAGCTGAAACTGATAGTGAAAAGCGGAGCCACCGCTGCCGAGGTGAACAACCTTACTTTGCCCGCTGCCGAAGAGCAATACGCCGACGAACAAATTGCACAGGGCTTGCAAAAACACAAGTGGCTGTCCGACCAAGAGCGTTCGCGCATCATCGTAGACCACACTAGCTCAAACCCCTACCACATGTTTGTCAACAAGGCCGTAAAGCATTTCGAGTTCCTGCCCAACTCCAAGTTCACCTTTACCGTGAGCTCTCCCCAGTCGAAGACCTTCCCCGACGGCAAGTGGAGCGTTAAGAACAAGCGCGTAGACATAGACACCCGAATACTCCTAGGCCCGATGCTCCTGCGCAACTCGCGCATACAAACCCTCACTGAGAAAGAAATGGCGATGCTGACCGAGGTAGACGGCGGGTTGTTCCTCCTTTGGTTCACAGCCGAATAAACGTCGCTACCTGGCCGCAAGCCAGACTAACGGCCATCATCCAAGCTCCACTTACCCCCGTTCTGCCGAAATTCGGCGTTTGTAGGGGGTAACCCAAGCATCTCTCCCAGTTGCATGGTTCGCCATGCCGCTGGGAGATTTCTTTTTGTAAACGTGGGTTCGGCATAAAACGCAACGCACCTCCGTGAGGGAGTTCAGCGCATCGGCAGTACCCATTTCGTACAAAGGCTTGCACACACAGGGGGCTTTACCTCGGTGCTTAAACACAACATCAACCATTTCTCCACCAATACCCGTTTCTGCACCAATCGGTTTGCACCCCAAAACCTCGCCAACAAAAAGCTGTGTGCACTTCTGTTTTGTACAATTTTCGGCTCGTTTTTTAACACTATGAGCACCCTTTTTGCCCACCAACTGCCAACCTTGCCGCAAAAAATCGATTCTCGCGAGGGTTTGTTTCGATGCAAAAAGGGGCTAACCTGCGAACACCACAAAATGTATTTTTATTTAAAGAGGCCATCATTTGCACCAGTTTTTGGGTCATTTGCTACTAAATGCAGTGCAATATGGTGCTAAATGCAGTGCATTTTGGTGCTAAACGCAGTGCGTTTTGGTGCTAAATGCAATGCGTTTTGGTGCTAAATGCAAGGTAAAATGGTGCAAAATGCAGTGTGATTTGTCGCTAAACGCAAGGCAAAAAGCATAAACATACGCTGCAATGGTATAAATAAAATCTTTATGAACCATGAAAAACATGGCCAAAAAGGGCAAAATAGTCGTTAAAAAGTGGGATTTTGGGGGGCAAAAAACGGGTAATTGGGCTTTTAAAAAGACGAGCTGGCAACCAAACTAGAAAGCCAAAATGGTGCAAAATGCAGGTTTTGTGCTTAAAAACAGACAAAACGGAAGACGAAAAAATCTAGAAATAGTGGCTTTTTGCCCACTTTTTAACCAACACTCTCGCTAAAACGAAGTGAAAAATGGGGCGATTTTGTAAAATAAAAATAACGTTTTTAAGATTTTGAGATAATGAGATGGTGAGTTGATAAGTTTAGGAGTATGTAAGTGCTCGAGGTGATGAGGTTTTGAGTTGGCGGGTTGGTGAGTTGATAAGTTGAGGTGTTTGCATGTTCTCGAGGTGATGAGGTGACAAGGTTCTGGACTGATGAGGTGGCAAGTGGATGAGGTACTGAGTTAATGAGGTGTTGAATTAATGAGGTGCTGAGTTGATAAGTTGATGAGTTTGTAAGTATTAGGGTGTGTATCGATCGGGTTGAAGACGAACCGAAAACCAATCTACCGCACAGCCTCCGTTTGCGGCCACACGTGGTTTGTCTGCCCGTCGTAAAAGCCGCACACCCTCTTAATCGCGACTAATTTATGTTTATAATGCTTAAACAATACGTATGTTTTAACCAGTTCTTCCAAACAATTCATAATTTTATCAACCCAAATTAGCAATCACATCTCTAATTACAAAAAACAAAATCAACATGGAAGTACGTTATGAAGTAAAGCACGGCCTGTTTGCACTGCTCTTAGCAAGCTGCACGGGGCTATGTTTGCCCCTTCGAGCAAATGCCGAGAGCCACGCGGCACCCTCGTTAAGGCCACTTGCGCCGGTGCAAACCATCGACGTTACGGGTTACGTTCACGATGCCAACGGCGAGCCCGTAATAGGTGCCGGCGTGCAGGTGGTGGGGTCGAAACTGGCCACCGTAACCGACATCGACGGCCGTTTCTCGCTCACAGTGCCCACAGGCAGCAGCCTGACCATAACCTACATCGGCTTTACGCCGCAAGAAGTGAAGGCCAAGCCCTCGCTCGACATCACCCTTAGCGAAGACAGCCACTCGCTAGACGAGGTGGTTGTTGTGGGCTACGGCAAGATGAAGAAACGCGACCTTACGGGCGCCATCTCCTCGGTAAAGGGGTCGGACGTGGCCTTGGCTGGCGTTGCTTCGGCCGCACACGCCCTAGCGGGCAAGGCGGCAGGCCTGTATGTGCGCCAAAACTCGGCACAGCCAGGTGGCGGACTCGACATCTTGGTGCGCGGGGCAGGCTCGGTTAACGCCAACAACGACCCGCTGTACATCGTAGACGGGTTCCCCATTGCCAAGATAGACCAGCCCAAAGGCGTTAACGACCGCATGGATCCTGGCACACAAGGCGTGCTCAACTTTCTTAACCCCAACGACATCGAACGGGTGGAAGTACTGAAAGATGCCTCGGCAACGGCCATTTACGGGGCACGCGCGGCCAACGGCGTGGTTATCGTAACCACCAAACGCGGCGCCGAGGGCAAGCCGCAGGTTGATTATTCGTACAACTACTCGTTCCAGAAGTATTCGGACAATTACGACATGCTTTCGCTAAAAGAGTGGATGGTGGAGAAAAACAGGTCGACGTGGGAATACTGGGTGTGGGAAAACGGCGTTGGCCCGTGGGGCGGCAAGCGGCTCGAAGACGCACTGAAATCGCCCAAAAACGGACTGGCCTATACGCAACCCTACACCGAAGCCCAAATTGCGGCAGCGGGCGAAGGTACAGATTGGTTGGGGCTCATCACGCGCAACGGCCAGGTGCAGGAGCATAACCTAAGCGTGCGCGGCGGTTCGAAAGGCACGCAATACATGCTGTCGCTCAACTATTACGACAACAAGGGCATCATCCGCAATTCTGCCATGACGCGCTATACCCTAAAAACCAACATCGACCAAAAGTTTCTCGACATCTTTAAGCTAGGCCTGAACCTCACGCTGACACGCATCGACAACGCCAACGCCCAGCTTGGAGGTCGCCAATGGGAAAAGTCGGGTATGATAAGGGCGGCCGTGCAGATGGGTCCGCACATCAAAGCCTTCGACCCCGCCACGGGCACATACCCCATTAACCCACTGCTGGGAACGCAGCCCAACCCCTACTCGCTGCTGAACAATACCGACGAGAGCCGCACCGACCGCCTGTTGGGCAACATCTTCCTTGAAGCCACCCCCTTGCAAGGCCTTACCCTGAAACTGAACGCCGGCTTAGACCGCGCCAACATCTTCCGCGGAACCTACGAACCCAAAACTACATTGGCCGGTAAGGAGGCCAACGGCAATGCCGACGTTTACAACAACGACAACAACCAATACCTTTTGGAGGGTACGGCCAATTACATCCGCACGTTTAACGATGTGCACAAGCTGTCGTTGCTGGCAGGAACATCCTACGAAGAGTTTGAACTGAAAACATCGCGGGCAGGCAACAACGACTTCCTTACCGACGCCTTCGGCTACCACAACCTAGATGCAGGCACAGGACAAAAGCGCGTTGGCTCGGGTTACAGCAAAAACAAGATGGAAAGCTACTTCTTCCGCGCCAACTACATCCTCAAAGAGCGCTACTACCTAACGGCCACCATGCGCGCCGACGGTGCCAGCGTGTTTGCGCGTAACCACAAATGGGGCTACTTTCCCTCGGTGGCACTGGGGTGGACCGTGAGCGAGGAGCCCTTCATGAAACCCTTAGGATGGGTAAGCATGCTGAAATGGCGATTGAGTTGGGGACAAACAGGCAACTCGGACATCGGCACAAACGCCTTTGCCAGCTATTCGGCACGGGCCGCCTTCAACAAAGAAGACAACTCGCAGGTTATCGGCGTATATCGTTTGCGCCTGGAAAACCCCGACCTGAAATGGGAAACCACCACCGAATGGAACGTGGGCTTGGACCTGGGGTTCCTCAACAACCGCATCCTGGCCAGCGTTGAGTTTTACCATAAGGTTATTTCCGACCTTCTAAACTACAAGCCACTGAACGCCTATCAAGAGGTTACGAGCGTGATGGCCAACGTGGGCAAGACCCAAAGCACAGGCGTTGAGGTGACCATCAACACGAAAAACATCGACACACGCTACTTTAAATGGACCACCGACTTTACTTTCACCACCTATAAGGACCGTTGGAAAGAGCGTACGCCCGACTGGAAGCCCGGCGTTTACGAACGCGTGGACGACCCCATACGCCCAATATACTCGCGGTTGGCCGACCACATCTTGCAGATTGGCGAAAAAGCGCCCAAGGCACAGCCCGACTTGCGCCCGGGCGAAATAGTGATTAAGGACATTAACGGCTACAAGCGCGACGACAAAAACCAGCCCGTGGTAGACGAAAACGGGCGTTTCGTGCTGACAGGAGAGCCCGACGGCATCATCGACGATGCCGACAACGTGCTGCTGGGTTCGCAAGACCCAGGCTGGTTGGCCGGGCTGACCAACACGCTGCGATATAAAGACTTCGACCTGAGCATACAACTCAACGGCATGTTCAACCGACTTATGCAGGACCCCACCGAGATGGCGTACGGCCTTGGAGGGGGCGACCTGGCGCGTTATGGCTACAACGCCTTGCGAAAGATAAAGGACCGCTGGACCTGGAACAACCCCTCGACCACGCAACCCGCATCGTTTAACGGATGGAACAACAACTACACTTCGGGCGACTGGTACTATCAGAAGGCCTGGTTTGTTCGCCTAACCAACATCAGCCTGGGCTGGACACTGCCCCAAGCCTGGGTTTCGCGCACCAAGGTGTTGTCGCGCGTGCGCCTGTCGCTAAGCGCCAACAACCTGTTCTGCATCACTCCGTATAAAGGGTTGGACCCCGAAACCGACTATTATGCGGCAGCTTATCCCAACGCCCGTACCTACAGCATGGGCATAAACGTAACATTCTAACCGCAATACCACTGCAACGATGAAAAGAATAAAAGGCTTATCCACATTGTTGGGCACGGCTTTGCTAGCCCTCACGGCCGCTTGCTCAGACCTTACGCCCATAGACTATTCGGAGATTAACCCGAACAACTTCCCCAAAAACGAGAGCGACGTGCAGGCACTGGTGATGAACTGCTATCGCCCACTGCGCGGCGACTGGTGGGACGGCATCTACTCGCCCTCAGAAAGGGGCGTGATGTTCGTCAACGACTGCACAACAGGCACCCTCTCGGGCAAGTTCGGGGCGCAGAAAATGGCCGCCGAACTGAACTTCTTCCCCACAAGCGAAGAGATAACGTGGTTTTACTTCACACGCAACTCCACCGATTACAGCGGCGGATACATCAATAAAATAAGCACTTGCACGCTTACGCTAGACGATATAGCCCATGCGCCCATCGACGAAAGCAAGAAACGGGCCTACGAAGCCGAGGTTCGTTGTGCACGTGCGTTCCTTACCTACACGCTTTACGACATGTACGGGCCGCTGGTTATCGCTCCGTTAGACGTTTTAAAGCACCCTTTGAAAGCCCAGGCTCACGCGCGAAGAGCAAGTGAAGTTCATAGAAGACGACCTCTTGTTCGCCGCCGAACACCTGCCCATGCCCGGCAAAACGGAATATGGGCGGTTCAGCAGCGGGTTTGCCAAGATGTTGCTGATACGCCTGTACCTGCACGAAACGCCGATAAGCAAAGACTATTATAATAAGGTGGAGACGTTGGCACGCGAATTGATGAACCCGAAGTATGGCTACCAACTGCAAAGAGACTACGTAAAGATGTTCGAACTGGGCGGACAAGGCTCGGCCAACAAAGAAATCATCTACGCATTGCCTTGCTCGTACACTGGACCCAGCATCAACCAGTGGCACATGATGGTGCTTCCCACCGACTTTGCGCAAGGCGGAATGAGCGGCGGATGGGGAACAGTAACCAGCACGTGGGCATTTTACGACTCGTTCGAGCCCAAAGACGTGCGAAGAACAAAGCTGCTTACGTCGTACACCAGTTCTACCGGGGCAACGATAGACCGCGACACGCACGGCTCCGACCTTGCCGTGGGCCCCATCGCTCTGAAAATGGGCTACGACACAAGGGTGAAAGCCGCCGAAGGAAAGTCGGACATCGACCTCATCCTCTACCGTTATGCCGACGTGTACCTGTCGCTAGCCGAGGCCTTATCGCAAAAGCAGGGCGCAACAGCCAACGATTTGAAGGAGGCGGTGAACCTCATCAACGTTGTCAGGCATCGTGCCGGCATCGAAAACCTTTCGGCCAACACCCTCAACACTCCCGAAAAGGTGCTAGATGCCGTACTGATGGAACGCTGGCACGAGTTCTGGTGCGAGAACGGACAGTTCAGAGCCGACCTCATTCGTCACCATAAACTCATCCCGTGGGTAAAGAAAATAAACGGCTCGCCCTACGCCGAGGAGTATAAAGAGGTGTACCCACTGCCCCTCGCAGCCATTATCGACGGCAAGGGAGCGGTGAAACAAAACGCAGGTTACAATTAACAACAGGCTTGGCCGAGGGGTTATCGCGCCGCGGCCAAGCCCAAACAACAACACGATATGAAGAAGATACAACACGCCTTGCTCGTGGCCCTCGCCCTTTTGGCAACGGCTTGCGGTGGTGACAACAACGAAAACAACCCCGATAACGGACCAAAGAAAAACCCAGAGACGGGTTTGAAAACCATAACATATCAACTGAGCAACGACGAAATAGCCAATCCCGAACGCGGATTGTTTACCCAATACGAATCCAACGCTAAGGACTATGTGGCCCTAAGCTACCTCAGGAAGCTAAGGAGTGAGGGTAAGACGTTGGTGCAATTGATGTATTACCTGGACGATTACCGCGACAAGGACCTCCCCGAAGGCTTTGCAACGAAGTTGGAAGTGGACTTAGACCAAGTGCGTGAAGCGGGAATGAAGGCCATTTTGCGTTTCGCCTACACCAACAAACAAGACGGAGCAGATGCCCCCATGCACATCATCAAGCGTCATCTCGATCAAATAAAACCAACATTGCACAAGCAAGTGGGTGTAATTGCTTGTGTTCAGGCTGGCTTTATCGGTGCTTGGGGCGAGTGGTATTACTCTACAAACAAGCTAAATAACGCCACAGCCTATCGCGAGTTGTTGAATAAATGGCTCGAAGTGCTGCCTGCCGAGCGGTGCATACAAGTGCGCACACCCAAGTATAAGCAAGATTTCGTGGGTAATGCCACACCTCTTAACGACAATACGGCCTTTAAAAACACGCCTGCCGCACGCATCGCCCATCACAACGACGCCTTTATGACAGACCGAACGAACATGGGCACGTATGAGGATATTGATAAAGAAAAAAGCTATATTGCGCAAGATGCACTGTATGTGCCTCTTGGAGGCGAGACGGCAGAACCGCCATCGGGTGTGAAATGGGCCACAGGAGAAGAGGCCTGGAACGAAGTTAACTACCTGCATTGGTCGTTTTTGAACGACGCTTACTATAAGAAGCTGCTCAACAAGTGGGAGGCTGGTGGCTATTTTAATAAAATCAAGAAGTACCTTGGCTACCGCTTAGCCTTGACAAAGATAGAATATTCGGAGCAAAACGCACCTGGAAGCGATCTAACGGTTAACCTCTTGGTAAACAATTACGGTACGGCTTGCATGTACAATCCCCGTTTGGCCATCCTCGTTCTTAGTCCTACTGACGGTGGCAGAGAGTATATTGTATCTACGGGATTGGATTTCCGCATGGTAAAACCAGGTAAACCCACCAACATGCAGACAAAGCTAAAGCTTCCTGAAAACATGCCTGAAGGCAAGTATAAGCTTTTATTGTGGCTTCCCGACAAAGATAAGAAGTTGCAAGAAAATCCTAAATACGCTGTACGACTTGCCAATACCACGACCTGGGGAGAACTAACGGGTTACAACGACCTAAACATCACCCTGAATGTGGCCAAAGACAAGAATGCCAAACCTGGTACTTCAACCCTTGTCTTCTCAAAGAAGGAAAGGCCGTGGTAGACCTTTGAGCAATCGTATGAAGCGAGAAAACCTCTTCTCAACACAACGAGTGTAACCCCCAAACAGGCAAATGACTTATCCTACCCCACCTTTTAATGGTGCACCATCGCCCCAAAACGGCGGTGGCGAACAGCCCCAACCCACACCAACTCCTGCCAATGGTACTGCTAGTGCTGCAAAACCAACGCGTCTATTGTCGCTCGACCTCTTGCGCGGAATGGACTTGGCCTTCCTTGTTCTGTTCCAACCTGTGGTTTATCAGTGGTTAGAGGCCAGCCAACCAGCACCAGGCACATTCGGCGCAGTGGTTTATGGGCAGATAACCCATGTGCCTTGGCAGGGTTTCTGTTTCTGGGACATCATCATGCCCTTATTTATGTTCATGTCGGGCATTACCATTCCCTTCTCCATGAGCAAGTACCAGCGTGGCGAAAGCAAGGCCGGCGCAGGGTTCTTGCTCCGCCTGCTCAAGCGATTTGTGGTGCTTTGGGTACTGGGCATGGTGGTTCAGGGCAACCTGCTTGCCCTCGATGCCCGCCTACTTCACCTTTACAGCAACACGCTGCAAAGCATTGCCGTGGGCTATGTGGTAGTTGCGCTGCTCTTCGTCTACACCTCTTGGCGAACACAACTGGCCGTTGTTGCCGGTTGCATGGTGGTTTACGTGGCCGTGTTTGCCATTTGGGGACAGATGGATTTTACCATCGACGCCAACATTTGCGAAGAGATAGACCGGCAGGTGCTGGGCCATTGGCGCGACGGAGTAATATGGAACGGCAACCAATGGCAATGGGATGCAACCTATCATTACACTTGGATTCTCTCATCGCTTAACTTTGTGGCCACCGTTTACCTGGGTTATCTGGCCGGCGTGGTACTACGCACAAGTAAATCGGGAACAAGCAAGCTGCGCATCCTGTTGCTTTCGGGTGTCGGCCTCATTGTTTTGGCCTTCGCGTTAAGTCCTATTGTTCCTATCATCAAGCACATTTGGTCTACCTCGATGACCTTCCTTGCAGGCGGAATCTGTTTCCTGCTCATGGCGGCAGCCTATTATTGGGTCGACCTTAAAGGCCATACGCGCGGCCTACTGTGGCTGCGTTTCTACGGAACCAACTCGCTTGTGGCCTACGTGCTGGGCGAATACGTGAGCTTTTCTTCGCTCACCGACTCGTTCTTCTATGGATTCAAGCCCCTGCTTGGCACCTTCTATCCCGTGCTAGGCGCAACCATGCAGGGCATTTTCGTACTCCTCGTGTTGCGATGGATGTACAAATCAAACATATTCGTAAAAGCCTAACTTAAATTATAAAATGATGTTCAAGCCTATTTATTGTGCATTCGTGCTGCCGCTAGCCTTCGCGCTGGTGGGATGTAGCGACAACGACAACGCTATAAGCACGGAGAAAAACGGTCCGAAACCTGCCATGGAACTACAAGTAACGCCCCAAGACGGGCTGCTGTATGGCGACAAGGTGAACGTTTCGGGACTGATGACCGACGAACGAAACCTGGAACAATACGTGATGACCATCACCAACACCGCTGGCGACACGCTCGTGCGCAAACAACAAAGTCTGTTGGGCGACACGTTCCACGTAAATACCGACCTACTTGTGGCCCTGCCCAAGAACGCTAAGGCCGAAAACCTAAAGCTGCAAGTGCGCCTTGACAATACGCAAAACGGCGAATTGGTGCAGAATTTCGACCTAACCAACGTCTCAGCACCCACGTTCAACACGCTATACCTGTTCCTTTCTACGGGCGAAGTGTACCCTCTAACAAAGAACGGCGATGAATTTTCGGCATCCGACGACATCTTCTTCCCGGCCAATGCCAAAGGCATCGTGGCCGCGACACCCGACAATTCGGGTATTTATTGGGGCACGAAAGGCGGCGAAATCACCACGATGGCCAAAGATTCTATCGTGATTGGCGCCGACATTGACGCCTCGTTCAAGGTGTCTTTCAACCCCGTTACCTTCGAATTAACCAAGGGCGAGAAACATTTCTGGACACCATTGGGCGATACCCAGAACTATTACATCCTCGGAACAATATCCGGCCATTGGAAAGATGGCGAGATAGAAGTGCCCAAAACCAAGATGGCCATGAAGGGATTTGGCTACGAAGGCGCACAATACTTTACGTGGACGGCTCCCGAAGGCGAAGACCCCGACGTGGGAATGTGGGGCAGCACCGCCCCTGGAGCATTCCGTTTAAAGCAGCCTTCCACAGGAAACTACATCCTTTGGGACGGCAAGAACATCGTGATGAGCAAGACCGACGATAAGAATAAGAGTTTCCCCGTTACCGACAAGGGGCACTTCACCATCCGTGCCGAGTTCGAAAAGGGAGTCTGCACCACGGTGAAAATAAGCGGCGATGGTAAGTCGCTCACCTTTGCCAACGGAAAAGTAACGGTCAATGGACAAGAGATGCAAGCCGCCGTCAACGTAAATGGGCAGAAACTTAACATCAAACCGGGCAATAACTACGTGTACGAAGGATTGCTCAACATGAAGAAAGGTCAAACCGTCTCGGCCCCGTTCAGTCTTGCTCCCTTTAAAGGCAGCACCGATTTGTTTGATGGCGTGGGCAACGATACGTGGACATTGAAGACCGCCAACGACAAATACTATACGCGCCTCGACCTCTTTAACGGCGAGTTCTATGCCTGTCCCACCTCCGCTTATCCCCAATTCATCTATATGGATGGTTGGAGTTTGGCTCCGAGAGAAGATGCAACCGACATCGTTTGGAATGCCGAAAAGGTGATACCTTTGGCTCGCACGGACAAGGGAACATACGAAGGAACGTTCTACAACTTTGGTTGGGGCGGCGATGTAGCCTTCTACGTAACCTATCCACGCAGCGGTAAATCACTGCGATTGCCCAGTGCAGCCTTCAACACCACGTATGCCAACACAGCCAATGGGCCTGGCAGTTTCAACATTCCCAAGAGCTCTGGTTATTATAAGGTGGTAATTGACCTGAAAGACGGCATCGAGATAACGCCCAAAGACGAGGTTGTGCGCAAAGGAACAACATCTTTCACCCTCGAATATGTAGCGAAGTAGAAGATAATGCCTCAACCAGTCGCCCACAATCGGCCTCACCCCTAACCACAATCGGCCTCACTCCCTATCACAATCGGCCTCACCCCCTGCCCCTCTCCAAGGGGAGAGGGGAGTGAGATGCCTTGTGAATTCAAGTTGTTTACGAGTTGATTGGTTAGTTGTGCCTTTGTAATTACCAATACAGCAACAAAACATTTGGCTTAACTCCCTAACTCCTTAACTCCTTGAACAAACTCCTCCCTCCTTACTACTCTTAGTGTGTCGCTTTCCACCAGCCAGTTGCCTTTTTAGTGGTTAAGGCCTTCTCGAAATCCGACTTTGTGGGGTCGCTGATGGTTATTCCGCTATACGCATTTACGCGGATTGTGTTGTAGTTAAGTTCCCCAAGGGCAGTATAAATATATGGCGTTGTAGACTTATATGGCACCAACTGGGCCAGTGCTGTATGCAAGTCGCGTGCCAACACCTGCGTTTCGGGCGTAGTGCAGATTTTGTTTACGTAGTCGCCCATATCAAAGAAGATGGTCTTTTCGTAACCATCAAGTCGCTGAACGTCCTCCCAATCAATGAGGTTGGCCTTGTTTGCGGCGGCAGCATTAATCGTTTTCATGCGTGCAACCACCTCGTCCACCTTGCTGCAATCGGTAACGCCTATGTTGCCATATGGCCATTGGTAAATAGAATAAAACTTGTGGAACTCGTTAACCACGGCCTGATAGTTGGGTCTTTGCTGTATCAGGTATTTCCAAATGTTCTTATAGGGCATGCCGTAGGCCATAATCTCGCTGCAACAACCAATGAGATAGTTGGTGGCATGGCGCATTTCGTAGGCCACTTCTATGTTAGACATGTAGCAATCGTCGAACATAACGAATTGCATGGGCATCTTAGCTTGCTCTATGGCAGCAGCCAACGTGGGGATGTTGGTTTGAAAATAATGGTCGGTTCCGCCGAAATAGCGTGTGCGAGCCCTGCTCTTGCCCTCAGAGAAAAGCCAACCCGTGCCGTGGCAGCCCACAATGAGGGCGTATTGTTTGGCCTTGGCCTGTGCTTTTACTTCGTTAAATATACTGGCTAAGCCGTTGGTAGTGGTGTAGGCAGGCATGTTGTGCTGGTCGTAACGTTGCAGTGTGTCTCGCCGGCAAGTGCCATAGGGTGCGCATTTCACCTCCATCAGCACTGCGCTGTTGGCCGATGTGGCGATAAACACCATCAGTTTGTTACGTCCCAATCCCTTTTCGGCCTCGATGGCTGCCTCTATATCCTTGATGTTTTGCAGAAAATTGTCGTATAAACTACCTGTTGAGCTGTTTCTGGCAGCACTCCACGGCATGTAGACAAAGATGGTTTTGTCGGGCAGACCTTGCGGAATGGGGTAGGGCGCAGGTACGTCTTCATGGCAACTCACGATGAAGAGCGTTGCCAGGAGTATGAGTAATGAGGTGAGTTTTTTTTGCATGAAGGGGATGTTTGGGGATTAAATGAGAGAAGTTCCTGCACCGTTCGCTGCCATTGCTTTACCCGCTCTGCTATTTTTTTCGTGTGCTAGGGCGTGTTTGATGGTGCGGAGCGGTTCAGGAACTTCATTTGTAGGTGGGTGATGGCGCGTTTGTTTTACGCCGACCCCGACTTTACTTTTTCTTCAATTCCTCGATAGACGCTTTTAGCGCGGCAATCTTTTCTTCCGAGTCGCTTTGTTTCTTGCGTTCCAAAGCAACAACAGCCTCGGGAGCGTTAGCCACAAAGCGTTCGTTAGATAGTTTCTTCTTGATGCCAGCAAGGAAACCTT
>ERZ772924.951-NODE-951-length-13884-cov-4.445802_pt1 | contig 13884 bp, 11 predicted proteins | sample MGYA00512116_ERZ772924 | MGnify/ENA primary metagenome ERZ772924 (study PRJEB29015, sample SAMEA2737920) | human oral metagenome | biome: human oral; feature: human-associated habitat; material: dental | place: China | collected 2134 ...
GGAGGCGAGCATCGTCTTCGACCAGGCCGAGAACCGGATGCACACCATCAAGGCCCTGCTGGTCGCTACCCTGGCCGGCTGAGTCCCCGCCTCGCCGCCACCACGTCACGCCGAGAAAGGACGCTGCCTGCGGGGATGGCTCCCGGGCAGGTGCTTGCCGAGGATCGCGAGGATGCCGGCTGCTCCACGCCCGCATCCCGTGTGGCTCTCTTCCTGCCCGGCGGGGAGGGGTGGCGTCCGCCGGTGTGCTGCTACGAGAGGCCAGGAAAGATGAAGGACTGGTGCGGATCCTGCTGATGATGGCTGGTCTCCACAACTCCTGATCTCCGATTTGTGGGTTTCGTGACCTTCGGATGAAACCTACGCCGCCGTAGGCTACGGTAGCGTAGGTTTCATGGGAGGAACCGATGGATAACGACATGGTGCAGTTGCTGACTCCTGACGGGCAACGGGTGGAACGCCCCGGGTTCTCCTTCGTGGGCAGCGATGACGACCTGGCCCAGTACCTGGAGGACATGGTTCTGGCCAGGCGTTTTGATGCCGAGGCGACGGCGCTGCAACGGCATGGGGAGCTGGGGTTGTGGCCGCCCCTGCTGGGGCAGGAGGCCGCGCAGGTGGGTTCTGCCCGCGCTCTTGGCGTGCGCGACGTGGTCTTCCCGACCTACCGGGAACACGCCGTCGCCCTGACCCTCGGGCTACCGTACCGGCAGCTGCTGGCGCTGTTCCGAGGCTCCGACGCCGGCGACTGGGAGCACCTCGACCGGTTCCGCAATTACCAGATCATCATCGGCTCCCAGGCCCTGCACGCCGTCGGCTATGCCATGGGGCTGCAGCTCGACGGGCTCGTCGGCAACGCGGAGGGTGGCAATGCGGCAGCCATCGCCTATCACGGCGACGGAGCCAGCTCCCAGGGCGATGTCAACGAGGCCTACGTGTTCGCGGCCAGCCACAACGCCCCCGTCGTCTTCTTCTGCCAGAACAACCAGTGGGCCATCTCCGAGCCGGCCGCGGTGCAGTCGCGGATCCCGCTGTTCCAGCGTGCCCGGGGCTTCGGATTCCCCGGCATCCGGGTGGACGGCAACGACATCCTTGCCGTCCATGCCGTCACCTCCTGGGCACTGGAACGCGCCCATCGTGGCGACGGGCCGGCGCTCGTCGAGGCCTTCACCTACCGGATGGGCGCGCACACCACCTCCGACGACCCCACCAAGTATCGTGCCAGCGAGGAGACCGCGGCCTGGGCCGGTCGCGACCCCATCAGCCGCCTGACCACGTACCTGAGGCGCCAGGGTGTGATCGACGACGCTTGGAGCGCTGCCCTCGACGAACGAGCCCGTGACTTTGGCGCCGAGGTCCGCGCCACCATCCCGCAGCTGCGCGACCTGACCATGGACGAGCTGTTCGGCAACGTCTATGCCGAGAGCACTGCCGCCCTGGAGGCGCAGCGCCGCGAATACGCCAAATGGGCGGGGGAGGAGCAGCCGTGAACCAGCGCCTGACCATCGCGAAGGCCATCAACCTGGGGCTCCGGCGTGCCCTGGAAACGGATCCGAAGGTCCTGCTGATGGGGGAGGACGTCGGGCGGCTCGGCGGGGTGTTCCGGGTCACGGAGGGACTCCACGACGCCTTCGGCCCGTCCCGGGTGATCGACTCGCCCTTGGCCGAGTCGGGGATCGTGGGCACCGCCGTCGGCCTGGTGATGCGCGGCTACCGGCCTGTTGTGGAGATTCAGTTCGACGGCTTCGTCTTCCCGGCCTTCGACCAGATCGTGACGCAGGTCGCGAGGCTGCGCGCCCGAACCGGCGGCCGCCAGGCAGTGCCGATGGTGGTGCGGATCCCCTACGGCGGCGGGATCGGGGCGGTTGAGCACCACTCCGAGTCGCCGGAGGCCTATTTCTGCCACACCCCCGGGCTGAAGGTGGTCTCGCCCGCCACGCCGCGTGACGCCTACTGGATGATCCAGCAGGCCATCGCCTCCCCGGACCCTGTGATCTTCCTCGAACCCAAGCGCCGCTACCACAGCAGGGGCGACGCCGACTTAGGCCAGCAGCCCATCCCCATGCACCAGGCCGAGATCGTACGGCAGGGCAGTGACGTCACTCTCCTGGCCTGGGGGCCGATGGTGCAGACCTGCCTGGATGCCGCTGGCGCTGCGGAGAAGGAGGGCACGTCGGTGGAGGTGGCCGACCTGCGGACGCTGTCGCCTGTCGACTGGGCGACGCTTACCGCATCCGTGCGGCGCACCCGCCGTGCCGTCGTGGTGCATGAGGCGTCCCGTACGCTGGGGCTCGGCGCCGAGATCGCCGCCCGCCTCCACGAGGAGCTGTTCTACGACATGGAGGCCCCTGTGCTGCGCGTCACCGGCTACGACATCCCCTATCCGCCCGCCCGTGTGGAGCGGGAGTTCCTGCCGTCGGCGGATCGCATCCTCGACGCCGTCGATCGTTCCCTGGCCTTCTGAGGGAGATGAAATATGAAACGCCAATTCCTGTTGCCCGATCCGGGGGAGGGGCTCCTCGAGGCTGAGATCGTCTCCTGGCGGGTCGAGGCCGGCCAGGAGGTCGAGGTCAATGACGTGCTCGTCGAGATCGAGACCGCGAAGTCACTCGTGGAGTTGCCGTCGCCGTTCGCCGGTACCGTCAGCAGCCTGCTGGTGCCCGAGGGCGCCACCGTCGAGGTGGGCACCGCGATCGTCGAGATCGACGACGGCACCGAGGGCGAGGAGCCGAACCTCGTCGGGTACGGGCCGCGCGACGAGCCCGTGGCATCGCGTCGCCGCCGCCGGGCTGCTGCGGAGCCAGAGCCAGTCCCGGAGGTGTCCGCTGAGCCGCCGGCCCCCCGCGCCAAGCCACCCGTGCGCAAATACGCCCGCGACCTTGGCGTCGACCTGAGCGGAGTGACGGGGAGTGGGCCCGACGGCGTCATCACCCGTGCCGACGTCGAGGCCGCCTCAACCGCCGGACGTCCTAGTCCCATGGTTGGCGACGAACCCAGGCAGGTCGCATCCGCAGCCCAGGAGGGTCGCGGCGGTGAGGCCACCGCCGCACAGCCAGCGGGCGGCCCCAGGACGGACGGAGTCCGCGAGTCCAGGGACGCAGGGGATCACCGCATCCCCATCAAGGGGGTGCGCAAGGCCACGGCCGAGGCGATGGTGCGCTCCGTCACGGCCCACGTCCACGTCACCGAGTGGTTGACCTGTGACGTCACGGGAACGATGGAGCTCGTCGAAACGCTGAAAGGCCGGCGGGAGTTCGCGGGTCAGCGGGTCTCGCCGCTGCTGGTCTACGCGAAGGCGGTGTGCCTGGCGCTGGGACGCAATCCCGGCCTCAACGCGTCCTGGGACGGCCAGGCGGGTGAGATTATCCACCACGGCGATGTGAACCTCGGCATCGCCACCGCCACTCCCCGGGGTCTGATGGTGCCCAACATCAAAGCCGCTCAGGGACTGAGCCTCCTGGAGCTGTGCCAGGCCATCAGCCACCTCGTGGCCGTCTCCCGCGAGGGGAGACTGCAGCCCCCGGATTACGCGGGCGGCACATTCACCATCACCAACGTCGGCGTCTTCGGCGTCGATGCGGGCACCCCCATCATCAACGGCGACGAATCGGCGATCCTGTGCATGGGCGCCATCCAGCGCCGTCCCTGGGTGGTCGGGACGGGCGCGGAGGAGCGGGTGGTGCCGCGCTGGGTGACCACCCTGGCCCTGTCCTTCGACCACCGCATCATCGACGGCGAGGAGGCCTCCCGTTTCCTCCACGACGTGGCTGAGATCCTCGCCGACCCGGCCCTGGCGCTGCTGTTCTAGCCGCACCTCTTCACGGGTCGGGAAAGCCAAAGGGCCGGGATCCGCATTTGACGGCAGACCCGGCCCTTGTGAAGGGTAAAGGGATTACTCCTGGTCGGACTTCTTGACCACGGAGGCCAGAGCTTCCAACAGGGCGCGGATCAGGATCAGCGCAATCAGCCCGGCCCCGACCGGGGCGAACAGGCCCCAAAGGATCTGGCCGACGGCGACACTGCTTCCGCCGCCGGAGAATACGTATCCCTGGGGAGCGGTGAGCTCCTTGAAAATCGTGAAGACAACGATCACCCCCACGGCGATGGTGGAGGCCATGTAGACGCTGCCAAGGCCGCCCTTCAGGAGGCTGCCCTTGAATCCGAAGTCAAAGATGGCGCCAAAACCTGAGGCGGGCTGCTTCGGGGCCCACTGCTGCTGGCCGCCGTAGGAGGGTTGCTGCTGGCCGCCCCACTGCTGTGGCTGCTGGGATTGCTGTGCTTGCTGGGCAGAACCCCAGGCGGCCTGCTGGTTCCAGTCCTGGGTGGGCTGCTGAGCAGTCTGCTCCTGCCCGGGGGTGCCCCACTCGGGGGCGGACGGGACGGATTGCTGGGGCTGGGCGTTCCAATCCTGCGCCGCGGTCACAGAGGTTTGGTCCTGTGCGGGTGCGTTCCAATCCTGGGCTGCGGGCTGGATGGTGGTTTGATCCTGAGACTGCACCCCCCAATCCTGGGCGGGCTGTTGCGCAGATGCGTTCCAATCCTGGGCCGACTGCGCGTTCCATTCCTGGGCGTTCGACTGCTGGGGCTGGGCGTTCCAATCCTGGGCGCCGGTCCACTGGTTGTTCGACATGGGGGCCATTCTGCCACTCGAAACGGGCACCGCCATCCCGCGGTCTCGCTATGTGCGCCAGAATGAGGGCATGTGCCCTTCCCAGTTCAACGTAGACCTGGCCGCCATCGACGCGAATCTTGCCCTGGCGAGCGAACGCAATCCTGGCCGTGCAGTCCTCCTTCCTGTCAAGGCCAACGCCTACGGGCACGGGATAGTTCCTGTCGCCCGGCATGTCGAATCCGTGGGCTCTGCCCAGTGGCTCGGTGTGGCAGAGGTATCGGAGGCTGAGCAGCTCCGAGAGGGGGGCATCGAGCTTCCCGCCCTGAAATTCTCGCCGTGCTTCCCGGAGGAGCTGGATCGCGCCATCGCCGCGCGCCTGACCATTTCCGTGGGTGATGCTGTGGGGGTGAGGGCGGCTCAGGAAGCCGCCGAACGCGCGGATGTCCGCCACCCCGTGCACCTGAAGATCGACACCGGCATGCGACGTGTCGGTGTCCATCCCGGCGATGCCGTCGCCCTGGCAACACAGATCAAGGAAAGCTCCAATCTGATCCTCGAGGGCGTGTTCACCCACCTGCCGATTAGCGACTGTCCCGAAGGTGAAGAATTCACCAAGGACCAGCTCGCCCGGTTCATCGCCGTCGTCGACGAGATCCGCGGCGCCGTCGGGGAGATCCCGTACGTCCACGCCGGGAACTCCGGGGCGGTGCTCGGCCACGACCTGACGGGCACCAACCTGATCCGCCCCGGGATCATCGCCTACGGTTACCGGGCCGACTCCACCACCGCTTGGGAGGGTCTGAGCCCCGCCGCCACCTGGACGTCGCGGGTCTCGTTCCTCAAACGCGTCCCCGAGGGGGAGACCGTCGGTTACGGCCGCACCTGGACCGCCCCCTGCGACACGTGGATCGCCACCGTCCCCGTCGGTTACGGCGACGGCTACTCGCGGCTGTTCAGCAACCGCGGACGCATGCTGGTGGGCGGGCGTTCCTGCCCGATCGCGGGTCGGGTGTGCATGGACCAGACGATGATCGATCTCGGCCCCGACGACCCGCAGGCCGCGGTGGGCGACGAGGTGGTGCTGCTCGGCCGTCAGGGCGACGAGCAGATCACCATGGAGGAACTCGCCGACCTGATGGGCACCATCACCTATGAGGTGCCCTGCCTGATCGCCCCCAGGGTGCCGCGCATCTACTCGTAGATCCCCGGGTTGTGGATCATGGTGCGGGGCGATGTGGGTGTTCGCCCCGAAACCGGGTGAACCGACCCGTGAAGGCCGGTGAACGGATCGGCTCACCCGGCTCGCGGGAAGAGGAGTTTTCGGTGGCGAGACCTTTCACCCCGCCTCTGGAGGAGCTGCCAGTTCCGGGGCGACGGGGGTCCGGACCCCCTCGTCGACGGAGTTCAGGTGCGGCAGTTCGTCCATGGAGACGTCCAATGCCCGGAAGCGTCGCGCCGAGACCAGCACCCGCGATTCCAGTGTGCCCATGGCGGCGTTGTAGTTCTTGACCGTGCCGTTGATGGACGCCCCCAGTTTCTCGAAGTGCGATCCCAGGGTCGCCAGCCGGGAGTACAGCTCACGTCCGAGCGCGCTGATTCTCGTCGCCGACTCCGCCAGCCGCGACTGCCGCCACCCGTGAGAGATGATCTGCAGCAGCGGTATCAGCAGGCCCGGCCCCGCCAGGGTGATCCGGCGGGCGGCGGCGTACTCGTGCAGGGTGGGTTGCTGTTCCAGGGCGAGGCGGTAGAACTCGTCGCTGCCGAGGAACAGCACCACGAACTCGGGGCTGCCGGCGTCGAGGGCCCAGTACTCCTTGGCGGAGAGCTGGTCGATGTGGGTGCGGACGTGTCTGACGAAGCGCCGCAGGTGCGCGGCGCGTTCCTCCTCGTCCTCTGCCTGGCAGGCCTCCAGCACGGCCGACAGGGGCACCTTCGAATCCACGAACACCGCCCGGCCCCCGTCGAGGTCGATGCGCATGTCGGGGCGCAGCCGATTGCCCTCCGATGAGGTGTAGCTGGTCTGGGTCTCGAAATGGCAGTGCTCCACCAGCCCCGCGACCTCCGCGATCCGCCGCAGACTGGACTCACCCCAGGCTCCCCGCACGTGAGGGGCCCGCAGCGCCGTCGCCAGCGACGCCGCTTCCTTCCGCACCGCCTCGCCGGAAACCCGGACCCCCTCCACCTGCTGCCTGAGTTCCGCTGCCAGGGCGGTGCGCTGGTTTTCCACCTCCGCCAGCCGCTGCTGGAGTTGCCGCAGCGCCTCGGATATCGGGGTCAGGCGCAGTTCCGCGGCGCGATCGGCCTGTTTCGTCTGCTTCTCCAGGGCATCCGCCGACAGGGCCCGGAACTGGTGGGCGAGCTGTTCGCGGTCCGCGGTGACGTCCGCGGCCCGTTTGACGGCGGCATCGCGTTCGGCCTCGGCGCGTGCCGTGCGGGTGGCGGCGCTCTGGCGGGCCAGCAGGAAACCGAGGGCCACGCCGACCAGCAGCGCCGCCAGGGCCAGGAGCAGTGAGGAAGTGTCCATGAGGGAAGGGTCGCAGACGGCACCGACATTTTTTTGCCGCACCCCACGTCCGTGTGGGGAGCGGTTGTCGTCGGGGCGGGTGTTGAATGGGATCGTGTTCTCGACTCCTTCCTCCCATCTGGATGACCTGGCCGCTTTCGTGACGGCCTCCCCGACGAGCTATCACGCGGCCTCGAGCATGGCATCGCGCCTTGCCGATGCCGGTTTCGTCCCGGTCGACGAGAAGAGCCGGTTCCCGCGGGGCGCCGGTCGGTTCTTCGTCGTGCGACACGGCGCCGTGATCGCCTGGCGACAACCGGAACGCATCACTGAGGCCACCGGGCTGCGCGTCGTGGGTGCCCACACCGACTCCCCGGCTCTGAAGGTCAAACCCGAGGCCAGCTTCTCCTTCCGCGGGTGGGGTCAGATCGCCGTCGAGATCTACGGCGGCGCGCTGCTGAACTCGTGGCTGGACCGGGAACTCGGCATCGCGGGTCGCATCATCACCCGCGACGGCGCCCAGCACCTGGTGCATCTCGACTCCGTGGCCAGGCTCCCGCAGCTGGCCATTCACCTGGACCGGTCGGTCAATGACGGTCTCAAGCTCGATCGGCAGACCCACACCCAGCCCGTCTTCACCCTCGACGCCGAACCCGACCTGCTGGCGGCCCTCGCGGAACAGGCCGGGGTGAGGCCCGGCGACATCCTGGGACACGACCTGTTCACCTACCTCTCACAGCCTCCGGCTCGTTTCGGGCTGCGCAACGAGTTCTTCGCCTCGTCTCGCCTGGACAACCTCTCTAGCACCCACGCCGGATTGACGGCCATCGAGGACCTGGGCGACGGCGACGACCTGGTGGTCCTGGCCGCCTTCGACCACGAGGAGATCGGTTCCGCCACCAGCTCCGGGGCGGCCGGGCCGTTCCTCGAGGACGTGCTGGAGCGGATCGTCTCCGTCGCAGGGTGTGATCTCGACGCGACGAAGGCGCTGCTCGCCCGTGGCTCCTGCGTCTCGGCGGACGCCGGGCACCTGGTTCACCCCAACTACCCCCAGCACCACGACCCGCACGTCGATCTCGTTCCCAACGGCGGTCCCATGCTGAAGGTCAACGCCAATCAGCGTTACGCCACCGACGCGGTGGGTGAGGCGCTGTGGCTGCAGGCCTGCGAGGCCGCGGGGGTGCCGTCGCAGGGGTTCGTTTCCAACAATGCGATGCCATGCGGCTCCACCATCGGCCCCATCACCGCCACGCGGCTGGGAATGGTGACGGTGGACGTCGGCATCGGGTTGTTGTCGATGCACTCGGCCCGGGAGATGTGCGGGGTGGATGACCCGCACCATCTGGCCGCCGCGCTGCGCGCCTACCTCGAGGGATGACCGGTTCCCCCGAATCCGGTTGAGTCGAGCGTCACGAGCGTCGACGAGCGGGGCGTGTCGAAATCATCCCGGTTGAAGTTGGTTGAGCCGAGCCTCACGAGCGTCGACGAGCGGGGTGTGTCGAAATCATTCCGGTTGAAGCTGGTTGAGCCGACCAGCGAGCGTCAGCGAGCCGGTCGTGTCGAAACCACCCGGCGGCCGTCTTGGTACCCATGCCCACGGCTGTCCCCCGAAGTGGCATCGGGTCAGCGCTCACACCCGCGGAACCCCCGGAAACAGTGTGCAGGCCCGCCTGCAACCCGGCCCAAGGAGAGAAAAAGGCCGGTGCGGCGGGCCTGCCGAGCGCTTGTGGCAGAGCGCGTAACGGTGGTCCTGAACACCTGTGACCAACTGTGTCGTTCACTGAAGAAACCCTAACCCACAGTATTTGGGAAACGCAAGAGGTTCGTAAATATTTTTGTCGGCGCGACGCCACCGCCTCCCGGGGTGGTGTGCCGTAGACTCGTCGCTCGTGGCTCTCACCATTGGAATCGTCGGCCTCCCGAACGCCGGCAAGTCGACCCTGTTCAACGCGCTGACCCGCAACGACGTGCTGGCGGCCAACTATCCGTTCGCGACGATCGAACCGAACGTCGGTGTGGTGGGGGTGCCGGATTCCCGGTTGCCGGTGCTGGCGAAGATGTTCGACTCCCAGCGCATCGTGCCCGCCACCGTGAGTTTCGTGGACATCGCGGGCATCGTCCGGGGGGCGTCGAAGGGTGAGGGCATGGGCAACGCGTTCCTCGCCAACATCCGTGAGGCCGACGCCATCTGCCAGGTGACCCGCGTCTTCGAGGACGTCGACGTGACGCACGTCGACGGAAAGGTGGATCCGGCCGGCGACATCGACACGATCACCACGGAACTGATCCTCGCGGACCTCCAGAGTCTGGAGAAGGCGCTGCCGCGCGTGGAGAAGGAGGCGCGGATCAAGAAGGAGTCGCGCCCGAAGCTGGAGGCCATGCAGGCGGCCGTCGAGGTCCTCGAATCCGGGAAACGGATCCACGGTTCGGGGCTGGACATGGAGCTGCTGCGAGACCTGTTCCTGCTCACCGCGAAGCCGTTCCTGTACGTGTTCAACTGCGATCAGGACGAATTGGCCGACGAGGACCTCAAGGACCGCATGCGCCAGGTCGTCGCCCCTGCCGAGGCGATCTTCCTCGACGCGAAGTTCGAGGCCGAACTGGTGGAGATGGACGAGGAGGAGGGCCGCGCATTCCTGGAGGAGATGGGAATCGCCGAGCCGGGCCTCGACGTGCTGGCGAGGGTCGGCTACGACACCCTCGGCCTCCAGTCCTACCTGACGGCGGGCCCGAAGGAGGCCAGGGCCTGGACCATCCCCCAGGGGGCGACGGCCCCCGAAGCGGCGGGGGTGATCCACACCGACTTCCAGAAGGGCTTCATCAAGGCCCAGGTCGTCAGCTTCGACGACCTCGTGGCGGCAGGCTCCGAAGCAGCGGCAAAGGCGGCCGGCAAGATGCGCCTGGAGGGCAAGGACTACGTCATGCAGGACGGCGACGTCGTGGAGTTCCGGTTCAATGTGTGAGGCATCTGAGACACATGACATGGGCGAGTCGGCATCCGGTGCGCTGACCGGTGCCGAGGAGGCGTCAGAGGATTCCCAAGCGCCGTCGGGACAAGATCCCGCAGTGATTGAGATAGACCCTGACTTCGGCTTGGCGCTCGGGGACTGGTCACAGACGGGGATCGATGTGATCCCGCTATCAGGGCTGAACAAGGAACATCACAAAGACCTGTTGGACAAGATCTCAATCGTTACCGGGATCGGCAACACATCGGTCCAGGCCTTGCAAGGCGCTGCCAGTGTTCAAGGTCTTGTCCGTTTGGCTCCCGAGACGGTGTCAAAGCTGCAGGTTCTCAAACCAATGACTTCCGGCGGCCTGAACCTCGGCGCGCTGACGGGTAATGGTGGGAAAGTGGCTCATCTGATCCGGTGGACGCCCGCTGTTGGAGCGCAGGCGGTCGGTCTTCTCGCCGCCATGGGTCCTGCCGCAGCACTCTTCGCAATCCAGCTGCAACTATCCTCGCTATCCAGTCGTATTGACAAAAATATCAAGCTGACGAAGAAAATCATCCAAAACTTGGAAGAGGAGCAGTATTCGCGAGTTCTGGCTTTTGAAAAGACTACTCAGGAGTGTCTGGACTCGGCTTTGGAGTTCCAGGAAGTCGATCCGCGGAACTGGGATAAAATCAAAACGCATGAACCTGATCTCCGTGAACTCTTTGACAATTTCAAGAAAAAATTAACTGAGCGTTTGGGTAATCTTGAGAGATGTGACCGAGATGGCTGGAGGTTCCTTGAGGAGAGCGCGATTGATATCGAAAGAAAGGCCGCCGCGCTGGTTGCATCTCTGGGCTCTTGGATTCGCTATAAGGTCTTGTATGTTCAAGTTCACAGGCAAGATGCCGCCTTGTCCAAGGACGAGAAGCATCTTGTTCGCGCTATCAAAACGACTTCAAAAGAAATTTGTGATTTTCGTTCCGAGGCCTTGACTCTTCTCGAAAAACTCGAATGTGCCGTGCATTGCTACTGCTTGCTGAAAAGTAGGCCTGAGCCTCGGGGAGGTGTCGTGAAACGGGTTCAAGGAGCTCTGGGAAAGCCGCCCGGAGGGTCTGGAAAAGAGAAGCCCGAGGCATCGAAGTCTCGAGGGATTGAACAGGTGTGCACCTTGGCAGAGAAGCTCTTCAAGCTGCGCGAGTCGATCCAACCGCGCCCTGAACCCCACAAGCCCGAGGTGGCCGTCTACAGAACAGACGGGGATGTCGACCGAGATGTCATGGTTCTTCGCTGGGTGCTGCCAGGGTGTTACGATCAACTGAGGGTGCTCGCCGAAGTGAAAACCGGCAAGAACAAGAAAGTGGAGTTTTCCTTGCTGGGCGTCACCTCCGACTCTTTCTTCTGTGTTCCACGAGATGAAATTCGCAAGAAGTGTAAGGTTGCTCGTACCGTTCCGCTTGCTGATATTCGTTATGTCAGATGCAAGGGAGAAGGGGGATTCGATATCATCACCAAAGATGAAGATTTCTCCATTTCCTTTGAAGAATGGCTACAGGAAGATGAGAAGGGCAACGAGGCCCGCAAAATCTGGAGGCACTTGGCCAGTTTCGCAAACCTCCCTGACGAAGAGCGCGGAGAGAAGCTCCCGATTTCAAATGCGTCGCAAAAATCCGGTCGAAATGAGCTGGAGCAGTGAGCTCTAGTGCATTCTAGCTGAGTTCCGGAAGCTGCAGTGGGCAAATCATGTGCGTAGCAGGGTTTCCGAAAAGAAATGTTTTCGATTAGATCGCTGGTCTTCCGGCAGAAACGCCTGTCTTGCGGACGAACGCCTGCACTGTAGCGCAAGCACGCGACCACAAGGCGAGCGAATCGCGGGTGGCTTCCCTGAGTGGGCGGTCTGGCTCAATGAAGCTTATTTACGACCCTTCCCAAGTGTGCGCTGACTAGGGGTTTTCCTGGCTGGCGCGCCGTCTGTGAATAAGCCTTCATGAATAAGTTTCAGTGTATTCCACTGAAACTTTATTGCATTGGCAGCGTGTCAGTGCTGTGAGCAAGCCGTTGGGATCGCTGCTCATGCCGAGGCGAGTCGGGTCGATAGGGAAATGCTTCCAAGCTCTCAACTGATCACGACTTTGATGTCTCCTGCGACGTACTCGAGCGAGAGGCTGCCACCGATGGCCTCGAGGTAGCGGCGGATCGTTCCGATCTTCGCGGTGTCGAGGTCACCGTGCTCGATCTTGGAGATTTGACGCTGCCCGACGCCGATGCGTTCGGCCAACTGCGCCTGCGTCAATCCGGCATTTTCGCGGAGCTCTCGAAGTCGATAGGCGCGAACCTCTGCGAGCATCCGGGCTTTGTGTGCCTCGACTTGGCTGCGGTCCACGGAGCGTTCGGCGAGAATATCGTCAATCGTCATCACTTTTCTGGCCTCTTCCTCAATGCGCGGATATGTTTGTCGAACAGATCGTCGGCCAGTGGGACGTTCCTCTTGTACCAACGAGTCCAGCTGCCAGCCTTGTCGCCCGCGATCAGCAAGATCGCCATGCGCTTGGGGTCAAAGGCGAACAGGATGCGAACCTCGGATCGCCCTACCGAGCCGGGGCGAAGCTCCTTCATGTTGCGATGCCGTGAAGCGGTGATGGTGTCAACGAGAGGGCGCCCGAGTGAAGGACCACGATCGCGAAGCACCTCCAGCGCAGCGACGACCTGTTCGTAGGAGGTTTGGTCCAGTGACCTGAGCCAGTCAGCGATCAACGTGACGTCTACCTCCCACATACCCTTCAGCTTAGACCCTGCAAGGCCTGAATGGTAGAGATGATTCTTTCGTTCGCGCTGCCGCCGCCCGTACTCCTGGGACGTTTGGGGACGCGACGGGTCTGCGGTGTGTTCCGTGTGAACCCCGGCGGACCCGAGCGGAATTGAGATCATGGACCACCATTAGGAGGCCCGGATTGGACAACAAAATGGCTCCTGTTCATCCGGGAGAAATCCCCGCGAAGAAGTTCCTGAATCCGATGGGAATTACTCAGCATCGGCTCGCGATCTCCAATGGAGTGCTGCCCCGCTGAATTGACGAGATTGTGTGCGGCGCGCGCCGGATCACGACTGGGACGTTTCTTTGGGGCGAAGCCGCAATTCTGGATCACTTTGTAGTCGAACCATGGCCTCAGAATCGGGAAGTTCTCGGAGTGGCCGGGAAAGCTCGCCCGTGATCATGGGGTACTGGCCACATCACCCTGTGCTGGACGTCGGCCTTCCGACGGTGCCTATCCTCACGCGACCCGGTACGTGGTCAGCCACCAGTCCCTGTCGGCCTCGTCCTCGGCCCAGTGGGTCGATCGGGACCCGGCTGGTTTCATTGCGGATCTCAAGCGATAGCCGGGCCGGGACATCTGGCTCTGCGGCTGTGGCGCTAGGTTTGCCAGCAATTCGGGATTACCGTGAAGAAGACCTGTTATCGTAGGTCTTAAACCGATGGCGAGATTGAACGTTTCCACCGCATTCAGCCTGCGGTAACCAGCCACCCATCGCACGATTGACCAACCTTCCCGGTCGGTATATCTGGCGACTAGGCCGAGGTTCCAGGCTGCTCTTCGGGCCGGAACGGTTTGCCTGCTGCCTCGTATGCCACAGCGAGGTTGTTGCGGCTGGTGAGTGTGTGAGGGTGGTTGGGTCCGAGGATTTGGGTTTGGGCTGTGAGGTTTTCTTCGAAGAGTGGGATGGCGTCGTTGATGCGGCCCGCAGCATAGTAGGCGCTGGCGAGGTTGTTGCGGCTGGTGAGTGTGTGGGGGTGGTTGGGTCCGAGGATTTGGGTTTGGGCTGTGAGGTTTTCTTCG